>Ga0209166_10000008_pt1 | contig 334421 bp, 282 predicted proteins | sample Coa_R1_3_FD_187151 | JGI IMG/M metagenome (GOLD analysis project Ga0209166, IMG submission 187151) | Surface soil microbial communities from Centralia Pennsylvania, which are recovering from an underground coalmine fire - Coalmine... | ecosystem: Environmental > Terrestrial > Soil >...
AGCGCTTTCTTCCGCAGCAGGCCTTCGTTCAGTGGGACGACATGCAGCTGATTCATCACCCGCGTGCGCATCTGCACCAGTCGATGCCGATGCCACAACAGTTGCCGCAGATCGCGATTCCCGGCGTTCGGCACCCAAATCCGCGGAAAGCGGTCCTCCATGTAGAAGTGGCGCAGCAGAAGGAACAAACAAGCTGCGCCACGTTATAAACGAAGGAAACGACGCGGGTGGTTTTTTGGGGTAACCGCGATAGTTCCTTCAATGTCGATTTACATTAGAAAGCAAGATACCGACAACGCAATCGAGCGTCTGTTCAAGATTGCTCAGTATTGAATATTTTGCTTTGCGCGGGACCATTAGCTGCAAAATCGTGATATCGCTCATTGAGGTCGAAACCTGGAATCGCCTATTACAGAGGTTAATCCCCTCTAAGGAAGGCAAAACAGCGAAAGCGTTCGCCCTTGGACAGATTGGCCTCGGCGCCGCGTTCCCCAATGAAAAGCTCGCAGGATTGCAGCGCGAGTTTTGGTCCTCTTACGCTCAGTTTGTGTTTTCCGGTACTGACTTCCGAATCACAGTACGCATTGTTTTCTTCTGGATTTGCAGGAACAGAGCAGCTGACCTTGTTGTCGACGTAGAAGTTCACAGCTTTCGCCGAGTCGTTGAAGAACCGAACGTGGGCCTTGGGCGCATCTTGTCCTGCCGCGAGGCAACGGTGGATAAAGCAAAACGTGAACAGCAATCGCAATCTCATGCGATCCAACTCCGTTCCTTGGCCCATCGATTGTGAGGATTATAAGGGTAGCTGACGTGACATCGCCCTTGCGCTCAGAACCGCTCAACAAGGGAAAGCAGCCGATTACTCAGGCGCCGAATAGAAGTTCTCCTTCGCTGACCACTTGCAATTCGATCCAGCTACCTTCAGACCCCCATCGTTGCGTTGTGGTCACTATCGCTCAGTTTCGAGGGGCGCTGAAGGCTAAGGTTTAAACGCGGTCCAATCGTTGCCGCCTACGGAGGAAATAACACATTGACAACAAGAATCGCTATTGCCGTGAGCCTGCTCTGTTTCCTGGCTCTCTCGCTCAACCTTAACGCCCAGGCAGGCGGCGACGTCGCCGGCCAGATCAAGCAACTGCAGCAGGAGTCCAGGGATGCCCAGATGAAAAGCGACGCCTCATGGGCGCAGCAGCATCTGGCGGAGGGATTCGTCGCGGGAAACAGCTGGGGCGATTGGGAAACGAGAGACGCCTTCATCAAGGATTTGCAGAACAAGACAAGCAAGTGGAAAAGTGGCAACATCACCGACTTGAAGGTGGCGACCTTCGGCACGAACGCCGCTGTGTCGCATTACACGTTCACCTACGATGCCGAACTGCAGGGCAAGCACCGGGCGCGAACGGTTATCTGCAGCGACACCTGGATCAATGATTCGGGCACATGGAAAACGGCTTCGACCCACTGCTCGTTGGTAAAGGGCCTATAGCGCAGCCATAAGCCAAAGGCTGGCCGCAAGGTCGGCCTTTGTCGCCACTCAGGCGCCGAATAGAAGCTCTCCTTCGCTGACCACTTGCAATTCGATCCAGCCTTCGAGCGGCAGGGAGTCGACGGGAAGGCGGTTCTGCCAGAGGCTGAAGCGGAGACGCAATTTATTCGTCGCCCCCACGGAGGCCGCGGCCTTGCGCTCGGGGACACGCTCCGATGGAGCGGCATTCGGCGTGGCAAGCAGCCATGCCAGCGGGAGCTTGAATTCGAAGTTCCGAAGCATGGCCACTTTCACGTGCTCATCGGATTGGGTGGACGATGACAATACGCGGTCCGCCGATCCATTCTCAATTTTCCATTCTTTTAGGCGCCGCGCGATCACGGATGCATCCAGGCGCAAGGCGCGGCGCGGACGCGGCTCTCCCTGGGCCCATGACTCCATGTTCACGACAAGCTCGAAATCTTCGGCAGGCACCGCTCCTTTGAAGTCGAGCCGCCCGTAGAGGCAAGTGGCGTCGATGCCGGCATACACCGAATCCAGCAGGAACTGTTTGCCATGCATGGCTCCGGCGCGGTGGTCCGCGGTGTAAACGGCGGCGCCCATCCACTCGAAATAGCGCACCTTGTCTCCCAACACCTTGGGATGGATGTAGGCGGTCTGGGGCACGAAAGCAGGGCGCGCCTCAGCGCCGGTGATGGGCTGCGCGAGGTAGTCGGGCGGGGCGGCGCCGAGCGCCTGATAGACATTGGAAAGATGCTTGCGGTAGAGTTCGTCGAAATCGCGGTCGTTGGCGGAATGATGCTCGGGGCCGTACCACCAGTTCCAGTCGCTGCCCTCGGCGATCAGGATCTCTTCGAATGCGAGCTTGCGCTGTGCCTCGCTGGCGCGCGCGGCGTTCTGGGCGTAAAACTCTCGGGCATGGTGGAGATAATCCCAGGCGCGGTTGTCTTCGGGAGCGCCGATCCACACGTTGAAGTTGGCATTGATCCAGGATCCGGGGACTAGAGAATTCATTTTGCCGAACTCTTTGTGGCGCGCGATTGCTTCGGAGATGGTGACGGCTTCGAGGCCGGGCTCGCGCTGCAGGCTATCGTAAAAGCGCCGCAAAAATTCGCGGCCCGACTTGGGATAGTATTCCCAGGCATTTTCGCCATCGAGGATGATGGAGACCACGGCGTCGCGGCCTTTGGCGAGTACGGGCTTGGCGGCTTCCTTGATGTTATTGATCAGGTGCCGGGCCGCGTCTGCCGGGGGCATTCCCGAATACACGAACCCGATCAGATCGGAGATGGTGTGATCGCGGAATACCATGTGCATGGAAGTCGAGCCATTTTCGTAACGATGGATGTTGTAGAGAGACTCAGCGAGGTGCGCGGGCAACCGTCCGGCGCCATCCCGGGCAAAGAATAATCCGGAGCTGCGCCCGAGGACGCCTTCGTCGGTCGCCATCCATTGCACGCCGAGGTTGTGGGCAATGGCGAGTACTTCTTCAGAAACGCTGCCTTCGGAGGGCCAAATTCCCCTGGGGCGGAAGCCAAACACTTTTTCGTGGAGATCGAGAGCGCGGACGATCTGCTCGCGGGCATCCTCCGGATGACGGAAGCGGTTCTGCGGCAAGGGCAATCCCGGCGAAGAAATTGCGCCCGCACTGGTATCGCAGACCAGAGGCAAGATGGGGTGATAGAAGGGCGTAGCAGAAATTTCAATCGAGCCCTTCCTGGCGGCTGCGGCATGCGCGGGCAAGACGCGCCCCAGCAGTTCCCTTTCCTTCGCAATGACAAATTTCTGATCGTCAAGCGAGTAGTGGTGACCTTTGGAAACGAGGGCAGCGATGTCTTTCTCTTCCAGAAAAAATTCGTCGAACCAGGCGATCTGAGATAAGACCTGGAGGTCGGTGAAGTCCTGTGGCTGAAAATATCGCTCAGCCCGGTCGGGATGATCTCCGTGCTCGCGAAAGCGCTCCCAGAGTTCGCGGTAACGCGGATAACGGCCGATCAGATTTTGGGGATTCGCCTGGAATAAGTACTGCAACGCGAAGCGGCGGTCATCGAGGGACAAGTCCTTGGCCGGCTGGGCGGCGACGCGCAAGAAGGGATCCTGCGCGGTTCCGGCGGCGTAATCTTCAATTTGCGCCATCAACGACGGCACCAGATTGAAGTTCTGGTGAACGTTGGGAAATTCGTCCAGCAACTTCACCATGCCGTAATAGTCTTTGAGGCCGTGCAGACGGGTCCAGGGCAGGCGGTACTCGCCCGCGACCAGGTCTTTATAGAAGGGCTGGTGTTGATGCCAAAGAAGGATGACACGCAAAGCAGGCATGGCTGCGAGCAGTCAGTCTAGCATGTGGGCATCTGGGAGCATGGCGTGAGGTGAGGATTCGAATCGTCAGAGCGGAGCGAGTTGCCATTGAAAAGCGCGGAATTCGGCAAGCCTGCGAAAGTCTCGCTCGTTGGTGGTGATGACACGGATTCCGAGCCGTGCAGCGCTCATGGCGATCAGAGCGTCGTTGGTGAGACGTCCCTGCCCAATTTGCTCATAGTCATATTTCGCGGCAAGACGCGACAGTAATTCGCCGGTGGACGTCCAGTCGGTAAGATTGGGGACCAAGATACGGTTTATGCGGTGGAAGTCGCGCTCCAAACGCCCGCATCCTGCGGGCGCGCCCGTCCGATCCGGCGTAGAGTTCTTCGAGGACAACCGCGCTCAGCCAGATTGGGGAATTTCGGTCCAGGGACCGAAGGGTCAGGGCGCCGGCGTCTCGTCGACGCAGAGCGGAAATGTAGACGGAAGTGTCAAAAAGGACAGGCTGCACTAGTCACCGAGGGTGCCGTAGACGTCTTTAATATCGGCCCCGCTTCTGAGAAAACGTTCGTTGGCTTCTGAGGCCAGACGATTCTTCTCGTGCTCGGCAATCGTGAAGTCGAGGGCCCGCTCGATGGCCTCGGTTTCCGTCTTAGCACTCAATACTTTTTGGGCGAGTTTGATCTTCATGCTATCCAACTGGAAGTGCTTGTGAGTTCGGTTTCTTGCCGTTGCCATGGAAAAGACCCTCTAAATATCAGAGTAACATCGCATGTACATAATGTAAACTATTATGTACATTAGCCTGAGACGGAAGGTCACCCTTTGGATTGCAGGCAAGAGCCCATGCCAATCCTTAGCGATGTTCTGTAAACTAAAGCGCAACCTGTTTGGCGATCGCAATGAGCCCTGAATCCGCCCTCACCAGCCCGCAGCTGCTCACGGAGAACGACCTCTACCTGTTTAACGAGGGCAGCCACTACCGGATTTACGACAAGATGGGGGCGCACCTGGCCGGGCACGAGGGGCAGGCCGGGGCCATCTTCAGCGTGTGGGCTCCGAATGCGCGCTCGGTGTCGGTGGTCGGCGGTTTCAATGGATGGGACCCGAAGACGCACCGGCTCAGCCCTCGCGGCTCGTCTGGAATCTGGGAGGGCTTTGTTCCCGGGGCCAGCCACGGCGCTCTATACAAATTCCACATCGAATCGAATCGCCACGGATACCGCGTCGATAAGGCTGATCCCATCGGACTATTGCACGAGAAGCCGCCGCGGACGGCGTCGGTGGTCTGGGATCTGGGCTACGAATGGAACGATCGCGAGTGGATGCAGCGGCGGGGTGAGCGGAATTCGCTGCGTGCGGCGCAATCGGTTTACGAAGTGCATCTGGGATCGTGGATGCGCGTCCCGGAAGAACATAATCGCCCGCTCAGCTACCGCGAAACTGCGCCGCGCCTGTCGGAATATGTGGGGCAGATGGGCTTCACGCACGTCGAATTCCTTCCGGTGATGGAGCATCCGTTTTACGGTTCCTGGGGATACCAGACGACAGGATATTTCGCTCCGACATCACGCTACGGTACGCCGCAAGATTTCATGTACCTGGTGGACTACCTGCACCAGCATGGCATCGGCGTAATTCTCGACTGGGTGCCGTCGCATTTTCCGTCCGATGCCCACGGGTTGGCCTACTTCGACGGGACCCATCTTTACGAGCATGCCGACTCGCGCCAGGGATTCCATCCCGACTGGAAGACGCACATCTTCAATTATGGGCGGCCCGAGGTACGCAGCTTCCTGATGTCGAGCGCGATGTTCTGGTTCGACAAGTATCACGTCGACGGGCTGCGCGTGGATGCGGTCGCGTCGATGCTCTATCTCGATTATTCCCGCAAAGAGGGAGAATGGATTCCAAACAAGTTTGGGGGCCGCGAGAACCTGGATGCCATCGACTTTCTTCGCCGCTTCAACCAGGAATCGTACAAAGAGCATCCCGATATTCAGACCACGGCGGAAGAGTCGACGTCGTGGCCGATGGTTTCAAAGCCGGTGTACCTGGGCGGACTCGGGTTCGGCCTGAAGTGGGACATGGGATGGATGCACGACACGCTGCGATATTTTCAGAACGATCCCATTCATCGCAAGTATCACCACAACGATCTCACGTTCCGCATGCTGTATTCGTTTCACGAAAATTTTGTGCTGCCGCTTTCGCACGATGAAGTCGTGCACGGGAAGGGATCGCTGATCGGAAAAATGCCGGGCGATGAATGGCAGAAGTTCGCCAACCTGCGCCTGCTGTTCGGATACATGTACGCGCAGTCGGGAAAGAAACTTCTGTTCATGGGCGCTGAATTTGGACAGGTGCGCGAATGGGCGCACGACTCGAGCCTGGAGTGGCACGTGCTGCAATACCCGGTGCATCGTGGAGTACAAGCCTGGATGGAGCAGTTGAACCGCTTCTACCGCAATGAGCCGGCGATGCACATGCTGGATAACAGCCCGGCCGGATTCGAATGGGTCGACGCCAACGACAACGCTACCAGCACGGTTTCCCTGTTACGCAAGAGCGAGTCGCCGCGAGAGACGGTGCTCGTAGTATGCAACTTTACGCCGGTGCCCCGGCTGGGCTATCGGGTTGGCGTGCCACACGGGGGCTACTGGCGCGAGATGCTCAATAGCGATGCGCGGGAATATGCGGGGAGTGGAATGGGAAATCTGGGCGGAGTTCATGCGGAAGAGATCCCGATGCACGGGAGACCGTTTTCATTGAGGCTGACCTTGCCTCCGCTGGCCGCATTGTTTTTCAAAGCAAGCTGACGAGCCCATGCTCGGTAGTGCCCTTCCCCAACTTTGTCAAATCTGCTTAAATCAACCGTGGGCGCAACACCTCGGGCGCGCAGGTGTTTCAACGATTGTGGTCGATATTCACTCTCACATTCTTCCGGAAATCGACGACGGACCTAAATCCTGGGACGTCTGCGTGGAGATGTGCCGTACGGCGGCTGCCGATGGCATTACCCACATGGTGGCCAGCCCGCATGCCAATGATCGCTATCACTACGATCGCGAGTACGCGGGGGGGTTGGTGTCTCAACTGCAGCAATTGATCGGCGACAGGCCAAAGATTCTTCTGGGCTGCGACTTTCACCTGTCGTTTGATAATGTGCAGGACGCGCTCGCGCATCCGACGCGCTACGTCATCGAGGGAACGCGCTATCTGCTGGTGGAGTTCAGCAACTACAGCATTCCGCAAACCATTTCGGAATCGTTTTTCAAGTTCGGGGACTGCGGGATTACCGTGATCCTGACGCATCCGGAGCGCAACCCGATCTTGCGCGACAATCCGCAGCGCGTGCTGGAGTGGGCCGAACAAGGTTGCGTGGTCCAACTGACCGGATCAGCGCTGACAGGATTTTGGGGTGAGCGGACGCGCCGGGCTGCGCTTTGGCTGATGGAACATCAGGCGGTTCATGTCCTGGCCACGGACGCCCACGATCTGGAGAAGCGAGTACCGATTCTGTCGACTGCCCGCGATACAGCTGCCGACATCTGCGGCGATGCTATTGCCGAGGCTCTGGTGGAAGGCAATCCACGCGCGATTATCCTCAACCAGCCGTTGCCCTACTTTCCGCAGCCAATGATGACGGGCTCGCGAAAGGACAACAACTAACAACTGGCCGGCATCAGGCTGGTGGGCAGGAGCTTCGAGTGAGGCTTCGTCTGCCTGATGTACACTACCGGGCAATTTGTAACGGGCCGCGCATGGAATTACCATCTAGCTATGCCCGTCGAAACCGAAATCCAGGCTCCCACTTCGATTCGCGCGCCTCGCGGCAATCAGATTACATGCAAAGGCTGGCAGCAGGAAGCTGCCATGCGCATGCTGATGAACAATCTCGACGAAGAAGTCGCCGAGCGCCCCAAAGATCTTGTCGTCTATGGCGGAACGGGACGCGCCGCGCGCAGTTGGGAAGCCTACCGCACTATCGTCGAAACCCTGAAGAACCTCGAGAATGACGAGACCCTGCTGGTGCAATCCGGTAAGCCGGTCGGCGTATTCAAGACCCACGATCACGCCCCGCGCGTGCTCATTGCGAATTCCAATCTCGTCGGACACTGGTCGAATTGGGAGAAGTTCAATGAACTGGAGCGCGCCGGGCTGATGATGTACGGCCAAATGACGGCGGGTTCGTGGATTTACATCGGCTCGCAAGGAATTGTCGAAGGCACATTCGAGACCTTCTCGGCGGCGGGCGAGAAAGACTTTGGCGGAGACCTGGCGGGCAAGTTGATCGTCAGCGGGGGAATGGGCGGAATGGGTGGAGCGCAACCCCTTGCCGCAACGATGACGGGCGCGGCGTTCCTGGGCATTGACGTCGATCCGGAGCGCATCAAGAAACGGCTGAAGACCGGCTACTGCGATTTCATGGTGACCACGCTGGACGAGGCGTTGCGCATCCTGAAGAATGCCGTGCGCAAAAAAGAAAATGTCTCGGTTGGATTGATCGGCAACTGTGCCGATATTATTCCGGAACTCGCCGAGCGCGGCGTTGTCCCAGACATTCTCACCGACCAGACATCGGCCCACGATCCGCTGAATGGGTATGTGCCGAATGGCATGAGTTTGGACGAGGCGCTGGAACTGCGCCGGCGCGATCCGCACGGGTATCAGGAGAAGTCGCTGGATGCGATGGCTCGCCACGTAGAAGGCATGTTGCGCCTGCAGAAAATGGGCGCGGTCACGTTCGACTACGGCAACAACATTCGGACCTTCGCTTTCCAGCGCGGGGTCAAGGATGCCTACGATTTTCCGGGATTCGTTCCGGCCTACATTCGCCCGCTGTTCTGCGAAGGACGCGGCCCGTTCCGTTGGGTCGCGCTTTCGGGCGAACCTTCCGACATTCACGTGACCGATGAACTGGTGCTGGAGTTGTTCCCTGACAACCGAATTCTGCGACGCTGGATTGAGTTGGCGCGCAAGCGCATCAAGTTCCAAGGCCTGCCCGCGCGCATCTGCTGGCTCGGTTACGGCGAGCGGGCAGAGTTTGGCCTGGCCATGAATGATCTGGTCAAGAAGGGCAAGATCAAGGCGCCCATCGTGATTGGCCGCGATCATCTCGATTGCGGCTCGGTCGCGTCGCCGTTCCGAGAGACGGAAAGCATGAAAGACGGCTCCGACGCGGTCGCCGACTGGCCGCTGTTGAATGCCTTGCTCAACACGGCTGCAGGGGCTTCGTGGGTCTCAATCCACAATGGCGGAGGCGTCGGCATCGGCTACTCGCTGCACGCCGGCCAAGTTACGGTTGCCGATGGATCAGACATGATGGCCAAACGTATCGAGCGAGTGCTAACGACAGATCCCGGCATGGGCATCATCCGGCACGCCGATGCCGGCTACGACGAGGCAAAGCAGTTCGCGAAAAAGACCGGGGTGAAGATCCCGATGAAGTAGGGCTTGGTACTCCAGCATTCTTATTTTTACTTGTTCAGCTTCGTCGGAAATTCTTCGACACAAGTTCCTGATGAGGCCCTGGCTGGCCACACCACATGTCCGACGCCGCTCGCGCTCACTCCATTCTGAATGCTGCGGATTAGTTGCGCTTGTGCCCAGGGACTGCCCTAGGTTCGGTGCCTCTCAGGTGCTATAATCCTATCGTTATCCGCTAACTATCAGTACACCGCACGAAAGATGTATGACCGCTCAAATAGCTGTACGAAGGTCCTTCCGCTCAAAAACTGTTTCCGGGGGCATTCTCGTGTCGAGAATTAGTCAGGGAGATTTTCATGAATGCTCAAACAGTGAACCATCCTACCAATGGCGTGTGCGCCTGCTCCGCCTTGCGGCGGGCGGCGCGATCTGCAACCCAGCTGTACGATCTGGTATTGCAGCCGACGGGGCTTAAGGCGACGCAGTTCATCGCCCTGAAGAACATTGCCGAGGCCGGAGAGTTGGAGCAATGGAGATTTGCGAAGCAGCAGGCGCTGGCGGTGGAAACGTTGTCCCGGCGACTGGCGGTCTTGCGCAAGAAGGGGCTGGTCTCGGCGAGGGTCGGCGGCAATCACGGGGAACGCATCTACAGCCTGACGGAGTTAGGCAAGGAGACGCTGGCCAAGGCGCTTCCCTACTGGGAACGGGCGCAGAAGCGATTGACGGCGACTCTGGGAGAGGCACAGTTGCGATTGCTCCTAAGAGTTTGCGACCTCACGGTGGCGGCGGCACACGAGGCTGAACGAATGCGCGCCACCAATGCCGGAGCCCTCCATCCCGTGGAGGGAAGCGTACCCGAGAACGGCAACGGCCGTCTGGAGCAAGGTCCGATTGTGTTTTGAGCTGCGGCTCAATCCGCTGTGCGTTGAGGTGTGACTCGAGAGCGCCGGGAAGTCGTGCGCGGGAACTTCTTGGGGACAATCCGAAGCTTGCTCTCTAACTGCGCCAACTTCAAGGCTCAAGGTTGGCGGCGGTGCCTGCGCCGCTTCTGGCATCTCTGTTACACTTTCGCGCATGAGCGCAATTACCCGAAGAAAATTTGTGGGGCAATGCACGGGTGCGGCCGCGGGAGCATGGCTTCTTCCTGCGCTGGCGCACGCGTCGAGTTCCGGGCCTTCCGTCCATTTTCCTACCGAGCCACGGCAGCGAGTCGCGGTGGCAGCCTATCCGTTTCGCGAGTACATCGTGGGATGGAAGGGATGGGATGGAAAGACTCCGAGCAAAGTTCCGCTGTCGCAGCAGATGCAGTTGAAGGATTTCGCGGCGCACGTAGCGGAAAAATTCAATGTGCACAACATCGAGCCCTGGAGTCCGATTTTTCCTTCTACGGACCCGAAATATCTTGAAGAGTTCCGGACGGCGGTGGAGAAGGCGCATTCCGCCGTGGTAGACATCGCGGTCGATGCCGGGCACAGTCAATATTCGACGGACGCGAGCGAGCGGGAGAAATCCGTAACCGGCAGCAAGCACTGGTTAGATGTGGGCGCCGCTTTGGGGTCACCGAGCATTCGGATTCACATTGACGGCGCCAAAGACGCGAAGCCGGACGTCGGGCGCGCGGCCGACACGCTGGGGCGGGTGGCCGAGTATGCAGCGAAGAAGAACGTGGTGGTCCACCTGGAAAATGACAATCCGGTGAGCGAAGATCCGTTTTTCATCGTGCAGATCATCGAGAAAGTGAACAGCCCATGGTTGCGGGCCCTGCCGGATTTTGGAAATTCATTGGCCGCGCATGACGACCCTGACTTTCAGGATCGCGCCATGGAAGCCATGTTCGCGTACGCGTACGGCATCTGCCACGTGAAGGATGGCGAGCCGGATGAAAAAGGCAACCCGACGCACGTGGACATGGCGAAGACGTTCGGCATTTTGAAGAAACATAATTACAAGGGATATTGCTCGATGGAGTACGATGCGCCGGGCGATCCTTACAAGGCGACGGCGGAGTTGGTGGAGCAGACGGTGAAGTTTCTGTCGTAGGGCCGCAGCATATTCCTGCGTGCGGCCGGAATGACAATTGGTCCAGGGCAGTTCATGGCGGGACAGGGGATTCAGCGCCGGGAAGTTTTGCGGATCCTGGGGACAGCGGCGGCGGCCGCGCGCTTTCCGGGATTCAGCAAGTGGTCGTTTGCCTGCGGGCATGTCGGAAACGCAGCATTGCAGATCAAGCCTACGGCGTATTCTCCGCAATTCTTCAGCCCTGCGGAGTATGCGACCGTGGAACGTCTGGCTGACCTGATCATTCCCAGCGATACGACTCCAGGAGCAAAAGAAGCGGGGGTGGCCGAGTTCATTGATTTCATGGTGGCCAGCGACCCGGAGGCGCAATATCCGTTCAGGATGGGAGTGGCGTGGGTGAACGCGCACGCGGAGCGGACGCTCGGCAAGCGGTTCGTGGATTTGAGACCGGAGCAGCAAACGTCATTGCTCGAACCGCTCGCATATAAAGATAAGGTGCGAGCGGGCGAGGAGGATGGGTATAAGTTTTTCAAGTTGATTCGCGAGTATACGGTGACGGGGTTCTACACGAGCCAGATCGGGTTTAAGGAATTGGATAATCCGGCGTTGAAGTTTTATTCGGAATCGCCGGAGTGTCCGCATAAGGGAGATCGGGAGCATCGGAATCTGGGGAGTGCCCACGGGGGCTAAAGCCCCGGAGTTCGGGGGGCTAACGCGGCCCTGAAGGGCCGCTCTTCCACTTGTGGCGTGCTCTCCACGGTGGTGGGAAGCGGTACAGATAGATTATGGCTACGAACACTTACGACGTCATCGTGATCGGGACTGGGGCCGGCGGGGGCATGGCGATCAAGACGCTGTGCGAGGCGGGGCTGAAGGTGTGCGCGCTCAATGCGGGGCGGAGGCTCGATCCGGAAAAAGATTTTCGATTTCACCGGATGCCGTGGGACATGAAGTTCCGCGGGTTGGACGATCCGAAACGGCGCGGCGAGTCGTTCGGATATATGGACAACGAGTACACCAAAGCGGCGTGGGACCACGAGATTCCGTTTACAGTGGCGCCGGGATCGCAGTGGATGTGGCCGCGCTGCAATGCGGTGGGTGGCAAGACGAATTTCTGGGGACGCAGTTCGGCGCGGTTTGGCGATATCGATTTTCGGGCGGCGTCTCTGGACGGTTATGACGTGGATTGGCCGCTGACCTACGCGGAGATCGATCCGTTCTATGCGCGGGTCGAGAAGATGATTGGGGTGGCGAGTACGGTGCAGAACCGGCCGAGCAATCCCGATGGAGTCTACCTGCCGCCGTTCAACTTCCGATGCCTGGATTACATTCTCGAGGCGGGGTGCAAGAAAGTTGGCGTGCCTTACCTGCCGGATCGTTGCGCGCAGCTTACGCAACCTCATGAGGGACATCCAGCGTGCCACTATTGCGGCGAGTGCACGACGGGGTGCGACGTGGGCGCGTTTTTCTCGACTCCATATTTTCTGCTGCCCAAAGCTGAGGCCACGAAAAATCTGGAACTGCGCACCGATGCGCTGGCGAAAAACATTCTGGTGGACGAAAACGGGCAGGCGAACGGCGTGGCTTATATCGATCGCAAGACGAAGCAGGAAGTCGAAGTGTACGGGCGGGCGGTAGTGGTGGCGGCGTCTTGCGTGGAGTCGGCGCGGATCATGCTGAACTCGAAATCGCGGCAGTGGCCGGCCGGGATTGCGAATTCCAGCGGAGAGCTGGGGCGCAATCTTTGCGACCATCTTTATGGCGAGTCGGCGCGGGGATATCTGCCGCAACTGGTGGGACAGCCGAGCTTTCCCGATCATGTTGCGGACAGCACGATTGCGTGGATGCCGCGCTGGCAGAACCTGAACCATCCGCACGAAGAAAAATTCATTCGCGGATATTCGGTGTATCCCGACGGCGGGTGCACGGAGTTTCCGTGGTTTGCGACGCGGATGGATGGATTCGGTTCTTCTCTCAAACGCGAGATCAAGCGAAGATATCCGGCGCCGGTGAGCTTCGGGATCCAGGCGCCCACGCTGCGCTCGGATACGAATTACGTGGATCTCGACCCGGAGGTAAAGGATCCGTACGGCATTCCAGTGGCGCGCATTCATTTCCAGTGGGACGAAAATGTGTTGAAGATGTGGGAGCACTCGAAGGAAGTGTGCGCCGAGGTTCTGCGCGCGGCGGGTGGCGTGCTGGAGGGATCGGCGGATGCACCGGAGATTCCGGGCTGGAGCCTGCATGAAACGGGCACTTGCCGTATGGGAAACGATCCGAAAAAATTTGTGACGAACCGGTTTGGGCAGACCCACGATGTCCCGAACCTGTATGTCTGCGACGCCAGCGTCTTTCTGAATTGCACGGACAAGACCACTACCATCAGCATTCTGGCGTTTTCGTTGCGCACGTCGGAGCATCTGATCGAGAATTTTCGACGGGGCGAGCACAAGGCGGCGTGATCCAAGGACCGCGATGAACATTGGAGAACGACTGTTCGGAGTGCGGGGCACGATCTTCATCCGGCTGGCCGTGGGGCTGATTTTTCTTACGCAAGGCATCCTGAAGTACACCGACCCGCATATGGGCGTGGAGCGGTTTGCGCGGATTGGGTTTCCGCATCCTCTGTTCACGGCGCATTTTGTGGGCATCTTTGAAATTGCCTGCTCGTTGGTGATTCTGATTGGATTTTTCACGCGGCTGGCGGCGATTCCCCTGCTTGTGATTATTTGCACCGCGATCGTGACTACGAAAATTCCGGAACTCTCGCGCCCGGGCCAGGGGTTCTGGTTCATGGTGAGCGATGCGCGGGCGGATTTCGCCATGCTGATGTGCCTGCTGTTTCTGGTGGTGTCGGGGCGGCACGGATAGTTTTGCTGGTTTCGTTTTCCATTCGTCTGCCTTTTCCATTCTGTGATATCTATACATCATGCGGAAAGCTGTGAATCACCTGAAAAAGTGCGACCCGGTGCTGCGGGCGATCATTGAGCGGGTCGGACCGTTTCGGATGGAATATGGCCCGGCGGAATTTCAGAGTCTGGCAGAGGCGATCCTTTATCAACAACTGAACGGTAAGGCCGCGGAGACCATCTTCAAGCGCTTTGCCGCGCTGGCCGGGGAACCGCTCACACCTGAGGGCATTCTGAAGTTGACCGACCAACAGATGCGCAGCGTTGGTCTCTCGAAACAGAAGTCTGCATATTTGAAAGATCTGGCGGCGAAGACGGCGGCGGGATTGCTCGATTTCTCGCGATTACCCCAGATGTCCGATGATGAAGTGATCCAGCATCTCACGCAAGTGAAAGGCATTGGAGTGTGGACGGCGCATATGTTTCTGATGTTTTCACTGCGCCGTCCTAACGTGCTGCCTACCGGGGACTATGGCGTGCAGGTGGCGGTGAAGAAGCACTATAGAAAACGCAAACTGCCCAAACCTAAAGATATGGAGAAGATCGCACGGGCATGGGAACCTTACCGCAGCGTGGCTTGCTGGTACATGTGGCGGAGTTTGGACATCAAGACACTTTAACCACAGAGGGCACAGAGGAACACGGAGGAACGGCCACTACTTCTATAAACTTCTCCGTTCTCTCATCTTGTCCTGTGAAGCTCTGTGCCCTCTGTGGTTAAATGGTTGCGATGGCTGAGATGAAGATCCGCGTGCTGGTGGCTAAGCCGGGGCTGGACGGGCATGACCGGGGCGCCAAGGTAATTGCCCGGGCGTTGCGCGATGCGGGGATGGAAGTGATTTATACCGGGCTGCGGCAGACTCCGGAGATGATCGTCACGGCCGCATTGCAGGAAGATGTACAGGTCATTGGGCTCTCGATTCTTTCCGGCGCGCACAACGCAATCGTGCCGCGCGTGATGGACCTGCTGCGGCAAAACAAGATGGATGACGTCATCGTGCTGGTCGGCGGGATTATTCCCGATCAGGATATGGACGGGCTCAAGAAGGCCGGGGTGGCCGCGATTTTCCAGCCGGGCACCGCCATGGATGAGATCGTGCAGTTTATCCGCACGCATGTGAAAGGGCCGGGCGTGCCGGCGGCAGGGTGATGGCCGAGATCGACTCTTCCCGCGTCAAAAAAATTCTTTCGCACAGCATTGGCCCCGCGCCGTGGTATTGGGAAACCTTCCCTGCTTTGCGCTCCCCTTCCGGACAACGATTGGTTTGGACACACCATGGCCCCGAGGGCCCGCTGGCGCACCTGGTCACGCTCGGGCTGGAACAGGATGGGGAGAAAGCTCGGATCGCGCTGAATACGTACTGCCGGCCGTTCCTTGTGCCGCCGGAGTTTCTCGGGATCTGGTGTCCTGAAGGGCGCAACATCCGGCTTACCTGTTTTGCTCCAGATCAATTGAAGGCGTTCGACCTGGCCGAGGTGGCGGGGTGGTTCAAGAAGTCTTCCGACCGGATCTATGCGGCGACGGCGCCGCTCGAGGATTTCGAAATTCCGCTCTCTCTGGGCGCGGGTACGCACAAAATTGATGTGCCGAAGGAACTGGCGACGGTGGATGAACTAATCGTTCCGACCAGTTACAAGGCGCTTTCGAAGGATGATCCCGCGTTCGCACTTTTTGTTTTCTACCTGCAGGCGGGGCTGTTGGAGGTGCTGCCGCAGAAATGGTTCACGTCGGCGCAGTATCGAGTCGGAGAGCAATGGATCCCACGGGCAGCGCGCGATCCGGAGTCACAGCGCATTGTGGGGGAGTGTTCTGGGGTGGGAACTTTTCTGCTGGAAGAAGACGGCTGCCGCCTGGCGGAATGGATCGAGCGCAAGGATTAGCTGGCGGCTGAAACAATTCCGCTCCTGAAGATCTCTAACGGCTGCTGCCAAGCCTGATGAACAGCCTTTTTTCTACGGAACGCATTGGCGAATGTCTGGTCGTGCGCTTGCAGTCTGCCGACGGCACCAACCGCCTTACGCGAGAGTGCGTGGAAAAACTGACGAGCGCAATTGCGCGTTTTGCTGCAGAACGATCGGCGGCCGGCCTGGTAATCACTGGGAATGAAAAATTCTTCTCCGCTGGTGCCGACTTGCGCGAGATCTCGGCATTGAATGGAAAGACCGCCTATGAGTTCTCGAAGATAGGGCAGCAATTGATGGCCAAGATTGCGGAGTTCCCTGCTCCGGTCTATGCAGCAATCTCGGGGTATTGCATGGGAGGCGGACTGGACCTGGCGCTGGCATGTCGTCACCGGGTTGCGTCGCCGCATGCGGTGTTTGGACATCGGGGAGCGGCTCTGGGGCTGATCACGGGCTGGGGAGGTACGCAGAGGCTGCCGCGGTTGATTGGAAAAGCGGGGGCGTTGGAGATTTTCATTGCTGCGGAGAAAATCCGCGCCGAGCGTGCCCTCGAGATCGGGCTTATCGAATCGATCTCCGACGATCCGATTGCAGAGGCGCTGCGCAGAATCAGCCGAGAGACGCCTGCAGTTGAGGAGAACGCTTGATTGCGCGTCTCTGCCCCGCTGTTATACCGTAAACAGTCCGCTACTTAAATTCATGGCCGAGCGAAACGAATCTCTCACAATGAACGGATCAGCGCCGGGAACGGTGCTGACCACGAAGGTTGATCCGACTTCGGCGCGGTTTGAAGCCAACATGCGCTACCTGGCCGATTTGATGTCGCAGGTGCGCAACGAAGGCGAAAAGATTTGCGAGGGCGGCGGGGCGAAAGCGATCGAACGACAGCACGCGCATGGACGACTTACTGCGCGGGAGCGCATCGGATTGCTGGCCGATTCGGGGACATTCTTTGAGCTAGGGCTGTATGCGGCGCACGGCATGTACGAGGAATGGGGTGGCGCGCCGGCAGCGGGAGTAATCACCGGCCTGGCGCGAGTGCAGACGCGCATGGTGATGATCATCGCCAACGATGCCACGGTGAAGGCCGGCGCATTTTTTCCGATGACCTCGAAGAAGGTGATCCGCGCCCAGAACATCGCCATCGAGAACCGCATTCCGACGATTTACCTGGTCGATTCCGCGGGAGTGTTTCTGCCGCTGCAGGAGGATGTGTTTCCGGACACTGACGATTTCGGGCGAGTGTTTCGCAATAATGCAGTGATGTCGGCGAAGGGAATTCCGCAAATTGCCGCCATCATGGGAATGTGCGTGGCCGGCGGCGGATACCTGCCGGTGATGTGCGATCACGTGTTGATGACCGACGGCAGCGGGTTGTTTCTCGCAGGTCCGGCGTTGGTGCAGGCGGCGATTGGACAGAAAGTTTCGGCCGAGGAACTGGGCGGAGCGGCGATGCATTCGGCGATCAGCGGAACAGTGGACTTCCGTGAACCGAATGATGAGGCCTGCATCGCGCGAATTCGTTCGATGGTGGAGAAGTGGGGATACCGGCGGATGTCTCCGTGGGATCGGAAGAAGCCGGTTGAGCCGGAACTCGCGGCGGAGGAAATTTACGGAATTTATGATCCATCGCCGGGGCGTCCCTACGACATGAAAGAGGTGCTGGCGCGGGTGCTCGACGGCAGCCGATTTGACGAATACAAGCCGGAGTACGGGAAGACGCTGATCTGCGGATACGGCCGCATTGGAGGATTTGCGGTCGGCATTGTGGCCAACCAGAAGTTGCATGCGCAGCAGACCGATCATGAGGGCCATAAGAGGGTGGAATTTGGCGGGGTGATCTACACCGAGTCGGCGGAGAAGGCGGCGCGCTTCATCATGGACTGCAACCAGAATCTGATCCCGCTGGTCTTCTTCCATGATGTGAACGGATTCATGGTGGGACGGGATGCGGAGTGGAGCGGCATTATCAAAGCCGGCGCGAAGATGGTGAACGCCGTGTCGAATTCCGTCGTGCCTAAGATCACGGTGATTGTTGGCGGCTCGTTCGGCGCGGGACACTACGCTATGTGCGGGAAGGCGTACGATCCACGATTTGTGTTTGCGTGGCCTACGGCGCGCTACGCCGTGATGAGCGGCGAGTCGGCGGCAGGCACGCTGGTCGAGATCAAGGTGAAGCAACTGGAGCGGGGCGGCAAGAAATTGAGCGACGAAGAGAAGAAAGAACTCTACGAGTCGGTGAAGCGAACGTACGATGAGCAGACGGATCCGCGCTATGGAGCGGCGCGGCTGTGGATTGATAAGATCATCGATCCGATCGAGACGCGGGATGCGATCTCGCAGGCGCTGGAGGCGGCGGCTTTGAATCCAGATGTGGCGGAGTTCAAGGTGGGAGTGCTGCAGACATGATTCCTACAGATATCATCCACCACGGAGACACAGAGACACGGAGCAAACTTCTTTATGAGGAACTCACTCAGGGGGTCATCGGCGGCGCGATCGAAGTACATCGTGCCCTCTGCTGGGAGTGCTGCAGACGTGATTCCTACAGATATCATTCACCACGGAGACACAGAGACACGGAGCAAAATTGTTTGTGAGAACCTCATCCAGCGGTCATCGGCGGTGCGATCGAAGTACATTGTGCGCTCTGCCTAGGAGTGCTGCGGACATGATTCCTACCGATATCATCCACCACGGAGACACAGAGGCACGGAGCAAACTTCTTTGTAAGGAACTCACTCGGCGGGTCATCGGCGCCGCGATCGAAGTACATCGTGCCCTCTGCCTGGGAGTGCAAACATGATTCCTACGGATATCATCCACCACGGAGACACAGAGACACGGAGCAAACTTCTTTATGAGGAACTCACTCAGCGGGTCATCGGCGCCGCCATCGAAGTACATCGTGCGCTCGGTCCTGGCTTGTTGGAGTCGGCATACGAGGAGTGCCTTTGCCACGAACTGCACTTGCGGGGAATTCTTTTTGAGAGACAATTGCCGCTCCCGGTCGATTACAAAGGCGTCAAGTTGGATTGTGGTTATCGCCTCGACTTGGTTGTCGAGAATGTTTTGATTCTTGAAATTAAGTGTTTGGAGCATGTGCTTCCAGTCCATGAAGCGCAACTCCTTACCTATTTGAAGATGACAGGCAAGCGAGTGGGATTGATCCTTAACTTCAATGTTTCGACCCTGACGCGAGGCGGAATAATCAGAAAGGTTCTTTAATTCTCCGTGCCCCCGTGTCTCCGTGGTGAATAATTGTCTGATCCTGTAAAAGTGATTGAATGTCCGCGGGATGCGTGGCAGGGGCTGAAGGGGATGATCCCTGCCGACTTGAAGGTCGACTACCTGAAGGCTTTGATCGGCGCGGGATTCAAGCACATTGACGCAGTCTCGTTCGTTTCGCCAAAGGCCGTGCCGCAGATGGCGGATTCGGAAGAGGTGCTGAAGGAACTCGATCCGCCCGACGACGTGGAGATTATCGGGATCGTCGTCAACGAAAGAGGGGCGCAGCGGGCGATCGAGACCCAGGCGGTATCGACGCTGGGATTTCCTTATTCGGTATCGGAGACTTTTCTGCGCAAGAATCAGAACCAGTCTGCCGAGGTTGCGCTCGAAGAGATGGAAAAGATTCAAAAGAAGGCTGACGATGCCGGACTTGAGGTGGTGGTCTATATCTCGATGGCGTTCGGCAATCCTTATGGCGACTTGTGGAATCCGGAGGAAGTGATCGAGGCTATCTCGCTGATGGAGGTGGAGAATTTGCGGATGATCTCTCTGGCCGACACGGTCGGGATGGCGAGCCCAGGACAGATCGGCGAATTGGTGAGCGCGGTGATGGCGAAGTACGATTACCTGGAGATTGGGGTGCATCTTCACAGCAGGCCTGAGCAAGCGGCGGCCAAGATTGTTGCGGCGTATGATGCGGGCTGCAGGCGTTTTGATTCGGCGCTGGGAGGACTGGGGGGATGTCCTTTTGCGCAAGATGCTTTGGTGGGCAATATCCCCACAGAAAAGGTGCTCGAAGCGCTTGGCCAGCGCGGAGCGGAGTTGCCATCCTTGAAGCCGCTCGATAATCTTCTGAAGGCGACCGGGGGGATGGCGGCCAAGTATTCGGAATCGCACGCGGCGGATTGAGCCGCCACAGATTCGCACAGATCACCACGGTTTCACAAGATTGCTTGTGTCTCGGTCCCAGGGAATTCTATCGGCGCGGCTTTCGAAATGAGCTATCGCACAATCCAACTTGCTTACGATGGTGGCGTGGCGACGATTACGTTCAACCGTCCGGAAAAGCGCAACGCGATCAGCTTCGAACTGATTGACGATCTCGTGCGCGGACTGGATGAGGTGGCGAAGTCGGATGCCATTGTGCTGATTCTCACCGGCGCAGGAAAAGCTTTTTGTTCAGGAATGGACCTGGAGAACCTGAAAGGCCTGCTGGGAAAATCGCCAGAGGAAAATTTGAAGGACTCGGAAACCATGGTCCGGCTATTCCGATCCCTCTATGAGTTTCCAAAAGTAACAATTGCGGCAGTGAACGGTGCGGCCATTGCCGGAGGGACGGGGCTGGCGCTGTTGTGCGACTTCACGATCGCAGTGCCGGAGGCGAAGTTTGGTTATACCGAGGTGCGCATTGGATTTGTGCCTGCGATTGTGTCGACCTTCTTACTGCGGCAAGTGGGTGAGAAGCAGGCGCGGGATTTGCTGTTGACGGGAAGAATCTTCGGAGCGGAGGAAGCTGCGCGAATGGGCTTGATCAGCGAAATTGTGCCAGCGGAAAATCTGCTGACGCGAGCGCGCGAATTGGCTGCGCTTCTGATGGAAAATAGCGCGGCATCGTTGCGATTGACCAAGCAGTTGCTTACGGATCATGCCCGCTCGGAAGTTGATACGCAGATTGAGGCGGCGGTGCGCGCCAATGCCGGCATCCGCAGCACGGCGGACTTCCGCGAAGGAATTTCGTCTTTTCTCGAAAAACGCAAGCCGGTGTGGACGGGGAAATGAACTCGAACCATCATGCGCAGGTGAACGAAACGACGCTACGGGTGCGCTACGCCGAAACGGATCAGATGGGAGTTGTGTATCACTCGAATCATCTGATCTGGTTCGAAGTGGGGCGGGTGGAATTGATGCGGCAGATGGGATTCTCGTACCGGGACATGGAACGCGAGGATGGCCGCTTCATTGCCGTGGCCGAGGCCACCTGCCGCTACCGCGCACCGGTGTTTTACGACGAAGAAGTAGTGGTCCGGACGAAATTGAAGACGGTTCGCGAGTCGGTGATTGTTTTCAGTTACGAATTGACTCGCGCCCAAGGCGGCACGCTGCTGGCCGAAGGAGAGACGACGCATATCGTGACGGATTCGGCGATGAAGATTGCGACTCTGCCTGAAAAATATCTGCGCGTGTTTCGCACTGCGGTGGGAAAGTAATCGGGACTCTCTTGAACGCACTCCATATCAACGGAAATGATCTGACGTTGGAAGCGGTACGGGAAGTGGGCGTCGAAAGGCGTCCGGTGCTGCTTGCGCCCGACGCGCGCGAGGCCGTGAACCGGGCCCGGGCCGTGGTGGACGAAATCGTGGCCAGCAACAAGGTGGCGTATGCGATCACTACGGGCGTGGGCAAACTCAGCGATGTCCGGATCGCGGGCGATCAGATTCGCGAGTTACAGATCAATCTTGTGCGCTCTCACGCGGTGGGAGTGGGCACTCCGCTGGGGATGGCCGAGACTCGCGCCATGATGTTGCTGCGAGCGAATTCTCTGGCCAAGGGACATTCGGGAGTGCGCGCCGTTGTCATCGACACGCTTTGCGAGATGCTCAACCGCGGTGTTACTCCGGTGGTGCCATCCCAGGGAAGCGTAGGCGCGAGCGGGGATCTTGCTCCATTGGCGCATTTGGCGCTGGCATTGATTGGCGAAGGAGAATGCTTCGATCTGCGGGGCGGGCACGTGCCCAGCTTGCAAGCTCTGCAGCAGGCGCAGATCAAGAGAATCGTTCTCGAATCAAAAGAGAGCATCTCGCTGATCAATGGAACGCAGGCGATGCTGGCGGTAGGAACGCTGGCGCTGCTCTCTGCCGAGAATCTCGTGGATTCAGCGGACGCGCTGGGTGGCATGTGTTGCGATGCGCTCAAGGGAACGGATGCAGCGTTTGACGAGCGCATTCACAAGGCACGGCCCCACAATGGACAGATCAAAACGGCGGCCAATCTGCGGAAGATGCTCGAAGGCAGCCAGATCCGGGAGTCGCACCGCGAATGCGGAAGGGTGCAGGATGCTTATTCGCTGCGGTGCATCCCGCAGGTGCATGGCGCGGTGCGGGACACGCTCGAGCACTGCCGTAGCGTCTTTGAAACGGAAGCGAACTCGGCGGTGGACAATCCGCTGGTCTTTATCACGGACGCCAAGAATGCGGAAGGGGATGTGATCTCGGGCGGGAACTTCCACGGCGAACCGCTGGCGTTTGCGTTGGATTTTCTGGGCATCGCGCTGGGCGCGTTGGCCGGGATCAGCGAGCGCCGAATCGAGCGCCTGGTGAATCCCGCGCTGAGCGAGGGATTACCGCCGTTTCTAGCGCCGGGCGCGGGGCTGAATTCGGGCTTCATGATGCCGCAGGTGACGGCGGCGGCGCTGGTGAGCGAGAACAAGGTCCTGGCGCATCCTGCGTCAGTCGACTCGATCACTACCTCGGGCAATAAAGAAGATTATGTCTCGATGGGGATGACAGCTGCGCTGAAGCTGAAACGGATCCTTGAGAATACGCGTAACGTGCTGGCCATTGAGGCGATGGCAGTGGCGCAGGCGCTGGATTTTCTGGCGCCGCTGAAGACGTCAAAACGCGGCCAGATGGTGCATGCGGCGATCCGCGCGGTGTGCCCGACGATGGAGAAAGATCGCGTCATGTATCCCGACCTGGCACGCATCGCGGAACTGCTTGAAAGCGGAAAAATCGCCGCGGCACTGCGCTGAACGATCCCATAGGATTGGCATGAAGACGCTTACCGAATATCTGAAGTTCCATACCAAGACCCACCGCGCGTACGTCCACATTACGCCGCAGGTCGAGCAGATTGTGAGCAAGAGCGGCGTGCGGGAGGGCATGGTGCTGGTTTCTGCGATGCACATCACTGCCGGAATCTATGTCAACGACAACGAGAGCGGGCTGATTGAAGACATTGACCAATGGCTCGAGCACCTGGCGCCCTTCCGGAAAAATTACAAGCATCACGAAACCGGCGAGGACAACGGAGACTCCCATCTCAAAGCATTGCTGATTCATCATGAAGTAATCGTGCCGATCACGGCGGGCAAGCTGGACCTGGGCACGTGGCAGCGAATTTTCTACGCGGAGTTTGACGGACAACGCGACAAGCGCGTGATCGTCAAAGTGATGGGAGAATGAGGACCAAACTCGCGGCTGTGCTGGCTGCGGTAGGAGCGCGGCTTACTGCTGGGCTGTCCCTTTGACGATGAGCGCAAAAGGGAGTTCGCCGTGGGCGAGTTTCAGAGTAGAAGAAAAGATCCAATGGTCCTGATCGTCGTGAGTGACTGTCGGGGCTGTGGCTTTGTCCGCAGGAGCCATGCTCAACACGCTGGGATGCTTTGTTCCGCCGGTTTTTGAACTCATGGCCACGAGATCCTGAAACTTGAAAGTGGCACTTGGGTCGGGATCGGATTGGGCGGGAATGAGTAACAAGAAATCCCGATTGGGAGCCGCGCCCAGGTGGTTGCCATCGTCGGGCATGAGCTCGTAGCGGAGTGTATAGAAGCCGGACGGAATCTGGTGACCGCGAAAATCTGCCGCCGCCCCGGGAAAGTGGATTATACCCACGAAGGTTGACTCGGCAAGCTCCGGATATACGACGGCCTGATCATCTTTCTTGGGCTGCGATGGAATGCTCTTGCGCGCCCAGAACTCACAGGTGGACTTCGGGTCGTCCAGGGTGAGGCGAGAACCTTTTTCATCGAGGCTCTGGCGCACCGAGTCGGGAACGGCACTGTCCGTCAACGGACCTACGCTCTCGACTTTGCCGTTCTGCGCGGCGCAGAACAACGAGAGGACGAGGATGGCGCTGACCGTCAGGGTTGCGGTGCGGTGCTTTGGCAAATTCCGTCCTTGTTTCGTCCTCTTAGCGAGCGAATGTGCCCACGAACGCGCTACGCTTCCCGTGTGAATCCCAGGACGCGCCCAGTCCGGGCCCACTGTACGAATCGGTGAGCGCAACTGCCGGCATGGAGTGGGCCGTTTCCGTCAACGGCGGATAGAAGGTAACTTCATTTCCACAGAGATGATCCTTGTCGCCGATGCCGCGCGTTTGGATGGTGGCGAAGTTTCCGGCACGAAGCAGTGCCACGCCGTGGTGCTCGGGGCTGACCGCAAGTTCCATGATCGTGGGAATCACCTGCTGGACGTTCTTCAGGAGTTCTCCTCCCATGTGCTCGGCAAAATGGACAAGCGCCGCCTGCTGCTGCGGGCTGGCCTGATCGTCCACCAGCAAGACAGCCTTCGCCGGATAGGGACTCTCATAGGGGTCGCCCAATGTGCCATTGGCGCGGACTGCGGCCGCGATGGTCAATCCTTGCAGGGGGACTCCATCCCAACCGCCACTCTGCACATGCCACGCGAGAATGGCCTCATTGCCGACCAGGTTGACTTCGCCGTTAGCGAAACACTGACCGGTGTAAACGTCGGCGCTGCGGGTCTCCAGATAATCTCCGCGGATCTCCTGGGCGGCCATGGAGATCGACAAAAGCCCCAATAAACCTAGCAAAATCGTGAATTTTTGAAATCGCATACAGAACCCCTCACATTACATTTCAGATGCAAACCCCAGCAAAAAGGCGCAAAACATGGCAGATCGCTACCCACATTTTCCTGTTCCATGACAGGCGCGGTTCTTGGAACTGCAGTTGCCCGGCTCTGCCAGTTCGCCGTCTGGACCGATGCAAGTCTGCGTGTGTAGGCACCAGAAAAGTCCCTCATTCGAAGCCGGCACGGTGGGATCGGGCTCGGCAAGTATGAACTGCCCCTTCCAGCGCAGAGCCGAACAAAGGTTCGGATGATTGGTGTTGAAGCGCTCCGATTCCTGGATCATGCGGCACCTCCCGAGGCGGCCTTCAAAAGGGCGCGCCTGACTGCGACTTTCGCCAGCCTCACTTTATAAGCATTGTTGCTGAGCGGATGAGCGTTTTTCAAAGCAGCGTCCGCCGCCTTCTGCGCAGAATCTTTGTTCACCGGTTGTCCCATGAGGGCCTGCTCCGCTTCGGAAGAAGGCCAGGGCACCGGCGCAACGTATCCTAAAACAATTCTGGCCGAACTCACGTTCGAGCCCTGTATTTTCAAGGCAACGGCGGCGACCGCGAGCGGCCAGTCAAAAGCTTCCTTCTGACGGATCTCGTAGTGCGCAGCTTTCAAGTCGGCAGCGGGCGGAATCACGATTTCGGTGACGATCTCGTTGGGCCGCAGGTCGTGTTCGCGTTCGCCGGCGCTCTTGGGGATTACGAAAAACTTCTCCAGAGGAAGCTCACGTTTGCCTTTCGGGCCTTCCAGCCGAATCTTCGCGCTGTATGCAACCAGAATGGGCACGATGGTGGAAGGGCTGACGAACTTCGCCGGACCGTCGTTGGCGAGGATGGCATGATAGCGATTCTCACCCACGCTGACTAATTCTTTCCCGGCTTCATCCTTGGGCAACAGCCCGAGTCCATTGCGGAAATACCAGCACCGGGGCCGTTGGCAAAGATTTCCGCCTATGGTCGCCATGTTACGAATCTGCGGGCTGGCAGCTTCCAGCAAGGCTTCCGAGAGGGCGGGATAATTCTTCTTCACGTTTTCATCATCGGCGAACTCTCCGAGCGTGGTCAGCGCGCCGACACGCAAGCCCTGCGCATTGGACGAAACGCCGCGGAGATCGTTGATGTCCTTAATATTGACCAAGCGCTTGGGCGCGACGACGTCGTCTTTCATCAGCGCGAGCAAGTCGGTTCCGCCGGCAAGCACCTCGGTATTGCCCCAGGTTGTACCCAGCAGGCTGATCGCCTGAGTTCTGCTATTCGGGCTTACATATTCAAAAGGTCGCATCAGGCACCTGCCTTCTGTTCAAGCGCGGCCAGCACACGGTCCGGGGTAAGAGGAAGGAATGGCACTCTGACTCCGATCGCGTTGGCGACGGCATTTGAGATGGCGGCACCGGGCGAGATCACTGGAGGCTCACCCAACCCGATTACGCCGCGTTCGTCGTATCCTTTGCCAGTCATCATGCGCACGACCAACTCGGGTATGTCGCTGATACCGGCAAGGCGGTAGAACTGCATATCCGGATTGAGCATTCGCCCGGTGGTCGGGTCCATGACCTTCTCTTCGAAGAGCGAGTAGCTGATCCCCATGATCAGGGCCCCGTAGCATTGGGACTCAGCTGTCTTGAGGTCGATGACCAACCCGCAGTCCTGGACGGCGACCATTTTCCTGACCTTCACGATCCCGGTATCGGGATCGACCTCAACTTCTGCCATCTGGACGCCTCCGACACCGCTGTTGGTGAGGTCGGGAGGCTTGGTCCTGTCGGGATTTTTGCCGCGAACTGTCAAGGGCATGGCACCGAGCTTGGAACAAGCTTCTTTCCAGCTGAGCGAGTGGCTGGAATCGCCCTTGACGGTGACTTTGCCGTTCAGGCATTCCAGTTGACCGGGCTGCGCGTTCAGCGCCGGCGCTACCTTTGCGAAAAGCGCCTCGCGAGCATCCACCGCAGCACGGCGAGTAGAAGAACTGACTCCGCCGATGGTGGTCGATCCGCCCGATCCACCGGAAGGAGGGTAGGTCGTATCGCCGATAAGAAGATTTATCGATTCCATCGGAATGCCCAAGGTATCGGCGGCAACTATGAGGATGCAGGTGCGGGTTCCGGTACCCAGATCCTGGGATCCCATCTTGATCTCGACCGAACCGTCGGGGTGAATCGTCAGATCGCAATCGCTAGCGTGCCCGCGTCCGCCCCAAGTATGGAAGGACAATCCAACGCCGCGCACGGCTGCTTCCGGGCTGCTCTGCGACCGAGGATGCCACTTCTCTTTCCAACCCATAAGGTCAGACGCGATGGCTAGTTCTTCGCGATAGTTGTTCTCGCGCGCCTTGGTGAGATTGAGATTCTTCCCGAAAAATTCTACGGGATCCATGTTGAGCTTGGCGGCGAGGTCATCGAGCGCGCACATGGTGAGCACGGCGGCTTGAGGATGATTGGGAGCCCTCCAGGCGCGCGCCGGTCCGATGTGGTTGCGGATTGCCGTATGCTCCTGTCGCTGGTTCGGGATACTGAAAACGTAAGGAATGGGCGGCATGCCTCCACCGCCCGGTCCGCCAGTTCCCCAGGAATTCGATTGCCAGGCGGTGACGGTGCCATCTTTTTTCGCCGCCAACTTCACGCGGGCGTAGGCGGAAGGGCGGGCTCCGGCGACTTTCAATTCGGCGTCGCGTTCAAGCATGTACCGGACGGGCTTGCCATTTGCTTTCTTGGAAATCTCTGCGGTGTAAACTCCCCAGCGGTCAGGGGAAAATTTGCTGCCGAACCCTCCACCAATGTTGTCCTGGTGAATTCGGATGTTGGTGGCGGGAATTTTCAGCGGCTCCGCCATCTGCCCCGCGATTCCGGAAACGTTCTGGGTGGAAATGTGCGTGAAGACGTGATCCTGATCGGTCCACTCGGAAATGGAGCCGTGACTTTCGAGGCAGCAATGCGTGATTACCGGAATTCCGTAGAGGCCTTCGGAGACGACCTCCGCCTCTGAGAAGGCTTTGTCGGGATCGCCAACCGTCTGCGCCGCGGCCTTCTGATAATTCGACGGCGGTTTGTTGGCGGCTTCAGGATGAACGGTAGCGGCTCGCAGAGCGGCAATCACCTCGTCAGGCGCGCCATCCTCCTTAGCCTCCTTCAGCATATCTTCGGTAGGCTTCTCGGTAATGCCGTACTTCTGAATGTCGCTGACCATCTGCCGGGCTGGCACCTGATTGTCGAGCATGTCGCCAATGGCATCCATGCTGAGCGGGCCTTGCTCTTGCGCACTGCCCGCGGGCGGTTCGGCATCGCTGACAAGATGCGGCAGCGGCTGGAATTTCACTTTAATCGCACGGACGGCATCTTCCGCCGTGGGTTCGTCGACTGCGGCGACGGCGACAATGTCATCCCCGGCCCAGTGAATGTTCGCACCCGGACCCTGCACGATGTGAATGGCCTTGACGCCGGGAATTTTTTCGGCCGCGCTGGTATCAATGCTCACGACTTTGGCGTGGGCATAAGGACACCGCAGCACCTTGCCGTAAAGCATCTCAGGGCGATGAACGTCGTAAGTGTACTTGGCCTGGCCGGAAACTTTGGCGGGGGAATCCACGCGTGTGACGCGCTTGCCGATCAGGCTGCGGTGTTCAGCATCGGGCCATGCATAGTCCGGCATAGATCAGGCTCCCTTCTGCGCGACTTGCGCGATGGCTTTGCGAATTCCTTCATAGGTTCCACAACGGCAAAGATTCCCGCTCAGTCCGCGGCGAATATCTTCGGGCGTAGGGTGGGGATGCTGCTCGAGAAAGGCTTTGCAGGAGACGACAAAGCCCGGCGTACAAAATCCGCACTGGGAAGCGTCGTTCTCGACGAACGCCTGTTGCACAGGATGCAGGTTGCCCACCTGCATCAGCGATTCGATGGTAGTGATCGGCTTGTGCTGGGCCTCGATGGCCAGGACGGAGCAGGCGTACACAGTCTTGCCGTCCATCAGCACCGTACAAGCGCCGCATTCGGCACGATCGCAGACCCGCTTGGCCCCAGTGAGTTCAAATTGGTCACGCAAGGCATCGAGCAGCGTCACGCGCGGTTCAAGGTTCGCCTTATAGCTCTTGCCGTTGATGGCGAACTCCATGGGCACTTTGCCGGGACCGTGCACCGGCACTTCCTGGCCGGCAGCCATGACGGTTTTGGGCCCCGCAACCAGCGGAACCGCGACTGAGATTCCGGAAATTTTGAGAAAGTCACGGCGGGATACGCCGCCATGCTCTGAATCGTCGCTTGCATCCTTCAGAGTTTCATCATCATTGTGCATCGCAACCTCCGGCGAGAAACCGGTTGACAGTTGATGTAGTTTGAAGTCCTGATGGCGTTTCCGCAGTATAACCGAGCCGCGACAGGGAATTCGACCCCCCCGCCGCTGAATTGTGCGAAACATACTTGAGACTCAGGCAAATCCGCGGAAACTCTGGCGCTCAATTCGGCAACAGGCGCTATGACACGCTGGGCGGGTCCGACACCTGAATGATGAGTTTTCCATGATTGGAACCATCGAACAGTTTGTTGATCGCCGTGGGTGCTGCTTCGAGACCCCGCACGATATCCACGCGATACTTGAGCTGGCCTGACTCGTGCCACTGAGTAAAGTTACTGACCATTTCCTGCATTTTCGAATAGTAGTCCGTCGCGATGAAGCCTTGAATCTTCAGCCGCTTGATGATCACCGCTACGAAGTTGGACGGCCCTGGGCCGGCGGCGGTCGTGTTGTACTGGGAGATCAGCCCGCAAACCACGACCCGGCCGAAGGTGTTCATGAGGTCGAGCGCGGTTTCCAGTATTTCTCCTCCGACGTTCTCGAAATAGAGATCCACGCCCTTCGGACACGCAGCTCTTAATTGTTGCTTGTAGTCGGCATCTTTGTAATTGACAGCTGCGTCGAAGGCGAGTTCCTGTCGCAGCCAATGGCATTTCTGTTCGGTTCCCGCAATGCCGACAACGCGAAGCCCCTTAATTTTTCCGATCTGGCCGACCAGCGACCCGACCGAACCAGCGGCGCCCGAGACTAGGAGAGTCTCGCCGATCTTGGGCTGGCCTACTTCCATCAGCCCGACATAGGAAGTGAGCCCTGCTAACCCGAACAGCCCCAGGTAAGCGGAAAACGGAAGCCGGCTCTCCGGCAACCTCATTACGCGATCACCGTTCGACAGCAGATACTGTTGCCAGCCGAACATCCCCTGCACTCTGTCGCCCGCGGCAAAATTTGGATGATGCGATTTCTCCACGATCCCTACGGCCAATCCGCGCATGACTTCGCCAATCTGCACAGGCGGAATATAAGACGGGCGGTCCATTACCCAGCCACGCATTGCTGGATCAAGGGAGAGATGTACGTTGCGAATCAAGAACTGACCTTCCCCGGGCTCCGGCAGCGGCTCGGAAACATAGGAGAAGTTGTCAGGTTTGAGCAGCCCGACGGGCCGCGACTTGAGTCGCCATTGGTGGTTGATGCGTGCAGTGGACATGATTGAAACAGTGTAGCGCCCTGCATCGAGACGCGCGCGCCTAACCTCGCAAACTGGGCGAGAGCGCGAACGTGCTAATTACCGCGGAAGGATTTAACATGCAAACCGCACCAACTTTGTAAGGGTGAATAACGGGCCGGGCCCACAGTTCGGGCATACGCCAGGGTTCATGGGGCAGGTGCAACTCGGCTTCGCTTCACCTTTAATGTTTAGGAAACTGGTGTTTTCTTCCGGGGCACTCATTCGTGAATGTGAAACAACTCTTCGATCTGACCGGGCGGGTTGCGATCATTACGGGCGGCTCCATCGGGCTGGGCCGGCAGATGGCCGAGGGCCTGGCCGAAATGGGGGCCCACGTGGTGATGTGTGCCCGCAAAGAAGAACGCTGCCAGCAGGCGGCACTGGAGTTCCAGCAACGCGGGCTCAAAGCCAGCCCCCGGTCGTGCGACGTTACGAGTCCTGCCAGCATTCAGGAGACGGTGGATGCGACCGTCTCCCAGTTCGGCCGGATCGATATCCTGATCAATAATGCTGGAATATCCTGGGGCGCTCCCGTCGAGGAAATGCGGCTGGAGGATTGGAACAAGGTGATCGAGACGAACCTCACTGGAACTTTCCTCTGCTCACAGGCGGTGAGGAAGGCCATGATCGCCCAAGGACGCGGGAAGATCATTAATATCGCGTCCGTAGCGGGGCTGGGCGGTGCTCCTCCGGAACTTCCAGCCATCGGCTATCATGCCAGCAAAGGCGGGGTCATCAGCTTCACCAAAGATTTGGCCTGTAAATGGGCACCTCACAATATTCAAGTGAATGCGATTGCTCCGGGCTGGTTCCCTACACACATGTCGAACCGCATCCTCGAACACCACAAGGATTTGTTTCTGTCCCACATTCCGATGCGGCGTTTTGGCAATGAAGACGATTTGAAAGGGGCTGCCGTATTTCTTGCTTCGGACGCAAGTAACTTCGTTACAGGCCACGTGCTGGTGGTGGACGGTGGCCAGTCAGCCTGGTAGTCGCGCATGAACATTCCACTTACTCCGATTACGCTTTCTGGCTATGCCGAAGAATATGGGTCACCGCAGGGCATGTACGTTCGATTAGCGACTTGTTGGCAAGTCGGTGTCGTGTGCTTCACGTTCCACAGTATGCTCATTGTTTGACCATGCTTCGCAATCTCGCACTGCTGGCTGCATTGTTAGCGCTGGCGGGGCCAGCCGCCCTCACCTCGGAGAAACCGAAGCGGACACCTGCGCCCGGCATTGAGGGCGCTGACAATGGCTGGGCAGAGAAAACTCTAAAGACGCTTTCGCTAGAAGAGAAGGTCGGGCAGCTGTTTATGATCCGCCTGCGAGTGGAATTCCTGAACGAGCGCAGCCGGGACTACTTCGAACTCCGAAAAAATATTCGCAAGTATCACATTGGCGCGCTGGCCATGTCGGTGCCGGCGCAAGGCCGGGCACACAGCGTTAACCGCCGCATTGAGACGGTCACGCTGCTCAATCAACTTCAGGAGGAATCGAAACTACCGTTGCTGGTCGCGGGAGATTTTGAACGGGGAGTGCTGCCGGCGCGTCTTTTTGGAACGACTGTGTTTCCTCATGCCATGGCTTTCGGCGCCGCCGGGAACCTTGCTTATGCCGAGGCTTTTGGCCGAATCACGGCGCAGGAAAGCCGTGCCCTGGGCGTGCACTGGAACCTGTTTCCCATTGCTGACGTGAACTCCAATCCTGCTAATCCCATTATCGGGACGCGCGCGTTCGGTGGAGATCCGCAGCAGGTGGGCGAAATGGTGGCTGCGTACATTCGAGGTGCGCGGGCGAACGGAATGCTGACCACGGCAAAGCATTTTCCGGGACATGGCAATACCGCAACGGATTCCCATATGTCGCTGCCGGTGGTGGACGATACTCTTGAGCAACTGCGCACGGTCGAACTGCCGCCTTTCCGCAAGGCGATAGCAGCCGGGGTAGATGCCGTCATGACTGCGCACGTGCGAGTGCCGGCGCTCGATGCCGAGCGGAGCCGTGTCGCCACGACTTCGCCGGCCGTGGTCACAGGGCTGCTCAAGAACCAACTCGGCTTCAAGGGCATTGTCGTGACCGATGCTTTGGACATGGCCGCCCTCAATGGACTTTATGCCAAGAATCTCGGACGCGTGGCGGTGGAGGCGTTCAAGGCGGGAAACGATGTGCTCACCATGCCCGCCGATCTGGATGCAAGCTACCGGGCAATGCTGGAGGCCGTCCGCACCGGCGAGATTGGGCAGGAACGGCTCGACGCGTCCGTATTAAAGATTCTGCGAGCTAAGGCGTTCTTGGGTCTTGAGAAAAACCGATTAGTGGATGTGGCCGCCATTCCCAAGCTCGTAGGTAGTCCTGAGAATGTGGCTGTGGGTCAACGCATCTCCGATGCATCCATCACTCTGGTGCGTGACAACCGAAATCTGCTTCCGCTGAGAGCAGGGATCAGTCCACAGCGGGTCGCGTATCGCCGCAGCAAACGCAGGGCAGCCCTGCTCGTGGTGATTCTCTGCGACAACGTACGTGCGGAGGACGGCCGCGTGCTGGAGCGCCAAATCCGGCAACGAGCGCCGGATGCAAGGGTGGTATATGTCGATCCACGGGTGGCGGCGGCCAGATCGAATGAAGTGCTCACAGCGGTCGACCGGGCAGAGAAGGTGGTAGTTGCGGTGTATGTTGTCCCATCGGCGGCGCGAAGCAGAACGGTGGCGCGTGGGCAGAAAAATTCCGCTTCCCTGCCGGACTCGACTGCCAGACTGTTGAGCAGGATTCTCGATCGCGCAACCCAGAAGACTGCGGTACTCGCGATGGGGACTCCGTACCTGACGGAGGACTTTCCCACAATCCAGAACTATATCTGCACGTTCTCCAATGCGACGGTATCTGAGGTCAGCGCGGCGAAGGCGCTCTTTGGGGAAATTCCGCTTCCCGGGCATTTGCCGGTAAACATTTCCAGCGCAGCCGTCCCGGGCGAAAAAATCAGCAACGGGCAGTAGACGAAATCACTTTGCGTTACCGACAGCAGGCTTGATGTCGGCAGCAGCTTTCTGCAGCGTGTCGATGGGGCTGGAGTCCAGATAGTAGAGAGTGGAGTCATTGTCCCGCTTGGCGATGAAACCATCGCCTGACTTTGCAATCGAGACATCCTCGACCCGTTTCCCATCCTCGGACGTAACTTTGAGTTCAATCATGGGGCTAGAAAGGCCGGAATCGACGAACTTGCTCGCGGACAAATCACGCAGATCGGAGATGAAAGTCTGCACTGTTCCGGCGTCCAACTTTTTCCCGTTCGACCACCAATCCGCGCCTCCCTTCGAGAGAAAATAGGCCTTGGTGCCGTCGTGCATTTCGATCTTCGAGGGCTCGCTGTAGGCAAAGTCAAACAGCTTCTTATTGCGGAAGTCGTCGAGTCCTTTGCCGAGCGCCTCGCCTAGACCTGAATCGACCTTGTAGACGCCATCGACCACGCTCGATTTCGCGTAGTACGTGTCCTTATCTTTGCGAACTTGAAGTTCCTGGGTACCGGACGGGCCGGTGATTTTTGCCGTGGCCACCGGAGTGGAGTGAGCAAAAGCGGATGTTTCTCTTCCGCTGTCGCCTGCTCCGCTAAGATCCATGCGGGCATCAGCTAATTTTCCAACCAGACTGCTGACGTCGACGGAATCAGCACGCAACGGTTTTGGTTTCAGAATCTGCCACTCGTCCTTGTTGCGCCCGAACTCGATCTCCTGATTCCCCTTGACCAGTTCCAGGCGGCTGACCTTATCCGCGCCGACGGTCAACAATCGTTTGTCGCGCAGATCATTCAGGCTCTTATCGATGCTCGTCTTGTTGTAGCTGGCCATGGTGAAAACGCGCGGATCACCTGCCAGCATTGCGTAAACCGCGCCTCCCGCAGGGGTGTCATCACCGATTAAGAGTTGGTGATTCCTATTGTCCTTGCTTGTGACATCGACTTCGACGGAAGGCTGATCGAGACCGAATTGCTTGAGATCCGACGCCTTGTCTTCGACCACGCGCTCGGAATTCAGAGAAGACAGCGAAGAGAGCGTGCTGGAAACTGCGCTTTGATCGGCATTCAGCGGCTTGGGCTGCGTGATTTGCCACGTGCCCGAACCATTCTTTTCGAGCACGATTGGCGCCGCGTCCTTCTTCTTCAGCTCAACTTTGGTGATTGCCGCCTCGTCGAGTTTCAGGATGGGAGGAGGAGTATCAGCAGATACCTTGGCCTCGGCGGCGGGTTTACGGTGTTCCGACCAGTACAGCGTTCCAGCCAGCGCGAGGAGAACAACGGTTGCGACCATCAGGTTACGAGATTTCATAGCGTCTTCGGCAAGGGTGCTGGCGCAGCGAGATTCTTTACCTCCTCTTCCACCACACGCTTATGCCCACGATCACAACAATCCCCGGCAAAAGGAACTGACTGGCGGCGCGCACCCAACTCAACTGGGCGCGAGTCATGGTGATGCGCCGGTCTTCGGGCTGTTTGGGCCGGATCGAAATCAAATCTTCGTCCGACGATAGCCAGTTAACGGTGTTCAACGCGAGGTCATCATTTCCGTTGAAATCGATGAAGCGGTTGGCGATCCAGGATGAGCTTCCGACCACGACAAAGCGTCCTTGCGACTTATCGCTACCGGTGTTGTAGGTGCCAGCCGCGGCCAGGGTCAAGGGACCCTTTTTGTTGTTCGGATCGTTCACATTGACGGACGGAGAACTGAGATTGCTTGTCGCCAAACTGCTGGAAGAGGAATCAAACAGCTTCTGCACGCTGGTTTTGTCGGTGTTCTTGATCTCCATCGAGCGGGACAATGGAAAACCAGTAGCTGTGCCTTTCATATCCTGCACGATAGGCTGAGAACTGTAATTCGTGACCAGCGCGACTTGCGGACCCAGCCCAGCGAGCTGGCCGATAGGATTCAGATCAAGAATCAGATCCTTGTCCAGAGTCACTCCCCAACCCTGAAGCAGGCTCGTGAGCGCATCGTTCTCGCCGATCCGGTCGTGACCCAGCTGCAGCGGCGGATCCAGCAGGAACAGGGCACGTCCGCCACCTTCGACATATTTCTTGATTGCGTCCACTTCCGGCTGCTCATAATTTTTCGTCGGGCCGGCAACGACCAGGGTGGTGCAGTCGCTCAGGATTTCCGCTTTCTGCAGCAGGTCGAGACTCTTCGTCTCGTAGTTGTCCTTCGCGAGACTGTCCTTAAAGCGCGACAGACCCTCGCGGGCGCTGTCGTCCAGTTGATGCTCCCCGCTGCCACTGGCGAAACAAACAGTGCGAGTGTTGCTCTTCAGGTCGCGGATGAAGGCGCCGGTAATTCCCTCCTCTGTCATGCTCTTGGCTGGTTCTTTCTTGAGGCCGACCTGCACGACCGCGGTGCCAAAGTCCCTGATACCGGCCTCGCGCGCGGCTTGAGGATTCCGGTCGGGATCGACATAATCCACGTGTACTTTGGGCGAGAGATTGGCGTACTCGTCGAGAAGATCCTTCCCATCGCGGAAGCGCGTGCTCTGATTGAAGTAGGTGATGGTCGCGGGCTGCTTCAGGCCCTTGACGATCTTGGCCGTCTGCTCCGAGAGGCTGTAACGCTTGTTGGAGGTGGCGTCGTAAGATTTGTTGTACCGGTCCGCCAGAATATTCGCGACCACGATCGCGGCAATCACGATGAGGATGTACGTGGCGGCATAGGCCGCATACTTGGTTTGTCTCGCCTTGAGCCATTGACTTGCCATCTACGATCTCCAGCGCAGGGATTCCATGGAACGAGCGGTGAAGAACAGTCCCAGGAAAATTAACGTGAGATAAAAAACCGCATCTTTCGAATCGAGGACTCCTCGGCCAAACGATTCAAAGTGAGTGATGATCGACAGATAAGAGAGCACACGCGCCCACATCGAAGTTTCATATTCGCCGACCCAGCCTATGACCCAGAGCAGGAGTTCTACGCCGAAGGTAGCGGCGCCCGCGATAATCTGATTCTTTGTGAGCGTGGAGATAAACGTTCCGATTGCCAGCAGGGCTCCTGCCTGAAGCAACAAACCCAGATACCCCATCGCGAGCGGCTTCCAGTCCGGATTGCCATATTTGAAGAGAAACGCAAAATTCACCGCAGTAAACAGCAACAGGCAACAATACAGGATCAACGCAGCCAGCCACTTTCCGACAATAATTTCCAGATCGCGAACCGGTGAAGTCGCCAACAGCTCGATCGTGCCGGTTCGTTTCTCTTCCGCGAACAATCGCATCGTAATCATGGGAATGAAAAACAATCCGATCACACCCACGTTCGACAACAGAGGCCGGATGATCTGCTCGTTCAAGTTCATGGGAAAGGACTGGCCGCGCATCTGCATTTCCATGCCCTCGACCACAAAATAGCCGAGCGCGTTCCAGAAGAAGAACCCAAAGATAACGCCAAACATCGTCAGCAGGAGATAGGCAACCGGCGAAGCGAAGTAACTGCCCAGCTCTTTACGGCAGATGATCCATATATTTCTCATTGCTGCGACTCCTGGACCAAAACTTTCGGTTCTTCGGCTCTTTCGGCGGGAGCTTCGCTTCCCGTCAGCTGGAGGAAGATTTCTTCCAGGCTCATAGCAGCCGGGCGAAGCTCGTTGAGGTCCCAACCACACTGAACGACAGTGCGCGCCAGGTCGCCGCGGACTGAGCGTCCCTTCTGGCTCTCCACCTCGAAAAGCGCGCGGCTGTCAATCTGCTGTTTGCAGAGAACGCGGCTTACACCGGACACCTGCTCGAGCTTGTGCTGCACGATGGGAACGTCCAGAGTACCGTTGCGGCCCGCAACCTCGATTACAACCGATTCAGCCCCGCGCGCGCGGGCCTGCAGATTGCGTACCGAATCCGTCGCTACCAGCTTCCCTTTGTTGATGATGATCACTTGCTCGCAGGTCTGCTCGACTTCCGGAAGAATATGGGTGCTGAGGATAATGGTGTGCTCCCCGGCAAGATCTTTAATGAGATCCCGGGTCTCGTTGATTTGCTTGGGATCGAGACCGGCGGTGGGCTCATCCAGAATCAGCACGTCGGGATTATGAATAATGGCCTGGGCCAAGCCGACTCGTTGGCGGTAGCCTTTGGAAAGTTTTCCGAGAAGCTTGTTTTTGACATCCGAGATAGCACAGCGCCCGCAAACGTAGTCGACGCGTTTACCGAGATCCGCTCCGGACAGGCCCTTAAGTTTGCCCACAAATTTCAGATATTCGGCCGTCTCCATTTCGGGATAGATCGGCGGAGTCTCGGGAAGATACCCGATGCGCCTTTTGACCTCGAGCGGGTGTTCGAGAACATCAAAGCCCGCCACCGTTGCGGTGCCCGCCGAAGGGGGCAGAAAGCAAGTGAGCATCCGCATGGTTGTAGTCTTGCCCGCACCGTTCGGGCCGAGAAATCCAACAATCTGCCCCTTCGCGACTTCAAATGAAATTTGATCGACAGCAATGGTACGGGCGTACCGCTTCGTAAGATCCTTAACAGTGATCATAGTTTTAGTGTCAACAGTCTGAGAACGCACAGCTGTTGGGCCGAACACACTCGAATGGTGCGGGGCTGAAATAATCTTAAAAACTGCGCCCGCCACATGTCAATTCAGGAAACCCGTGTCCGTGCGGCTTCACTGCAACGTGTGGGTCGAGGAACCAGATCCGGCAGCGCTCATGCTGATGTTGTAGCGCTTGAGCTTGCGGTAGAGGGTAGCGCGGCTGATCCCGAGCATGCGTCCGGCAAGCGCTTTGTCGCCGTTGACCTGCTCGAAGACACGCTGGATGGTGGCCCGCTCGATATCTTCAAGGTCGGTGGTCGGGACTGGCTGGCGAGCGGTTTGAGAACGCGGTCCGTCACCCGCGAGATCGGGATCAAGCACGGCATTTCTTGTCGCGGGCGTTGCCGCCGGGGTTTGAGCCTGAGCGCCGGAAGCGATGCTCGGAGGAAGGTCGCCCAGATCGATGACCTGGCCGTTGCCCAGGGCTACGGCGCGCTCGATGCAGTTCTCGAGTTCGCGGACGTTGCCCGGCCAATCATATTGCATCAGCGCTTTCATCGCGGCGCTGGCTACGTGCATTTCCGAGTCAGGCGTGTAGCGTTCCAGGAACCAGTGAACGAGCATGGGGATATCGCTGCGGCGTTCGCGCAACGCGGGCACGAAGAGCGTGACCACGTTCAGCCGAAAATAAAGATCTTTGCGGAAGGTGCCGTTCTTGTAGGCGGCTTCGAGGTCGCGGTTGGTGGCCGCAATAACACGGACATCCACCTTGATGCGCTGGTTGCTGCCGACAGGACGGACTTCTTTTTCCTGCAGGACGCGCAGCAACTTAGCCTGCAACTCCAGCGGCAACTCGCCAACTTCATCGAGGAAGATCGTGCCCCCGTCGGCGGATTGGAACAATCCCTGCTTCGACTTCAGAGCGCCGGTGAAGGCGCCTTTTTCGTACCCGAAAAGTTCGCTTTCAATGAGCGTGGGAACGAGCGATCCGCAATCGACGGCCACGAAGGGACGTCCGGCGAACGCTCCCCGAAAGTGCATGGCGCGGGCGACGAGTTCTTTGCCGGTGCCGCTTTCTCCATAGATCAGCACCGGAGTACGCGTGTCCTTAAGGCGGGCGACCATGCGGAGGACTTCCTGGATGCGCGCGGACGAGCCGACGATACCGTGAACGGCAGTTTCGGAATCGGTGCGCTGGCGCAGGAATTCGTTCTCTTCGACGAGGCGGATTTTTTCCGCCATGCGCCGCAGGAACAGCCGCAACTCTTCCAGTGGGGAAAAAGGCTTGGTGATGTAGTCGTAGGCCCCGAGTTTCATGGCCTGGACGGCAGTTTCAATGGAGCCGTGGCCGGTCATCAGGGCAACTTCAGTGCGCGGCAAAAGCTTTTTCACCCGCTCCAAAAATTCCAGGCCCGACATGTGGGGCATGACCATGTCGCTAAGGATCATGTGCACGGATTGTTCTTCGAGCAGCGCGAGGGCGGACTCGCCACTTTCGGCTTCGAGGCAGACAAAACCCAAGGCCTCGCCGACCGTGGTGCAGAGTTTGCGGATGGTCTGCTCGTCGTCGACGATCAACAGACGGATACGGAGATCTTCTTTGTTCCCGGCGTTATTCACTCGACCTTCCCAAATGTTCTAGAGACCACATCAATAAATTGCTGCACGCGGAAAGGCTTTTCCACGCAGGGAGCGCCGGTTTCGCGCAAGGTGGCGACGGTTTCTTCGTTGGCGATATCGCCGGTGATAAAGACGAGGCGATTGGCGAGGTCGGGGCGATGCTGGGCGATCCAGGCATGCACTTGGCCCCCGTCGACGCCGCCGGGGGTGCGCATGTCGGAGACGACTCCCAGAAAGGATCCGTTCTCCAGCAGACGGAGCGCATCCACGCCGGATTCGCAGCAGACGACGGGATAGCCGCTGCGCTCGAGCGCGGCTTGCACGTAAGCCATGACGGCCGGTTCGTCTTCGATCAGCAGCACCGGCAAAAGTTGGGGTTTGAGGGCTGGCAGGCTCATGGTTGGGTTACTCCCGCAGCCACACCGAGCGAAGCGGTGTGGGATGAAGCAGGCAGGCGCACGATGAATGTAGCGCCTTGTCCGCCGATGTTGTTGTGACAAAGAATTTCGCCGCCGTGTTCCTTGACGATGCCGTAACAGATGCTCAAACCGAGGCCGGTGCCCTTCCCTACTTCTTTGGTGGTGAAGAATGGGTCGAAGATCTTGTCCGGATGCGAGATGCCATTGCCGTTGTCGGAGAAGGAGACTTCCACCGTGTTTCCGGCCGTGGCAGAGATGATCTGGATGCGCGGCGGGCGGCCGACGTCGTGCACGGCGTCGTAGGCATTGTTCAGAATGTTGAGGAAGACCTGCTGTAACTGGTGAGCGTCGCCCATGACGTCGGGCAGTTCCTGATCGAGATGCTCGATGACTTCCACGCCATGGCTGTTGAAGTCGTAGGAGCGAAGCTGGATGGTGCGGCGCAGGATGGAATTCAACTGCACGGCGTTGCGCTGCGGCGGCATCTGGCGCGCGAAGCTGAGCAGGTTCTGCACGATCTGCTTGGTGCGTTGCGCTTCCTGCAAAATCACGCGCAGATCTTTGCGCGCGGTTTCGGGCAGTTCGGGATTCTCCATGAGCAGGTCAGCGAAGCCCAGGATTGCGGTGAGGGGATTGTTCACCTCGTGGGCAACGCCGGAAACCAACTGGCCGACGGCGGCCATCTTTTCCGCGTGCACCAACTTATCGCGTAGGACGGCTGAGTCAGTGATGTCGGTGAGGACCAGCACGATGCTGGTCACGATCCCTTGCTCGTCGCGCATGGGGCTGAGATTGGCCGAGAACTTCCCCACGGCGCCGCTGCGGCGCGCGATTTCGAGCTCCAGGTTATCAACTTGCTGACCGTCGAGCGTCGCCTGGATGGCCTGCTGGACTGCGTGGGTAAAAGCAGGGGCAGCGAGTTCCAGCAAGGGGCGGCCCAGCAATTCGCGCTGTTCGAATCCGGCGTCGAACCAGCGGCGGTTGGCGTAGCTGATCAAACCGGCGGTATCGGCGACCAGGATATGACTCTGCGTATTGCTGAGAATCTTGCCGGAGAAATCGCGTTCCCGGTGCAGTTCGGTCTGGTAGGTGCGCAGCCCGGTGACGTCGAGCATCAGGCCGCGAATCTGCTGTAGACGGCCCACATCATCGTACAGGCCGAAGGCGTTGATCAGGACGTGAATGGGAGTCCCATCTTTGCGCCGCAAGGTCGCCTCGAAATTGCGCAGATGACCTTGCTCTTCCAGCACCTTCGAATGATGCTGGTGCTCGGGCGAGAAATAAAGCTGAGTGGGAATGTCGATCTGCAGCAGGTCTTCGCGGCTGCTGTAGCCCAGCATGCGGACCATGGCATCGTTGACTTCGACGAAGCGTCCGGCGGGCGTACTGAAGAACAGGCCCTCCTGGATGTTGTCGAAAAGTTCGCGGTAGCGGCGCTCGGCCTCGCTGCGGTCGGAAATATCTTTCAGGACGTGAATGGTCTGCAGTCCCTGGCCGGAGTCTCCGTGCGCACGCGATGTGGAAATGAGATAGGTGCGGTCGAAGACTTGCTGGGTGAATTCGTCGGCATCCTCGGCATTGGAGCGGCAGAAGGGGCAGGAGTAAGACTTGGAGTCGCTGGTCAGCGCCATGAGCGCGCGAATGTTCACGCCGATCAGTTCCGCCGGTGGCACCCCAATCATGGTGGCGAGCGAGCGATTCACGCGCAGGACTTTGTCGGTATGATCGTGCACCACGATGAGGTCCGTGATGGCATCGAAGATCTCCATCCAGTGGCGGTTGGCTTGCTCCATCCGGGTGAAGAGGCTGGCATTCTCCAATGCCATGGCGGCATGGCGGGCCAGGCTCTCGAGGAAGATTCGATCCTCCTGATTTATGGCCGACGAGCGGCCGGAAAGGCAGAGCACGCCGATGAGTTCCTCGTTCGCCCGTGATAAGCGGATCAGAGTGCAGTCGTTCCAGTTGAGGCTAGCGCTGAGATCTGGTCCCAGCGCCTGCTCTGCGGTGACCGAGATGACTTTTTCCGGGTGATGACTTACGAAGTACGTGAGGGCAGCATTGAGAGCGCGGTCGAGCTCGGGATTCAGCAGCGAGGGATGAGAAGGCGTCTGGGTCGCCAGCGTGACGTGACTATCCTCTTTTTTGTCGGAAGGAGGTTTGGCGGCTTGGTCCGGCGACCCGGCTGCCGGCAATTCCCGCAGAGCGGGCGAGGGATGCAGGGCAGAGACTTGCCAGTGGCCTTCGTGCACGATGGCGAGCATGCCGGCGTGAAAACCGAGAAGTTCCGCAGTTCGTGAGACGAAGCGGCGGCTGAACTCGGGCAGACGCAAGCTGCCGTCGATCGCGCGGTCGAGTTCGATCAGGGCCTCGGCGCGGCGCCGGTGCAACTCGGAAGAATGCAGATTGCTGGCGACTTCCAGCATGACGGCAGCCTGATTCGACAGCGCGCGCGCACGGCGAATGTCCTCTTGCGAGATGCCGGTGCCGTCGAGGCGGTCGAGCACGCCAAACATGCCCAGAACACGGCCATTCGCGCCGAGCAGTGGGACAGCCAGGAACTGGCGCACTTTGTACTTGGTGACCGCGTCGATGTTGATGCCGGGGGTGCGGCTGGCCTCGTCAGTCCAAAAAACTTCCTTGGCGCGCAAAGCCTTGGTGGCGACTCCTTCCGGAAAAATTGTCTCCAGCTTGCGAGGTTCGCCTTTCTCCACCCCGTAGCGAACCCGGAAGTGACCATCTTCCAACAGCGCGATAAAGCACCGGTCGAAGCCCAGGAAACCGGAGGCTCGGATCACGAAGGCCTGCAGAAACTGGTCGAGATCGGTGCTCGAGCTCAGCTCTGAAGAAATCTCAAGCAATTGATGAAGTTCGTGGGCCTGGGCGTGGGAAGTGGCGTGCAGTTCGGCGTGCGCGAGCGCCACGGCGCCAAAGCCTGCGATGGCCGCGACGAGAGAGCGCTCTTCGGAGGTGAAGACTCCGTCCGCACGGGGATAGATGAGGATTGCGCCTTGCGTGCGCGAGGTGCGAAAGGGCGCGGCAATCAGCATACCGGGACAAACCAGACTGCCCAGCGAATGGACGTCGGCGCCGATGGAGAGCGTGAGCGGTTCTCCGGCCGCAACTGCGCGTTGCGCGAGGTCGGCGGCAAAACGCAGAGTCTGGCGGTCGTGGCGGGCGCGAGCGGAAGTCGCCAGTTGCGGAGTTTCCGCCGAGACGGCCTTTAATTCGAAAGGACCTTCGCGGCGCAGCAGAACGCAGACCAGGCGCGTGCGCAAAAGCAGGCGCAGGCGGTCGGCGAGCGCCTCGATGACCGCGGCAACATCGGGAGTGCCGTGAAACGCGTGCGCGACGTCAGCAAGAATCTCGGCGCGACGATGCTCTTCGCGAGAAGCTTCGCCAAGCCGTGCCGCTTCGAGCAGGCTTCCTAATTGTCCGGCAAGGATGGTGGCCTTGGCCGCGAGATCTTCATTAAAGAATTGCTCGTTGGAATCGTGCAGAAATGTCACGGCGCCAATGACTTCGTTGAGAACGACCAGAGGAGCGGACATGAGAGAGCGGGCCTCAAACTCCGTGGCAGCGGCAAATAGAGGAGAGGTAATGTGGTTGGCGAAAATAGTCCGACGCTGGCGAACCGCCTCCGAGGTCACCGCACTCTGATCGGGACGCAGGCGCATGCCGACGAAGCGTTCGGCCATCTTTCCATCGGCATGTTCTCCGAGGAGTTCATCGGCGGAATGGCAGCGCCAAAAGTAGACGCCAGAAACCTGAAAGAACTCCCGCGCGGCCTCACAAAACAATTGAATCAGCCCGCCGGGATCTGAGCGTTCGATAGCTTTCCCGCCGATCCGAAGGAGAAGTTTCTGGAAGCCCTCATCGGACCCTGGAGTAACGGAATTGTCCTGGGGAACGATAGGACTGCCGCCAGAAATTCCGACTGCGGCGCCGAGAGCGGAAGAATAGGTTTCGCGATTCACAAGTGCTTGAATCTATTGGGAAAGTACATTTCATCTCATTTTGAGTCAAGGGAAATGGGGGAAGAGGTGCCTTGGTGTGAAATCCCGAGACTCGGTGAGATTTTGTCTCACGCTGAGAAACTCGAACTGATTCTAGCCCATGAGACAGCAGTTGTCGGGAAAAGGTGATGCTGGGAATTGGCGAGCAATGGTCAAGTGCATCATTCGACGCGGGATAGTGCTCATTACTTTGGTTTTTTCAAGATGGCGCAGGTGGCCCGGAGGGTGCACGGTCAGGCGCGGAGTCTTCGTGTTTTCTCAGGAGGAATTGTGTCTCGACGAATTGCGGGTGCGGTGCTGGCTGTGCTGGCCGTGGCGATGACCTACGGGGCATGGCGGGCGGCCGCACAGAATCCACAAAATGCACAAAACGAAGAGATCGTACGGCGGGCGAAGAATAAAGTGCAGCCGCTGTACCCGGAGTTAGCGCACAAGATGAACATCAGCGGCACGGTGAAGATAGAGGTGGTGGTCGCGCCTAACGGAACGGTCAAAGAAGCGCGCGTGGTGGGCGGCCATCCCGTACTGGCCACCGCCGCGTTAGATGCGGCTAAGAAATGGAAGTTTGAACCGGCGTCGGGAGACAGTACTGGGATTATCGATTTCAAGTTTGAGCCGCGGTAGGACTCGGCCGCGGAGGAGACTGGCATGACGATAGGCAAGAAGCTTTACTTGAACTTCGGATTCATCCTGGGGATGGTGCTGCTGCTGTTCATCGTGAACTGGCTGGCAGTGCGCCGGGAACATGCGGCCAAAGACGCCGCTGCCGCCTCGCTGAAGCTTGCCGAGACCACCAACCAGGTGCGCTTTCAGATGATGCAGGACCGCCTCTACCTGAGCAACTATCTGCTCAGCGGCGACACGCGCGAAGTGGACCGGATGAATGAAGGGCTGCGCACGCTCAGCGAGAAACTGGAGGACGGCAAGAACCAGGCCAGTTCCGATCAGGTGAAGAGTTCGCTGGCGAAAGTGGAGCAACTGGAGCAGTCTTGGGCAAAGGAATTCGCCCAACCTCTGATCGAGAAGCGGAAAGACGTCGACTCGGGCAACGCTACAGTTGCCGAGTTGCAAATTTATTACCTGCAAAAAGACGCGTCGTCCTGGGTCAAGAACTCTACGGACGCGCTCGAAATCGCGGATACCGAGAACCACAAACTGGTGGAAGAACGTCGCGCGTCCGACGATAGCGCCAATACCTGGACAATCACAGTTTCGCTGCTCTTTACGCTGGTAGCCCTCTCGGTGGGCGTCATCATCGCCTATCGCACGGCCAAGGCCATTACCGATCCACTGACCAGCCTGATGAATGTTGCACGCGGCATTGGCAATACGGGCGATCTGGAACACAACATCGATACTGGGCGAGACGATGAAATCGGCGAACTGGCCCGTACGTTCCACAAGATGGTCACCTATCTGAAGGAGATGGCGGGCGTCTCGGAAGCCATCGCCGGCGGCGATCTGACGCTGGAAGTGAAGCCGCGCTCGTCGCACGACACCCTGGGCAATGCCTTTGCCCGCATGGTGGAAGGACTGGCGGGGCTGGTGCGCAGCGTGCGCGATGCATCGTCTCAAGTGGCGAGCGCTTCCAACCAGGTGGCTGGAGCCTCTGACGATTCGGCAAAGATCGGGCTGCAGGCTTCCTCGGCAATCGATGAAGTCACCAGCACCATGCACGAGATGAGCGTGAACGTGCAGAACATGGTGAAGAGCACGCAGGTGCAGGCGTCGAGCGTGAGCGAGACTTCGGCTTCGATCGATCAGATGGTGGCTTCCATCCAGCGCGTGGCCGACACGGCTAAAGTTCTGCTTGATATTTCCAACCGTTCCCGCGAGGAAGTGCACAACGGCATTGGGACGATGGAGAAGGCGACCGACGGGTTGAACCGCATCAACACCACCATCAACTCTTCGGGCGAAATCATTGGCGCGCTGGGACAACGGGCGGACGACATCGGCAAGATCATCGAAGTGATCGACGATCTGGCCGAGCAGACGAACCTGCTCGCCTTGAACGCGGCGATCGAAGCAGCGCGAGCCGGAGAGCACGGGCTGGGATTTGCCGTGGTTGCCGACGAAGTGCGCAAGCTGGCCGAGAAGTCGGCGCAGTCCACGAAAGAAATCTCGGAACTCATTCAAAGCATTCAGAAAGAAGCCCGCAAGGCGGTGGAGAACATGGACCGTTCGACCTCCATCGTCAACGAAGGGCTGGAGTTGGGCTCGGAGCTGAACTCGGCCTTAAAGAAGATCTCGAACGTGGTTACCGAGGTTTACAAGTTCGCCCAGGAGATCGGTGCGGCCACCAACGAACAGTCGCACGGTTCGTCGCAGATTGCGCGCGCCACCACGCGGCTGAACGAGATCACGCACGAAATCAACTCTGCGGTGGAGGAACAGGCCTCAGGAGCGCAGGCGGTGGTGAAAGCCATGGAGCGCATGCGCGAACTGGTGCAGCAATCGACGTCCAGTTCGACCGAGCTGGCGGCTTCGTCGGAGCAGATGTCGAAGATGTCGCGCAGCCTGCTGGAGTTCATTGACCGATTCTCGCTGGCGGAAGCAGGGCGTCAAGCCGCTGCGGAGCCGGCGGGACGCAACGTACGCCGGGCGATTGCCGGAGCGCAGTAGGTTAGGAGCGTCCATGAGCCGCGAACTGCATATCGTCGGGTTCCAAGTGGGCCGCGAGACTTACGGCGTGCCTATCACTTCCTTGCATGAAATCGTGCGGGTCCCCGAGATTACGGCCGTGCCGGATGCGCCCGACTATCTGGAGGGTGTGATCAACCTGCGCGGCAAAATCGTCTCGGTCATGGACCTGCGAAAGCGTTTCGGAGAAAAGCAGGCGACCGTCAAGAAGCACAACCGGATTCTGGTCGTCGAACATGCGGGAAGGCTGGCCGGATTGATCGTGGACGCAGCCTCTGAAGTCCTCAAGATTCCAGCCGATGCAGTGGAAAGTCCGCCAGCGGTGTTTCAAGAGGGCGGATTGAATTGTGTAACCGGGCTGGGCAAAGTGGGCGGGCGCCTGGTGGTATTGCTCGATATGAGCAAGCTGCTGGCTCCGGCAAGCCTGCAGATGAAGAGTGAACCCGGGGAGAAGGCGGCCGGCAAAGCAGAGGGACGAGGCGCCGGAGCGAGATGAAGAGAGTGGTCAGTGGGCAGTGGTCAGCGATCTGTAAGGTTCCTGATACTGACCACCGAGCACTAATCACTGACCACTAGATTCACGAACGAGAAAACGAATGAGCTCAACTGGAGCGGCACCAGCTCCCATACTCACCGACGCGGAACTGAAGTTGCTGCAGGCGCTCGTCTACCAGGAGTGCGGCATGCACTTCGACGAACGCCGCACGCACTTCCTGCAAGACCGGCTACTGCGCCGGTTGAAGGAGTGCCGCGCCGACTCGTTTTATGCCTATTACCGGCTGCTGATCAGCCGCGAGGGCAAAGACGAACTGGCCAAGCTGCTGGAAAACCTGACCGTCAATGAGACCAGCTTCTTCCGGCATAAGGCGCAGCTGGATCTTTTTCAGAAGACGGTGCTGGAAGAGTTGCTGAAGCACAAGAGCGCGCGGCGGGAATACTCGATCCGCATTTGGAGTGCGGGATGCTCGACGGGGCAGGAAGCTTACACGCTGGCGATGCTGGTGACCGACGCGCTGGCGTACTACTACCTGCGCAATCCGCTGCCCATGGACCTGCCACTGCCTAAGCCGCTGATTCCGCCGCCGTGGCGGGTGGAAATTCTGGCCAGCGATATCAGCTACTCGGTGCTGCGGCATGGGCAGGAAGCAATGTACAACGAGCACCAGATGTCGACGGTGGATTACGGCTACCGGCTGCGCTACTTCGACAAAGTCGGCGAGCGCTATGCCATCAAGAAGCCGGTGAAAGAGCTGGTGCACTTTGACTTTCACAACTTGAAGACGGAATACCTGCCGCAGCGCAACGACGTAATTTTCTGCCGCAACGTGATGATGTACTTCGATGAAGCGGAGCAGAAGCGGCTGATCGAAAAGTTCTACCGCTGCTTGAACGCCAACGGCTATCTGTTTGTGGGTCATGCCGAGAGCCTGCTGGGGCTGACCAAGAAATTCCAGATGGTGCACAAGGACAGCGGCACGGCGTACCAGCGGATTGAGGTGCGAGATTGACGAATTCTCCCGATGAACGCGGCGCGGAACTGCGGGATCTTTTCTACGAGACCTCGCAGGAGCTGCTGCAGGCGCTGAACGATGAGGCGCTGAAGCTGGAGAAGCATCCCGGCGACGAGGAGATCGTGCGCAGCGTGCGGCGCACGGTGCATACGTTGAAAGGGGACTCGGCAGCCTGCGGCTTGCGCGAGCTCAGCGAACTGGCGCACCAGTTCGAGGATGCGTTGTCGATGGAAGGAGCCGCGGCCCAGGCCACGGTGGCCGAAATCGCATTTGCGGCAGCCGACGTTTTTGCCGAGATGATTGCGGCGTACCGCTCCGGCGGGAAGCTGCCTTCCACCAAGAAGTTGAGCAAGAAGATTGAAGAGTTGACTTCCACTCCGGCAGCGAAGAAATCGCGTCGCAAGAAGACGAAAGCGGTGGCGGCCTCGGAGTGGACAGAGTACGAGAAGCTGGCGATGACGCAGGCGCAGGCCAGCGGGCAAGATGTGCTGCACGTTACGGTGAAGATTGACCCGCACTGCGCCATGCCGATTGCGGGACGGCAGCTCATCCACAACGCGGTGGCGAGCATGGGGCCAGTGCTGGCGGTACGGCCCGATGCGAAGTCGGCGGCGGCGACCCGGCAAGTGGAGTTCGTTCTGGCCAGCGTGCAGACCGCCGAGCAGATCGCGGCCAAGTGCAAGATTCCGACGATCGCGGAAGACGTTACGGTGGACGTGTTGATGGCAGCGGCTGCGCCCGGAACACAGGTTCCTGCCGCTGGGCCCTTCGCCGCGCTTCCGGAAACGCAAACCCAAGAGCAAAAGGCGGAGGAAGAGGCGACGCCTTCGGCGCCACCCGCCCCGGAACCTTCGATCCAGAGTTCAGTTGAAAATATCTTGCGCGTCGAAGCCGGGCGCATCGACAGCGTTCTGAACCTGGTGGGCGAGCTGATCATCGGCAAATCCATGTTGCAGCAGGCGTTAAACGAGTTCTCCAAGCGGTATCCGAAAGAGCTGCTGCGCGGCAAGTTTGCCGACGCGATGGCGTTTCAGGCGCGCGTGCTCAATGATCTGCAGCGCTCGGTGATGAAAATCCGCATGGTTCCGGTCGAGCAGCTATTCCGGCGCTTCCCGCGCATGGTGCGCGATGTATCGCGGCAATGCGGGCGCGAAGTGGAATTGACGGTCAGCGGTCAGGAGACGGATCTCGACAAAGGGATTCTGGATGCGATTGCCGAGCCCCTCACTCACTTGGTGCGCAACGCGATCAGCCACGGGATTGAGGCTCCAGAAGAACGCAAGAAATTGGGCAAGCCAGGCCAGGGTGTCGTTCACCTGAACGCATATCACCAGGGCAATCAGGTTGTGGTGGAAGTCCGCGACGATGGGCGCGGCATTGATGCTCAGAAAATTCGCACAAAAGCTATCGAACTGGGGCTCACGACAGTAGAAGAAGCGGCCAAGATGACCGAAGCGGAGACGCTCAACTTCATCTTCCGGCCGGGCTTCAGCACGGCGGAACAGGTAACGGAGGTTTCCGGGCGCGGGGTTGGCATGGATGTGGTACAGAGCGTGTTGCACCGCCTGAAGGCTTCAGTGAGCGTCGAAACCAGGATTGGGCAAGGCACGACGTTCCGGCTGAAGCTGCCGCTTACGCTGGCCATCATCAAGGCGCTGCTGTTCTGGGTGGAACAGCGGCTGTATGCCATTCCTCTGAACGCGGTGCTGGAAATTGCGCGGACTTTCGAAGCCGAAGTCCACCAGGTCGATAACTACGAAGTTCTCCAGCTCCGCAACCAGGTACTGCCGTTATTGCGCCTGGGGCGACCCGCGGTTGAGGGAGACGGCAAATCCAAGCTGTTTGTGCTGGTCATTACCGTGGCAGAGAGGAAGTACGGATTGATTGTCGACGCGCTGGAAGGGGAAGAAGAACTGGTAATCAAGGCGTTGGATGATCAGACATTCTCGACCGATCTGGTTTCGGGCGCGTCCATTCTGGGCGACGGGCGCGTGGTGCTGATCCTCAATCTTCCTGCCGTGGTCGAGCATGTAGCGCGATTACGGCCTGTGGAAATGGGACAAGCAAATTCAGGGTTGTTGCTGACGCATACCGACCGCACGCGGCTAGCACTGACTCCGACAGTAGGAGGCCAGGCATGAGGAATCCGGTGCGCGTGCTGGTGGTGGACGATTCGGCGCTGATGCGCAAGCTGATCCCGCAGATGCTGGCGGCGGACGAATCCATCGAAGTAGTTGGAACGGCAATGGACGGCTCGTTCGCCCTGAAGAAGATTGAAGAGCTCAAGCCAAGCGTGGTTACGCTTGACCTGGAAATGCCGGGAATGAACGGCATCGACACGCTGAAAGAGATCATGCGGCGGCAGCCGGTTCCGGTGATTGTGTTCAGCTCGCATAGCACGGAAGGCGCTAGCGTCACCATGAAAGCGCTCGGTTTGGGAGCGTTCGATTTCGTGCCCAAGCCGAAAGATGCAACCGCGCACATGGCGGAAACAGCGCGCGAGCTGATCGCGAAAATCAAGGCAGCGGCGGATTGCAAGCTGAAGCCAAGGATTTTACCGGGAGCTCCGCCCAAGCCGCAGAAGGGGCCGGCTCCGGCAGGCGCGCCGAACAAGGTGGTCGCCATCGGAGTTTCGACCGGCGGCCCGCAGGCGCTGGAGTATATGCTTTCGCAGCTGCCGGGGGACTTCCCGGCCGCGATCACGGTCGTGCAGCACATGCCGGAAGGATTTACCGAGATGTTTGCGCGGCGGCTGGATGAAGTCTGTCCCTTGCGGGTGAAGGAAGCGCAATCGGGAGACGTGTTGCAGGCCGGGCGCGTGCTGATCTGTCCCGGCAGCCGCCACATGAAGGTAAAGCGCCTGCCGCTGGGCGACATTGTGGTGCTCAGCGAGGAGCCGCGAGTGAACGGTCACCGGCCCAGTGCCGATGTTCTTCTACGTAGCGCCGCCGAGGAATACAAAGCAAATGCCGTGGGCGTGCTCATGACCGGGATGGGGGACGACGGTGCGGAGGGATTAGGAGCGATTAAGAAAGAAGGCGGCATGACTGTCGCGCAAAACGAGGAATCTTGCGTGGTCTATGGCATGCCGAAGGCGGCGATCGAGCGCGGCTACGCCGTTCGTGTGGTAGGGCTCGACATTATGGGGGCGACGCTACAGGCGATTTGCGGGCGCGGGGCCGGCGAGATGGGCTCGCGGGCGGTTCGCGCCGGCAATTGAAATTGGGCACCGGAAGCTGTGACCAGGGTCATCTGGTTGCTGGTATCCGGTCATGATAAGCAGTAGAAAGGGGAGGTCTGTATGGAGCAGTTTGCACCAGTAAAGCGCAGCAAAGACGGGCAGCCAGTCCGCTACTTAATCGTGGACGACTCCGTGTTTGCCCGTAAGAACCTGGCCCGCATGATCGAAACATTCGGCGGGCAGGTGGCAGCCGAAGCCGGCGACGGCCTGACTGCCATCAGCGAGTTCGACCGCACGCATCCTGACATCGTGCTCATGGACATCACCATGCCGCAGATGGAAGGGATCGAGGCGGCTGAACGGATTGTTCAACAGCATCCGGAAGCGCGGATCGTGATGGTTTCCTCGGTGGGCTACCAGGAAAACATTGTGGCCGCACTGCAGCGAGGCGCACGGCATTTCGTGCAGAAGCCGGTGAAGCCGGAAGTGCTCTACGAAGTCATCAAGTACGTGCTGGGCGAAGATGGAGCCGTAGCCAACGCCGCAGGAGCGGGAGCCTAAGTCCATGAAGATGGAACTGATCCAGCCTTTCATCAACGCGGCGGATGCCGTGTTGTCGCAAGGTTTGCAGGGCACGACCAAGGTGGGCAATCTCACCATGGAAGAGGATGCCTATCGCCGTAAAGGGGTGGCGGGCATGATCGCGCTCACCGGAGACATTGAAGGGCGGATCATCCTCGACCTGGAACCGGCCACCGCGGTCAAGGTGGCCAGCCACTATGCCGGCGCGGACCTCCCCGAGTCGGACGAGTTGATCAAGGAAACCATCTTCGAGTTGGCCAACCAGGTTGTGGGCAATGCCATTTCCGCGCTCAACGATCAGGGCTTCCATTTCCGGGTGCACCCGCCGCTGTTGCTCACAGCGCAAGAAGGCGACAAGACCAGTGAAGACACAGAAGCATTAATGATCTGCTTCGAGACCTCCCTCGGTAATGTCTTCATGAATGTTGCCTTGCGCTATAACAAGAAGCGGATGGCGGACCATGCGGCGGTGGGGGCTTAGGACGGTTGGGGGTACTCAGTACTCAGTACCCAGTTATCAGTGATCAGTTATCAGTGGTCAGTATTCAGTCGTACGTAATCACCTATCAGCGTTGCATTGCAACTGGGCACGAATCCCGCAGGGCATCTGGCTGCAGTAACATACCAGCCTTTGAATTTCTACTCTGACCCAACCTCACCGAGAACTCACCCATAGTTTTGTCACTTGACAGATAGGCTAAAGTCGAAGAAGCTGCGTTGGTTGTTGTCGTATATGCACAAAGTTACAGTGGGTGAGGAATATGGTTCGCTATCGCGTATTTCTCAGACGTCTTAACTTCCTCTGTGCTGGAGTCATTCTTCCCGTCTTCCTCGTGGTTGGCACCGCTTCGGCACAAACCGTAAGGACCATTTTTTCATTTGGATGGTTCGGGAGCCATCCACCGGACGCGCCTGTGCAAGGGCGCGACGGGCAACTCTACGGGACAACCTTCAACGGTTTTATCTCAAATGGCTGTTGCGGGACCATTTTCAAAATCAGTACTAGCGGCCAGGCTGCTTTGCTACATGATTTCAGTGGATTCGACGGCTTCTCCCCTTCAGGTGGGTTGACGCTGGGAGCCGATGGCAATTTCTATGGCACAACCTTTGAAGGCGGGTCCTTTGGTTATGGTGTTCTGTTTAAAGTAACGCCTGCGGGAAGTCTTACGGTTTTGCACTATTTCAACTTCGATGGGACCGACGGAAACTTTCCGGAAGCCCCTCCCATTCTCGCGTCAGATGGGAATTATTACGGCACGACTGCCGCTGGGGGCACGAACAATGCTGGAGTGGTTTATAAGGTGACGCCCGCCGGCGCGTACAGCATCACTTACAACCTTGATCTGGCAATCGCTGATAGCCCAATTGGTCCCCCAACCGAAGGTACGGACGGCAATCTCTACGTAGCAGCTTATTATCGGGGAACTAGCGTTTGCGGCAGTCTCATGAAGATTTCAACTGCCGGAGTATTGATAGATAGCTATTTACTGGATTGCCCGCCGGACGGAGAGAATCCATACAGTCTCATCCAGGCTTCCGACGGAAATTTCTATGGCACGACACATTTCGGAGGCGCCTACTCCGGAGGCGTGCTGTTCAGGCTCAGCCAGAGCTTCTCTTACACGGTGGCACACAGTTTCGGCGCTAGCCAGACAGAAGGAGCGAACCCTACAGGTCCAGCAATGCAGGCGACGGACGGCAATTTGTACGGCTTGGATCGCTTTGGAGGAAACTTCGGGTACGGCACGATTTACCGGTGCGCTCTAAACGGTACGTGTGGCACGATGCACAATTGGTCCAGCACGGTTTCTGCTGGCGGTGGAATCGTACAGCATACGAATGGGAGCCTTTACGGTGTTACGGCGGACGGTGGAATCTACGGGGCTGGGAGCGTCTTCAGTTTGGATGTCGGATTGAAAGCTGGCGTCGCCCTTGTGCTGTACCGATCAAAGGCGGGCAGCACGGTCCAAATTCTAGGACAAGGACTCACTGGTACTAGCAGCGTATCTTTCAACGGCGTTCCGGCGACCAGCTTCAAAGTTGTCCGCGATACCTACATGACGGCCGTCGTGCCGTCTGGTGCAACGAGCGGACCGGTTGTCGTAACCACCCCCACAGGAGTTTTGAGAAGTCTTAAGGAATTCCAAGTCATCCCGTGATCGCAATTACGGCGCCAGCCTGAATCAAGGGACTCGGTAATTTCTTCATGAACGTCGCGACGATTGCATCCACCTCCGGGGGCAACCTTCTGATGCTGCGGTCTCACTAAGCTTCGTGCAAAAGCCTGGAACGTGCTTCCGGGTTTGACAAGAAGGGCAAACCAGCACCAAACTACGCCCTGTGGCTCAGCATCAGCTATATCCTGCGATTCAAGAAACAGAAGCTCGCCAAGGGGTGAGTGCAGTTGCTCCGATTCATAACCCGCTGGGCACGAGCAGCTCTCTGTGGCTACAATCGCCGGCGCAACGTCCGCCGCTTCGAATCGGACTCTTGCTGGACGGCCCCGAAATGGCGCGGTTTTGCGCCGAAATCATTCAACACATTCATGCCAGCAATTTCGCCGGAATTGAGTTAGTGGTCTACCGGAAGGGCGATCTCTTACCTGCAAGAAGCGCCAGCCTTCTGGCTCGGGTTCGGCGGCGACTCCTCGATTCAAAACTCAGAAAACATGCGCTATACGACCTTTACCGCCGGTTCGACAACCGCAAGCGGCGGCCTCGCAATCATCCGCGCGACACCGTGGATTGTTCCGGCCTGCTGTCGGGAATCGACAGCATGGAGGTCGAACCGGAGGGCAAGGGCTTCGTTCATCGCTTCCCTGCCGAGGCGATTGAGCATATCCGCGCGAAGAACCTTGACGTTCTGATCCGCTTCGGGTTCAACATTATTAAAGGAGACATCCTGTCGGCAGCACGCTACGGCGTCTGGTCGTATCACCACGGAGACAACGAATTTTATCGGGGAGGGCCGCCACAGTTTTGGGAGTTGTATGAACACAATCCGCTCTGTGGAGTGATGCTGCAGGTACTGACCGAGGAACTCGATGCAGGGTTGGTATTGTGCAAGTCGCTGTTCGCCACCCGGCCCACGATCAGCGTTTCGCAGAATGAGTTTGCGCCTTACTGGGGCGCTACGGACCTGGTCATCCGGAAGCTGAATGAGTTGCATCGTTACGGCTGGGAATACTTGCAGCAGCGAGCTGTTCCGGGGGCGACCTACAAGGGAAAACGCAGATTGTATCGGAGTCCTACGAATCTGGAGATGGTGCGTTGGTTGGGTCCGGCGATCGTGAAAAAGGTGGTGGAGCGCCCGTTTCGCAAGGCCACAGTGCAGCACTGGAGAATCGGGATTCGGCTCAACACTCCGCCGCTGTACAGCCGGGAATCCGACGGCAAGCTGCAGGGCTTCCGCTGGGTGGAATCCGCAAAGGGACATTTCTGGGCCGACCCGTTTCTGCTCGAGCAGGAGCAGCGGAGGTGGATTTTCTTCGAGGATTATCTATATGCGGAGAAACGGGCCGCTATCTCCTGCGCCGAAATTGCGGCTGACGGGCGGCTGTTGTCGCCGACGAGATGCCTGGACGATTCCGGGCAGCACTACTCTTATCCTTATGTGTTCCGCGACGGCGACGAACTTTTCATGACGCCGGAATCGGCGAACTCGGGTTCCGTGGACCTGTACCGTTGCGAGGAGTTTCCGGCAAAGTGGAGCCGGCAGGCGACGTTGTTGCGGGGAAAATTCGTGGATCCGTCGATCTGGCGGCAGGACGGGTGGTGGTGGATGATGGTGTCGACTGCTGATCCGGATGCGCGCTGCTCGGCACTTTATCTGTTCTTCGCCAAGGCGCTCGTGGGACCGTGGACGATGCATCCGGCCAATCCGATCTCCACGGACGTGCGCAACAATCGCGGGGCCGGAACGATTGGGTACGTCGACGGGCGATTGATCCGTCCCAGCCAAAGCTGTTGCCCGGTCTACGGCTACAGCTTCAGCTTCAATGCGGTGACAAAGCTGTCTCCTTCGGAGTACCAGGAGCACGCTCTGGGGGAGTACAAACCCGAGGAACTCGGAGTGAAGGCCGTACACACCTACAACTGGATTCCGGGAGTTGAGGTCATCGACGGTGTTAAGGCTTTGCCGCGATCACAGTCGTAAAAAGCTTAACCACAGAGGAACACAGAGGGACACGGAGCAAGCTTTGTGACGCTGTGCGCTCTGATCGGCATGACTAGGCCAGCAGGGGCAGTTGCGAGCCGGAGCTTGGGCTGGGGTCGTCAGCGGGATCGGCAAATTTGCTCAGCTCGGGATAAGTCTGAAGGAGCGTGCGCGGAGCGGAGACTCGCCGGCCGGTAATCATGGACTTCAGCTCCAGAGCGTTGACTCCCGCTTTGCTTTCGAAGTGATTGTTGGTGATCGCGTAAGTGGTCTCGGCTTTCGCCGCAATATTTTCGATGCGGTCCTTCCAGCCTTCGAGCTCGCGCTCCTTGTGGAGATAATTGTAGCGGTCGTTGCGATTGTCAGAGTCGAACCACTGATCGTAGTTGCGACCGTGCAGGCGAACGTAGGCGATAGGGGCGGTGACATGCTCGGTTGGGGCGAGCGATTTTCCCAGGAGCGGCTGATCGATATTGCAGAAGGCGACGTTTTTGCGGGCGAATGAGGCGAGGGTGTCGGCATTGTCCCAGGTCGAGTCGCGCACTTCGACGACGCAGGGATATTCGATGAACTGGCGCAGGAGGCGCTCAAGGTATTCCCGGTTGAGCGACGTGTTTTTGAAAGAAATGGGAAATTGAATGAGGAGCGCCCCAAGGCGGCCTTCGTTTGCGAGGGCGTCGAGGCCTTCGCGGGTCTTGATTTCATCTTCGTCGGTGGGACGAATACTAGCGGCGGAGGTGGGCTCGGTCACGGCGAGCGGCGAGTGCGTGAACGCGCGATAAAGCTTGGCGGTAAACAGAAAATCGGGATTCACTTCTCCGACTCTGCGGCACCACAGTTTTGCCAACTCGGGCTTGAGCGGGCCGTAGAAAGAAGTATTGATTTCGGCCGTATCGAAGAAACGGGCCAGATATTCCAGCGGGTGAATCTTGTTCTTCTGCATTCCTGAGGGATAGAAGATCCCTTCCCAATCTTTGTAGGACCACCCCGCGGTGCCGATGCGGATGCGGTGCGGCTGGGTCTGAGAAAGGCGGACTGGGGCTTTCGATTCCATGAGGGAAATCGCAGACGGAGGGCAGGCCAAGATTAGCACAGGCTACGGAAGACGATTGTTCTGCTCCGATATATAGGTTCTGTCCTAATACTGCGGGGCTGGAGATCTCTTTGGCTTGGGCGGGATCTTGCCGGAGATTTTATCGAGGTAGCATTGTTCGTGGACAGCATGACCATCTTCGTTGGTCTTAGCAGTTTCGAGGGGCACAGGTTGATTGCAGATCAGGCAGAAGGGTTGACCTCGTCCCATGTGGCGCAGAATGCGATGAGTTGACATGGGTGTAACTCAGTAGCTATGACGTAACAGTTACGAAAATGGTATGTCCAAAATCTGGTTGGAGTCAACCCCGATTTGGACCCATTTAATTCCCGATGTTTCGTCAGGGCGACGCTAGGCCCCGGATTCACTGTAGACACCTCACAGTCAACACTGGAACAAAGAAAAGGGAGTTGCAGGGCGGAGTTCTCGTGCACAATGTATTCTCATGCGAAAAAGGCTGATGGCGAGATTAGGGCCGTGCCTTCTGGTGATGGCGTGCATTTATGGGCAGGCGCAGGACAACTCGGAGTCGGCGAAAATTCTAGCGTCAGAGGCGAAGGTGCTGGACGCCTACAAGCAGCGGCAGGTGGAACCGTTCGCCTCGTTGCTGGACGATGATTTCGTGATCACATTTGAGGACGGCAGCACATACAGCAAAACCGGATACCTGAGCTTCACGGCAACTAGCTCGCTGGAGGTTGACGTATCGGAGATATCGGATACGAAAGTCCGCCTGCATGGAAATACTGCAGTCGTGACGGGTTGGTACCACGAACGCGGAAAGGACGCGGGAAAGCCGTTCGAATTTCACGACCGCTTTACCGATATCTGGATGAAGAAGGATGGAAAGTGGCGGATGGTGGCGGCTCACTATGGAGTTCCGGTGAAGCACTGAGTAGCCTATGGAGTGCAACGCCTGGAATCGTGTAGCGTTCCGATTCATCACACTTCCGCGTGAATTCCTGCTGCCACGCACTCCAGCGTTTCGATCTCTTTATTCCAGCGTCAGCACAACCCAATACACTCCGGTGGGATAAGTCACGCTCCGGCTGAAGCAGGTTCCCACCGAGAAGCTGCGAAGATTGCGGCTATCGACAGCATGGGTTGTCTGCCTGGGCAGCATTTCGGGATGCAGGCTGGTGTAGGTGAGCACCGTCGCGCGTTCTGCAAGATTGCGAATGGGCGTGGTCCCGAGCTTGTCGGCTTGCGCCATGGAACAAGCTGCGCCGTCGGCCTCCGGAAGATCAAGGCGGGACAAGGGAGAACGACGAGACTGCTGGCGCGTCTGGTTGACGGCGAGAGCAACCTGGTTCTTCACTTCAGCCGTGGAATAGGTGGGGAGGACGTGGCCGAAATCCTGCACGATGTACAAGCGCTCTCCGCTCCGAACCACACCCAACCCCGACCACGTTATAGGACGGGTTGAGCAGGTTCGCGCGATGCGGGGGGGAGAGCATGAGATGTTGATGACCGTGCTCGGCATCGTAATCGAGGGCGACGTTTTCTCCGGCATGGTCGAGAATGAGCGGACTGACGGCGGCGAGGCGTTGCGGCAAAGCAGGCTCGCCGCGGAGTTGATGGGAAAGCTGCCGCGATTCCAGCATGGTAAGGGCATGAATGCGAGCGGCCCGGGAGAGTCCGGCATCGAGCTTCAGCGGCGGCACACCGGCCTGGCGGCGCGCCTGGTTGGCCAAGGCAAGCAACTGCTGCTCGGCGTGGAATTCATCGTCGTTGAAGGGAATGTCGGCGGCCATGGTGGCGACCGGTTTCAGAGAGGCCTCTTGCGATTGGCCGGAGGCTGCGGCAGCCATACCATCAATGGCGGGCAGAAGCGACATCAGGCCAAACCCAAGCACAAACGCGAACAGCATTCGGGGGGACCTATGCATTGTTTGTGCCTACCGAGGAACCCTGGGAGGGTTCGAATTTGACTCAGGCACTGCGAAACGCACGGACGAAGAGGCCCCGAGTTTGTTGCTGGTGGTAGGCTAGGGGTTGGGGATGGGCGAAAGAAGTTACCAGCGTCTATGGAACTAGGGATCAGTGGGGTCATTGGCCTGTTGTTTGGCAGCCTTATTGCTTGGCTGGCGCTGCGTTCCCGTGCGGCAGCCTTGCATGCGCGTTTGTCATTGACAGAAAAGGAATTAGCGGCCGGAAAGACAGAACTGGCGCGGCTTTTGGAGGAGCGGCAGCAGTTGGTCGCGAGCCGGGCGCGGGTGGAATCGGCCCTGGAATTGGAACGGAAGGCCAGCAACGAGAAGATGGAATTGCTGACCAAAGCCGGGGAGCGGGCGGCGGAGGATCTGCAGAATGCGTTCAAAGCGCTGGCGGCGGATGCGCTGAAGAGCAACAATTCGTCCTTCCTACAGATCGCGCAGGAGACGCTGAAGCGGTTTCAGAGCGAGGCGAAGGGCGATCTGGAGGCACGCCAAAAGGCAGTGGCCGACTTGGTCGCTCCGGTACGCGAATCCCTAAATAAGGTGGACGCGCAGATTCAGCAAATTGAGGTCGCGCGCGGCGAAGCGTACGGCGATCTGAGGGCGCAGGTTCAGTCGCTGATCAGTACGCAAAAGGAGTTGCAATCGCAGACAGGAAATCTGGTGCGGGCGCTGCGCACTCCGAATGTGCGGGGGCGCTGGGGAGAAATTCAGTTGCGGCGCGTGGTCGAGATCGCGGGCATGCTCTCGTACTGCGATTTCAGCGAGCAGGAAACGGTAACTACCGACTCGGGGAGAATTCGCCCTGATCTAGTTGTGAAGTTGCCCGGGGGCAAGCATGTGGTAGTGGATGCCAAGACGCCGCTGCAGGCGTTTCTCGACGCGTTCGAGACCAACGATGAAGAGGCGCGCCGTACTTGCCTGGCCAATCACGCACGGCAAGTGCGCGATCACATCAATACGCTGAGCGGGAAGAAATACTGGGAGCAGTTCGAGACTACTCCGGAGTTTGTCGTGATGTTCCTTCCGGGCGAAACTTTCTTTAGCGCTGCGCTGGAGCAGGACACGGGGCTAATTGAGCATGGCGTATTGAACCGAGTGATTCCGGCATCACCGACGACCTTGATTGCGTTGCTGAAGGCAATCAACTACGGCTGGAATCAGGAGAAGCTGGCACGCAACGCGCAAGAGATCAGCGCGCTGGGCAAGGAACTGCACGAGCGGTTGCGAAGGCTCGCCGGGCACATAACGGGCGTGGGGACCAATCTGGATCGCGCCGTCGAGGCCTATAACCAGGCCGTGGGATCGCTGGAAAACCGGGTTCTGGTGTCGGCGAGAAAGTTCGCGGAACTTGGGGCGTCAGTGGCGGAGGAGATTCCGGAGCTGGAGCCGATTGAAACGACCTCGCGCGCCCTATCGTTCGAGTGGGACGACGAGCCCACGGAGATCACCAGCACCGACCGAAAAACGGGAAAGAAAGCGACTGCGGGCGGGTTCCCTTCCTGAACCAATATCCATCCAACTTATGGTAGGCGGTATTGAGGGCTGTTTATTCGCTCTAGTGGCGGAAGGGATTGGGAGAAGTGTCCGGCTCTAAGCCCAGCGATTTCAACAGCAATTAGATACGAAATCTCACAGAAACCTCCCAAAATACATAGCATGCGTTTGAAAACGCATCTATAATTTTGGAAGTAGTTTGCTCCACAGCACTTAAGGGTTGAAAAAAGGAACAGCGGGTGGCAGCGAAGTTGCTTATTACCGACCAGCGGGAGTTCTCGTCCCAGCCTCTTCTCCCTCCCAAGGGTCCGGGGCCCAAGCCCATGAATCGAGAGAGCCAAGGTCGGTTTGTCGCGGTGCTGCTGTTCCTGCTGACCGTGGCTGCCATGGTGTTCGCCGGTTTCAATTACCAGACCGAAAGCAAGGCGACTTCTCCCGACGACCAGGTGACGTGGCTTGAGCGCGATGGCGGGCTGGTGGCCGATGAGGTGGAACCGGATGGTCCGGGAGCGAAGGCGGGAATCAAAGGTGGGGACAAGCTGGTCGCGGTCAACAACCAGGACGTGAAGAACACGTCGGACCTGGAGCGCCAGCTCTACCGAACGGGAGTCTGGTCGACGGCAACTTATTCGCTGGTACGGGACGGCGTCTCGCTGGACTCGCACGTGATCCTGTATCCGGCGAACCGGTCGTTGAACAACTGGCTGCGGCTGATCGCGCTGATTTATTTGGGCATCGGCATTTATGTGCTTCTGCGGCGTTGGACCGCCGTCGGTTCCACGCACTTCTATGTTTTCTGCCTGGTGTCGTTCATCGCGTATTCGTTCAAGTACACCGGAAAGCTCGATCCGTTCGATTGGGAGATTTACTGGGGCAACGTGGTTGCGTGGGTGCTGCAGCCGGCGCTATTCCTGCATTTCGTTCTGACCTTCCCGGAGAAGCGGAATGTTGTGCGCAAACATCCTTGGATATTGGCCGCGATTTATGTGCCAGGAACGCTCCTGCTGGGGACGCGGCTGGCGGCGATGCGCCTGCTGGAGGCTACGGGACGGCTGAGCCGGGCGATGGACCGCTTTGATATTTCCTATGGCGCAGTGTTCTTCGTAGTTGCGGCGACCATTCTCTGGTACAGCTACCGGCGGGCGAATACAACCATCTTGCGACAGCAGTTGAAGTGGGTGACGCGCGGCACCATTCTGGCAGTCGCGCCCTACACGCTGATTTATGTTTCTGCGTTTATCTTTCCGCACGGAATGAGCTGGCTTCCCCCGGGAGCCATCAAACTCTCGGTGCTCTCGCTGGGCTTGCTGCCCCTGACGTTCGGCTACGCCATTTTCCGCTACCGACTGATGGATGTGGACCTGATCTTTAAGCGTGGCGTGGTATACACGCTGGCTGCAGCGACGGTGGTGGGATTGTATTTCGCCATGGTTGCGGGAGTGGCCACGCTGGTGCACAGCCGGCAACCGAGCACGGGCCCGATCGGGTGGATTCTCGCGGTGGTGGTCACGGCGCTGCTGTTTGATCCGGTGCGCAAGTGGATTCAGGATCGAGTCGATCATCTCTTTTACCGGACGGTTTACGACTACCGACGGACGCTGCTTGAATTCGGGCGGGAATTGAGCTCGGAGACGGACTTAAACGCGCTGCTGGCTGCGGTGGTGGACCGGCTCTCGCGAACGCTGTCGGTGGACCGGATTGCTATCTTCCTTCGGGAGGGAGATGAAGGTGAACCGTTCGTGCTGTCGAAAGCGCTGGGACTGAACCCGATGGGAAAGCTCGATCTGAGTTTCCTGGCGGCGCCGAGGCCCGAGCCTGCCGGGCACATGTTCTTTGAGAACACGCACCAGGTTCCGCGCGAGACTCCGGGCTCGCAGGATGCCATTGCCAAGCTGGATCTGAACTACTACATTCCGTGCCGGGCGCAGCAGAGGACGGTAGCGGTTTTGGGATTGGGAAAGACCAACAAGGGCGACTATCTCTCGAGCGAAGACGTCGAGTTACTGGAAACGCTGGGAGGATATCTTGGGATCGCCATTCAGAACGGCCGACTCTATGCATCGTTACAGCAGAAAGTGGCGGAATACGAGCGCCTGAAAGACTTCAACGAGAACATCGTGGAGTCGATCAACGTGGGCGTGATGGCGCTCGATATGGAAGACCGCATCGAGAGCTGGAATGCGCAGATGGAAGTGATGTACGCGCTGCCGCGCTGGCAGGCGCTGAGGCAAACAGTGCGCAGCGTCTTCCCTGCGGAATTTGCGGATGAGCTGTACCGGGTGCGGCAGAATGCCGGCATCAACAATTTATATAAGTTCCGGCTACAGACTCCGGCGGGAGAGACACGCACGGTGAATGTCGCGATCGCGCCGTTGGTCACGCGGGCATTTCAGGTGATTGGGCGCCTGGTGATCATGGACGACATCACCGAACGGGTGGAACTGGAGAGCCAGCTGTCGCAGGCCGACAAACTTTCGTCAATTGGATTGCTGGCCGCCGGGGTGGCGCACGAAGTGAATACGCCGCTGGCGGTGATTTCGTCGTATACGCAGATGCTCGCGAAACAACTGCAGGGCGATCCGCAGAAATCAGGGTTGCTGGAGAAGATCACGCGGCAAACGTTCCGGGCATCGGAGATCGTGAACAATCTTTTGAATTTCTCGCGCACCAGCGGGACGGAATTTGCCGACGTGGATATCAATAAGGTGATCACCGATACGCTTGCGCTGCTGGAGCACCAGTTCAAGACAGCCAAGATTCACGTGCAGTCGGAGTTGACGGCGAAGATTTCACCTATTCAGGGAAATCAGGGAAGGCTGCAGCAGGTGTTTCTCAATCTCTTTCTGAACGCGAAAGACGCAATGCCAGGCGGTGGACATCTGAAAGTGGCGACCAGCAACGGCGAGATGGTGAGCGTGCGAGTTTCCGACACGGGGTCGGGCATCGCGCCGGAGCACATTCAACGCATCTACGATCCGTTCTTCACGACCAAGACATCACCCACCGAAGGACAGAACCGCGGAACCGGGCTGGGTTTGTCGGTCACTTACGGCATCATCCAGGAGCATGCCGGGAAAATTCGCGTGGAAAGCAATCCGGGAGAAGGTACAACGTTCGCGCTGGACTTTCCATTGAGCAGGAAGGCGGTCCATGTCTGAAGCAGCAGTGATAACGCGCAGCACGGTCAACGGGAGCCCGTCGGCGGCAGGCTCGGTGCTCATTATTGACGATGAGGCCGAGATCCGTGAATCCCTTCAGACCCTGCTCGAACTGGAAGGCTTTGAAGTCGAGACGGCGATGACGGGGGAGGAAGGCCTGATGCAGATGGCCGACCGCCCGTTCGACCTGGTGCTGCTCGATCTGACCTTGCCAGGAAAAAACGGGATAGAAATTCTCTCGGACATCCGAAACCACGACACGCGCCTTCCGGTCATCATGATCACAGCCTACGGTACGGTGGAGAATGCTGTGCGCGCGATGCAGGCAGGCGCGGCGAACTTCGTTCAGAAACCCTGGGACAATGAAAAACTTCTGGCCGACGTGCGGGCGGCGGTGGGATGGCGCCGGGCCGAGGAAGAAAACGTTCAGCTCAAACGCGCCCTGAAGCAACGCTATAACTTCGAGAACATCGTGGGCAAAAGCGAGCCCATGCTGAAAATTTTCGATCTGGTGGCGCAAGTTGCGAACAGCCGTTCGACCGTGCTGTTGCAGGGGGAAAGCGGAACCGGGAAGGAAGTGATCGCCAAGGCGGTTCACCTGAATTCTCCGCGCCGTGACAAGCCATTTGTGCCGGTGAATACAGGCTCGATGCCGACCGATTTGCTCGAATCGACGTTGTTCGGGCACGTGAAGGGAGCCTTCACCAGCGCCATCGCCTCCAAGAAGGGATTATTCGAAGTCGCGGATAAGGGCACGCTATTTCTGGACGAGATCGCGACCATGGGGCTGGAAACGCAAGCCAAGATCCTGCGCGTGCTGCAGGACCGGCGGTTCATGCACCTGGGCGGGATTCAGGAAATCCAGGTGGACGTGCGGATCATCGCCGCGACCAACATCGATCTGCGGCAGATGGTGCGCGAGGGGCGTTTCCGCGAAGATTTGTTTTACCGGCTCAACGTCATCACAGTGGAATTGCCACCTTTGCGCCAGCGCAAAGAAGATATCCCGCTCCTGGTGGAATTTTTCCTGAAGAAATATGCCGAAGAGAATGGACGGCCAGTCCCGCGCGTGATGCCGGAAGCGCTGCGCCCATTGATGGCGTATTCCTGGCCAGGAAATGTCCGCGAACTCGAGAATGTCATCGAGCGCGCAGTGGTGCTGTCATCCGGACCGGAGATCAGCATGGACCTGCTGCCCGAATCGCTGATGGGGCGCGGTTCCTCGTTTGGCTTGCACGACACGCCGTCCGATGCGTCGCTGTTCGAGATTGTGGAAGACGTGGAGCGGCGCGTGATCACCGATATGCTGGAACGCTGCAACTGGAATCAGACTGAGGCGGCCGAACGCTTTCACGTACCGCTCTCCACGCTGAATCAGAAGATTCGGCGGCTGAATATTGAGATTCGGAAGAAGGGGCGGGGGTAGAGGCAGTACTCGACCTCAGTACTCGGTATTCACCAGTCAATACAAGGTTCATCAAGTTTAGGTGCACGTTTCCTGCGCTACCGATCCCGAACATTTTCCTATACTCTGCTTGGCGAACGATCTTGGTTCATGCTGAGAGCTGTCGCTGAAAGGGGAGAGCTTCTCTGTTATATTTCGGTGAAGCCTTGCGCGCACGTTGCGGAGGCTGCCCGATCCGCATGGCACTGACCTCGCCCACGGAATTCGCTAAAGAAAAGGTTCAAGCCGTTCAGGAATACGTCCTGCTGGCCGCAGAGTCCGTGGCTAATCTCGTTCGCAAGCCGCTTTACTTTGCGGATATGGTGCAGCAGGCCGATCTTATCGGCGTCGGCTCGCTGCCGATCGTCGTGTTGACCGGCTTCTTCACGGGCGGCGTTTTGGCACTGCAAACCGCTAATACCCTGCAACGTTTCGGCTCGATTACGCTGATCGGGCAACTGGTTTCGACTTCGATGGTTCGCGAACTCGGGCCGGTGCTCACGGGACTGATGGTTGCAGGCCGAAATTCTTCAGGTATGGCCAGCGAGCTGGGATCGATGGTCGTAACCGAGCAGATCGACGCCATGCGCGCGCTGGGCACCGATCCGATGAAGAAACTAGTGACCCCGCGAGTGACAGCCACGGTATTCATGCTGTTTTTTCTCAGCGTCATCTCGGACCTGGTGGGACTGGCGGGCGGGCTGACGGTGGCCAAGCTGTTTCTCAACCTCGATGCGCGGCAGTATTGGGCTAATGCGTGGCAGGTGCTCGTATTCCAGGACGTGTTCATGGGATTGCTGAAGCCGGCGCTGTTCGGTTTCATCATTGCGACGATCGGCTGCTATTACGGAATGACGGCGCGTGGAGGCACCCAAGGTGTGGGCAGGGCCACAACGCAGGCCGTGGTCGCGTCATCCATACTTATTCTGGTGACCGATTTCTTCGTGACCAAGATTCTGATTTCGCTGTTGTCTTACAGGTAGTCCATGGCTACACCCACGCTGCCCGTTGAATGTCCGCCTGAAGCTATCCGGCCGCAATCCGGCTATGCCGTTGTGTTTGAGGATGTACATCTGGCGTTTGACGACAACGAGGTTTTGCGGGGCGTGTCGTTTCGTCTGCCGTACGGGGAGACGAAAGCCCTGTTTGGCGTTGCGGGATCGGGCAAGAGCACGATTTTGAAGCTGGCGCTGGGATTGCTGCGGCCCGACTCCGGGCGGATTACCGTTCTCGGCAACGAAGTTACGGAGATGCAAGAGCAGGATCTTTTTCCCATGAGGGCACAGCTGGGCATGGTGTTCCAGGAGAGCGCGCTGTTTGATTCGCTTACCGTGCGGGAAAATGTCGCCTACCGCTTGACCGAAGAGCGCGGCGTTTACGACGAGGCGATCGATACGCGGGTGCGCGAGTCTCTGCGCTTTGTCGAACTGGAACACACGCTGGACCTGTCTCCTTCGGAGCTATCGGGGGGCATGCGCCGCAGGGTTGCGATCGCGCGCGCCATCATCACGCACCCGGAGTTGCTGCTCTACGATTCGCCCACGGGCGGGCTGGATCCGGTCACGTCCAATACGATCATCGAACTGATCATGAAGCAGCGCGACGTGTACCGCACCAGTTCCCTGCTGGTGACGCACCGTTTGCAAGATGCCTTCACCCTGGCAACGCACGAATTCGATCCGCGGAAGAACGAACTGCGCGCCCTGCCACGCGGCCAGTACTGCGATGTTCCCATGAGCTTCCTGATCCTGCGCGACGGAAAAGTAACTTTCGACGGTGACATTCGCCAGTTAGCGCATACTAAGGACGAATATATCCGGGAATACGTTTCTTAGCCCTAGTATTCAACACATTTTATGCCGTGAAATTGTCTGTTTTAGACAGACTTTTGACACGCCTTTGACAATCCCTCCTTGGCATTAACAGCACCATAAAGATCGGGCGAGCTAGTTTGCGACGGTAAACACCCCCTGCGCTCAGCCTTGAAGGAGGTCACTCGACCATGAAGACTCGTTTCCCTCTACTCCGAGTTATTGCCCTGTGTTGCACGATACCGTTGCTGCTGGCGGCCGCATACGCGGGAAGCATCAAGGTTGTTGCTTCGACGGTCCCCAGCAATGGAGACGTGAATCCCTATGGCCTGGTGGTTGTGCCCGTGACCATGGGATCGCTGGTGCAGGGGAATCTTCTCATTAGCAATTTCAACGACAGCGACAATCTGCAGGGCACAGGCACGACTATTGTGCAGATTTCGCCTACTGGAAAAATGAGCTTGTTCGCACAGATCGATGCGGCACACCTGCCGGGACCGTGTCCTGGCGGTATTGGCCTGACCACCGCCCTGGCGGCTCTAAAGAGTGGCTTTGTGGTTGTGGGCAGTCTCCCGACCACAGATGGAACGGCGGCCACTGCCCAGCCGGGATGCCTGCTGGTTCTCGACAGCAACGGTAATGTCGTGGAGACATTCTTTGGATCGCTGATCAATGGCCCATGGGATATGACAGCCATGGACGGCGGCAACAACGTTTCGCTTTTCGTTACGAATGTTTTGAATGGCACGGTAGCGGGCGGCGGTAATGTGGTGCATCAAGGAACGGTTCTGCGGCTGAACCTTTCCATTGCGAAGGGACAGATGCCAAGCCTGCAGTCAATGACCATCATCGGTTCGGGATTCCCGGAGAGGACGGATCCCGCGGCATTGGTCATTGGGCCCACCGGAGTTCACCTTAGCGCAGGCGGTTCGGATGACGGCTCGAATGCGACGCTTTATGTGGCCGATAGCATCAGTAACCGGATTGCCGCCATTCCGGATGCGGTGCGGCGTACCTCGTCGGCAGGGATTGGCGCCACCATCACAAAGGGGGGATCGCTCAACGATCCACTTGGGCTAACGGTCGCGTCCAATGGCAATATCATCACCGTAAATGGAGATGATGGCTTTGCGGTGACGATCACACCCGACGGACATCAGATTCAGAAGGTGTTGCTCGATAGCAGCGGGAGTCCGCCGGGAGCGGGAGCACTGTTTGGAGTGACAACCGTTGGCGACCTGCTGTACTACGTGGACGACGCAACGAACACACTGAATGTTTTCCAGTGAGGCGAGCAGTGTTGCTGATGGCAGGCGCGAGCCGGATAGGTGAGATCATCCGGCTTGCGCTTCACCTGGCGGTCATCGCTTTCTCGACGTCCTCAACGTTGGAAGGCAGCGCTGCGCTGAGCTTGATGAGTTTGCCATCGGGGCCGACCAGGAAGTCGTCCTCGATACGGACACCGATATTCTCTTCCGGGATATAAATGCCGGGTTCGATGGTAAACACCATCCCCGGGGCGAGCGGGACCTTGTAGTCGCCGGGGTCGTGCACGTTGAGACCGATGTAGTGCCCAAGACCGTGGATGAAGTATTGGTCGAGGGTTTGGCCGTGGAGATCTTTGCCGTGGCTCTTGATGTATTCCCGCGCGATCTTATTGAGGGAGTAATCAGAGTCGCCGACGAGCATTGACTTGCCAGACTGAAATGCGGCCATGGCGGCTTCCTGGGCGCCAAGCACGATGTCGTAAATTTCTCTTTGCCGAGCGGTGAAGTGGCCGTTGACCGGCAGGGTGCGCGTGATGTCGGCGGCATACATGGAGTATTCCGCAGCGGCGTCGATCACGACCACATCGCCCGGTTTCATCGTGCCGGTGTCCTCGGAGTAATGCAAAACGGTCGAGTTATGGCCGGAGCCAACTATGGGAGAGTAGGAAGGGCGCTCGCAGCCGCGGCGGGTCCATTCGTACTGCATCACGGCGGAAATTTCATATTCCTTCACGTTCGGCTTGACAGTCTTCATGGCGGCAAAGTGCGCGGCGACCGAGGCGTCGACGGCTTTGCGAATGAGCGCAATCTCGCCTGCGTCTTTCACAGTGCGCAAGGAAGAAAGCGTGGGCGCCACATCCTGAAAGAAGACCATTGCATTGCTATGGCGAAGGAATGGCAGCATGTCTTCGCTGGGGCGAGGGCCTTCCGGCGAGGGCAATTCGGTGTAGACGACCGGGCTCTGGTTGGCGAGCAGTTTCTGGACTTCCTCCGGCAGTTTGCTCATGTCTTCGACGCGATCAAAGCCGGTCTGCTTCGGGGCCGCGGGATCGTCGGCGCCGAGTTGCGTGCCAGTGTACTTTTCGAGCCGCAAATTGCGGGGTGGGAGAAACAGGATTTCGGTGTAGGGCCGCGCAGGAGCATCTTTCTGTGCTTCCGTGGAAGGCGCAACAAGCAGGCCGGCTCCGGGCACAGTCACGCCGGAAAGGTAGTAGAAATTATCTTCCTGACGAAAATCGAAGACGGCGTCCATGGGTTCGAGAGGGGCCAGAAGGAGGACGAGTCCTCCAGCTTTCTTGGCCAGAGCTTCGCGGCGAGCGTGATAGTCGGCGGCGGGCTGGCGATCGAGGGCAGCAGCGGTCGAGAGCAGAGCGAGAAGGCAGAAGAAGAGCTTTCGCATTTTGGGTGTTCCTTTGGTGAAATCCTTCGGCTACGGTGAACGTTGCGGTTGTGGCGGGGGGGACGCCGCCACGACAGCCGGCAAGATGCCGGCGCTACGCCTCACAACGCCAGCGCTACCGTCCCCCGCACGATGCTCCGCGCTACTGCCGGCGAGATCCCAGCGTTACTTTGGGGCAGCGATGTTTTTTTCTGTCTCTACGAAGGAGGCCACGTTGCTCTTATCAATCAGGTCCGTGCCGGTATCCACGAACACCGGAATGGGAGAGTGACTGTCCTTGGACCAATCCGTCATCAGCGAGGCGGGCTTGTGATGATAAAGATTGTCGAGCATCTGCATGCCGACGAATGCCATGGTGTAGGGCTTCTGGCCAATGGTGGCGGCGATCAATCCCTTCTGAATCCAATCCAGCGTTTCCGGGTCCGTATCCATCGCCATCACGACTTTGCCGCTGACGTGATAGCTGTTGAGCACGCCGGCGACTTCTTTGCCGGATTGTGCCTCCAGACAGACGAAGGCGTCGACCTTGTCGCGTTCTTTGCCGATGATCTGAGTAGTGGTGTCGAAGGCGATGCGCGGATCGCCCTGGATATCGACCACGCGAGAAATCTTAACTTCGGGCGTGCGCGCCAGTCCTGCTTTGTACCCGGCTAGACGCTCCTGCATGTTGGGCTGATCGGGGTTGGTAAAAACCACGACACTGCCTTTCCCTTTGAGTTCCTGGGCGAGGCGCTGCCCGCCCATCGAGCCTGCCTGATAGTTATTGGTGCCGATGAAGAATAGACGCTTGCTTGCGGGCCCATCGGAGTCAACCGTGATGACGGGGATTCCCGCCGCGACCGCTTTATCAATGCTGTCTTTGAGCAGGGCGGCGTCGGTCACATCCAGCAGGATGCCGGTAGCCTTCTTCTGCACCGCCTGGTCCAATGCGTCGCGCTCGGCTTTGGGATCGAAGGTCTGCGGCCCGACAAAATCGTAACGCACCTTCATCTCCGACGCCGCATGCGCGAATCCCGCTCCTGCCGTCTTCCAGTAAGGAACCTGCAAATTCGCCGAAACGAGAACGAAGTACTCGTCGGAATCGTGAGCGGCACCGCAACTGAGGAGCAATACCAGCAGCACTATGAGCGAAGAGAGCTGGAGAATCTTTTGCGAGCGAGGCATCGCATCCTCCTTAGGAAATTTCCATCTGCACCTGGGACGCGTCGCACGATGGAGAAATTTCAGCGAGTGGATTGTAAATGAGCGGTCAAGGGGAGGCTAGTGCGGGGCGATCCGCAGAAGGTTTAGACGCCAACCGGGAAGGGCTTTGTGTGCGTGGTGGCACGCCGCGATGCGCTGCCAAAGCGGCCTTGCAGCAACGACATCAGCCCTGTACACCAGTATCCGAGCACGAACAGCAGCAGAAATGGGACAGTGATGAAGTTTTCATTTTCCACGGCGTAGTAGACAGTGAGCGCGAAATAGGAGCCAATCAGGAGTTCGACCCAGGGCACCCATCCCAGCCGCTTGCGGTACTTCGTGGCGCCAATCTTATCCCGCTTTGAAACGACGCTGTACTTGGGGGTACGCGCAAAGGCGGTTTGCTTGCCGATCAGCGCCTCAATTACAGCTTTGGTGTTGGTTATCGTGAGCCCGATGCCGAGCGCCATCAGGAACGGGAGATACACCAGAGCGCGAGGCCAGCGGCGGGGAAACAGTTCGCGCTGGGAAACCAGATAAAAACTCGAGATGGAAAAGGTCGACGCCAGGAACAAAGGCAGGTCGATGTACATCATCTGGAACCAGCCCTGGTAGAAGCGAATGATCATGGCGGGCAGCAGCAACACCGAGAGCATGATCATGAGGGGATAACTGATGTTGGCGGTGAGGTGGTACCAGGCTTCGATTTTGGTATGCAGAGGCGCATCGCTGGCCAACACGCGCGGCAGAATTTTCTTTCCCGTCTGGATCAAGCCCTTGGCCCAGCGCGCCTGCTGGGTCTTGAACGCGGTCATCTCTACGGGGAGTTCCGCGGGACATTCCACATCCTGCAGATAAATGAATTTCCAGCCTTTGAGCTGCGCACGGTAGGAGAGATCGGTATCTTCGGTGAGGGTGTCGTGCTGCCAGCCTCCGGCCTCTTCGATGGCCTGGCGCCGCCACAGGCCGGCAGTACCGTTGAAGTTGAAGAACAAGCCGGTGCGGGCGCGGCCGGAGTGCTCGAGCACAAAGTGGCCGTCGAGCAGGATGGCTTCGACTTCGGTAAGGAAGGAATAATGGCGATTGAGATGCGTCCAGCGGGTCTGCACCATCCCGATCTTGGGATCGGTGAAGTGGTGGATGGTGCGCATCAGAAAGTCTTCGGGCGGAGTAAAGTCGGCGTCGAAGATCGCGATGAACTCGCCCTTGGCGGACAGCATGCCTTCGGCGAGAGCTCCAGCCTTGTAGCCGTGACGATTGGTGCGGTGATGATAGGAGATGGGATTGCCCAGGGCGGCATAGCGCTCGACCAAGGCGCGGGCAACCTCAACCGTCTCGTCGGTGGAATCGTCGAGCAACTGGATGTCGAGCTTCTCGCGGGGATAATTCAGCTTGCAGACGGCTTCCAGTAAGCGCTCGACCACATACTGCTCATTGAAGATGGGTAACTGCACGGTGATGCGGGGCAGGTCGGTGAAGAGGGCGGGCGGTTCGGTGGTGCGTTTTTCGCGATGCTTGTAATAGAGATACACCAAAATGTACCGGTGTATGCCGTAACCCGCCAGCAAGGTGAGGACAATAAAGTATGGGATCAGCAGCATCAGGTCGAATGCATTGGCGTGATAGATGCCGCGGAAGGTGGTGTCGAGAAAATGCTGGTAGACGTAGCGCCCGATGCCTTTTGGAGCCTCGATCGCAGCGAAGTGAGCAGTCACAATGAGATCAGCAGTCAAACGAGCAATCCACTGAGAGTACATTTTACCGGATTTCGTGGGTTCCAACCTCACCGCTGAGGACGCTGAGAAAGACCGCGGGGATCGCAGAGAAAATCTCGGGTGCCATCCCTGGAGCCATTCTCAAGACAGCCGGTTGCTTCGGTTGAATCGCTCAGCTACAAATAGAACCATTCATGGGAACCGGGTCAGAGGCGGCAACGGACCGCAAGGACGGTTCGTATGTCCTGAACGTCTGGACGCGCACACGCAGTTCGTTCTTCTGGATTGCCGGAATTGCTCTGTTGCTGCGCATTGGCTGGATCATCGTCGGGCACACTTACAAGTTCAAAACCAGCGACGACAATTTCAGCTTCGGGTGGGAAATGGGGCGGATTGCCGCGTCGATCGCTTCGGGCCATGGATTCAGCAGTCCATTCGGCCCGCCTACCGGGCCGACCGCATGGGAGCCACCGCTGTATCCCTATCTGACTGCCGGAGTATTCAAAGTCTTCGGGATTTATTCGAAGGTCTCGGCCTTTGTGCTGCTGGCGCTGAATAGCATTTTTTCAGCGCTGACCTGCATTCCGATTTTTCTGATCGGACGCAGAATCTTTTCGGAGAAAGTGGCCGTAGGATCTGCCTGGGCCTGGGCTCTGCTGCCGAATGTAATGTTCTGGTGCACGCGGGCGGTGTGGGAAACGAGTCTATCGGCATTGCTGCTGGCAACGATTTTCTGGCTGGCTCTTACGCTGGAAGACCGCGAGGGATGGCTGCCCTGGCTTGGGTTCGGACTGCTGTGGGGTGTGGTCGCCTTGAACAGCACTTCCCTGCTGTCGTTCCTGCCGGCTGCTGGATTGTGGGCGTGGTACCGGCGCGCGAAACGCGGCAAGCGATCCTTGTTGGGGATGGTGTTTGCGTCGGTGGTTTTCTTTGCCTGCATCACGCCTTGGCTGGTACGCAATTATGAGACGTTTGGAAAGTTCATCTTCGTCCGCGACAACTTTGGCGCGGAGTTGCGTCTAGGCAATGGCGACGGCGCCCAGGGCACATGGATGGAATATCTTCACCCCACTCAGGATGTCTATGCCATGCGGCAATACCGGGCGATGGGCGAACTGCAGTACATTGTCATGCGCAAGCAGCAAGCGCTCGCTTATATCCAGGCCGACTATGCGAGATTTCTTGGATTGTGCTTCAAGCGCTTCGTGTACTTCTGGGCGGCCCCGCCCAAAGATATTCAGCCGGCATGGCTGGGCGCGCTGAAGAATTCGCTGTTTCTAGGATCGTCGGTGTTGATGTTTTGGGGATTAGGCCGCGCGCTGCGGCAGGAACGTCCGGGAGCATGGTTATTTTTCTGGCTGGTTCTGCTCTATCCGGCGGTGTATTACGTGGTGTATGCCATACCGCGCTACCGACATCCGATGGAGCCGGAGATGACGATCCTATGCGTGTTCCTGCTGACCGAAACCGGAAAGAAAGCTAGTGCTTCTCGTTTTCCAGATCAATCTTGAGAACATGGATCTGGTTGAGCTTGCTATCGAGAACACCGGTGACGACCACGCGATAACCTTCGAAGCCGTGGACCAGATCGGAGCGGTCGAGCCTATACACATCTTTGCCCGACGAGAGCACCAGATAGCCGCCCATGTGTTCGATGCAGTAGACGGCGCAGGTATTGGCGGTGCCGCCCATGGATTTGGACTTGAGCATTTCCTGGTGCGAGCGCGTCAGAGAATGGACATTCAACGCACACTGGCTGTCGGACACTTCGCCGTGAAAGACGCGCGGATTCTGACCATGGAGGCCGGTAGCCGCCATGAACATCCCCGCGGCGCATAACATAATTGCTCGCATCATAAATAAACCTCCTGATTGCTCACGGAAGTACGGTGAACTTCATGTGCATGCCTTCGTGGTCTTCACTGCAAATTACAGTACACACGACTTCATAATTGCCGGGTTCGGCAGGAGCGGTGAGGAGAAAGTCCTGCTTGCCGGGTTTGAATAACAGGTCCCATCCGTCTACCTTGGTTCGGTCCTTGGCGCGCAGCAGGGTGAAGCCGTGGATCGAGCCATCGCGGTTCCACGATTTGCCCCGATGCGCGGTAACTCGCAAAAGCACCTGCTCGCCGGCTTTAACGGTGATCTCCGGAGTACGCTGACCTGCGATTTTGTAACGGCTGTCGCTGTCGGCAGTGAACTCGATGACGTGCGGAGGTTCCGCTGCCTGGAGCTTACCGAGCAGATATCCCAAAATCGCGATCACCACAAAAATAGGATGGATTTTCGGTCGAGTTGTCATGGTGTTGTAAGCGGAGAACCTCACCGATTACTGGGTCATATAGAACAGAATCAGGCGCTGATCTTCTGCCGTAACAGTGGCTCGTACCCGCATGTGGCGAAGAACGGTGGCCATCATGCGCGGGGGAAATTTTTGCGGCGCGGCGTGACACCGACCGCAATTCGCATGGTAGCGCTGCTCGCCCTGAATTCGCATCGTATCCGCATCGTTGGAACGCACGACAGGTACAGCGGCAGCGTCTTTCTTGGCCGCAGGCGCTCCGGCAAAGACTGAGGAAACAAGCGAGAGCGCAAACAGCACCGTGGATAGCAAAGTCGACGTCGGAATTCGGGACCTCATTGCGCCTCCGCGGGCGTAGCTACACGTCCAAGAGGGAGGAGGAAGCGGTAGGCGAGGCCGAAGCTCCACTGGTTGAAGTCTCCCTCGGAACTGAACAGGCGGCCGTAACTGAAAATGCCTTTCATGCCGTTGCGCAGGAAATAGTTGACGCCGAAATCTGCCTCACGCGTGTTCACGGTTGGAAGACCAAGGGCATCTTCACCATCAGGGCCGATCGCACCGACAAAAAATTGCTGGGCGCGTCCAACAACTTCCGTGCGGCGCATGGCCTTTTGCCAGAAATGTGCCTGGTTCAGGCGATAGGAGCCTTCAATCCAATATCCGCTGCCTACGAATGAGCGGGCGGCTTCGGCACGCAAATTCAGGGGCGCCTTCGCCGGTTGCCACCCCATGTGGAAGCCGAAGGCATTCTTGCGGGCATCCTGCAGCGTTCGTTGAAATGAACCGCCGACTTCGAGACGCGGACCGGGAAGGAAGAATCCCATGCGACCTCCGACGTGGCGCTCGGAGTCGACGCTGCCGATGCCGATGCTGGTCGTCGAAACATAAGCGGCGTAATTCATGTTGGCCTGCGCGTCAACGGGAAATCCTCCGCGAAACATGAAGCCATCGCTGGGAGCGGTGTTGATTGGCAGAATCAAGGGATCGGGCTGCAAGGAGCGGATCCACACGGGATAGAGACGCTCGTTGAAGATGCCAAATGGCGTCAGAAATCGGCCGGCGGTAACCGTGAGATAGGGATTCGCAATGTAATCCACCTGCGCATAATCCACGTGCTTGTCTACTGGGCCGCCGTAAGGTCCACCGCCGGGTGGTCGCTGGAACTGACCTTCGAATTCAGCACGAGATTCGACTAGCCAGTGATCTCCCAACGGCACCAAGAGCACGGGATTAATCTGGGTATCGATCAGATTTTGACCGGCAGTGACGAAGCTGAAAGTCCCGATGCTGCCGCTGAGAATGGGAACAGGCCTGTCGGTTTCGGGCGTCTGGCCGGACGCCAGGCTTGAGAGGATAGCGACAAGTAGGGTGATACCCGGCAGAACAGTGCACCGCCGGCGCCATGAACCGATTTTTCCGCACTGGCACGACAAGCTGAAACCCCGCAAGTTATTGCCGCGATTGTCCTTCACCGGCAGGGTCAGGGGAACATCACCGAGGTAACTTTCGTATTCCATGATTATGGGACGACAGGTTTTTTACGTTCGCCTTCTCACCAATTGCGAATGGGCCCGTCTAACCCGTTGAAAGGAAGGGATCCATGAACCGTCGTTGCCAAACCGCCACGTGGTTGGGAGCCACCCTGGGTACGATCTCTGCTGTCCTCGTGCTCGCTTTGGGAGCGCATGCCTCCGATCATTCCGGAGCGCTAACTGAGGAGTTCCATCAGACCTATGCAATTACTGCGGATGGGCGCGTGGATCTAGAAAACATCAACGGAGCTGCCCACATCTCGACTTGGGATCGTAACGAGGTGAAGGTTGATGCGGTGAAGTTCGCCGACACAAAGGAAAAGCTGGATGAAATGAAGATCGAAATCGACTCCGGCAAAGACTATTTGTCGATTCAGACGAAATACCCCGAACATAACCGGCACTGGGTGAATAACAATCCTGGCGGAGTGGAGTATACGCTCACGGTCCCGCGCACGATTCGGCTGGATGAGATCAAGCTGATCAATGGATCGCTCGACGTGAATGGAGTGAGTGGCGAAGTTCGCGCGTCGTGCATCAACGGGCGGCTAGAGGCACACGACCTTGCGGGGCGAGCGGAACTGTCCACGGTGAATGGGCGGCTGGAGACGAACTTTCAACAGCTTGCTGGGCAATCGGTGGAATTGAACTCGGTGAATGGCTCGATCCATCTCACGATTCCCTCGGATTCCAATGCAGACGTGGAAGCGTCAACGGTGTCTGGTGGCATCCACAATGATTTCGGACTGCATGTGAGCCATCATTTCGTTGGACATAACCTGCATGGTGAACTGGGCAATGGGGGAACGCATATTCGTCTGTCGGACGTGAATGGCAGAATCGAAATTCAACATGCGCAGGACGGGCGGGCGATGAGTCCAGTGAAGGACCGCGGCCACGACAGCAAAGAGGATGATGACGACAGCGAGATCTAAAACGTTGGGGCATTCTCGCGACGTCGGCGAGTGGCGGCGGGGACGCCGCCACGACAGCCGGCGGGACGCCAGCGCTACGCTCTAGTAGATTGTGTAGCCGGGAGCGGGGGTGCGCAGGTCGGGCTTTGAGGCCATCAGCAGCAGCGCACCGTCACGTTTGAACGCCCGCAGGTCTTCCAGGCTGTTGAACGATTTTGTTTTGTAGTCGTCGGGCGTGGGCGTGTCATCAGGAATGCGGCGCGCTTCGACATTCTCAAAAGCGTGCTTCTTCAATAGCTCAACGTACTCCGCCGCCGAGCGCACGTGGACCGGAACCTTCAGCTTGTCCACCCATTGCAGCGAGTACTGATTATCTCTATAGAGATTGATCAGGATGAACAGCCGACCCCGTGGGGCCATGACGCGAAATAACTCCATCAGGGCGCGGTCCTGGTCGGGATAGTAGTAGAACGACTCTACCGAAAGGACTTTGTCGAAGAAGTTTTCTTCCCAGGGAATCTGCATCGCCGATCCCCAGACGTAGAGAATGTTTTCGAAGTCTTTCGACGCCTCGCGCGCCTGACGCACCATTTCGTCGGAGACATCGATGCCCACAACCTGGCCGAATCCTTCGGGGCCCTCGCCGACCAGGCGTGCAAGCAAGCGCGTGGCCCATCCCGAGCCGCAGCCGAGATCAAGCACACGTTCGCCGGGGCGAAGATTCATCAGACGGATGGTCTTCTCGGTGATGTCGAGATGGTGGCGCTCCATCTTGGGGCCTTCGCCTTCCGCAGCCCAGCGGTTAAATTCCTGTTGCAGCCTTTCGTCGGGAGTTGGGAGCTTTTCGGGCATACATGTTCATTGTATCGCCGCCACGCGGACGCGAGACGCCGGCGACAGGCGTGTGCTACCTTTCTTCGGCATGGCAAAGCACCCGCAGAATCCGGCTCCTGAGCCAACTCCCGGACCGCTTTATTGTCCAAATTGCGCGCAGGAAGTGATTGATCCACTGACTTGCGGAGACTGTTCTGCAGTGATCTGCCGGCGCTGCGGCACTCCGCTGGAATCTCCCGACGAACTCGGTATTGGATAATGGAACCCACCCCGGTCTTGGCTCCGCCGAACGCAATGTCGTCTGACTCAGAAACCACAAGCTCAAAACCCACGCTGGTGCGCGGCCTTGGACTGTTCGATTCCGTGCTCCTGCTGGTGAGCGGAGTCATTGGCTCGTCGATTTTTCTCACGGCCAAAGATATTGCCGGTCCCCTGCCCCAGCCGGTGTTGTTCCTGCTGGTGTGGGTGCTGGGAGCTTTGATTTCGTTGTGCGCCTGCTTCGCTTTTGCGGAGCTGGGTTCGATGTTTCCTCACTCCGGCGGGCAGTACATCTATCTGCGCGAGGCTTATGGCGACCTGGTGGCGTTTCTCTATGGCTGGATGCTGTTCGCGGTTGCCAATGGCGGCACGATCGCAGCATTGTCGGTGGCTTCTGCCGCATATGTCGGGAAAGTGGTGCCCTTCGTTTCGCAAGAACATGTGGTCTTCTCGATTGCAGGAGTCGTGGTCACACGCGCCCATGTGTTCGGGCTGGTGCTGATCGTGACTCTCACCGCGGTCAACGTGCTGGGACTGCGATGGGGCAAGCTTCTGCAGAATGTATCCACGCTGACCAAATTTACGGCGATGACCGCATTCGTCACGCTGGGCTTCGCGATTGGAAAAGGCCACTGGTCGAACTTTCAGGCGCAGGGAGTTCCGTTGAATATCGGCCTCGGCCCGACACAGCTGATCTCCGCCCTGGGCGTGGGGTTAATTGCGGTGTTCTGGGCCTATGACGGCTGGGTGTACATCACTTGGGTATCGGGCGAGGTAAAGAACCCGCGGCGTAATGTGCCGTTAGCTATGGTGCTGGGAGTCCTTACGGTGGGAGTGATTTACATCGCGATGAATCTCACGTATGTATACGCCATGCCGCTGAAAGAGATTGCTACACATGACACCATCGTGCACGCGGCGGCAACCGCGTTGTTCTCTCCACAAGCGGCGGTGTGGCTTTCGCTGATGATTGCGGTCTCGTGTTTCAGCGCAGCCGCGACCTGCACTTTGTCGGGAGCGCGAGTTTATCTTGCCATGGCACAGGATGGCGTTTTCTTCAAGCGCATGGCGGTGATTCATCCCAAGTGGCGGACGCCGGCGTTCAGCTTGATCGGCCAAGGAATCTGGGCTGCATGCTTGACGCTGAGCGGGCGCTACGATCAGCTTTATACCTATGTGATTTTCGGCATGGTGCTGTCGTACACACTGACAGTGTTAGGCATGTTCCTGCTGCGGTGGAAGCGGCCGGACATTCCACGGCCTTATCGCTGCACGGGTTATCCGTGGCTTCCGGCGATTTATGTCTTGATCGGAACGACGTGGACGCTGAACACGATCATCACGCGGCCTACACAGGCGTTCTGGGGATTGACCATCGTGCTGCTGGGGATTCCGGGATATTTGTATTGGAAGCGCAGTAACCGCAAGGCGGCCGCAGGGGAGTGACCCGTCAGTTTCAGCTTGCCGTTGGTTCCAGAGAGTGTTATTCCTCTTGCTTCTTGCGAATCATAGCCTGACCCGGGACACGCCTTTGGCTGATTCCAATCCGACGCGGCAAGCAGACAACATCGGCTTTCTCACTCCGGGCGTTTCCATCGCCGAAGCGGAAGACCCCAACCGTCCGCGTCAGGTCATGGGATTCCGCGATCTGGTGCTGTTCTACGTGATCACCGGGATCAGCCTGCGCTGGATCGCAACCGCTGCCGCCGCCGGGCCGAACTCGATCGTTGTCTGGGTCGGGGCATGGTTCTGCTTTTACACGCCGCTAGCGCTTTCGGTGCTTGAGCTTTCCTCGCGATATCCGAATGAGGGAGGCCTGTATGTGTGGAGCAAGCGCGCGTTCGGCGATTTCTCCGGTTTCATGTCGGCCTGGACGTATTGGACGAGCAACCTGCCGTACTTCCCTGCGGTGCTTTACTTCGCCGCCAGCAACATTCTGTTCATGCGGCAGGCGAATTGGCAACACCTGTCGGGGAATGCGACGTTCTACATCGTCTTCGCCCTGCTCACGCTGACGGCGGCCACGCTGCTCAATATTGTCGGACTCGATGTCGGCAAGTGGCTGCACAACGTGGGCGCGCTGGCTATGTGGGTTCCAGTGGGTATTGTCATTGTGCTGGGATTCGTGGCCTGGCATCGCTACGGGTCGGCAACTTCGTTCAGCGTGCATTCGATGACGCCGAGCATGCACCTGAACGATCTCATTTTCTGGTCGGTGCTGACATTCGCGTTCGGCGGCTGCGAGGCAGCGTCGTTCATGGGAGAGGAAATCAAGAATGCGCGACGCACAATTCCTCTCGCGCTGCTTTCGGCTGGAGTGACGGTGACGATCTGCTACATCCTGGGAACGGTGTGCGTGCTGCTGGCGCTGCCCTCAAGCGAGGTCAACAGCTTGCAGGGCCTGGTGCAGGCCGTGTCGAAAACTGCTTCGCGCACGGGCTTCCCGGGAGTGCTGCCGGTGGCGGCATTTCTGATCGCGCTGAGCAACATCGGCGCGGCTGGGGCTTATCTGGCGGCAGTCGCGCGGTTGCCATTTGTGGCGGGACTGGACCGGTTTCTGCCGCCTGCGTTTGGAGCGCTGCATCCGCGCTGGAAAACGCCCTGGGTCGCGTTGCTGACGCAGTTCGTGCTGGGCGTTGTCTTTATTTTTCTTGGGCAGGCGTGGACCAGCGTCAAGGGCGCTTACGACGTGCTGGTGAGCATGGGTGTGATTACTTATTTCATTCCATACCTGTTTCTGTTTGCGGCGATGATCAAGCTGCAGCGTGAGCCGGCCGGTCCGGATGTGATTCGAGTGCCCGGGGGAAGCCTGGTGGCGAAACTGGTGGCCTGCGTGGGATTCGTCACGACGGCGCTGACGATTGCGCTGTCGCTGGTTCCGCAGCCTGATGAGCCGAATAAACCACTGGCAGTGTTCAAAATTGTGGGCGGATGTGGAGCGCTCATATTGATCGGAGTGTGGCTGTATATCGCCGGCAAGCGGCGGGCAGCGCGGATGTCGGCTAGCTGAAACATCTCTACTCTCAATAGCTCGAGACTACACTGGCGTCGCCGTCTTCCGCGGTGGGTTGAAGAATGGCAGGGTCGCGACCTTCACATTCGCCTTCAGACGAATGGCCTCGATGGTAATTTCCATCTGCAGCGGCGTACCGGGCTTGGAGTATTCCGTTTCAACGCTGGCCAGGGCGATCATCTTTTTCAGAGTCGGAGACCAGCTTGTCGTGGTCGCCTTGCCCACCTGCTTGTCGCCCGAATAGACCGGAACGGCCACACGTGACGCTTGGGAGGGAGCTGCCGGCGTGAGGCCGTAACGCTCGTAGAGCTGCTCCACGTCGGTCCAGTCCACTTCGAGGCCGGCAAGCTGGCGCGGGACTCCATTTTTCGCATCGCGCTCGAGGGCACGCTTGCCGATGAAGTTTTCCTTTTCCAGATGCACCATCTTTGCGAAGCCCAGTTCATAGGGTGAGAACTTCTGCGATGCGATCAGCGCTTTCTTGGAGCTGGTGTAATCGACCTCAATTAACAGCAGGCCGGCTTCGACACGGGCGACATCGAGCGCGAGCATGCCAGCAGCGTGCAGATCGAACTGCTTGCCCTTATCGGCTAATGCATCCCAAACCTTGACTGCGTCTTTCCATGGAATCCAGATTTCGTATCCCAGATCGCCGGTGTAGCCGGTGCGGGAAATATCGACAGGGACCCCTGCGATTTTTCCGCGGGTGACGCGAAAATATTTGAGATTGGCGATGTCCGCCTCAGCGGCGGCTTTCAGCAGCTTCGCTGAGGTTGGGCCTTGCAGGGCGAGCGCGGCCACTTTTTCGGAAATGTCTTCAATCTGGACGTCCATGTTCAGACCGTTTTGGCGGAACCAGCGCAGGCTGGGATCGGCGGCGGTCCAGCGGTAAACATTTTCTTCGAGGCGCGAGATGGTGCCGTCGTCGATGACCTTGCCCTCTTCATCGCACCAGCAGCAATAGATCACCTGGCCGACTTTGACTTTGTTGACGTCGCGCGTGATGACGCGGTTCACGAGGCGGGTGGCATCTTTGCCGGTGATCAGGTACTTGTAAAGCGGCGAGATGTCGATCAGCGCGCAAGCATTGCGGATCGCGTTGTACTCGTGCTCGTGATGCACTTCGTAGACGCTTACCGTGTAGAAGCCGGACCACTCGCGGTAATTGAGGCTGTGGCAAAGCGGGAAAGTGCGCTCGTGAAATGCGGTTCCGATGGGCAAGATGATCCTCGGGGTCCCTTGGTTCTCTTCGCGGTCCAGAAAATTCGTCAACCACAAAGGACACGAAGGAACACAAAGGGAAAATCGTTGAATGGTGGATTATATGTGCGGTTGCAGATGCGCGGCAAGCGTATGGGCCACTGCGTCAAAGTAAACGGCGCGCGCAAATCTGCAGACAAAACTTGCTCTTCCCGATAGAATGGCGATTCGACTGCGAGTCACCATGCGGGTCATCCTGCCATTCTCGTGCAATCTACTGCGCAGCTGGACCGTCCTTCCCAGCGGCCTCTGATCCCGCTATCGCCCGCTTCCCTGCGCGAGTATTATTGCGTTTCCTGACACCCGAACGTTCAAGCGAAAAGCTAGGAGCTGAATGCCAATGGCTGGTTCCAATTCATACGATGTGATCGTGATCGGCGGCGGGCACAATGGCCTGGTGAACTCCGCGTATCTGGCGCGCGCCGGCAAGAAAGTTCTCGTGCTCGAACGGCGCTATGTGTTGGGCGGCGCAGCCTGTACGGAAGAGATTGTCCCGGGATTCAAGTTCTCGGTGTGCTCGTACGTAGTGTCGCTGCTGCGTCCGGAGATCATTCGCGACCTCGATCTTCCCCGCCATGGTCTGGAAATTCTGCCTCTCGACGGGACTTTCACTCCGATGCCGAATGGCGATTACCTGTGGCGCGTGAACGATCACGGCAAGACGCACCGCGAGATCGCCCGCCACTCGCGGGTTGATGCCGAGGCCTACGACGAATTCGGCAAGGCGATGCAAGCCATGTGCCGGTTTGTGAAGCCGATTCTCAGCATGGTGCCGCCGGATCCGACCACGCTGAATCCGCGCGAACTGATGAAGCTGCTCTTTATTGGGCGCCGTTTTCAGGGCATGACGAGCTATGACAAGTACAACCAGGTGCAGCTCATGACGATGAGCGCCATTGATTTTCTCGATCAATGGTTTGAGACCGACGTGCTGAAGGCGACGATGTCGGCGTCGGGCATTATCGGGACCTTCCTGGGCGTGCGCTCGCCGGGGACGGCTTACGTTCTGCTGCATCACTATATGGGCGAGATTGATGGCGCATTCCGGGCATGGGGATTTGCACGCGGCGGCACAGGCGCCATCTCGAACGCGATTGCGGACGCGGCACGCGAGGCCGGAGTTGAGATTCGCACCAAGGCGGCAATTTCGCAAATCATCGTAAAAAACGGCAAAGCCAAGGGCGTGGTTCTCTCCAATGGCGACGAGATTTATGCCGATGTGATCTCTTCCAGCGTCGATCCGCGATTGACCTTCACCAAGTTCATGGGGCCCGAGCACCTTCCTGGAGACTTTCTGGAGGAGATCAACCGCTATAAATTTCGGGGCTCGTCCGGCAAGGTCAACATGGCGCTGGATGCGCTGCCGAACTTCAAATGCATGCCTGGCCCGGGCGCTCACCTGCGGGGTGCGATCTCGATTTCACCGTCGGTCGAATATATGGAACGCGCCTACGATGACGCGAAGTATGGCAATTTCTCGAAGCGACCGTATATTGACATGGTCATTCCGTCGCTAACCGATCCCTCGGTCGCGCCGCCAGGCAAGCATGTGCTGTCGTGCTTCGTGCAGTATGCGCCTTACAAGCTGCGCTCAGGATTGAATTGGGATGATCAGAAAGAAGCTTTCGGGAACACGGTGGTCGACACGATCTCGGAGTACGCACCGAATCTGAAAGACATCATCATTCAGAAACAGGTGGTCACGCCACTCGATTTGGAGCGCGAGTGGGGGCTGAGCGAGGGCAACATTTTCCAGGGCGAGTTGTCGCTGGAGCAGCTCTTCTTTCTGCGCCCCGTGCCGGGATGGGCGCAGTACCGCACGCCGATCAAGAACCTCTACATGTGCGGCTCGGCTACGCATCCCGGCGGAGGCATCATGGGCGCGAACGGCCGGCTGGCGGCGCTCGAAATTTTAAAAGACATCAAGGGAGCGGCCTAATGGCGGGAAATCAGCAGCGGGATGTCGTCATCATCGGCGGCGGGCATAACGGGCTGGTCACGGCGTTTTATCTGGCCAAAGCGGGGTTCAAGCCGCTGGTGCTGGAACGCCGCGCGCAGGTGGGCGGGGCGGCGGTGACCGACGAATTTCATCCAGGATTTCGCTGCTCAACTTTGGCGCACACGGCAGGGCCGATCCGTCCCGATATCGTGCGCGAGATGCAGTTGGAAAAATTCGACCTGCGGCTGACTACGCCGGATGTTTGCGTCACTGCGCTGTCGCCGGATGGACGAGCGCTCACGCTGTATCAGGATGTCGGCAAGTCGGCGCAGGCGATCTCCGCCTTCTCGCAGAAAGACGCGACGAAGTATGCGGAGTTCGAGCAATCGTTGGGGAAGATCAGCAAGGTGATCGGCGATGCGCTGGCGACCACGCCGCCTGACATCGACGATCCCAGCCGCAGCGATTTATGGAGCATGCTGAAAACCGGGCGCGCGATTCGCAAACTGGGGAAAAAAGATATGTTCCGGCTGCTCCGGTGGGGACCGATGGCAGTGGCCGACCTTGCAGCGGAATATTTTGAAACAGAATTGCTGCGGGCCGTGATTGCCGCTCGCGGGGTGTTCGGTACGTTTCTTGGGCCATGGTCGGCGGGAAGCGCGCTCGCACTGCTGATTCGCGCGGCGGCAGACTCGCATCCTGCAGGCTCGGCAAGCTTCGCGGCAGGAGGCATGGGCGCCGTCACGAAAGCCATGGCCGCATCTGCCAAGGCCGCCAGAGTGGAGATTCGCACTGGGGCCGAGGTGATCGAAATTCGCGTGCACAATGGTGCGGCCACGGGAGTGCTGCTTTCCACCGGCGAAGAGATTCACGCCAAAGCTGTCATTTCCAATGCCGACCCGAAGCGCACACTGCTCAAGCTGACCGATCCGGTTCATCTTTCGCCGGACTTCGTGCAGAAGCTGCAGCATTACCGTGGAAACGGGACCGTCGCGAAGGTGAATCTCGCGTTGTCTGCCCTGCCGAAGTTCACGGCTGTGAACGGCGACGGCGCGGCGCTCAAAGGCCGCATTCATATCGGCAACGAAATTGATTATCTGGAGCGCGCGTTCGACGAATCGAAGTACGGCAACTTCTCGCGGCAGCCGTATCTGGAAGCCACCATTCCTTCGCTGACCGATCCGACGCTTGCTCCCGAGGGCAAGCATGTCATGTCGGTTTATATGCAGTACGCGCCCTACAAGCTGAAAGGGGATTGGGAAGAACAGCGCAAGGCACTGGGGCAGACAGTCGTGAAGACCCTGGCACAGTATGCGCCGAATCTACCGGAGCTGATTCTGACGCACCAGATCATCACGCCGCGCGATCTGGAAGACGTTTATGGATTGACCGGTGGACAGATTTTTCACGGGGAACTGGCGCTGGACCAATTCTTCACCATGCGTCCGCTGCTGGATTGGGCACGGTACCGGACTCCGATTGAGAATTTGTATTTGTGCGGGAGTGGGACGCATCCCGGCGCCGGTTTGACGGGCGGATCGGGAGCGAATGCGGCGAGAGAGATTCTGAAAGCGTTGAAAATCTGAGCGTAGAGTGCGTCATTCTGAGTGGAGCCGCTTGTCGGGCTGAGCGAAGAATCCCGCGAGCATCCTTACATATTCGTCCGCGAGAGATCCCTCGGCCAGGCTCAACAATGCTGGCTTTCGGGGGGACGCGCCCCAGCAAGCTCATGACTGCTTGGTCCAAATTCCGGCAGATTAAAGATGCCCTCGACAAAGAGGACATCGAGGGATTGCTCGTGTTGGGATGTCCCCCTGACGAGTATGATGGCGAGGCTTCACTGATTGAGAGTGGAGTCGCAAGAGTTGCAAATTTTGGCAAAAGCAAGACCAGTGTCGACGTAGTCGAAGCCATAATCTGCGAAGTTTGGAACAATCCATTTGGTCCGTTTGATCCACGGGACCTAGAGAAACGGCGCCCTGCTTTCACATCTGTCGCGCAAAAAATCGCTGCGGCGTTACGATGAAAACTTCCGCGATCCTGCTCATCTCCTGCCCCGACCGGAAGGGTGAAGTCGCGACCATCGCCGATTTCATCTACCGGCATGGCGGCAACATTCTGCATGCCGACGAGCATGGCGACGAAGAATCTGGCCTGTTCCTCATGCGAGTCGAGTTCGATCCGAAAGACTTCAACATTGATCTCGCCGACTTTGGCAAGTACTTCTCGCCCATCGCCGAAACTTACTCGATGAAGTGGCGGCTGGCGCAATCCTCGCAACGGCCTCGCATGATCATTTTGGTCTCGAAGTACGACCATTGCCTGGTAGACCTGCTCTACCGTCAGCAGAGCGGCGAATTAGCCTGCGACATTCCGCTGATCATCTCGAATCATGCCGACAGTCAGCCCACTGCGGAGTTTTACAAAATTCCTTACGAGATCGTATCGGTTACGAAGAACGCCAAGCAGGCCGCGGAAGCAAGAATCCAGGCCTTGGTTGAAGAACATCAACCCGACTTCATGGTGCTGGCGCGCTACATGCAGATTTTGTCGAACGACTTCGTTAACCGATATCCGCAGCGCATCATCAACATTCATCATTCGTTCCTGCCGGCGTTCGTGGGGGCTCGGCCTTATCATCAGGCGTTTGAGCGCGGAGTCAAGCTAATCGGCGCGACCAGCCATTACGTCACGGAAGTGCTCGACGACGGTCCGATCATCGAACAGGATGTGGTGCGCGTATCCCATCGCGATACGGTCGAGGATTTGATTCGCAAGGGCCGCGACCTGGAAAAAGTGGTGCTCTCGCGCGCGGTGCGAGCCCATGTCGAGAACCGGGTTCTGGTCTACGGCAATAAGACCGTCGTGTTCTGATCAGCTGCTCCGGAGGTTCATGTACTTCCGGGGATTTAGCGCTTTCACTCTCCGAAAAGCCGCTCCGCTGGTAACTTGCACCGAAAGTAACCTTTCGGCTTTACTTGAACATCGGTAAAGTTTTAGAGGGAATTGCTCTCGGGGGCACTTGTTTGGCCGAAGATCTCGGTTTTGAATTAGCGATATTAGCGACCGTCCAGGGCTTCTATCAGAAGCTCTTGCGGGATACGCTCGGCGGCGATGTGCCCATTCCGAGCGGTCTCGATGAGGACGCGCTGCGCCATTCCGAACGCGAACTGCCCCACACTTTGTCACGGATGTATCGCTGGCTGCACCTGCTCGATATGGCCATCACGCCGGCCATGCTGCGCCAGGCACTGACTCACGATACGGATTCCGAGGTTGCGGAGGCTTTGCTGCGCTACTTTGTGCGCCGCCGTGAGGCCACCGACGTCAACCGTGACAAGACCGATCTGGTCGCCACTTTTCTGTACCGTCATCCACGCGTGCCCGGGCAATGGGAGCAGAGCGGCTATGGCCTGGACGGTGCATTGCCCCTGTCACCGTTCGAGATCGCGCTGATTGAAATCCTTGCCGATAGCGACGTGCCCTCGCTTCCCGAGGAGCATGTGCAATTGCTGCGGCGCTTCGATCCGTTTCTGGAGGAAGTCTCGCGTTTCCGGGATTTCAACGCGCTGATCGATTCGGGCATGATCGGGCGCGTGCGCGAATTGAAGCAATGGTTGGATTCGTCGTTTTATCATCCCGGAGTGCTGGCCACGGTCTCAGCCTATAACGCGGCGTTCGGCAATAAATTTGATGAATTGTTCGCGAAGGCTCTGGGCGAAATCAAGAATTTTGGACAGGCGCTGGAAGAGATGGGGGGGACGATCCTCACCACAGTCGATGGAGTCGAAGTCACGGTCGAACATGTGGCCGCCATCGAAGAAAAGCAACTGTTGCAGGCAGATTATGGCAGCGCCTTTGAGAAATTCCGGCGCGTCTCGAAACTGAAGAAGGAACTGGACCGGCGTCCGCCGATTCGGCGCGCACTGTTGACGCCAGCCGGCCAGACGACTCGCGCGGCAGGCAGCGCCGCGGCAGGCGCCAAGGCGGCAAAGGCGGCTGCCGGCGCGAAGCCTCCGGCGGCCGCTCCAGTGTTTCAACCGCCAGCGATTACCGCCCAGCAACTTTCCGCAGAAGAAGGCAAGCTGCGCCGGGTGGAAGAATCCATTCGGGTATTCGTGCGCGTGGCCGATCCAAAATATCGCCAGATCGTTCCCATGCGGTTCTTCAACCTGACGCTGACTGCCGCCGAAGCTGATGCGTACAATGCAGCGTACCTGGAAGAAAAGAGCCTGCGTGCCGACATTGCGCGCACGCTGATCCGGATGGTGTCGATCTCGGCTCGCATAAGCACCGAACTGGAAGAACTGAAGCGCAGCCAGAAAATGTCATCTCTGTGGAAACTGCACGCAGATTCCATCGTGGTGCTGCTCGATATGGCCAGCACGTCGACCGAAGACGCGGGCAGCGTCGCCAAGACGGCGGAACAAAGCGGGTCGGTGCCGGCGGCAAAGTCCATCCACGAGTCGGTGGCCAAATTGCGCAGACAGTCGGACGTCGCGGTGAAAACCCTCGCCAACGTGAGTTAGATGCTTGAAGCGAAGCCGTTAAGGTGTGCGAAGACGTCTGCTGACGTTGGAACCTAGCCGCTGGAAATCTCGCGTATTCCAAGTGTAGAGGATATCTGCCTTAGCCTTGATAGCGCATGCTCCCAAAAGAGCATCGTACACGGCCCCTCCTTCGATGCCCAACCCGGCTAGCTCGCGGATCGCCGAAATATACTCCGCAACCTCCAGCGCAATCAGATTCAGCCGCTCGCCAATTGTGTCTAAACACATAAGTGCCTGTTCTGGGGCTGCGCGGTACTTCCCTGGCAACCGCGTCAGGCTTGAGTACACCTCAGCCAAGGAATGGGCACCGCAAAACCCGGAGTTGCGATCGGCGGCCGAAAAAACAGACAGACTCCGCTCGTGGTGCTCATGGCCGGGAGCAAAGACGGGCACCAGCACCGATGTGTCGAAAAACGATCTCACCGGGATTTCCCGTGGTTGGCGGATCGAGCGCGGAACTTGGGCTGGCCGAGCGCGGAGCGTTCACGCTCGCGCCGGATGTCACGCAGCAACCGATTGGTGTCGGCGGCAGAAATCGGTTCATCGAAATCGAGAACCCAAATGCCCTGTTTCTTCCTCATCCCAACCCGGTTCCTCACTCGGCGGAGAACGATTCGATCTTCAGTGGTCTCGAGTTCCAGAGCATCCCCCGCGGAAAGCTGCAATTCCTCCCGCACAGGTTTGGGCAAAACGATCCGACCGGCTTTGTCGACAGTCAAAGTGGTATTCATGATGGTATTTTACCATAAAATATGCCATTTAAAATGGCATTGGTAGGAACTCAATACCAAAAGGGGCAGTCGCGGGGGACATCATTGCGATGAGTGTTCTGGGTGGCCACAGACAAGCTTCTGAAACCTATCTATCACTCTACAACCGGGATCAGTTGACTAATTTGGACTCGCAAGCGCAGAAAAAGACGGGCGAAATCGCCCGTCTTTGCCAACTCAACACTCGAAGCTCACAGCTCAGTTGATGTCAAACTGCTCCTGATGCACCGCCGGATCGCTCTTCACGATGATGGTTCGCTTGGTAAGCTCTTCCATCTCGTTCAGCAGGCGCGCATTGTTGCCTTTCAATTCCTTCGCCACATCCGGATGCACGCGCAGCATGACATCTTCGTGCTCCAGGTGCTTGGCGATCTTACGCATCTCGACGTAAATCTCATTGCAGACCGTGGTCACCGATTTCACATAGCCGGTCGACTGGCAATACGGACAAGGCGCACCGATAGTGCGTTCGAGCGACTGCTTGACGCGCTTGCGGGTGATCGCGACTAGTCCGAAATCGTTAAACTGCAGCGTCTTCGACGGAGCGCGGTCGTGCCTGAGTTCTTCTTCCAGGGCTTGCATCACGCGCTGGCGGTTGCGGCGCTCATCCATATCGATGAAGTCGATGATGATGATGCCGCCCAGATCGCGCAGCCGGATCTGGCGCACGATCTCTTTGATTGCATCTACGTTGGTTTTGACAATCGTGTCTTCGAGCCGTTGCGTCTTGCCAACGTATTTGCCGGTATTGATGTCGATCGCCACCAGGGCTTCGGTCTGGTTGATGACGATGTAACCGCCGCTCTTCAGCCATACCTTCGATTTGAGCGCCTTGTTCATTTCTTCGGCCAAGCCGAATTGCTCGAACAGGGGCGTCTCTTTGGTGTAGAGCTTGACCCGTTTGACCATCCCGGGCTGGAAGCGGTTGAAGAAGCGCAGAATGCGCTCGTACTCCGGTTCGGTGTCGACCCAAATCACGTTGAAGTCTGCGGTGACCTGGTCGCGCAGCACGCGCTCGACCACATTGAGGTCGTGGTAGATCAGCGCGGGCGGCTTGGAGCTTTCGGCGCGATTCTTGATATCCTGCCACAAGCCCTTGAGAAAGCGTATGTCAGCGCGGAGTTCTTCTTCGCTGGCTGCCTGCGCGGCGGTACGCACAATGAAGCCTCCATGGCCGTTCTCGCGCTCGCTGAGGATGATACGCTTCAGGCGCTGGCGCTCTTCCTCAGAGGAAATCTTGCGCGAGACGCCGGTGTGATTGACGGTCGGCATGTAAACCAGGAAGCGTCCAGGCAGAGCGATATGGCTGGTGATGCGGGCGCCTTTCTTGCCGATCGGTTCTTTGGCGATCTGCACCAGGATTTCCTGGCCTTCCTTGAGGAGGTCACTGATGAGAGGAACAGGGGCGGACTCCCGGCGCCGGAAACGGCGTCCTCCGCCGCCACGGCGGCCACGTTCGCCTCGCCGGTCGTAACCTGGACGGTCATGTCCGGGGCGCTGGCGCGGCGAGCGCTGAGTGTAACCGGCAGTCGCTGCCGGAGCCCTCACTTCCGCCCGCGCATCGACCGTTCCGGTGCCACGTGCCTCCGCATCGAGCATGGCTTCGGCCTCGGCTTGCGCTTCCTCCAGTTCAAGTTCTTCGCTGTCTTCTTCGGGTTCCGCCGGAGCGCCGTCGACCGCCGGCGCCTCGCCCATCGATGCCCTATGAATCTCAGACACCGCCTCGCGGGCATCGCCGTTCAAGTGCCCGGGATCATTGGCTGCCCGGGTCTCTTCTTCGAACTCTTCATAACCATCGTCGGACGAAGATTGATAGTGGATGGTGTCGGCCTCTTCCTCGTCGATGGTTTCTTCCTCCATCGTGCCCGGTTCGGCGAACACGGGAGACTGGTCCTGGCGGTACGCTTCCCTGGGCTGATCACTGTGCTGCGGCTCAGAAGTGATCCTTGCCTGCGGTTCGTGATCTTCTTCTTGCTGTTCTTCGACCTCGTCTTCTTCGATTTCTTCTATCTCTTCGGTCGCGGTCTCGTGGATCGGCGTCACCGAGGCCTCAGCGGCCCATGCGGGCGCAGAGGCGGCGGTTTCTTCGGTGCGCCGAAATTCGCGGTTCCAGCCGGTTGAGGTCGAAGCTTCAGAAGGCTCTTCAGGCGCAACGACGGAATCTTCGTGCTGTTCATGCAGCGGCTCAGCCATTGTCTGTGCGGAAGCAAAGATCGGCTCGTCTTCAGGGAATGCCGATGCTAGTGGAGTTTCATCCGGTCCGGACCGAGTTTCAGGTGCCGCTCCTACGGATTCGGCTTCCTGCGCGGCGGGAGGTTGCGTCCAGCGCTGGTACTTCGAAATCGATTCTCCCGGCAGCAGAATGGGCTGGTATCCGGGCGGCGGTCCGGAAGGAGTGCGACTCTCAGTGGGGCGAGAGAAGCGAGGTTCCGGTGAACGATCTGCTCCACGGTCGCGATCACGATCTGCAGACCGATCAGGTCCGCGATCCCGGCCATCACGACGGCCCCCGCGGCGACGCCGGCGTCCGCGCCAGCTTCCACGATCACGATTCTGGGATTCTTCAGAATTACCCGGTTCTGCATTTTCGGCGGTGGTCAGGGGAGCATCGGCGAGGTTCTCTGCTTCGGTCGATCCTTCGTCGGTATCGGCTTGCAAAATGGGTTCAGGACCAGCGCTTGCGGCCGTTTCATCTGCGCCTTTGGCGGCGTCTGTGCGGACTGAGGAGGAGCGCATATCCTGCACGCCCCGATTTGCGGGCACGACGTCGGTCAAGTCGTCATCGTGCTCTTCCAATTCCATGAAGTCGGACACATATAGAAAGGCGTCCCGCTCCAAGCCAATGTCGACGAATGCCGACTGCATGCCGGGCAGCACGCGGGTTACACGGCCTTTGTAGATGGATCCTGCTAAGGTGTACTCGTTCTCGCGCTCAAGATAGATTTCCGCGAGCAGGTCGTCTTCCACCAGGCCCACCTTGGTTTCGTGAGGGGTGGAAGAGACAAATAGTTCCTTGTTCATTGCTTACTCCGTCCCGCTCCGATTCATTAGGTCGGGCGGGTTTCACCAGCGGAGTCAGGAAAAGTGCGGGCGGGTTGATTGCGGCGATGCCCCGGATAGGGGACGGCATAAGCCGGAGGGTTCATCTCCGGGCCGAGTCCGTTGCTTAAGCTTGGGAATCTTTCGCACGTATCGCTTTTGCTGTTGCCGGGGTTTGTGACCGCACTCTCAGACCCATCTGGGTCGGGGGGCCGTTCCCTGCCCGGCTGACTGCTCAGCTTCAATCCTGCCCGGCTTTCACTACTCGAATAGCCGGTGAAATGCCCTCTTTACGCGAAGGCGATCGATATTTTTGGGCCGCGCCACTCGACGCAGCAAACTGCTTCCTGCCTATATTCTTTGTTTTAAGTCTCTCGTGTTAAATCCGCCTATTCCTAAATTACCTGTTCCCGGACCCTGTTCGCCCAGCTGGCTCACCAGCTAGTTCACGAAGCGGCGCATGCGAACATTCATAACCATCCCCAGCGCCAGGAACATGAATAACACGGAAGACCCACCATAACTCATCAGCGGCAGGGGTATTCCAGTGACCGGCATAAAGCCAACCACCATGCCGACATTGACCAGGATATGGAAGCTAAGCACAGCCACCACACCCATCACCACGAACGTGCCAGCGCGGTCGGGCGCTGTTTGCGCGTTCTGGGTCAAACGCATCAGCACAATGAAGTATAACAGCAGAACCCCGAGAGCGCCTACGAATCCATGCTCCTCGGAAAAGGCCGCGAAAATGAAGTCCGTCTGCGGAACCGGAAGAAAGTTGCCGTGTGTTTGCGAGCCTTTGCCGCCCCAAAGGCCCCCGGAACCCACGGCGATCTTGGATTGCTCAACTTGGTACCCCGAGCCCTGAGGATCGAGTTCGGGATCGATAAAGCTGGTCAAACGCTGCTTTTGATAGCTCTTTAACACGTGTACCCGGGGCACCAGGAACACCGCGCTAACGCCCACTACTCCTAACAAACCCACCGCCAAGCCCTGCTTCCACTGCAAACCGCCGAGGAATACACCCATGACGGCAATCGGGACGTAGGTCAGCGCTGTCCCCAAGTCGGGCTGAGCCAGAACCATGAGCATAGGCACGCCAACGATCGCGCCAGCCTTCAAGAAATCCCCCCAGGAAAGCTCTCGCTGGCGCATATCGGCAAAATACTTAGCGACGGCGACAATCAGGATCAGCTTGACCCATTCGGAAGGCTGGAAATGAGTGCCGCCGATGCGGATCCAACGTTTTGCGCCCAAAGCTCTGGTTCCGAATAGGAGCACCGCCATCAGCGATCCCACGCCCCCAATGTAGAACCAGTGAATCTGCTCGAGCAGCGCCTGGTAGTTCACCAGGCTGATGAGAAACATCGCACCCACGCCGGCCAGCACCCAGTAGACCTGCTTGACATGGGCGCCGGCGAATTTGGTGTGCAGGGTGGCGCTATGGATCTCCATGACACCCATGCCGCAGATCAGCAGCACGAATCCCAGCAGGACCCAGTCGAAATCGCGGTATGAAACGTAGCGAGACATCAGCTCCTGTTGCCGTTCTCAGTCGTAGCGCCGGTTTCTTGCCGGCTCTTTGCAATTAGTGCGTCGTCATCCCAGGCGCCCCCGTGGCCAGCACCATGGGCTTCGATGACAAATCGAGAACAAATCTTCCCGCCTCAAGTGGATCTTGCTTGCCGCTATCGGGGTCGCTCCAGAGCCCACCCACATCGACGGTGCCATTCTTTGGCTTCTCGACCATCTTGGGGGGATTCAGGCGCTGTTTGTCGACGTAAGCCTTAATCACCTGGGTAGCCAACCGCGCCGCCAGTTTGCCGTGCTCGCCCCCCTGGAACAGCACGCAAACCACGATGTCGGGATTGCGGCGCGGCGTGAAGCCGACGAACCAGCCATTCTGAGCAAATTCACTGCTGTTCTTCACCTTGGCACGCAACGCCAGCGATACGACTTGGGCTGAGCCGGTCTTCCCGGCTATATCGATTCCAGGTACCTGCGCCGACGGCGCGGTTCCTCCGGGCAATAGAACCCGCGTCATCGCGTCGGTGATGTAATTCCATCCCTCCGGATTAATGGGGATGCTCTTCACTTCGGTGTATCGCGCCGCTTCGACGAATCCGGGCGGCACGTCGGTGGGATTGATCACGTGAGGCACAACCATCTTCCCGCCCATAGAGATCGCGGAAATCGCCCGCAGCAGTTGCACCGGCGTCACGGTGACCGCACCCTGGCCGATGCCCACCGAGATGGTTTCTCCGGCAAACCACTTCTGCTTGAAGTTGCGGATCTTCCACTCTTCCGAAGGCACTACGCCGCTGAGTTCGTTGGGCAGGTCGATCCCGGTTTTCTGCCCCAAGCCCAGCATCGTGGCATACTTTGAAATTCTGCCGATCCCAAGCCGGTCAGCGAGGGTGTAAAAGAAAACATCGCAGGATTGGTAGATCGCCTTTTCGAGGTCAACCTCGCCGTGAGATTGGTGCAGGAAGTAAACCCAACACTTGTAATTCCTGCCGTAAAAATCAGCGCTGCCGCCGCAGTGCACATGCAGATTCTGCGCGATACCTTCCTGCCATCCCGCCACCGACATGATGATCTTGAAGGTAGAACCAGGGGCAAGTTGGGCCTGAATGGCCTTATTCAACAGCGGCTTGTCGGGATCGGTGACCAGCTTGTTCCATTCGTCCCGTGACACGCGCACGGCAAAGTCATTGGGATCGTAGGTCGGCCCGCTGACCATGGCAAGAATCTCTCCAGTATGCGGGTCCATGGCGACGATCGCACCGTTCTTGCCGGCCAGCGCCTCTTCTGCCGCGATCTGTAAGTCGATATCGATGGTCAGCTTGAGGGGCTTGCCAGGAATCGCTTCGGTCTCGCCCAGCCGACCGACTTCGCGGCCGTGACTGTCGACCAGCGCCTGGCGCGATCCGTTGGTGCCCATCAGCAGATTGTTGTACTGCCGCTCGACACCGGAAATACCCACCACGTCGCCCGGGTTATACAACTCGAACTGCGGCTGGTTGAGCATGTCATCGGTGACTTCGCCAACGTAGCCGATCAGGTGCGCCATGAATCCATTGCGCGGATACAGGCGGCGGTGCGCCATGATGGTATCCAATTCCGGCAACTCGTTGCGATGGGCCTCGATGAACTGGAGTTCGTCAGGAGTGATGTCTTCCTTAAGAAAAATCGGCTGGTACTGCGGCATCGAAGCGAAGCGGCGAATGCGCGCCCGCACTTCGTTGGGATCCAGATGCAATCCCTGCGCGATCAGATCGGCATCGGCGCCTAGATCGCGAGTGGAATCGCGCAGCAGCAGCGCGGAAAACGATGGATAGTTATCGACGATCGTGCGCCCGTATCGGTCGAGAATTTTGCCGCGGGGCGCGAGCACCGGCACGTTGCGGATGCGATTTTTTTCCGCGGCTAAGGAATAGTAATCGGCCTGCATCACCTGGAGGCGCCATAATCCGTACGCCAGGATTAGGAAAATCCCGAGGATGATGTATTGTGCCGCCGTCAGGCGGATGGCAGATACTTTTTCGTCGCGGCCGAACATCAGTTCTCAGTTCTCAGTCTTCAGTTCTCAGTTGCGGCTTGGACGGATTTCCGGCAAGCACTACGAGAAGCAAAACTGGAGTAGGCTGTGGTTCAATTCTAATCCATTTGCTCGTGCTGCCAGGATCTGGATAGTAACGGAAGTCACAGCGGGCGTTGCCATGGGTCAAGCAGTACTCAGTACTCAGTGCTCAGTACTCAGTACCTAGTACTCAGTATTCAGGTCACGGCACAAGAGTTGTTAACTGAGTACTACGTACTGAGTACTGCGTATTGAGTACTGCTCTACGTCCTCTGCTTGAACTTGTCGAGCACGAAATACAGGATCACTCCCACGAAAGAGTTCACAAGACCCGCCAACAATCCGTGGAGAAAGCTCCAGTGCTGGGTCATGTTGACCAACAGGCGGGCTACGATGAAGTACACCGCGGAGTGCACCAGGTAAAACCCAAGCGTCACCAGGAAGCGTGCGCCGGCGTTCTCCACGTCGAGTTTCACGCCAAGCGAGGATGCGCCATATCCCACCACTGTCTTGGCAATCCCGTAAATGCCGATTGGATTATGGCCCAACATGTCCTGCGCAAGGCCGATGACCGCGCCGGTAAACAGACCCGCGACCGGACTCCGCCGCGCCATGGCAAAGAAAATCGTGACCAGCAGCGGTAAGTCCAGATAGACCGCGAACAGCGGAAAGCGCAGGGGCAGAAAGGCCTGCAGAAAAAGCGCCAGCAGAGGGACACCTATGGTGACAGGAATACCGAACCGGTAGACTTCAACCTGCTCCCCCGATGTGTAGGTGATGGGCACGCTAGTGTGGGCTGTCGTCGTTGGGCGATGTAGATTGGATTGCCGGTGGAGTGGCAGGTTTCTCCTCGGTGATAGCCGGTTCCTGAGTGCCAGGCTTGGGTACAGTCAGCGTTGTGGCCGCAGGCTCCTGCTTCGGAGATAAAGCCTGCGTCAGTTTGGGCTTGGGAGGAACTGCTGCACTCGGCGTCACATTGCCGGCAGGATTCTTGGCGGTCTGAGCTGTCGAATTGGCTACGGCAGTTTTCGGTTTGGCCGCGGCATTCGGCAATCCAGGCCTGGGCGATCCTGTCGCGTTCTTCGTGCTGGTTTCGACCGCGGGTTTATCCGGCACGGATGGCAGGCGCTGCGCCAGAATGTCGGCGGCGCGTACTCGGCCTTTATCCTCGGCGGTCGCCTGCCGGTCCTGTTTTTCCACCAGCACGAGTACTTCTTCCAGCTTGCTCAGGTTGGCAGCCGGTTTGATCGTGATATTCAGGAACAGATCCCTACCGTTCGAAACTTTCGCGACTGTGCCCACGGGCAAGCCTTTGGGAAAAATCTGATCTCCGCCGCTGGTGAGCACGGTTTCTCCGGGCGCAACCTGCTCGTCGCTCATGACCCGCTCGAGCGCCACCTCGCCATTGGCCGTACCGCGCAGCACTCCCTGCAGCCTCGTCTTCTCCAGAATCGCGCCCACACCGCTGCTCTGATCGTTGATCAGCAGCACCTGCGCCACTGAGGGATATGCCATCAATACTTTGCCCACGATTCCGTTGGCGGTAATCACCGCCATATCCCGGTCGATGCCCGCATTCTCGCCCTTATCGATGTAGACCACGCGCGACAGATCGCTTCCGCTCGAGCCGATGACCTGCGCGGCAACCGTCCTGGCGACGTATTGTTCTTTAAACGCGAGCAGCGTCTGCAGGCGGTGCGCCTGGGCAGCGTCTTCGTTGAGGCGAACCTGTTCCAGTCGCATCTGCTCGATCTGGTCCTTGAGCTCGCGGTTCTCCGCCCTCACGCCGCGCAGGTAAATGTAGTTGTGCCAGAGATTGGCACTGCCGTTCTGGATCCAGACCAAACCGCGCTCGAACGGACTCAGCGCACCCACGGCCCAGATGCGGATCAGTCGCGTGTCCTGCACTTCATTGTTGGCGCGCTTGACCTGCATAGCCAGCCCGAGCACCTGCAGAAATATCACGCCTAATAGGATGATCAGATTGCGATGGCGGCTGAGAACGGATTCCATAAAATCAGGGACCAGGGATTAGGGGCTAGAGATCAGTGAGATTTATCCGGCCCCTGACCTCTGACAACTGATCCCTGCTTTTCTACTCGATCGAGATCTTTCTGAGCAGCTTGAAGTCGGAAAGCATCTTGCCCGTGCCCAGCACCACGCTGCAGAGAGGATCGTCGGCGATCGAGACCGGCAATCCGGTTTCTTCGCGGATGCGCTTGTCAAGATTCTTCAGCAGCGCGCCGCCGCCGGTCAGCACGATGCCGCGATCGCTGATATCGGCTGAGAGCTCCGGAGGCGTACGTTCCAGCGCGACGCGGATCGCATTCATGATGGTCGAAACGCATTCGCTGAGCGCCTCGCGGATTTCGCCGTCATCGACGGTGATCGTCTTGGGCACGCCTTCAATAAGGTTGCGGCCTTTGATCTCCATGGTCATCGGCTTGTCGAGCTGGTGCGCGGAACCAATTTCCATCTTGATCTGCTCGGCGGTGCGCTCGCCGATCAGGAGGTTGTATTTCCGCTTCAGGTAATTCATGACGGCTTCGTCCATCTGGTTGCCTGCCATCCGCACGGACCGCGAATAAACGATGCCGCTTAAAGAAATCACTGCGATGTCGGTGGTGCCGCCGCCAATATCAACCACCATGTTGCCGCTCGGCTCAGTGATCGGCAGTCCCGCTCCGATCGCCGCCACCATCGCTTGCTCTACCAGATGAACCTCACTCGCCTTGGCGCGATAGGCAGAGTCCATGACGGCACGCTTTTCCACCTGCGTAATCTCAGAAGGCACGCCGATGACGATCCGCGGATGAACCAGCATCTTGCGGTTGTGCGCCTTCTGGATAAAGTAGTTCAACATCTTCTCGGTGACTTTGAAGTCGGCGATCACGCCATCCTTCATAGGCTTGATGGCGACAATGTTGCCGGGCGTGCGGCCCAGCATCTCTTTCGCCTCTTTGCCCACCGCTTCCACTTCGCCGGTATTTTTGTTGATGGCGACGATGGAGGGCTCGTTCACCACGATCCCTTTGCCGCGCGCATACACGAGCGTGTTGGCGGTGCCAAGATCGATGGCTAGGTCGCTGGAAAAAATGCTGAACAGCGATCGCAGGTTGTGGGTGCGCGTGGGACCTGAGTGGAATCCGTTGTTTGACATGACGAAGTTATTCCGTATTCACAATGCCGCCTTCGCCGGATTGTTCCCGGCAGCAGCGTTTTATGTTGTCAGGGATGCTGGCACTTCCTATTTTACGGGATACCGGCCAACCCTGCTTGAATCGAAAGTTCTCGTTCAGGGCGGCCAAACTCCAGCCCGCCCGCTTACTGAATCACGATCTTCTTTTGCTGCGTATTTACGCCACCCTGCGCCGTCTGCGCGGTCACCGTGATCACTGCCTCTCCCGTGGGCAAAGGCGGTGTGAAGTAATGGAATTGTCCATCGGCGGTCAGCATCGGGACCTCGCTGCCGTTCACCATTACCCGGGCCCCAATTTGGGTCTTGCCCGTTACCTCGATCACATGGCCGTGTTGGATAAAGGGATCCAGTTCCAAATCAATTGCTTCCGTGTCATTGCTCTTGGAAATAATGGTGAAGCGATTCTTCTCGCTCTCGACCGACTCCTTGCCTGCCGCGTCGTAGGATTGCACCATCCAGTAATAGGCACCCTGTCCCAGATTCGTAACCGTCACGGCCGCAGTATTTACCTTTTTGTCGACCAGTGTAGAGGAAAAATACGGATTGCGGGAGATGCGTAAGCGGTAACCAACTGCATTCGCCATCGATGTCCAGGAGAACTCCACGTCTTTCATCGATTGCCCGGTCGCAAACAGGGGCGCCATATTTGCCGGCGCAATGGGTGTGGGCGGCCCGATCTCTTTGGCTTTTTCCAGGTGCGACTCCTTACCCTGGAAGCTGACCTTTTCCCAGTTCGCCAGTTTGACGGTTTCGCCGTTACGTGAAACCTCGCCAGTACCTTTCTTGATCAAGATTTCGTGCTGTTCCGATTTCGGATCGTTGTGCACCTGGGCAGCAGATTCCGGCGACAGCGATGCCGTCGCGCCCGCCACAATCACCTGCGACTTCGACCCTTGGCTGTAGGTCGCAGTGGAAAGATCCACAGTTCCGGTGCTCACCGCGACGGCGACGTTGGTCTGCTGCTGGTCGTTGGCCGAGTTCTCCTCGATCACAATGAGCGAATCCTGCTTCACGGTGTAACTGGTGCCATCGTTGAACACAACCTTGGCCATTCCTTCCGAGCCGGTCTGCACCACATCGCCTTTTTCCAGAGGAATGTTGTAGTCGGCCGGCACCCAGCTGTTGCCGTCACCTTTCTTTACGCGAACCGTGCCATCGAGCGCCGTAAAGTGTGCCTGCTGCGCTGTCGTGCCGCCTGCACCAACGGCGGGGGCCATCCCGGCGACGCGCTCCAGCAACTTGCCGGCAATGTCGTTCGCTTTTTTGGCCGTGTTTTCGCTGAATGTGGGGAAAGCGACGCGCACCGCAATCAGAAACACTACCAGCACCCCCATAATCAGCAGGGCCAGACTGCGGTATGTAACCGTCGTCCACGCTACGTGGATTCCCGGTTTACGATCGTCGGAGGACACTTTTTCCTGAGTTACCTCTAAAGAGATTGCGAAACCGCCCTAAAGAAAAACGGTAGCACATTGAAAACTCAGGAAAGAACACGGAATGAGTTTAGGAAGTTACCGAAGTGATCAGCAGCAGGACACTGCCCAATTGGACACCGCCATCGGTGCGCTCGCCGAAGCCGCTCTCCGGCTTCCTAAGGAGTCAATTGGAGTTCCGACTCACAGAATTTGCTCCGCGAATTTCGCGAACTCTCTGCGTGCTCGGCGGTTGAGATATTCACGGCTTCTTCCACGTGAGCCAATTCCAGGTACCACCCTTGCTCCTCCTTCCCGGCAAGTTGTAGCATCAAAAGTCTGGACATTCATCGTTCTTAATCCGGTAAGGAGACTTCATGGCGACCGATACTTTGGCTACCCCCGCGACCCTGAGCAATAGTCAGGCACGCGTCTTCAAGAACTTCATTGATGGAGACTGGGTCGAGTCCTCCACAGGAGAAACTTTCGAGAACCGCAATCCCGCGGACACCCGCGACTTGGTGGGTATTTTCCAGAAATCTTCTAAAGCCGATGTAGATGCCGCAGTTGAGGCGGCGAGACGGGCATTCCTCAAGTGGCGGCTAATCCCAGCGCCACGCCGCGCCGAGATTGTGTTTCGCGCCGCGGAGATCCTGATCGAGCGCAAGGAAGACTATGCTCGGGAAATGACGCGAGAGATGGGCAAGGTCCTCGCCGAAACTCGCGGCGATGTGCAGGAAGCGATTGACGCCGCGTACTACAACGCCGGAGAAGGCAGGCGGCTGTTCGGCCCCACGGTTCCCTCGGAGATGCCGAACAAGTTCGCCATGGCCGTGCGCCAGCCCCTGGGCGTCTGCGGAATGATTACGCCGTGGAATTTCCCTATGGCGATTTCGTCATGGAAGCTGCTGCCCGCTGTGGTGTGCGGAAACACCTGCGTCATCAAGCCTGCGCAAGACACGCCGCTCTCGACATTCAACCTCGTACGGGCCCTTGCGGATGCCGGGCTGCCTAAAGGCGTCATCAATATCGTGACCGGATTCGGGGCCGAGGTCGGCACTCCTATCGCCGAGCATCCCGAAGTGCGCGCCGTCTCGCTCACGGGGTCATCGTCAGTAGGACGCATCGTCGGAGGCATCGCGGCCCAGAGTTTCAAGCACTGCTCGCTGGAACTGGGCGGCAAGAATCCCATGATCGTTTTAGACGACGCGAACCTCGATCTGGCAATCGAGGGAGGCCTTTGGGGAGGCTTCGGCACTACCGGCCAACGCTGCACCGCGACCAGCCGCATCATCGTACAGAAGGGGGTGTATGGCGAATTCGTAGAGCGCTACGTCGATCGCGCCAAAAAATTGAAAGTCGGCAATGGACTCGACGAAACCGTGCAGATGGGCCCCGCCATTAACGAAAAGCAGCTGCAAACGGATCTCAGCTACGTCGAGATCGGCAAAAACGAGGGCGCCAAGCTGATGTGCGGCGGTAACCGGCTCGATAAGGGCGAATACCAGTTCGGCTGGTTTATGGAGCCGACCGTGTTCAGCGAGGTTGATCCCAAGATGCGCATCGCGCAGGAAGAAATTTTCGGGCCGGTGGTCTCGATCATCCCTTGCGACGGCATGGAAGATGTCATCGAAATCGCGAACGGCATCGAGTACGGTCTCTCCTCCGCGATTTATACCAAGGACGTGAACAAGGCATTCTCGGCCATTCGCGACCTTTATGCCGGCATTACTTACATCAACGCGCCTACGATCGGCGCCGAAGTACATCTGCCCTTTGGGGGCACCAAAGCCACTGGCAACGGGCACCGCGAAGGCGGCATTGGCGCCATCGACTTTTATACCGAGTGGAAGTCGGTGTATGTGGATTACTCCGACAAGCTGCAAAAGGCGCAGATCGACCGCGAAGAATAGCGAAATCTAATAGCTCCGGAAACGATTTACTTACTCTAGTAATCTTGTGACCATCACTTCCAGGGCCTACTGTCCGACGGTGGGGTGTTTTCGGCATGTTGGTCACACCGTCGCCATCTCGGCTTCCGGAAGTTCAATCTGCGATCGTTAGAGGAATCGTATTCCTCACTCTGACGCTCGTGCTCATCTCTTCACCGGGGTGGAGAACCAGTCTGTTCGCCCAGAAGGTGCAGAAGCCCGCCCGTGCCGTGATCACTACAGTTAAGCCGGATTACCCTGCGACGTTGCAGCACGCGCAGATTGGCGGATTAGTTCGCCTGAGTGCGACCGTACTGCCTAACGGGAATGTTTCGAAGGTTCAGATTCGGGGCGGCAATCCGATTCTCGCGGACTGCGCATCGGCGGCGGTGATGAAATGGAAGTACGCGCCTGGTCCGAATGAGACTATTGAAGAGATCTCGTTGAGCTTCAGCCCGCACTGATTTCGTATACCTCGATTTTCCCTGCATCCTGCGCAAGGTCTGCGGTTAGAATTTCATCATGCCGCTTACTCAAGCCCGCGAGATTACCGCCGCCGCCCGACTTCAAAATGTGCGCTACGCCATCCGCGATCTGGCCTGTGTAGCCGACGAGGTCACGAAGCAGGGACACAAGGTCTTGGCGCTGAATGTCGGCGACCCGCTCAGCTTCGATTTCCAAACACCTCCGCACATCATTGAAGCCGTCTACAAAGCCATGCGCGATGGCAAGAACGGGTATGCGCCTTCCGACGGCGTTCCTGAGGCGCTCGCTGCCATTCGTGGCGAAGCGGCCCGGAAGGGCATCTCTACGGTGCGCGACGTCTTCGTCACTTCAGGCGTAAGCGAAACCGTCGATCTTTGTCTGTCGGCTCTGGTCAATCCCGGCGAGGATCTCCTGACACCCAGCCCCGACTACCCGCTTTACTCCGCGGTTCTATGCAAGCTGGGAATCCGGCTGAACGCTTACGATCTCAATGAGGAAGACGCCTGGCAACCGGAACTGGCGGATATTGAGCGCAAGATCACGCCGCACACTCGCGGCATAGTAATTATCAATCCCAATAATCCCACGGGGTCGCTGTGCACGCGGCCGATGCTGGAACAGATTGCGGAGCTAGCCCGGCGGCACAATCTGATCGTTTTCTCGGACGAAATTTACGACAAGTTGATTCTCGATTCTGAAAATGGAAAAGAGACGCCGCATCTCGCCTTCGCATCGCTGGCAGCTGACGTACCCTGCGTGACTTTCGGAGGCATGTCGAAAAACTACCTTGTACCGGGATGGCGCATCGGATGGGGCATTGTTTCTGGCGATGCCGCCATGGTGAAGGCTTATACAGAGGGCGTGCATCGTCTGCTACGGGCGCGTTTATGCGCCAATCATCCCGAGCAATATGCGATCAAAGCGGCACTCGAAGGTCCGCAGGATCATCTCGCCGAAGTGAAGCGCAAGCTTCGTGCGCGCCGAGACCTCACCCAAAAATGGTGCGAGTCTACGCCGCGAGTCAGTTGCGTGGCACCACGCGGAGCATTCTACGCCTTTCCCCGGATTGACATTCCCGAGAGCGATGAAACCTTTGTGAAGGAACTGATCCGCCAGAAGCACGTTATGGTTGTGCACGGATCCGGATTCGGGCAAAAGCCGGGCTCGCAGCATTTCCGCATCGTTTTCCTTCCCGACGAGCAAACGCTGACGAAAGCGTACGCGAAGATCGGGGAGTTCATTCGCGAGCGGTATTGAATCTGGGAAGGGCTGAGCTTCCCCCAAATTCAAAAAGTGTGGCGCTATGACCATGGTATAATGACCATGATCCTAAGGGTTGCTCGTAATGAAAACTATTCCCGCCGGCAAATTCAAAGTCCACTGCCTCGCCATCATGGATGAGGTTCAGGCCAAGCGCCAGGCCGTGATCATCACCAAGCGCGGCAAGCCTGTGGCGAAACTCATCCCGGTAGAGAAATCGAAAGATGACATCTTCGGTTTCTTCAAAGGGAAGATCAAGGTCACCGGTGACGTCGTTTCACCGGCACTGACCCCCGAAGAATGGGGAGACCTGTATTGATTCTCCTTGATACGCACGTGGTCGTCTGGCTTGCTTCAGACGACAGTCGTATTTCCCCGCGAGCCCAAGCGGCGATCAACGAGGAGCGTCAGGCAGTTCGAGGACTGGCCATTTCCGATTTCACTTTGTATGAGTTGTCGCTCTTATTCCGCAAGAAGCACTTCAGCCTCATGACAACTGCGGAGTCTTTCCTTTCTGAAATTGAAACCCGCTTCGTGGTCATGCCAATTACAGGTCGTATATGTATCGGCACACTTTCGCTTCCACCGGGATATCCCAAGGATCCGGCCGACCGCATCATTGGCGCGACAGCTCTTGTTGAAGGACTACATCTAGTCACGGCGGATATGCAAATCCGAAATTCGCGCGCGGTCCCCACGATCTGGTAAACCAGAAACCCAGGCCAAATCGGTTCGGCCTAGCCGAACGTCAGATACTGCTTCCAGAACTCCGGCCAAGGCAGGCGCGGCGGCCCGCACACGAAAATGTCCGGATGATCAACGCTCTCCTCATTCCGAACGCCTTGGGAATTTCCGTTGTGACCCGCAAGCCTGCATGATGTGAACCAATGATCTGCGCCTTCTCGCGTCGTGCCGGTCACGATGAGTGTCGTGGGCGGAGGCTCCGGGTATCCTCGCAACCAGGCTGAGTTCGTGCCGCTGATTGGCGGCGGCAATTGGTGGGCGGGTCCCAGAATCTCGATTGCGCCCTGCTCGCCATAGTTTCGGACTGCCACCCCGACATGGGCTTGCTGGTCTGGCGGCAGAGAATCGCGAATGGCCGCAACCGCCCTGACATAATCCTCCCAGCCGATCTCCTCGCGCAGATCGCCATTGTTCTTCAGAGCGAAATCCTTGAGCCTGCCGCTGGATGTCAATGGCAGCACCACTGCGGCGATATATGCGCCACAGACCGCCAGTCCGGCGAAGAAGACGGTTGCAATCGCCCGCCGCGGCAACTTGGACATCGAGGCTAACCAGGCCGCACCCATTACTGTACCCATCGCCATCAACATGGGATAAGCTCCGCCCAAGTAGTAGCCGCGTCCCTTGCCAACCGCATAGAGCACAAGAGGGATGAAGTACATCCAGCCAAGCATGCGATAGCGGCGGTCGCGGAAATATCCGACTAATCCGGCGATCCACAATGGTGCCGCAAACGGATTGGTGCAGATCATGAACTGGTCGCGCCAGTACCCATCCGCTCTTCCTTCAGCCACATCGCGCTTGTGGATATGCTGCAGAAAGTGCAGCGAAATGAGATCGTGTTTCAGTTGCCAAATAACGTTCGGCAGGCAGATCGCCAATCCCAAGGCCATTCCTCCCCAGAACCAGCCGCTCGCCAGATAACGGCGCGCCCGGGTCAGCACCAGGCCGCCGAGAATCCCGGCGAGATAGAAGCCCATCGTGTACTTGGTCATGAAGCCGACGCCGATAGTTGCTCCGATCGCCAGCCACCAGCGCGGATTCTCCGCCTTCAGCAGTCGAATCAGGAAATAGGCAATGAGCACCCACCACAAATAGTCGAACGTGGTGTACTGGAACTAGGTCCCTTCGAACAGGGGTAGAGGCGAGAGCGCAATCGCGAGTGCCGCGGTCACTTGGGCGAGCCGGCCGCCTCCGAGTTCGCGGGCCATGAGCCCAGTGAAAAAGATGGCGGTGGCGTTCGCCATGGTGGAGAACATTCGCAGTCCGACCATCGACAGTCCGAACAACGAAAGCCCAATCCGCTCCATGAATGGCGTGAAGGGAGGATAAGGCACGAAACCCCAATCAAGATGGCAGGCATCGCTCAAAACCTGCAGTTCATCGCGATGAAAACCGTAGCGGCCGTTGGTAAGCACATGAACCATCGCCACAGCTATGACCACGGCGAGCAGAGCGCGAGTGTCGCCTGGAGCGGAGGGCTGTGCTGGTTCACTGGCTCGAGATATGATATGCGCGACATTCGCTGAAGCCATAGGAAAGCCCCCGCCGGTCGATTAATCTTCCCCCGCTTAATCGGAATTTTTAAGGAATACGCAGTCCTTGTTGTGGCGGTTCAGAACCGCCGGCATCTTGCCGCTGTCCGCGGGCGTCCGCGCCCGTCGCGCCGAATGCGGCAATAAGCAACCGCTGTACATTCGCGCTAAAGTCGAGCTTAGACTGCCGCGTCCAGGCGGGCCGAGTCTGTGCTCTTAGATTCCATCCAGAAATTGCCGCAGAAGCCGCGACGCCTGCTCAGGCTGCTCCCAGGCCGCATAGTGTCCCGCCTTGGGGATCACACGCAACTGGCTGGTCTGGATGTGCTGCTTCATCAACTCGGCGTCCTTAATCCCGGTCGCCGTGTCCTCATCTCCGGTGACGAGCAGAGTAGGGACATTGATGGTCTTCAACGTCTCAACCGAATCGGGGCGCTCAGCCATCCCGCGCTGCACCTGGGCCACGTCTTCGGGCGACATCTTGCGCATCATGCGCAGCGCGCCATCCACCAGGTCCGGACGCGCTTCACGTGTGGATTGTGCTAGTACCCGCGGAATCATGGATTCGAAGAAGGGCTCGGTGCCTTGCTCCAAGACCTCAGTCGCTGCCTTCAGACGCCCGGCCCGGGCTTCCGCATTATCGGCAGGAGCTTTTGTGTTCCACAGCCCGAGAGCGGAAACACGACCTCGGTGTCTGCGCCAGAATTCAAACAATAAATATCCTCCGATGGAAACTCCGATCACTGGGACTCGCCCGATCGGCGCATCGTCCATTACGCGGGCAAGATCGGCAGCGTGCTTTTCCATAGTGGCCGGGCCTTTGCCCACCTCGGATTCGCCGTGGCCCCGAAGATCGGGCAGAATCAGCCGATAACTCGCAGACAAAGTTTCGGCAACAGGGAGCCAGAATTCATGATGAACCGGAAACGGATGTAGAAGAACAACAGCAGGGCCATTGCCGAATGTCCAGTAAACAATCTCGGCATCACCGCTGCGTACGAGCTGAGAAGGAATATCTGCCATGCGGAAAAGGGATTGGTCGTTGTTGATTCTTGATTACTGACTGAACACAAGGAAAATTTTTAATCTGCAATCATCAACCATCCGTCACAACTGCACTATGTGGTGGTAGCTTGTTTTGCGCCGATCGGCGCAGGCAGCATCAACGGCTCCTCGGGCATGATGATCCACGCGATCGGATATGAGAGGAAACCGATCAGGGTCATGCACGCCACAATAAGCCACACCACCCGAACCAGCGTAACGTCGATGTCGAAGTACTCGGAGAACCCAAGGCACACTCCGGCGATCTTGCGGCCCAGCCGCGGGCGAATGAGCTTTCTACGCGCCAGGGTCGCGCCCACCCGCACGCCACAATAGGCGCAGATAATCGCATCGTCCTGAAGTACTTTGCCGCAATAATTGCAATACATGGTTATACCCTCACTAGACAGTACGAAAATGTCTGACGGAAGTTCCCTTTACTCCCGATAGGCCTCCCTGATGTACCGCCGCGCCTGATCCGCCGGGCCGGTATTGGCGTTTCCTGCCAGCACAGTCTCGTATTTTTTCATCGCCAGATCCCGCTGTTTCAGGAGGTCGTACATTTCACCGGCCGCCAAGTTGGCCTTCTGCAGAGTGTCAGGATCGGGGTTAGGAGCCTGGTTTACAAGTTCGTATGCGGCCGCCGCACCAGCCAGGTCTTTCCTGCTGCGTAACAGCTCGCCCAATCCCCAAGCGGCCAGTTCGTAATGCAGGTTGCCGTACTTTCCTTCCCGCCCGTTTTGCCACACTTTCCGATAGTCCGCCTCCGCTTCATCGAGATGCCCAGCCGCACGCTGCAGATTCGCCACTTCGGTCGGGAACAGATGATTGTGCGGATACTTTGCGCTCAACTCCTGCATGTAGCCAAGCGCCTCATCGTACTGATGCTCGCGGCGCAGAAACAACGTCAGCACGACCTTGGCGTCCACAGCGTTTTCTCCGTCGCTGTGCGCGACGTCGCGGAGATAGGCCAGTCCCTTCTCTTTCGATCCGCTGAGGCCGGCAATGGCCGCGGCTACTTTCACGCTCCAGGGGAGATTCCCGACCACGTAATTGTGCGTCCCGACCACCATCTTCGCATCGGTGTAGTCACGGTCGAGTTCGAGCACGCGTTCGTGATCGTGGCGCGCGCCCACGGCGTTACGCAGCGCCGAAAACCAGGCGCGCTCGACAATACCGGTATAGACAGCGAACTGCGCACGTGTCACGCCGCGGCAGTAGAGCGCATTCACGTCGTTGGAATTCACCTTCAATTGCTGCTCTTCCAGGTTTTCCGCACGGTGCGCGAGTTCTTTGATTCGAACCTTAATTCTGGGATCGGTCGGCCGAGGAGTGCGCCCGATAAAGCTGTCGTTGGTGTAGTCGCCCGTATTCATGGAACCGGTTTCGTACAGGTCGTGCATCAGCACCGCGGTGAGCAGGTGGTTCACTGCGAACGCATCGTTGGGACGCTTTTCTAAAATCCGTTCGAACTCCTGCGTCGCCCGGTCATATTCCATGTTGTAAAAGTGATCGAAGGCCGCCTCGATTTGCGGATCATGCGGCGGGCCGTGGACCGGCCTGGTTGCGGGCTGAACCTGACCTGCTGTCGCGAGGCAAAAGGAGAGCCAGAGAAAAAAGATCGGCAGCCTTGGCCTCTGAGCAATCATTTGCTACTTTCTTTGTGTCCCCGTCACGGGCAGATAGTCTTAGTCTAAACGAATCGGAATCGCACTCAAACAATTGCAGGTGCAAAACGTACAAGAAACACTGCGAACCAAGAATGTCAGGGACGTGCCCTTGACGCCACCTGTGTTCGTGCAAGTGGGCTCTTATAATTTTAAGTATTGGGAACTCTGTAGCGAGTAGATCAGCTCGTCAGCAGTGGGGCGTGCAGCCCTGGTTTCTGGTGCATGGATGCCCATAGCTGAATCGACTTTACGCACCCACGCAAGTAAGAATTGCCCGGTCAGGCCTGAGGAATCAAGACACGCTATTGTGTAAGTACCTGATCTGTAATTACTTATCTCACCCTTCAGTTTGGCGTTTGGAATGCGACTACAGGGTTACCAGTAGGGGTTTATGGCCGAATTAGCTCAGGGAACGCAGCCCGAATTTTGGCGTCCTCCTTCGCCAGCCATTGCGCAGGAGGTCCCGGTACGCGAATCGCTTTCTACCATGGCCGAAGCTTGCCCATGCTGCTCTACAGAGTTTCTGTTGGGATCCCGCTTTTGCCACGCCTGCGGGGCCAAGCGACCCGAAGGCTTAAACCCTGCCTCCATAGCCGATGCTGCCGTCGTGGCTGGCATGTGGCAGAGAGGTGTCAACGGCCTGACCGCGTTCTTCAAAGGAGTTTCGTGGCGCAAGCTCAAGGCGCCTGACTGGCTGCGGTATCTTCATTTTCAGGAGATCAAGAACAGGACCGGCCTCTCGACCGGATCTCTGATTGCATTTGTTATCGGATTGGTGTGCGTGGCTGGCGCCCTGCTGGTCGGATTATTGACTGCCAACACCCTCGTCGAATGGCAGGCAATTCAGTTCTACCGGGCAGAATGGCTGCTCGCCGCCACGGCCTCATTTGTGGCGGGCATACTGCTGAAGAAGCAAAATCCACCCGATCGCAATTAGTTCGATTCGCTACCGATCCCTGCAGCGCGGCGCTGCTGGCTCATCCTGTAAAGATGATGCACTGGCCCCGTTCCTTTGCCCAAAACTTGGGCGTTGCAAATGGCAGCTGTCACGTAGGTCTTGGCCAGAAGTGTAGCCTCGGCCAGTCCACGGTCTAAGGCTAAGTGGCACGCCATTGCCGTCGCAAAAGCGCATCCGGTGCCGTGCGTCGAGGTGGAGCGCTGGCGCTCGGCCTTGAAGACTTCCTGTTCGATGCCTCTCTTCACCGTATAACTGAGCAGGTCGATCGCCTTATCAAGATCACCGCCAGTCACGACCACCGCCGTCGCGCCCATCTCGTGGAGCCTGGCGGCCGCGGCTTTCATCTCTTCTAAGTCTCTGATTTTAATGCCGGTAATCGCGCCCGCCTCGTCCACATTTGGGGTCAGCACATCGGCGAGGGGGATGAGGCGCTCGATGAGCAACCTAGTTCCCGGCGTATCCAGAAGTTCCGCGCCGGAGGACGATTTCAGAATCGGATCGAGCACAATGTTAGGGAGTCGACTCTTCTGCGAGGCATTGTCAGCCGGTTTCCTCTTTGAGCTTTGCCGAGAAAGAAAATCAGCGATGGCCTTGACGACCTTTGCCGATCCCAGCATGCCGATGTGGACTGCGGCAATCTCGAAGTCGGCCGTAAGCTCCTCAAGTGTGTCTGTGATCAGCGCGGGGTCGGAGGGCTCGAGCCGCTTTACGCCGACCGTCGATTGCACCGTCATGGCAGTGATGCAGGCTACGCCATAGCAGCCATGGGCCGCTATGGTCTTGATATCGGCCGTAACGCCGGCTCCGGACGAGGGGTCAAAGCCCGCAATGGTGAGGACGACAGGTGGCTTGTCGGTCATGGACTTCGGTTCGCGAACGCCTTTGATACTACCTCCAAAACGCCGGCAAGGGACAGATTGGCCCAACGGTAAAGTTACTTTCGTAGAGCCGTGATAAAAGAAAATTTCGACCACGGCTGCGCTAGCCTGATGGTAAATACATGATTCCATGTAGGTTGCGTGGATCTTTCCTGTAAGTCATTGATTCCAGCCGCGTTGTAAATTCTACCGATCGGATTCGGTCGTGCTATTTACTTGTAAGTAAATACGTAAGCATCCCGAAACAAAGGGAATTCTACGGATTACCTAGAATTACCAATGGGTTACGTAAGACCTATATTACTAGGACGTCATCGTCCGAAGGGCCATTTCGCCTTGACACGCATTTGGCAGGCCGATAGCATCTACGAACTGCAGCGAAGTAGCCTTAAGGCCAAAGTAACCGACTTGAGTATGCGAGGAGAACTGAATGCGAAGACGTATAGCTCATGGACTGGCGATTGCCTTTTTGATCGTCGGCTTGGGAGCGGCTCAGGGACCGAACATCTCGGAGGCGAAACCGGCTCCAGTTAGTTCTGTTCAACAGATATCCCAAGTCCGCCCACAGGTCGCTAAGACTAAACCGTACCAAGTTGGAACCGCATCCTGGTATGGGGAGATCTTTGAAGGAAAGCCGACCGCCAGCGGCGAACCCTACGATATGTACGATATGACGGCCGCACACCTGAAGCTTCCCATGGGAAGCTACGTGAAGGTCACGAATCTGAGGAATGGCCGTTCGGTCATCGTCCGGGTCAACGACCGCGGACCCATCGTCCCGGGCCGCATTATCGACCTGTCCTATGGCGCCGCCCAAGCCCTGCAATTCCGCCAGCGCGGACTGCAGAGGGTGCGCCTGGATCTCGTCGCCCCGGTCCAATCGAAGCCTGTCTACCCGACAATGGCTTATAACCACCCCCCAGTAGCGCAACTCCCGTAAAACCTCGTACACTGGGCGGGATGCCCGCAGCTCCACTTCAGCGCATCCCGAACAATTTTCTAAACGATCTTCGCAACGATGATCCGCGCCAGCGGCTCATCGTTGCGCTTGACGTTTCCACCGCTGCCGCTGCGCAAAAGATCGTAGCTGCCGTCGGGGACTCGGCGTTGACTTACAAAGTCGGCATGCAGCTCTATACCGCGGAAGGACCGCAAGTGGTGCGGGATTTAGTGGCCTCGGGCCGCCGCGTGTTCCTGGATCTGAAATATCACGATATTCCGAACACGGTCGGAGCTGCGGTCGCCGAAGCAGCGAAGCTGGGCGTAAGCATGGTAACGGTACATGCCGCGGGTAGCGGCCGAATGCTGCGGTCGGCGGTGGATTCGGCAAAGGCAAATCCCGGATTGATGGTGCTGGCAGTCACGGTACTGACCAGCCTCGACGCCAATGATCTGGAGAAGATCGGGGTTCGCGGCTCGGTCGAGGACAGCGTGGTAAGGCTGGCGACAATTGCGCTCGCCAATGGCTGCCAAGGAATCGTGACCTCGGCTCGCGAGGCCTCAACCCTGCGCGCAGAACTCGGGCACGACTTCGCCATTGTCACCCCGGGCGTCCGACCGGCAGGAGGCAACGTCGGAGATCAGGTGCGCGTAGTCACCCCAGCCGAAGCCATCGCTGCGGGTGCAAGCCATATCGTCGTGGGTCGACCCATCACGGAAGCAACAGATCCCGCAGGTGAGGCGCGGGCAATCTTGGGGCAGATCAGCGCCTAGACGAAGCCCTTTACTTTGGGTTTTTTACTCTTCTTGGGACGAAGTCGCGGTATTCCACTGGTAGCACTCGTTTAGGGAAACTGAAATCCGGGACTGCTTCTACAGCTTCTCGAAGAACTCACACGCCGAGCACGAGATGTAGACCCCGCCCGGGACGCCGCGTTCGCGATCCTTTACCCGTTTCACGATGCGCGTGGGTTTGCCGCACTTTGGGCAATCCGTGCTTTTAGTGGTGTCCATGACCTTCTTGCGGTCTGCTGTCTTTGCGATCTTGGCGCCTACTGCCATGTTCTGATCTCCTGTACTCGAATATGTGCGCAGCTTAATCCGCTCTCAATTCAGCGGACAAATGTGGATGGGATGTCTCTAAAGCTTGGCCCCGAACCGTGGGAATCCACTCGGGAAGACTCTGACGCTGCGTCTTGATTCTCTTCCGTCGAATCCAATTTTACAGTAACGTTGTGCCGGCTGTCTTGCACACTTCCATGGCGCGCCCGCTGGTTCCGCTACTCAATACGACTCTCTTCACGATCCTGGTGCCGGGAACCGTACTCGTCTACATCCCCTATCTTCTCACCGGTCATTTTTCCAATCCGGCGCGCGGTTCGCTGATGTGGATCGCGGCAGCGATCATCGGGTGGGGAGTAGCAGTCTACTTCCGTTGCGCGTGGGAATTTGCGGTGCGCGGACTGGGCACTCCGGCGCCGATCGCGCCCACAAAATACCTGGTAACCACTGCCATGCACCGCTACGTGCGCAACCCCATGTATATCGGTGTACTTTGTGTCGTGCTGGGAGAGACGATCCTGTTTCGCTCGCTGCACCTGCTCGGATACATGTTGTTCATGTGCTTGGCGGTCGAACTTTTTGTAGTGTTCTACGAAGAACCGGCATTGCACCGGCAATTCGGCGAATCTTACGACCAATACCGCAGGTCCGTGCCGAGGTGGATTCCCAAATTTCGGCTGTGAACGACATAGGACAATCTGTTGCAGGAGGAGCGAACGAGCCTCCCGCACCACAGTAGGAATCTGCTGTGAATGCATTCCGCCACGGGCCCAATCACAAGCATATTCCGCCTCGATCCATGACAATCGACGGCAGCCTCCCACTCTCATTACCTATTCACGCCGGTGATCGGGATTATTCAAACAATAACTTTGACACTGTTAGAAGAATCGTGGACCATGCGCTCAAGCTAGTTCGACTGCTCGGTCCTGTGCCCAAGCTCGAACCTGTTTGTGGTTGACGGCCCAGGTAAGCTTCGCCCGCCGTGACGCTCTGGCGAAGAAATGGTCTCGACGCCGCGCACCTTGTTGTGTGCTTGCGAGACGGTTGATCTCATTTCTTTGACATCTCACGGAGGAACGCCATGCCTAAGGCGATCGTTTGGGGCTCCTTGTTTCTATCTCTGTTTGTCGCCGTCTTCGCCACGAGCAGCGGATTTTCGCAAGCCACCGCTTCGCTGCGCGGAACGATCACCGATCCTACGGGCGCGGTCATTCCCGAAGCGGCCGTCACCATCAAGAGCGCTGATACCGGCACCATCCGCAAAAGCCTCACCGACGCCCAGGGCGAATACAATTTCCTGCAGGTTCCTCCTGGAGCCTACAAACTTGCCGCCGAAAAGCCCGGCTTCGCGACCATGGCAAAGGGCGACGTGAAGCTGCTCGTGAACACCCCGATCACTCTTGACTTGAAGATGTCTCTCAGCAGCAACGGTGAAGTCATCAACGTAGCCTCCGAAGCTTCGCAGGTGAATACCACGGATGCCAGCGTCGGCAATCCTTTCGGTGAGACCCAGGTTCGACAGTTGCCGCTGCAAACCCGCAACGTCGTCGAGTTGCTCAGCCTTCAACCCGGCGTCACCACCGATGGCGAAGTTCTTGGCGCCCGCCGCGATCAGAACAACATCACGCTCGACGGCGCAGACGTGAACAACAATCAGAACTCAGGCCTCATCCCGCAGGCTACGGGCACCGGCACCGGCGGATACCAAGGCTCCAACGCGAATGGATCGACGATCAACTCCGGATTCAACGCCGTGCTGCCCGTCCCGCTCGACTCTGTGCAGGAATTCCGCGTCACTGTTGCTGGTGAAGGCCCCAACCTGGGCCGCTCCTCCGGAGGACAAGTCAACCTCGTCACCAAAAGCGGCACCAATCAACTCCATGGATCTCTCTACGAATACAATCGCAACACCTGGTTTGCCGCCAACACCTGGTTCAACAATCACGCCGGCGTTCCACGCCAGCCGCTCGTTCGCAATCAGTTTGGAGCATCCGTCGGCGGCAAAATCGTTCCCGATCGCGTCTTCTACTTCTTCAATTACGAGCAACGCGAAGACGCCAGCGGAGTCTCCCAAGTTCGCGCCGTTCCTTCCGACACTCTCCGCAACGGCCAGTTCCTTTTCAAGTCCGGCGGAGTTACTCAAACTCTCAGCGCCGCCGATATCGCCAACGTCGATCCCCTGCACCTCGGACCCGACGGCAACATCTTGACCGTGCTTCAGTCCTATCCTCGGGGTAACGACCCCTCTTACGGCGAGGATGGCGGTCTCAACTTCAGTGGATTCCGCTTCAACGCTCCTTTTCACCGCAGCGATCACGCACTCGTGGGCAAGATCGATCTGCATGTCGACAAAGCAGGCAAGCACACTGTCAGCGCGCGCAGCACGGTTGCGCGTAACACGGATGATCAGATTCCCGCACAGTTCCCCGGGCAGTCTCCGGCATCCACTCTTCGCGACAACAGCAAGGGAATCGCTGTCCAATACACCGCGATCCTGAGCCCTAGCCTCATCAACGTGCTGAACTACGGCTACACGCGCTTCGGACAATCTTTCAGCGGACAGTACGGCCCGCTCTTGTTCCAGACCAGTCTCGATCCTCTGTTGAATCCCTATGCCCGGCCGTCCTCGCAGGTTCTTCCAACCACCAACATCAACGATGGCATCACCTGGGTCCATGGGAAACACACCATTACCGCGGGCGGCGGATTCAGTCTCATTCACAACAACACCAGTTCCTACGCGACTTCATTCGCTCGCTATGGCTACGGCGCAACCGAACTCATCGGGCTCGGGGCCGACATCGACAATGCCATCTCTGCTCACACTGGCTTGCCGCTTGATGATCCGACTTCAGCGGCTAACGGCATGGGAGTTGTTCTCGGCCTCGTCAACGACGATTTCCACACGGACTTCTTCAATCGCCAGGGAAGCTATCTCTCGGCCGGAACACCGCAGGTACGCTCGTTCATCGAGCATGATTACTCGCTTTACGTCGGCGACACATTCCGGCTTACCCGCTCTTTGACCTTGAACCTCGGACTGCGCTGGGAGGACTTCCGCCCGCCTTACGAAGCTCACGGACTGCAAGTCACCTCTACCGTCCCGCTCACTCAGTACTTCGCCGAACGCAATGCGCTGCAGGCCCAGGGTATCCCGCAAAACCAGATGCCCAATGCCACGCTGCAATGGGCGCTGAATGGCCCGGTCAACGGCAAGCCCACCTGGTGGACTCCCGATAATCGCAACTTCGCCCCGCGCATCGGTATTGCCTACGCACCATCCGGTGATCATGCGATGCTGGGTAAGATTTTCGGTAAGCAGGGCGCTCTTCGCCTGGGAGCCGCCATGGTCTACGACCGCTTCGGCAGCGACCTGATCACGCAATATGATCAGTACGGATCGATCGGCATGGCGACCTCCGGCAATTTCCCGACTTCCTACAGCTTCAGCACGAGCCCGCGCTACTCTGGCTCGGCGCCCGTTCTCGCTGCCCCTCCCGCGGAGACTTTTCCCGTCACTCCGCCCAACATCGCCGCCATCGCGGGAGAGTTCATGGGCATCGCTCCCAATCTCAAGCCTCCTTACTCTTATGTGCTCAACGCCAGCTTCGCTCGCGAACTCCCCGGCAAACTTACCTTTGAGGTCGGATACGTCGGACGTATCTCGCACCGCCTCCTGTTGGAAGGCGACGTCTACACTCCGCTCGAGTACTTCAAAGATCCAAAGTCCGGCATAACCTGGGAGCAGAATGCGATGACGCTCCGCAAATTGCACGACTCCGGGTTGACAGAGGCCCAGGTCATGGCCAATCCCAATCTCGTTCCGACCATGCCCTTCGTCGAGAACATGTGGCCGGGACTTGCTAACCTCGACTTCCCCGGCAGCGCATCGGCCAACTACTTCAGCTGCGTTTACAACGATTATGGCGGAAGCTATCTCGACTGCCTGCATGCCCTCGATCGCAACCCCAGCAGTGCATGGACCGGGACTTCGAATCCCGTTGGATGTGCGCAGATCTCCACCTACGGCTGCTACACGTTCTTTCCTCTGCAAGGCAGCTCCATGCCCACATGGATGAACGCCGGCAACGCCGCCTTCAACGCGTTAGCTTTCTCGTTGCGTCGTGGGCTGACCAGCGGCCTCACCTTCGATTTCAACTACACCTGGTCGCATTCCATCGACTTCGGATCGGCCGCCGAATCCGGCGCGGGACAGCAAGGCGCAGCCATCCAGAACATCTTCAACACTCGCGAGTTTCGTGGCTCATCTGACTTCGACATGCGCCACAACATCACCGCCAATGTCCTTTATCCTTTGCCCATTGGCCGCGGGCGCACGCTGCTCTCGGGCGCGCAGGGATGGCTGAACGAGATCGTGGGCGGATGGGCCGTCAGCACTCTGCTCCGCTACCACTCCGGCGTCCCCACGACCGTGGGTGGCGAGCTCGCCTACAACGCCAACTACTGGCTCAGTTCGCTCGCCATCGCAACCGGTCCGGTTTCGTCGGGAGTTCACACCGATCAGAATGGATATCCGAGCATGTTTTCCGACACCTCAGTCTCCAACTCTTTCGCTGACGAGTTGCCGGGGCACACGGGGCAGCGCGCGGTCCTTCGCCTGCCGGGAATGTTCCTGAGCGACGTAGCCGTGACCAAGGTCTTCCCGCTTCCTTGGGAAGGACAGCATCTACAGTTCCGGGCCGAGGCGTTCAACGTGTTCAACAATGTGAACTACTCGAATCCCAGCCTCAGCCTCCAGGCTCCCGGAACCTTCGGAGAATTCCAAGCAGTCAGCGACCCCCGAGTAATGCAGTTCGCCCTGCGCTACGAGTTCTAAGCTGTGTCCAAACGAGAGTAGGTGTTTTAGATAGGATCGAACTCTGAAGATTTGTACGTGCCCTGGGCGGTGCGCCAGCACCGCCCACTTTGCCAAAGTGGGCTCAGGCGGTGTCTAGTAGAGAATTTCGTCCTCGCCTTTTTCGGCGATCAGCTTTTGGAAATGCTCTACGATCTTGTCGCGCCGACTCATGAGCGCCTGAACTTCTTGCTTTGAGAGAAACCCTTTTGTTCTAGCTCCCACTTCCTTGCCGTCGAGTGCTTTCAGTTTCGTGAAGAGCTGCCGGTCGCATTGCACCAAGTCGCGTGGCGCCTGCAGCTCTTTGTACGGCCGGAATGCCCGGCTGAAATCGACTCGGTAGATCTTCCAATCCTCCCCGATCAGTACATTCGTCAGGTTTGCATCGGTGTCATACACTAACTGGTCCATGATGCGAACGCGATACATCTGCTTGTTCCAACTGTCAGGGTCCGGGACGGGTATTTTTCGTTTTAGACGCTCGCCCTCATCCATTTTCACCGGCAGCCACCAGCTAAACGACCCCGTCTTGCCGTTATAACTTCTCTCTACATAGACCGGCACCAGATCATCCATGCCCAACATATCTGCGAGTTCGTAGGCGGCAATGTTGTACTTATACGAATCCGAGAAATTGAATTCCTTTTGTCCGCTGGCCATCTCCTGCATCAGGGCGTGTTCATCGATGGCCTGGAAGTGCGCATCGTGTGTGATGGTCCCGTCGGTTAACGTAAGCCGCAGAGTATTGGTGGTCCCTTTGTGGGCATATGCACTGTGGATTACTTTCGCAGTCAACAGAAAGTGTTTTATCTGTTCTTTTGTGAGCGCGGGTTCATCCGCGACGGCCATGCGAGCACAGAATAGGCCCGCCAGAATGACCAAACTCAAGGTGCGCCATCGTGACGCGAAACGATACATCGGAATAGCCTCCAGAATGCGCGCACAAATTTACACCCACTCTAGCTCCGCTGCAACAGGGCCTCTGCGAAATAAATGGACGCTGGTCTGCGAGTGAAATAAGGCACAGCCCGCGGATGGTATGCACGTACTCTTTTCCGCGTGACGAGTGCACTACACGGGATAAGGAAAGCTTGTCGCAACCACGACAGGGCGGCTATTGTTTGCTGAAGTCGCACGCTCCACTCATGTTTTGTGCCGGTGGGGAAGGCGCTGTGGCCCAGGGCTTGTTGGTGAAATCGAAAAACTCGGTCATGTCGGGCATCGCGGCGTCGCGTGCCGTGAGTGTGGGCAGGCCCCAACGCGTCTCAATGAAGCGCAGATAAGCCGTGTAGTCCATGGGCGTGTGCGAGACGAAATTCTTTTTCGCAAACGGCGAGATCACCATATTCGGCACCCGGCTTCCAGTAATGGTGAAATCGCCCGACACATCGCTGGACGTGAGATCCACCGGCTTGATGCCGTCAGGGCTCGGCACTGACAGTGGAGGCACATGGTCGAAGAAGCCTCCGCCTTCGTCGTGCGCGAAGAAGATGACGCTATCGGTCCAAGAAGGGCCCTGCATCACGGAGTTAATGATTTTTGACGCATACTGCGCCCCGACCTGCACGTTGATCGGAGGCTCGCCCTGCTGCGGATTCGCGGGATCAAAATTGCTGGTGTGCTCGGAAAGACCATCGTTCAGTCCGGTCTCAATGTACGAGACTGCCGGCAGCGTGCCCGCCGCAGCATCGGTGAAGAATTGATCGATCGACACGACCTTTGCCGACACCCCGGACTGGTTGTAGTAGGCGAACTCCTGCAGATACGTGTACAAATCCGGCTCTTCCGAATAAATTTTCCAGGATACGCTGGCGGAATCGAGTTCCTGCCAGATGGTCTTGGCCGTGAGCTTTCCCGGTCCGGGGTCGTGGACGTATCCCTGCGACGTCGCCGCGAAAAGGTAACCGCGCTGTGCCGGACTGTAGCTGGGCACGGGAGAGAAGAAGTGGTCGCCGATGGCGAAATTCGATGCCATGTAGTAGTAGTAGTTCAGGTCGTTGCCATCGAAATAGCCCATCACACGATGGCCGTCCTGGTCGGCCATGTTGATTCCCAGGGTGGCAGCATACTGGCTCACCTGGACTGCGAGTTGGACGAAGCCATCCATTGGCGAACTGGAACTGGCAGCTGCGGGATTCTCCCAATCAAAATTCTTGTGCGTCTCTGTCCAGGCGGGCGTCAGGTCTTCCGTGCACACGGAACCGCTGTGATACGGAACGATGTTTGCCCCAGTCGCCTGAGAGAAGTTGGAGAACGATCCCACGCTTTCGTCCTCGATGGTCGCGGGCGATCCATTGATCGGATAGCCATTGGCTGTCCGATAGGCGGTCATCTGGCCGAAGTAGTGATCAAAAGACCGGTTCTCCTGAATCAGCATTACAACGTGATTCACTGCTGTGATTCCTGGGCTTGGAGTAGGAGTCGGAGTGGGGGTGGGAGTTGGTGTAGGGGTTGGGGTAGGGGTGGCTCCGCCTCCGGAACCGCCGCCGCAGCTCATGGCGAACAGTACAAATGCCACGCATGACAAAAGGGGAATAGACCTGAAGCGCATAAGAGTAAGCCTGTTTCCAGTGCTTCAGGTCAGATGCTGAAGCCAAAGCTGATGTTGGCGCGCCCTGGCTTGTAAGCAGGCGTGAATTCTAAGCACGGCGATGCGCACTTGAGGGGCCGCTTTGCCCTGTAAAGCCCGCCGTTGCCGCAATTTCCGGCTGATTTGCGCTGGGCAGGCTATAGACAGTTTTCGAGGCACTCGGGCCCGTTTAGATCGGTCTAGATGCTCGCGACCGTCACAAGATGTCCGAACTTGGCAATAGAATATGTTCGCGATGACGGACCCCGACTATCCCGGTCTGGCGGCTGGCCACACACATTGAAACGGGATGGGAAAGATTGCTGGAAAATCCCCGATAAAGCTCCCCATCCAGCCAGCCCGTCTTCTTGTGGTCTGTTGTCCTTTCGTCACAACGTTACCGGGTGAAAATCAGCAATGTGAAGGTTTTCGAAATCACTTTTGGCCAGGGATGAGGATTCTTGGGCGTGGCGGGCGGCGGCGGTCCGAAATCGGCGGTCACGGTATACACGTTGTGGTTCTTGGTGTCGAGGGCCATGGTTCGTGCGCCGCGCTGCGTCGTGATGGTTTGGACTACGGCGAGTTTGTCGGGAGCATCTTCGTGCGCGACCGTGATCGTGCCGTCGCCACAGGAGGCGAAGGCTAAGCCAGTCGCGGCGTCGAAACGATTGGCGTCTACCCCCTTGCCGATCGGGACAGTCGCAACCACTTTCCCATTGCTGTAGTCCACCATCGCCATCATCTGATTGTGGCAGCCGGCAAATAGGCGCTTGTGCTCGACATCAATCGCCAGGCCGGAAGGTTCCTTGCAGGGAGCCAAGGGCCAGGTGTGCAGCACTTTCAGAGTCTTCGAATCGAAGTCTACGAGTTGGCCCTTGTCCTCGATGTTCACGTAGATGTGACCGTCGCCATCGGCTTGCGCAAACTCCGGCTTGCCGCCGAGTGGGATGCTGCCCACTACTTTGCCCGTCCCCGTGTCGATTGCGCTGGCATCTTTACTGCCGCCACCGTTAAACGTGAAAACTCGTTTGCTGGAAGCATCGTAAAGGACAGCGTCCGGGTCTTTGCCGGAGAGGTCGATCCCTTGAACGATTTGCATCTTCTCCAGGTCGAGGACGTCGACCGAGCCCTCTGCGCTGAGATACGCTCTCTTGAGTTCGGGAGCGAACGCGATGGCGTGCGTACCGTGCGCTTTGCCTATGTCGGCAAGCTGTTTTCCGCTGGAGTCCACCACTTGAATGTGATCTCCACGTGGAATGAAGACGTGGCTGGTGGATGGATCAACGGCAAAATAATCCCAGCCGCCCTCTCCGCCAAGAGTGATCTTTGATACCAACTTGTAGTCGGAGGTATTGGAGGCGGCTTTCGACAAGCGAACGAATGCCACGAGTGAAGGTATAACCAGCAAAATCGCAAACAGACTCAATACTTTGCCGCGCATTTTCCCTCCGTGATTCTTGGATTGTGAATCTCTAACGATAAATGATCCAGATATTTAGGACAAAGCGGACATCCCGGGCCGAAGTCTAAATCGTCGTTTGTATCGTTTGTTAATGAATCGCGGAAACACGCAGCGAGGCAAAAACTCTGATCCGCGGGTCGAGAGAATGGAGGGAAGACGTCGGTGGGGACAAGTAGAGCACCAGGGTGTCATGTTATTGGCGCGGAGGATCATGGCGAGGTCGGTGCCAATGAAGGCACTAACGGGGCTACGCCGTCGCCATCACCGCAAATTCAGGGGCTCGCGCGCTCCCTGATGCGTGCTCCAGATGATGCACCAACTGCGGAATGTCGTGCTCGTGGCAGGGTTGCGGAACCGGACTATCCATCGTCACGCGCGCCCCCGCGTCCGGACTCTCCTTCGCCAGAACCACAATGCGGTTGCCCAGGTACAGCGCTTCTTGCGTGTTGTGCGTCACAAACAGAACGGTAACGCCGGTATCGCGCCAAAGCTGCCGGATCAGACGTTGCATGTCTTTGCGCGTCCCCGGATCGAGCGCGCTGAACGCTTCATCCATGAGGAGGATGCGCGGGTGCGTGACCAATGCCTGCGCAATCGCCACCCGCTGCTGCATCCCTCCGGAGAGCTGATGCGGATACTTTCTGGCATCGCGCCGGTGCAGCCCAATGCGCTCGACGTAGCGCAGCGCCTCTTCGCGAATCTCGCGGCGGCGGCGCACGTATCGCGGCGTGAAGCGCCTTAGCAGATTGAACTCGACGACCTCCGGCCCGAAGGTGATGTTGCCCAGAACGGTCTTGTCCGGAAACAGCGAATACTTCTGCGGAACGTAGCCGCGAGTGCGGTCCGGCTGCTTATGCTCGACGCCGTCGATCAGGATGTGCCCGTTGGCCGGCTTCTCCGCTCCGAGAATCAGTTTCAGCAGCGTCGACTTGCCGCATCCAGTCTGGCCGAGCAGGCAGACAAAATCGCCCTCGTGAATGCTCAGATTGATGTGCTCTAGCACGGGACGCGCCGGTCTGCCGTAGGCCAGCGACAAGTTCTTGATCTCAATCAGGGCCATTGGATTAGGCCTCCTGAAACCAGGGATGGAGTTTGCGATTAACAAATCGCATCGCAAGATCGACCACGAACAGCAGCAGCGCGACCCAGAGCACGTACGGAATGATGACGTCCATGCCCATGTGCCGCCGTAGCAACGCAATCCGATACGCAAGCCCGTCCGTGGAGGCGATCATCTCGCCGGCGAATAGAAACAGCATCACGGCCTTGAGATTGAGCCGGATGCTGTTCAGCACGCGCGGCGCAATCTGGCGCATCACCACTCGATATGCGACATCGAAATCACTGGCTCCCAGCGTAAAGGCTTTAACGATCTGCTCGTCCGGCACTCCTTTGGTCAGGTTGAACGTGTCCAGGATGATCGTTGGCGTGACCCCGATGACGATCAGCATGATCTTGGAAAGCTCGTCGATTCCGAACACGATAAATAGGATGGGCAACAGCGACAGCGCAACGATCTTGTCGAAAAAAAGGATGAACCGCAGGAAGAACGCGCCGACGTAGGGGAACAGTCCCATGTGCAGCCCAAGCAGCACCGCTGGGATCAGAAGAAGGATGCTATAGATGAAACGCCGCGAGGTCGAGACCGTGTCTTTCCACAGCATGCTGGCGAAGAAGCGCTGGCCGATTGAAGCGTTGTCGGGCAGCGTAGAGTCATCATCCTCGGCGGGGTTGCTGACTGCATCCTTCATTCCGTGGAGCATCTGCGTGACCGTCGGCATGACGCGATCTTCAGGATTGTCGTGATGGCGCTTCTGCGAAACATAAAAGTACAGGCCGATGCCAACGGAGAAAACAATCCAAGAAAGCACCAAGCTGCTGGTGCGGCTGGGACGCGCGTGCACGAGTTGAAAACCAAAGGACAATTTCTTCTCCCGTCGGGCCTAACCAATTCCTTCGTGCCGTCCTAGTTCCACCAACCTGAATGTAAGTCCTTTTGCTACAACTTGTTGGCCGAAGCCATCTCCATGTACTCGGTATCGAAGCGCAGGCGGACGCGATCTTGTTTGCCTTGCACCGTGCCATCGGGATAACGGATGGCGACGTCGTCTACCGAACCCGTGTTCTTCCCCAGCAGCCCGTGGTCGAAGCAGAACTGGCGCACAAGGCCCATCTTCTGCTTGAGGTCGGGAGACTTGCCGAACTGCAATGCGGATTGCGGCTGATACAACATCTTGGTCGTGCGCAACTGCTCTTTGTAGGAGGCCAACGTGTCGCCGGAACCTTCTGCAATCGCACTCAGAACTTTGTCAGCTGTGGGATCCTGCCCCGACATCAGGCTCATCATCTCGTACCAGGCTCCGGCCAATGCCTTCGCGAACTTCTGACCCGATCCGTCGGGACGATCGAGGATTTCGGTGCGCACCACGGTCAGGTCGAGAATTTCTCCAGGAATCTGGGAGGAGTTGAACAATGAAGTGACGCCCTTCTGTTGCGCCAACTGCGACAGCATGGGCTTCCAAGTGACGACGGCAGAGACGCTGGAATCGCTGATGAAGGCCGACTGAATGTCGGAGTCCGAAGTGTTGATCATGCGCACCTTGCCAATCTGCTCGCGCAGTGCATTGAGGGTAAGAGCGCGATCGAATAGATATTCCGAGACGGTCTTTTCGACTAGAAGCATCCTGCGTCCGGCGAGGTCCTTCATTTGCAGGCCCCCCCGGACGAGCAGCGCGTCGTTTCCGTTGGAGTAGTCGCCGATGAGGATGACGGTGGTGGGCACGCCCGATGCCGCGGGCATATCGAGCGCTTCCATGTTGGTCATGGTGCAGGCATCGATGTTGCGGGCCACAAAAGCGTCGAGCGAGGGAGCATAGTCGAAACGCTGGACCTTGATGTTGATGCCGTACTTGTCCGCCCATTTTTTCATGAGGCCGGACTTCTGCATGTAGTGGTACGGAGTCCATCCGGCGTAGATCGACCAACCCACGGTGAAGGTCGGCTTCTGAGCGAGCGCGGCGGCAGAAAGGAGCAAGCACAAGACCAGTGCGGCGAAATTCGAGCGAGCTGTGCGAATCATCGTGGATGAATTCTAGTGCGGCGCAAAAAATGCTTCACACGCATTTTTGTATTCCTGCCATTCAATATTTTGGTTCGACCGGAATTTCCAATGTGCGCAATTCAAGATTTCGATGATTCGAGGTAGGCGCGCCATCCGCCGAATCTCGTGATTTCGACCGCTGAAGAAATCGCGTACGTCTCGCATAGAAAACACTTCACCGCCTCTCCGTTTTCGAGCACGACCGTGCCGATGGTGAGCGGAGGCGACACTTCGGAAACAAAACTTCCGAACTCATCTTCCGGCATGGCCCAAACTTCGAGTTCGATGCCTGGACCCTGAAAACCTTCGTCGCGAATCAGACCGGGTTTGGGGGGCGTGCATCCGGTCAGCGCGTACAGGCGATATTCCGGACTAGTGCGGCACGCTTTTTGCAGGCGAGCGCCACGATACATCAGCTGACGATTCAATGGGTGTCCGCTGAGGTGCGCGCCAACAACCGCGATCTCGACACATCGGGAGGGCTTGGCCAGGAGCGGCGAGGCCTCTCCGATGTATCGATGAGCGAGCGCGAGAAGCGCTTCGTCCGTAAACGCGCGTCCGATGAACGAAACCCCGAACGGGAGGCCATTGGAACGAACCCCGGCGGGAGCAGCAACTGCCGCCAGGTCCATGAGGTTCACAAAATTCGTGTAGTAGCCAAGATTGGAGTTGAGCGGAATAGGATCTGCGGCGATTTGGTCATGCGTATAGATCGTGCCGGTGGTTGGGAGAAAAAGAACATCCATTTGCGACCACTGCAGTTCGGCCTCGCGGCGCAACTCGCGAAGGCGGTATTCGGCCTCGAATACATCTGTGGCGGTGTACCTCGCACCGCCGCCGATGATCGTGCGCACGGTGGGCTCCATGTCGCCGGCATGATCGTGGAAGAAGTCCTTAATCGCCGCCAACCGCTCTGCGACCCACGGGCCGCCATAGAGAAGGTCTGCGGCCTGGCGGAAAACAGAAAAGTCGATCTCAACTTTTTCGCCACCGATGTGCTGCAGCTTAGCGACAGCCGCTTGAAACAAGCGCGCCGCGGCGGCGTCTCCGAAGAATTCGAGTTGATGCGCTGGAGGCACTCCGAAGCGGAATGCAGCGTTCAGCCAAGCTGTAGTCTCCACACCGGCATCTGGTTCGCGAGAGAAGAGGTCCGCAGAATCAAATCCTTGCGCCACTTTCCAGACTTCATGGGCTTCGCGGCAGCTTCGTGCAAAGATGGAAACACAGTCGAGGGTGCGGCATGCGGGAACCACGCCAGCTGTGCTGAGCAGGCCGCGAGTTGGCTTCAATCCGATGAGCCCGTTAAAGGCCGCGGGAACTCTGCCCGACCCAGCAGTGTCAGTGCCGAGAGAAAAGTCCACCAGCTGTTTTGCGACCGCGACAGCTGAGCCTGAACTCGACCCTCCCGAGATGTAAAGATCGTGAAATACGCTGGAGCAAGCGCCATAGGGCGACCGTGTGCCTACCAGGCCAGTGGCAAATTGGTCCATGTTGGTTTTGCCGACCAGAAGCGCCCCAGCCCGTTCGAGGTGCCGGACAACCGTTGCGGTTTCGGTGGGCGTGCGTGCGTATGCGGGACAGCCTGCTGTCGTAGGCATGCCGGCGACATCAATGTTGTCTTTGACAGCAAACGTTTTGCCCGCAAGAGGTAGTTCGGGATGTTTCTCGATCTCTCTCGCGCGGGTTAGCGCAGCTTCGCGAGAGACGAGCGAGATCCAGACGGGATGAAGCGGCTGGCTTGCGAGCTGGCTATAGAGGACGTCGACGGCATCCGACAATGTGCCTGCAGCGCTAATCATCCTGCGGCCTCCGCGCGGAACAACAACAGGGTCTGCCCCGCCCACACCATCGCTCCGGCAGCGCAAGTCAATTGCTCGATGATGCCTGCGTGCGGAGCTGCGATGGCAATTTCCGTTTTCATGGCTTCGAGAACGATCAGCTTCTGTCCCGCTTCGACTCGCTGTCCTGGCTCGACCGCGACGTTCCACACATTGGCGACAATTGGCGATCGAACTGGACGGCAGCCTTCTGGAACATCGGCAGATTCTGCGAGGGGAGAGGCCTCGGGCGCCTCAACGTACTCCGCTTTCCCGGCGGCGGCCCAGCGCTCGCGTTCGGCCTCAAAGGCAGCCTGCTGGCGGTTTTTGAATTCGGCCGCTTCTCCATTGATGGATTGCAGGAACGAGTGGTACTCGCGTAACTGAAATCGCTTCGGCTCGATACGAAGCGGATAGCGTCCTCGTGGAAAAGCATCTCGAATCTCGAGCAACTCGTCGGCGCTTACCGGATAGAAACGGAGCTCATCGAAGAAACGCAGAAGCCATGGCGTTCCGGGTGGAAATTCCGCCGTGCACCGATACGTGTTCCACATCTGGAGCGTACGCCCTACGAACTGATAGCCTCCGGGCCCTTCCATGCCGTAGACACAGAGATATGCGCCGCCGATTCCGACAGAGTTCTCGGCGGTCCAGGTGCGGGCGGGATTATATTTTGTGGTGACGAGACGATGGCGCGGATCGACGGGCGTAGCAACAGGCGCCCCGAGATAGACATCACCGAGGCCCAGAACCAGATAACTCGCGCCAAAAACGATGCGATGGACATCGTCGATCGAATCGAGGCCATTGATGCGGCGAATGAATTCGATGTTGCTGGGACACCAAGGGGCATCTGGCCGGACGCTATGCATGTATTTACGAATGGCAAGCCGCGTAGCCGGGTCATCCCACGAGAGCGGCAGGTGGACGACACGCGATTCAACGCTGATGTCCTCGAGATCCGGAATACGTTGCTCGCAGGTATCGAGAGCAGCAACGACTTCCTCGCGGCGAAGCTGCGCGCTGTAGTGGATGTGCATAGAGCGCACGCCCGGAGTGATGTCTATGATGCCGGGCAGGTTCATCGCACGGAGTTGCTGTTCGAGGGCGTGAACTCGAAAGCGGAGGTTCAAGTCGAGAACATTGGGACCGTATTCGATCAGGAGGTAACGGTCACCGCCGGTGCGGGAGACGACTGCCGGCGCTTTTCCGGATGCCGGATGGGAGTATACGATCGGGCTCTCGCGTCGGGCGGAAGGCAACTGTGGCAAGCTCCCGCTGAGGGCTTCGAGACACTGTTCAACGCCGAAGTGAAGGTCTTCAGCCTGGTCGTGTGAGAGCGCGCGGAAGCGGACAAAATCTCCAGCCTTGAGTTGTCCCATCTTCCAGCGTTCAGCTTCAACGATGGTGGCGGGGCAAACGAAGCCGCCGAGGCTGGGGCCATCAGGACCGAGGATGACGGGCATATCCCCGGTGAAATCGATGGTTCCTATGGCATAGGCGTTGTCATGAATGTTGGAAGGATGCAGGCCGGCCTCGCCGCCGTCTTTGCGCGCCCAGCGCGGCTTTGGGCCGATCAGACGAATGCCGGTGCGATCCGAATTGTAGTGGACCTTCCACGCTGTGGAGAAGAACATCTCGATATCTTCAGCCGTGAAGAAATCGGGCGCGCCATGGGGGCCGTAAAGCACTCCGATTTCCCATTTATGCGCGTATTGAGGAGTGGCTGACCGAGGCAGAGCGTGCAGGCTGGCGCGTCCGGCCGGTGCGCCGAAATGCAACACATCCCCTGCACGCACGACACGCCCGGAGTAACCTCCGAACTTTCCAAGAATGAAGGTGGAGCGGCTATTCAGATAAGGGGGAGCTTCGATTCCGCCGGCGATTGCCAGATACGCCCGCGCACCGCCGCTTTCTGCGCTGCCAAGTTGCAGTACCGAGTTCTCTTTGACGTGCACCGCCTGCCAGCGGGGTATGGGGCGGCCATCGAGCCGCGCAGCAAAATCTGCTCCCGTCAAAGCAATCGTTGCATCGCCGGCGAAACGCAGTGTTGGACCCGTTAACGTGATCTCCAGACCAGCCGCAGCCTCGCCATTACCCACTAAACGGTTCGCAAAACGGAAAGCGAGCGGGTCCATTGGGCCGGAAGGTGGCACACCAACATGCCAGTAGCCAAGACGCCCAGGATAGTCCTGAACTGTAGTTTGGGTACCCGGTTCCAGGACCTCAATTGCTCTCCGGCGATATGGAAAATCTCGCAGGAAAGAGGTCATGACGCCGCCCGCTTCAAACGCGGGGTACTCGCAGATCTGTTTCACATACGAAAGATTGGTTTCAATCCCGGAGAGTCCGCATGCATGAAGGGCTGCGCGAAGCTTGACAAGGGCTTTCTGCCGATCGGATCCACGTACGATCACCTTCGCAAGCATGGGATCATAGAATGGAGTGACTTCGGTTCCCGAATCGACCCAAGTCTCCACACGCGCGTTGTTCGGCCAGGCGACGTGCGTTAGATTGCCTGCATTCGGCTGGAAATTCTTAGACGGATCTTCAGCGTAGATACGGGCCTGAATTGAGTGCCCGGATGGCTGGAACTTGATCGAGGCAAGCCGTGGCATCTCGCCGGCCGCTTGCTTGACCATCCATTCAACGAGATCCACGCCTGTGACTTCCTCCGTGACCCCGTGTTCCACCTGGAGGCGCGTATTGACTTCGAGGAAATAGAAGTCTCTGCGGACGGTATCGTAAATGAACTCAATTGTGCCGGCAGATTGGTATTGAACTGCTTTGGCAAGGCGGCCAGCCGATTCGAGTAAACTTTGCCGCACGCTATCCGGCAAATCTGGCGCAGGAGTTTCTTCGATCACCTTCTGATTGCGGCGCTGCACCGAGCAGTCGCGCTCGCCAAGAGCGAGGACACCACCTTTTCCATCGCCAAAGATTTGCACTTCGATGTGGCGGGCTGCCGCCACGAAGCGCTCAAGATAAAGGTTGCCACTGCCGAAACTCGACTGGCTCTGGCGCGAGACGGTCTCGAAAGCTTCGCATAATTCTTGTTCGGTATGGCACAGGCGCATACCAATACCACCGCCGCCTGCCGTGCTTTTCAGCATGACGGGGTAGCCGACTGCGGAGGCTGCCGTGAGCGCATCATCCCGATCATTGAGCAACCCGCTTCCCGGCAACATGGGGACGCCGTTTTGGGCCGCAATGCGGCGCGCCGTGTGCTTGAGACCAAAATCGCGCATCTGCTGCGGAGTCGGCCCGATGAATACGATCCCGTGCTCGGCGCACGCCTCGGCAAAGGTGGCGTTCTCGCTAACGAATCCGTAGCCGGGATGAATGGCCTCTGTCGCGGTCGCGCGCGCTGCTGCGAGCAATTGCGGAATGGATAAGTAGCTTTGCGCTGCAGGAGGCGGACCGATGCAGACGGCCTCATCAGCCTGCTCAACATGAAGCGAGTGGCGATCGGCCTCCGAGTAAACAGCGACGGAGCCGACGCCCATCTTCCTGAGGGTTCGTATAATGCGACAGGCGATAGCACCGCGATTCGCAATGAGGACTTTGCGGAACATTATGGCTCCGCCGCCCAGATAATGACCTCGACGGGAGTCGGATTGTAGGCATTGCACGGATTATTCAGTTGCGGGCAGTTGCTGATCAGACAAAGAACATCGGCGTCGGCGCGCATCTCGACATACTTGCCGGGCTCGGAGATTCCGTCTTCAAAGGTCAGCTTGCCATCGGCCGTGACCGGCACATTCATAAAGAAGTTGATATTGGCGGGAATGTCGCGCTTGGACATGCCGTGGTCCCAATCGATGAGGGCTTTAAGAAAGCTGCTGCGGCAGGCATGCATGTGCCGCTTTTCGATGGCGTAGCGCACCATGTTGCTTTCGTTGGCACATGCGCCGCCGAGCGTGTCGTGTCGGCCGCAAGTGTCGGCGACAATCGTGAGCAGCGTTGTGCCGGCGGTCGAAATTAACTTCGTTCCGGTGGTCAGATAAATATTGCCCTGCTGCTGGATGGTGTCTTGTGCGCTGTAACGATCGGCGTAGTCGTGCGAGTTGTAGAAAAGCGTGTCGACGGCTTGATTGCCTTGCAGGTCCACAATGCGGAAAAATTGTCCTTTGGCGATTTCGTGGATCCATGGCTCTCCGGCGGGAATCACATGGCGGTAGATCGCTTGAGCGGCATCGAGTTCGCTTTGAACCAGATTGTTGCCGATGGTTTTGAGGTTCGCATTTTCGGCAGTTGTTGGTGCAAGAATCGGCGCTGAGCTGATCATCTTAATGTCCTCAGAGGAAATATCGTTCGGTTAAGACGAATCCACGGCCGTTCTCAGGGCGCGAGATGCGGCAGGAATCGTCGACAGCTGGAGCGAGAACCTGGCGAATCGCGACGTGCACCGGCTTTGGCTGGTACTTCGGATTGGGGTCGAGCGGGTGCTGGCAGGTGTGGAGAATCGCCAGCACATTCATCTCGGCCCGAAGTTCGACGTAGCCGCCGGGCTTGGAATTTCCGGGAACGAAGCTCATGCGTCCGTCGGAATCGACATCAACCCGGCTGAAGAAGTTCACGTTGGCCACCAGATCGCGCGGGCCAAGTCCCCACTTCGCCAACTCAATCAGGAAACTATCACGGCCATTTTTGTAATACGCGTTGCGGACTTCCTGGTAAGTTGCACGATCGTACTTTCTTTCGATCAGTTGGCGGTTTGATGTGCCGGCGAGGGGATCGTGCCAGCCCACGGAGTCGGCAATTACCGATACAAGGATTCGTCCCATATCGGAGTAGAGAACGAAGCCTTTCGTGAGGCGAGCAATGTGCTGCGCCTTGAGCGTATCCGGCATGTTGTAGCGCTCGACAGGGCATTCGAAATTGTAAAAAATGGCGCCAACATTGGCTGCACCTTCGAGGTCAGTCAGCCGCATCGCAGTTCCACGCTTGAGAACGTGCGACCATGCGGCCCCTGGCTGAATAAGCTCCTCCCAGAGATTGCTGGTTTCGGTCATAGGCAGATACTCCTCCCGGGGTACGGGGAATTGTTGTATTCAGAAAATGAAGGGCTTTAGAGAAAGGCAGGAGGGCCACAGCAGACGCACATCTTCGTCAGCCGCAGATATACGTCAAGCGTGATATTTGCTCTTGAACCTCGAAGTGACGTAGCGTACATGCGAGCGAGTCTCGCATGAAACGATCGTTGTGGCCAATCGCAATTTCAAATCGTCATCATTCAGTCCTTGAATGAAGAGGGAGCACGGGAAAGTTTCAGGCGGGCTCAGGCGGCAGTCTCGCGTTTCGCGCCTTGCAAGGTTTCCTGATAGAGAGAGACGTAACTCTGCACCATTTTCTGAATGGAAAAGTTTTTTTCGACGTAATCGCGTACGGTTTCAGGACGGATGTCTAGACTTCGGACGCGATTGCTCATCTCACGGACAGAACGGCAAATGTGTCCGGATATGCCTTCTTCCACCACTTCGGGCACCGAGCCTCCCGGCATGGCGAGTACCGGAGTGCCGCAAGCCATTGCTTCCACCATCACCAGTCCGAACGGCTCATTCCATTGGATGGGGAACAGCATGGCCATTGAGTTTCCTAAGAGTTCGTTCTTGGCCTGAAGATCGGCAGGACCTACATACTCGACGAACTTGCCATCGATCTTAGGCTTAATTTTGCTCTCGAAGTATTCTCGAAATGCGGGCTGGACTTCACCTGCAATCTTCAGCGGGAGGCCTGTTCGGTGAGCGACGTCGATGGCGATATGCGCTCCCTTGATCGGAGCGATTCTACCGATGAAGCTGAGATATTGCTGTTTGCGTTCGACGAGGCGGTACAGACTCAGATCGATGCCGTGATGAATCGTACGCAACTTCGGAAGTGACTCCTGACGGGCCTGAGCATGGCTAATGGCTACGTATTGAACTTCGGGATAATGCGAGTAGAACTCGCTCAGCTTTGCATCATGAGGCCCGTGCAGCGTAAGGACGAAGGGCCGCGGCGCAAAGCGCGAGAACACCAATGACTGGGGCGACTGAACGTGAATCAGATCGCAATCGTCAAGCACATCTGCCGCAGCCCAGGCCGTGTGGTTGAGTTCTTTGAGCCAGGCATGCTCGCCTTGCTTAATTGGCCATTCCGAATGCGGGTAGATCGAGCGGCGTTCGGCTTGCACGGTAGATTCGCCATTCGCATAGACCACCACATCGATACCGGCCGCTTTCAATCCTTCGGCCAAGTGGGCGACAAACAACTCGGTTCCGCCATAATCAGCGGGTGGAACGGCAATGAAGGGTGCTGCTATGAGAGCAACCCTCACAAACAAACCTCACCGGTTAGCGAAATGAACGGAATAGTTCGAATGACCCCCATCAAGATGCTCCTCGTATTACTCGGTGGTCACTCGAAAACACGAATTCTCAAGCGCCCATCCGCGACATTATTGATCGTGCTGTCTCTTGCGAAGCGGTTCCATACGGTTCATCCCTCATTTTGAGGTTTATTCTTCGAGCATTTGGGGCGGATGCCCCTGCAACACAGCCCCGCATCTGGATTGTCGGCCAGCACTGTGCAACGACAGGCCGGATCTAGTGCATCGTAGTAGCGCCAGCGCTGTTGTTTTCGTTCGATGCCGAACTATGGTCCGAACATTTGGTTGAATTTTGCAAAATGCCCGTTCTTCAAAGCGACGTTCACGTATCCAACTGGTCCGAACTGCAGGTGAAACTCTACGAGGACTCCTGGCAGCCGAGCCTGAAACGGTTTCGTTCGCCATTTGCATTCCGCGGGCTGTCGAATTCAAGTTTCATCCCCGAAACCACATTGACAAGACTGGGCGGCGAGTATCACTTGCGGGAACGGTCGCTGCTGAGGAATTTCCGGAAATACGCGCACCGCAGCGCGATACAGCGGGATTCTCTTTGGAATTGGATCTCTCTCGGCCAGCACCACGGTCTTCCCAGCAGGCTTCTGGACTGGAGCTTCTCTCCCTACGTGGCATTGCATTTCGCCACCGTTAACCGCGCGGAGTGGGCCAATGACGCAATGATCTGGTGTGTCGACTGCGTCAAAATCAAAAAGTACCTGCCTGCCAAACTTCAGCGTTCGTTGAAGGAAGCGGACTCCGATGTGCTTACGGTTGAAATGTTGGATCAGGTTGCGCCAACGTTACACTGTTTGGAACGGCTCTCAAAGAAACCATTCGTTGCATTCTTTGAACCGCCGTCGTTGGACGATCGAATCATCCACCAGGCCGCTCTTTTCTCGGTCAGTTCGCGTGCTGACTTGAGCGTCAGCCAGTGGTTTTATGCGCACAGGGAGATCTTTCACCGGATCATTATCCCGGCGCAGCTTAAGCAGGAAATCCGCGACAAACTGGATCAGGCGAATATCAATGAGCGGACCCTGTTTCCAGGTTTAGATGGTCTGAGCTTATGGCTGACTCGTTACTACAGCCCGACGCTTCAGCTCCCGGTATCCAGAGATTTCCGTGAAGGGGTCAATCCAAGCCAAGTCTTAGGCACAGAGGTTGCCAATATGGAGCGACGACAACCTGGAGCAGCAGCAAAGCGGCAGCCACACACCAACATGACAGGTCAACGGCGTGCCGGGTGATTGGCTGGAGTTCGTTTGAGGCTGAGTACACGTACAGCCTCTTGGTTTCAAGCAGGAAGATGATCGTCCATTTGTGTGATTGGATATCTGCATTCGACCGCAATCGCGAATCCGGCGCCGGGTCCCAACGACTCCACCCGCACGACCTCGCCCTCGCCAAGAAGCGTGACCGGATGCCGGAACCGGGATCCGACCACGTTTACGGTCAAATTTACCGGTGTGCGCAACGGGATCTGGTCACTGGCGGTTACCAGCAGACCACCAACGCTCACGTTCCTGCTGACCGTCTCCAGTTCGCGGACCATCCCAGCCTGCGGATAGCTCAAGCTAACCGGAAAATGCAGGTCGAACCGGCGATACCTTCGCTCTTTGGCATAGGAGCCGGTGGGTGGATGAGGTTGGTTCACTCGATCATCCTAGCGACTGGAAATTGGACCTGCTAGGTGGCGGAGGACCATCGTCCTTGGGTACATGTCCTTTGGGTATCCAGCAACTCTGAAGGTCGAATGGAATTTCCCTGCCTGGACGCCGGTAAATCCCCGGATTGACTTCGCGCTTGGCAATATGAGACTTTTTTCGCGCAGTAGTAAGCGGCCTCTGGCTGTGGCTCACACGACAAATCGGTCATGGCTGAGAACAACGTGTCAGCCTTCTGCAGAGGTTAAAAAAATATGACTGCGGGAAAAGAATCCTCCGTCGGGGTACAAGGCACACGCCTGCGGGTATTAGGCATCGTATTGGCTGGCGGGAAAGGAACCCGGCTTTTCCCGCTCACGCGCGAACGGGCCAAACCGGCCGTGCCATTCGGCGGTAAATACCGGATCATCGATTTTGTCCTCAGTAATTTCGTCAATTCCGGAATTCACTCGATTTATGTGCTCACCCAGTTCCGGAGCCAATCGCTTCTCCAGCATCTGAGCGAGGGATGGCAATTTGGCGGGCTGCTGAAGAACCAGTTCATCATCAATGTGCCGGCGCAGATGCGCTCTGCGACGGAGTCCTGGTATCAGGGAACGGCGGACGCCATATTCCAGAACATAAATCTGATCGAGCAGTCAGATCCACACCTGGTGGCCATTTTCGGCGGCGACCACATTTATCGCATGAATGTCGGCAGCATGATCGATTTCCACATGGCGAAACAGGCCGAAGTGACGGTTGCCGCCATCCCCGTTCCACGCGAGCAGGCGGTGGAATTCGGTGTGATTGAGTCTGCCGATGACGGACGCATCATGGCCTTTCACGAAAAGAAAGCGGATGCCCCCACGATGCCTGGCGATTCCAGCCGCGTGTATGCGTCTATGGGCAACTACATCTTCTCCACTCGCCGGCTATTGGAACTGCTCAAGGCCGACGCGAAAGACAGCACCAGCCGTCACGATTTCGGTATGAACATCCTTCCCAAGCTGGCTGGGAATGCTCCTATGTACGCGTACAATTTCGAGACCAACCGGATACCAGGGGAAGAGGATTCCGCTCCTTACTGGCGCGATGTCGGCACGATTGATGCTTTCTACGAAGCCAACATGGACTTGAACTACGTCAAGCCCGATCTCAATCTTTACAATCGCGAGTGGCCGGTCCGAAGTACGAGCTATCCCGATCCTCCTGCCAAGTTCGTGTTCGACGAAACCAACCGCCGCGGCGAGGCTCTCGACAGCATTGTGTCCGGTGGTTGCATTCTTTCCGGCGGCATCGTACGGAAGTCGGTTCTCGGACGCGGGGTGCGCGTTCACACCGGCGCTCTGGTCGAGGGCTGCGTCATCATGGATAACTGCGACATCGGTCGCTACGCCAAGGTCCGCCGCGCCATTCTCGACAAGAACGTTCGCATTCCCGAAAACGCAACCGTTGGGCATGATCTTGCTGCCGACCGTGCCCGGGGATGGCACGTGACCGATTCGGGCATCGTCGTTATCGGCCGGGAGCACAGCCCGGTGCCAATGGCAGCGATGTTCACCTAGCGCTGCGAGTCACGCTCCTGCACAACATGTCGCAGATTTCTGCATAGGGCTTCCCTCAATTTCCCTTGACAGGATGGTTCTAAGCCCCGAGAATGAACGGCGGACAGAATTGTCATAGATCCTCCCCCTTTTTCATCAGTCCCGGTTCCGGGCGTTCAATTCTTGAGCATTAGAGCAGTGACCCCCATGCGGAGGGGTGTTCAGTGCGCCCGGAAGTCTCACTACAGCCGAACTACGGAGAGTGTATGCGCAGATTGTGTTTCGCAGGGGTGTGGGCGGGCGTATTTCTTTTAGCTATTACCTCAATGCAGCCAGCCTTTGGGCAGTCTTTCAGTTTCCCAGTGGGAGCATTCACGACGAGTAACGTGTGCGCGAACAGCAGCACACCCCCTCCTTCCTGCCAGATCTTGACTAACGGCTCTCCATCTCGGCCGCAAGTCATCAGTGGCGGTATCTTACGTCTGACGACCGCGAACACGAACCAGCACGGTTCGGCCTGGTTCTATACGCAACAGCCTCTGGCGAGCGGATTCACCACGGCAGTTCAGTTCCGCCTCACAAATACCAATTCGTGTTTTTTATGCACTTTTCCGGCGGATGGTTTGGCGCTCGTGATTCAGAACGATCCATCTGGCACCGGCGCTCTTGGCTATACGGGGAACGGACAAAATTTGGCATACGGCAATAACGACGTTTCGACGGCGCACGGAGTTGGTTCAGCGATCCTGAACAGTCTCGCTATCGAACTCGACACGCACCAGAACACCAACTACAGCGACCCGGATGGCAATCACATCGCAGTGCAAAGCTGCGGTCCCAACAACAGCAGCACGCTGACGCCGAATAGCGCCGACCACAACTATGCGTGCCCGAACGGCGCGTTGGCGAAATTGGCCCTGCAGAGCCTGCCTGCGGGCTTATCGCTGACCGATGGACTTACTCACACGATTACCGTTAACTACTTGCCTCCCGGAACTTGCACGAGTAATTGCAACAACCTGAGCATTTATTTCGACAGCACGCTCATCCTGCAGACAACGGTCGACATTACCGCTCAGTTGAACCTGACCAGCGGCAGCAGCGCATACATCGGCTTTACCGCTGCTACCGGCGCCAGTGTGGAGAACAACGACATCATCAGCTGGTCGTTCAGCCAGTGGCCGCTGAATCCAATCACCATCAATCAACCGTTGCAGCCTACAGTTACGAATTTCAATTACACCTCAGAACTGAGCGCGATCACCGACTATTCCCAGAGCGGACTACCGCCGAGTTCCTTCCAGGGTGTTTTCATGCAGGGGACGGTGACAGCGATCTCGGACCAGCAATTTTCTGATCTGGTCAACAACACGCCTTTCCAGGGCAGCACCTGTCAGCATCAGGACACCGGCAATGGGAATTATGCCTGCGTAAGTACAACCGATCTGTGCACCACCCCGACGAATTCTCAGGCGACCGGCGCCAACTGCTTAACCACGACGAACCCTGCCATCGGTGTTTCAAACACCTATAACATCGATCCTTCCCAGAAGCCTCTCATTGCCCCGGGCTACATCATGGGGAAGGATAACGCGTTGAGTTGCGGCGCTTCTGGCGATAACACGTGCAAAGGGCTGGTCAGCGTCTTCACAGGAATCAGCGGAGATGCAACCACGACTACGGGTCACACCAATAATTTCAACTCGGTTTTGTTTCCGATCCTGGGGAGCATGCAGCCGAGCACGAGTGTGACCACCACTCCGGCTCTGAATGCGGGCTGGACGAACGGCAATTTGACAGTAAATTTCAGCGGCAGCGAGATCGCACCCAGCAACAATCACAATCCGCCGCCACCGAGCTTGGCGCCCACCGTGACCTCATTCAATTACAGTGCCACTGGAGCGAATCTGCCCAATCCTGCCTCGGGCACGATCAGCGGTTCAAGCGGGTCGATCACCATTCCGGCAACAAAAGAAGGCTCGACCACTATTACTTACTCGGCCGTAGATAGTTCGAACATTATTGAAACGGTCGTGACCAATAGTGGCAACACGGTCAGTTCGGCGTCGCCAATTTTTACGTTCAACGTCGACCTGACCCCGCCAACCCTCAACTGCACTCCGCCAGCACCGGCTTGGCAGGCAACCGACGTGATGGTGCCGTGCACCGCTAGCGATGGAGGCTCGGGGCTCGTCGGACCTTCCTCATTTTCGGTCAGTACGAGTGTCCCAGCGAGCACTGAAACAAATAACGCCACCATCCCAGCGGTGACCGTGCAGGATGTCGCAGGCAACACATCGGCCCCTCAGCCGACATCGGGCTCTTTTGGCCCCTTCTGGGTGGATAAGAAAGCTCCCGTCATCAGCGGGCCCACCGTCTCCCCGGCCACACCGGTTTTTCCCCAGGCGGTGACTGCGAATTACAGTTGTACCGACGGCGGGTCCGGCGTGGTGTCGTGTGGATCCAGCCAGTTTTCACCAGGAACATCCAGCACCGGGAATATTGCGACCCCGGTGGATAGCTCCGTCGGCACGCACACGTTTACGGTGAACGCGCAGGATGCCGTCGGCAATGGCAGCACTCCAAGCTCGGTGACCTATACCGTAAGCCAGGCAACCCCGGTGGTAACCTGGGCAACACCGGCTCCGATCACCTATGGCACCGCGCTGAGTACCACGCAATTGAATGCCACCGCGAATGTGCCGGGTACGTTTGTCTACAATCCGGCCACCGGCACCGTTTTGAAGGCGGGGACCCAGACTTTGTCGGTCACCTTCACGCCAACGGATACCACCAATTACACAACCGCAGCGGCGACGGTTCAGTTAACGGTCAATGCCGCAACTCCAATTCTTACCTGGTCGAATCCTGCTGCGATCAATTATGGGACTGCGCTGGGCGCGGCGCAGTTGAACGCAACCGCCAATGTGCCGGGAAGCTTTGTATACTCTCCGGCCGCTGGCACCATACTAACGGTCGGAACGCAAATGCTGGGAGTCACTTTCACGCCTAGTGACAGCGTCGATTACACGAGCGCGACGAAGAGTGTTTCCCTCACCGTAAACAAAGCTTCCACAACGACGACCATCACTTCGGTATCGCCGAATCCTGCATTGCCCGGAAACCCCGTGGTTGTCAGCGTCAGCGTGGTCGGCTCTACGACTGTCACAGCCCTCACCGGCTCTGTGACGGTCACAGCGAGCACTGGAGAAAATTGCTCCGCGGCGGTTGCGGCCGGGGGCTGCACGGTCACTTTCTCGACGACCGGTGTGCGAACAATCACAGCGAGCTACAGTGGCGATGCAAACTTCACGGGTAGTTCAACTACTGGATCCGTCAGCGTATCGGTTGGGGACTTCGCGATTGCTGCGACGCCTCTCTCTGAGACGATCTCCTCCGGTCATCAAGCGGTGTACTCGATCACTCTCACCCCGATTGGCGGCCTGACCGGAAGTGTCAACCTGAGTTGCTCTGGTGGGCCGCCCAGCACCACGTGCTCGGTTTCGCCCTCGGTGGACAATCTTCAGGGTAATCCGATCACATCAACTGTAACTTTGATGGCCAGCAAGAACGTGACGCATGGTACCTACACGCTTACCTTCACAGGATCGTATGGAAACGGTGCGTTGGTGCGCAGCACGTCGGTGAGCCTGACGATCAAAGGTCAAAACTAGCTAAAAAGGGGCGGGATGCTTCAGATCTCGCCCTGTTGCTTTTGCCCTGGTCCATTAATGCAGCAGTCCGAATACTCCGACACCATTTGTGGTCCCCACGTAAACTTTTCCATTAATGACGGTTGGCGTGATGTACTTGTTGCCCGTTCCGAAGTGATCCCGGCCGCCGGACGCCTGATTGCTGTTGTACAGTTCGCTTGCGAGGTTCGTGGCATCGTAGGCATGAAGAACAGCCGGATTTGAATTCTCTGCCGCCCAGAGAATGGCGTCCTTCGTGCCATTCGCGGAAATGCTGGGAGTCGGGCCCGGAAACGGGAAAGAGTTGGCGGTCTGCGATGTGGGAGTAGTTCCCAGTTGGGCGTTGCTGATGGCAAATGCCTTGATGTTCGCCCCTGCGGCACCGTAGTAGACCGTGTTGTTGAAATATGCGGGCATAGAGAACACTCCTCCGCCAAGCGCACCCGGAAGATCCTGATCGATGTTGTTGGCACTCGGATTGAATTTCCCCATGGAATCCCGATCCACGACGTAGATGTGACCATCCTTCCCTGCTCCGACCGATAAATGGCGCGTTTTGCCAGAGCTGTCCGTCAGGTCAGGCAGCACGATCGCCCCTCCGGAGCCCAGATCTTCATCGGTGGAATTTTCCGAGTTTTGGTAGGACATTTCAAAATAATCGGCCACGGCCAATTGCTTGTTACTGGTCGAGATTTTCAGGAAGGCGTTGCCGAAATCGCCCTCATTGGGAAATCCTTGCGCGTTCAATGTGGTGTCGAAAACACCATTTCCGACCAGGGCATAGATATTTCCGCCGGAGTCCGCGGAAGGGGCGGTCCCGCCCATCCAGAATGCTCCCTCGTTTCCGTTGGGAGTTACATTCAAAACGGAAACCTGGGAGAGCGTATTTTCGTCGTAGCCAATGACCCATCCTGTGTAGGGACGGATATCGCAATGCGAGCCCCAGGTCGTGTAGATTACGCCATTCAGCAGCAGCAGCCCTGGCCGTTCCAGTTGCTGTCCCGGATCGAAGATGACATTGCCTCCGGAGCTGTTATCGCCGCTGCCGGGATAAATTGCCTGGATTTCTTTGGGGCCACCGAACTGCTCAGCGCCAGTGGTTAAGTCGAGCGCGTGCAGCCGCTGATGGTAATTGCCCGATCCATCTTTTGACATGGCGATCAAATACATGGTTCCGTGCGGTCCAGCGGTGGGATCGATGACCGGGGTCGCCGTGATTCCAATTTCCGGAATTACCTGATCGCATCCGTGATTGTCGCTGGTGGTCTCGCCGGACGCCAAAGTAGACACCTGCCAGAGCTGAGTCCCCTTGTCGGCATCGAAGGCATAGGCGCTGCCATGTTCCGTCACGATGAAAACGGCATTGTGGGTTCCGTTTGAAATATTCAGGTTGGGGACGTACAGCGGCTGGCCATCCACTTTGCCATCGACAGGGAGGACGAACAGCAGGCTAAAGCTCGACGTGTTTACGTTCGCGGTGGTAAGAGTGGTCTCGTTGAGATTCTGGCCCGTGCGGGCATTGTCGTTGTGATACGTGGTCACCAAGCTAGTGGTGGACGGTGACGGAGGCTGGTTGCCGTTATCTCCCTTACCCACGTTTGAATTGTTACCGCTACAGCTTACGAGGTAAGCTGCGGATGCCAACACCAGGAAAAGTGTGCACGCGACCTCAGACTTCTTCATGCGTCCCCCCAGAAGAGTGCTCTCGCGCGTCGGGACCGCTCCCATTTAGAAGCATTCTAGTACCGAGGGTTGCCGGGAATGGGCCGCCAGAAAGAGAGTCTACGGGGCAAATTGCTTGATGTCTGAGTAGACAGGCTTGAGATCAAAGCGATCAGCCACGTGCTCGGCGCCCGGCTCTTTACCGATTTCATCGAGCAGGCGCTGGGCTTCACGGTATTGCCCGACCGCTTCGGAGGCATGCCCTGAAAGGCGAAGATCAGTGGCCAGCAGGTAATGGATGCGGGCGTTTTCCAAACGAAGCCCGAGTTTCTCGCTCTTGCCCAGATTTTTTTGAAGTTCCTGCTCGGCCGGAGGATATTCCTTGTTTTTAATCATAGCCTCGGCGAGTGAAACCGAGGAAGCTACAGAGAGATATTTCAAGCCTTGGGAATCGGCTTGCTGAACAAGGCCTCGCAAATCGCCGGCAGCGGAACGAGAATTCCCCTCGGCGAGAGCGACTTTCGCGAGATTGATTTTTAACGTCAGGGCAGTTTCTTTGTCTTTGCTGTGTGAGCCTAATCGGAGCCCCTGTTCGTAAGCACTCTTCGCCGCTTTCAGATCCCCTTGGTAGAAGGAAAGATCCCCCTGAGCATTCAGGGCAGAAGCCAGCAGCGCATCGTTCTTCAGGCCGCGCGCCAACTCCTGAGACTCGTTAACCAGTTTCGCTCCCTCGGCACCTCGTCCCGCTTTGGCCAGGGCATCTGCAAGATCATCCAGGGTATCCGCCATGGTGCTGCTGCGATCTCCCATGTCCCGGAAAGTCTTGACTGCATCCTGCAATGCGCCAATCGCGGGGCCCAGGCGGCCCTGGTACTCGAAGATCAGGCCCATGCTGTGCGACATGCCTGCAGCACCGCGGTTGTCGCCCGATTTGCGATATAAATCGAGTCCCCGCATATAAGCTGTCATGGCCTGATCGTACTGTCCCGTCGCAGCGTAGGCCGAGCCCAGATTCTGCAGAGTTTCCGCGATGTCGCCTGGAACGTTCAGCTTTTCGCGGATTTGCAAGGCCTGCTGCAGGTAGGTGAGCGCGTCCTCGTTTTCTCCCTTGAGTGAATAGGCGTTGGCGATATTGTTCAGGCACAGACCTTGATATGTCTCGTCTCCGGCGTCACGCTGGATCTGCAGCGATTCTTTGAAAGCTTGCAGGGCCTGGTCAGCTTGGCCGCGCTCCATGTAAAAACCACCGAGATCGATCAGCGTGTCGCCAGCCTCTTTCTTGGCTCCGATTTCTTTTCTGATCTTTAATGCCTGGTTATAAGCGGAGAGTGCGGCATCGGGCTTGCCGAGCATTAACTGCACCTGGGCGATTTCCACTAAACTCGCGGCGACTCCGCGCTTTTGCCCGAGGCGCTGGTTGATGGACATGGAATCCTGATAATTTCGCAGGGCCTCGGCCGGCTTGCTCATTAGCTTGTACGCAATACCGGTAGCCTGCAAGATCAGCGCCTGCTGCTCCTGGTTATCAAGATCGATGGCAAGATGGCGGGCACGGTCCAACGGGTCAAGTCCCTGCTGTGGATTGCCAGACTTGATTTCAACGCGCCCCATGGCGAGCAATGTATCGAGATTCTTGCTGTCGGCCTGCAGCACCTTGCCATAGTAAGAGCGGGCTTTGTCCAGGTTGCCGGAGTCCTCGTACAGGCTGCCTAGCGCGAAAAGGACGTCGAGGTTGTCGGGAAAGCTTTTTTCCAGATTCCCGTATGCCGCAATTGCTTTCGCATTGTCCTTCGTAACGCGGGCGAGACTCGCGTCAATGAAGTATCTCTGTGCGAGGGGAAGGTTCTGGCTGAGTTCCACCGCGTGCCGCGAGGCCTGTTCGGCGTCGCTGTCGTACCCCAGCGCCGAGTAGGCTTCACCGAGGCGCGAAAAAGCGACTGCAAACTGCGGATCTTCGTTGGTGGCGGAGAGCAGGCGTTTCTGAGCTTCGAGGTTATTTCCCTGGCGCAGGAGCTGCAGCCCTTCGTTGTAGTCGCGGAGCGCGTCCACAGAGTTCGACGTGGGCTTGAACGACTGCGCCTGCAGTTCTTTCACCAGGTCCGATGAAAGAGCCAGATTCTGGCGGATCATCGCCGCCAGTCGGTCCACCGCCCCAGACAGATCCTTCTGGCCAGACGCTTCCGATTTCAAGCGAACCGTACGATTGTGTGTGCGATCTTGCAGCGTGGCATCGATCCGAATCTGATCTCCAAGCTTGGTATATTGGCCCCAAACCAGAGTGTCGGCATTCGTGAATTGCGCTACTCGCTCTAGCATTGCGGAATCAAGCGGCGAGTTGGGCGTGATTCTGAGATCGTGAAAAACCTGTTGCACGCGATCCGGCGAGACACTGCGCAAGTGCTTTGACTGTCCAACGTCGGTGCTCAACATGTCGGACAGGCTCGGCCCAAGCCAATCCCAGGACTGGTCACCCGAGGCATTCTGGAACGGCATGACCGCCATGGACACGGCCGGCGGACCTGGTTTTTCCGAAGATGAGAAAAGCTTGCCGCGAAACACGTACCCGACAATCGCCAGTATGAGAACGGTAACGATACCACTCAGCAGCGGCCAGGGAATCGTCTGTCCCCACGGCTTCACGTTGGGATGAAAAGCCAGGGTTGCGGCGGCGCGCTTGCCCTGCCAAGAGTCCAGATCCCGCAGCATCTCTGTGGCTGTCTGATACCGCAAGTTGGCGTCGGTCTCCAGACACTTGCTGACGATCCCGCTCAACGCCCCGGGAATACTGGCATCATGATCGGAAACGGGGATAGCTCGTTCCTGAGTTCGCTTGATCAGGCTGGCAAGCGCGCTGTCCGCCCGGAACGGCATCTTGCCCGTCAGCAGTTCGTAGAGAATCAATCCCGCGGTGAACAGATCGGACCGTTGGTCAAGCTGCTTACCTAGGGCCTGCTCCGGCGACATGTACTCCATGGTGCCGACCAGAGCTCCCACCTGGGTCATTCCATCACCTTCCATGGTGCGCGCCAGGCCGAAGTCCATGACCAGGATACGGCCCGTGCTTTCACGCATGACGTTTTGCGGCTTCAGGTCGCGATGAATTACGCCAACTGTGTGAGCTGCTTCCAGAGCCTGGCAAACCTGCTGCATGATCTCGACGGCCTCTTCCGGTGAGAATTTCTTTTTCTCCTGGATGAGGGACCGCAAGTCGCGGCCTTCGACGTACTCCATGGTGATGAACTTGGCGCCGTCGGCGTCGCCGAGATCGTAGATGCGAATTACGTTCTTATGAGTGACCTGACGGGAAAGGAGGAGTTCCTGCTTGAATCGCGCCAGCATCGAAGAGCTGGACGCTAGTTCCGGGCGAATCAGCTTGAGGGCTACGGGCCTATCCAGCTCGCGATCCTGAGCCTTGTAGACCGCTCCCATACCACCTTCGCCCAAGAGCTGCAAAATTTCGTAGCGTCCGGCGAGAACGTCTCCAGCTTCAAAAAGGGGTTCAGCAACCTGGGATACAGACGAACGCCGTGGTGGAGGAGGACGGCGCTGTGGAGTCCAGTCGCCGATTGTGGCATTGGGATCAACAACCGTGGCTTGGGAATCGACGAACGTAGGAGTATCGACGAACGTGGGGGTATCGTCAGCTGACGGGACATTGGAGCTCGAGCTGTCCCCTTTAACTGGGACTCCCACTCCGCCAGCCTGAGTTTTAGCGTCCCCTTCGCCTAAGGGGTCGAATGACGGACTTGTATTTCGCATGCTTCGTCGAGTTGGGGAAACACACCCCGCACGCCCCAACCACGCCCCGCTTTCCGATGAGTATATACCCTGCAAAAGGGCTGTGCAGTAACAAAGCGCAAGCTTGGAACCCCTGCCGTCCCCTGTCGATAACTGCCCCTCGGCCCATTTCCTCGAATGTCTGTTAGAGACGCTGGGCCAACGCAATGCCAGCGTACAATGGCTTCCGTCAGATCAGGGGCGATGAAAAGCAACCGAAGGCGAAAACGGCGGTTTTGTCTGGTAACTATTGGGATCGCATTAGCGATCCTTCTGCCTACCACGGCTCCAACTCAGCGACCCACGCTGAAGAATTTGTCGCTTTTTGCGCAATCTACAAGCTCTGCAGGCAGCCCTGAAGAACCCGCGTTCTTTCCCATGGCCGTTTGGTATAGCGGCGGGAAGGCCCGCGCCCCCATGCTGGAAACCATCACTCAAACCTCTCTTGGGCTGTGGAAGGAAGATTTGCTGAAGATCAAAGGGCTTGGGTTCAACACAGTCCGCACCTGGGTGGAGTGGAATGTGGGCGAACCGAGAGAGGGCGAGTACCACCTTGAAAATTTGGATTTGCTGCTGCGTCTGGCAGGGGAAGTGGGGTTGAAAGTCATTGTGCAGGTCTATGTCGATTCCGCTCCGGAATGGATCGGAAAGAAGTATCCCGACGGACGTTACGCCGCACAGGATGGACAGCCGATCGTTTCTCAGGCGGCGCCGGGTTATTGCTTCGATCACCGCGGCGTGCGGAAGGCGGTACTCGACTTCTTTCAGGAAGTGGCGCGGCATGCCTCGGCGAGTCCCGCGTTCTATGGATGGGACCTGTGGAGCGAACCCGCCGCCCTCAACTGGGCGAGAATTGGATACAAATCGGAGCCGATGTTTTGCTATTGCCCCAGTAGTCTGGAACGGTTTCGTTCCTGGCTCAAAAACAGATACGGATCGCTGGATCGATTGAATGAAGCCTGGCATCGGACCTTCACCGACTGGAGCCAGGTCGAGCCTCCACGCTACGGAACAATTCTGACGTATACGGATTTCATGGACTGGCGCGTTTATTACGGCTACAAGTTGGCCGAAGATCTGAAAATGCGAAATGACGCCGTCAAAGCCATAGATCACGGCCATGTCACGACGAGCCACGCACCCAACCCTTCTCCGCTGGTGCGTACACTGGCCGACCCGTACGATCCAACCGATGATTACCTCATGAAGGACTCCGTGGATTTCTTTGGAACCAGTTTCTATCCGAAGCTCACCGCAGTTGAGCACAACTGGACGCTGGAGCGGCAGGTTTTGGCGATGGACTTGACCAGCAGCATGACTGCTGGCCGCGGCTTCTATGTCGGCGAATTGCAGAGTGGGTATGGAGTGCACGGCACAGTCATCGGGTCACCAGTCACTCCAAACGACTTGGAGATGTGGACTTGGGGCATGGTCTCGCGCGGCGCCCGCGCCATCAACTATTACGCGTTTTATCCGATGAATGCTGGTTATGAGTCAGGCGGATACGGGATGATCAACCTGGATGGCAGCCTGACGGAACGCAGCCGCCGCGCCGGGAAGGTTGCGCAGCAAATCGAGGAGAATGCCGACCTGCTTTTGCAATCGCGCCCCGAGAGGGCGGAATTGGCCATCGTATTCAGCCCGCTCACTCCTTTACTAGGCGGCTACGACGAGGAAGGCAGCCGCACCGCAATGCACAAGGCCGTCGCCGGATACCACAGGATGTTCTTCGAGCGGAATCTGCCGGTCGACGTTGTGAGCGCGCGCGAACTGGCGCAAGATAACCTGCAGCAATACAAGCTGATCATCGTACCTTATCCCTTAATGCTGACTGATGAAGAAGCAAATATCCTGAAGGAATACGTCTCAAATGGCGGGCACCTTTTTGTCGAGGCCCGTCCGGGATGGGTGGATGAAAGGGGCCATGCCGAATCTAAAGTCCCAGGTTTTGGTTGGGACGAGGTGCTGGGCGTGGTCGAGAAGCAACTCATTCCTGGCCATGAGTTCGATGCCACGTGGGGCAACGCACACTTTAAAGGAATGACATTCCAAGAACAGTTCGACGTGGAGAGCAAGACCGCTCATCCGGTTGCCTTTCTGGCAGATGGAACCTCGATCGCTTACGAAAATGTTTACAACGAAGGCGAAGCGATTATTTTTGGCAGTTTCGTCGGGCAGGAGAACTACGAACATCCCATCGCGATGCATCCTTTGGCTGCGATTCTGGCTCGATGGGCGGGCCTTTCCGAACTCAAGCTGCGCGCACCCGCTTCAGTCGAACTGCGGCAAATGGTTGTGCCGAAAGGCCGCTGGATTTTCTTCTTCAATCACGCTGAGAAGCCGGCTCCAATCGAGTTCAGCAGGATTCTGGAAAAATCCGCTGCCCGCGTCCGCGAGATCGTTACCGGCCAGAAAATCTCCTTCACTGGAACCAATCTCGCTTTGAAAACAGAGATTCCGGCCGAGAGCGTGCGAATTTACAGAATCGATTACTGAGCGGGCCGCTTGTCTTGAATTCTCATCTTGAATTCATATCTGGAGGAATACTGTGAGTGTTGCTGATTATCGCGAGCGTATCACCGAAGTCTTACAACGTATCTGGGAAACGCAGACCACCAATATCGAGAAGGTTTCAGGAGTGATGGCCGAGTGCATTGTGCGTGGCGGCCTGGTGCACCTTTTCGGCAGCGGCCATTCCGTCTTGCCAGTGCAGGACATGTTTCCACGTTACGGCGTATATCCCGGATTTCGTCCTCTGATGGATATGCGGCTCATGTGGACCAACGTAATTGGCTCTGGAGGCGCAAAGGGCCTGCTGTGGCTGGAACGGCGAGAGGGCTATGCGGCTGTCTTGTTTGAAAACGAACCGATTCGGAACGGAGACGTCATGCTTGTCTTCTCTCATGGAGGCCTGAATGCCGCTGGCATTGAAGTACTGCAGGAAGCCAAGAAGCGCGGTTTGACCACCGTCGCCATCACCTCCATGGATAACTACCGCAAACGTGAATCCACCCATTCATCAGGAAAGAAACTGGCCGACGTTGCGGATCATGTGATCGACAACTGCGTGCCGGCCGAAGACGCGCTGGTGGCAATAAATGGATGGAAAGCGCCCGTGGCTGCAGGTTCGACAGTTTCCACAGTGACAATCGCGATGGCGATCATTGCCCAGGTAGCGTCCGACCTGGCAGCTAAGGGTCACCATCCGCCGGTATTTGTTTCACCCAATGTGGCAGGAATTCCCGCAGACAATAACAACCGCGTGTACGAAGCCTACGAACGCTCATTGAAACGATAACCTGTGAATCAAGAGGCCCGGCCCCGCAAACTTTTCCTTGCCGCATGCGGCGGGATTCTTGTTTTTGGAATTGTTCTTGCCATCTTGGGAACAGTGTTCGGCCTCCCCGAGATGCGGGCACGATTACGCATCGATCTGGCTCAGCAAGGCAACCTGATTCTGCTGCTCTACCTCGGCATTTTTTGCGCATCGTTGGTGGTAGGCCCGCTAATTGATCGCGCTGGAAACAAAATTAGTTTATGTATTTCTTCTCTCTTTGTGACTGTCGCGATGCTTATGTTCGCAGCCGTTCATTCCTTTGCCGCCGCCGGTACAGCAGCAGTTTTGCTAGGACTTGGCGGGGGTGGGTTGAACACGTGCACGAATGCGATGGTGTCCGATCTCTATGGCGAGCAGCGCGGACCCATGCTGAATCTGCTGGGTATTTTCTTCGGTATCGGTGCGCTCTTCGTACCCTTATTCGCGGGCAGCCTGGAAGGGCATTTCACAATCCCGCAACTTTTTGTTTTCTGCTCCGTGCTGTCGGCTGGGTGCGCCCTTGCCTATGGGATGATTGCGTTTCCACCGGCTCGAAGTGATCAATCCTCTTCCTGGAGGGACATTCTCGGTGTGGCGCGGTATGAGGGTCTTTTGCTGTTAGCCTTTATCCTATTTTTTGAGTCGGGAAATGAGGCTTGTATCGGTGGCTGGACTTCCACATTCGTGAACGCGATCGGACACTCCCCCCAAAGTGCTACCTTGGTATTAGCGTCATACTGGGCGGCTCTGATGGTGAGCCGCATACTGGCCGCACGTCTACTCAGTACGCTAGAGAAACCTCAGTTGCTGCTGGGCGCCGCCTTGATCTCGGCGGCTGGTTGCGCGATTCTGTTGTTCGCTCGATCGTTGAGTATGCTGTTCACGGGAACAGCATTGATCGGCTTGTCATACGGGCCGATCTTTCCTACCACATTGGCTATCGCGGGCGATCGCTACTCGAAAATGGTAGGAACCGTATTCGGATTCCTGTTTTCGGTTGCGCTGTTGGGCGGCATGGCGCTTCCGTGGGCTGTCGGCGAGGTGTCGCAGAGAGGCAGCGTTCGTGCCGGAATGATTGTGCCTTTAATCGGGGCGACTGGAATTAGCGTCCTGACGCTCGCCGTACTATTAAGAGAGCGCAAACGCGCGATGCTGTCGGAGACGAGTGCGGCTAAGTTTTAGGAAACAACCGGAGTTAGATTCTCTTGTCCTACGTTCTTGCAGTTGATCTCGGCGGGACGAAATGCTCCGCAGCTTCGATCGATAAAAGCGGACGCCTTCTGTCGCGACGGACTGTTGCTGTGGATCACAGCTCTGCGATGGGTCCTTTGCGGCAGATCATTGAACTGGGGAACGAACTCGCCGATGGAAAAAGGCCGCACAGGGTGTTTGCTGCCGCTGCAGTGGCCGTACCCGGACTAGTGCGTCGAAAAGGCACGGTTTGGGCGCCGAATCTGCCTGGCTGGGAGAATATGCCGCTAGCCAGCCGCCTTAAGCGCGCGCTCGGAATTCCAGTGCTGGTCGAAAGCGATCGCAGCGCGGCAGTACTGGGGGAATGCTGGCGTGGCGCAGGTCGCGGAAGGTCCGATGTGGTCGTATTGATGATTGGCACCGGCATCGGGGCCGGCATTCTAAGCGGCGGACGAATTATCCGTGGCGCACACGAACTGTCTGGCTGCGCTGGATGGCTCACCATAACGCGTGAAAAAGTTCCCAAGGCGACCGGAAATGGAGAATTGGAGACGTTAGTAGCGGGACCAGCGATTGCGCGGGCTGCCCAAGCGGCGCTGAGAGAAGGACAACAAAGCTGCCTCTCGGCAATGGATGGCTCGAAAATCACCGCGCATGAAGTTGCTGCTGCAGCGCGGCAGGGCGACCGAGTAGCCCAAAACATTTTTGATCGGTGCGGAAAACTTCTCGGGTTCGGGATCGCGAACATCGTAAGCCTCTTTGATCCGCAGGTCGTTGTACTTGGAGGAGGAATGGCGTCGGCGGCTGATCTGTATCTTGATGCTCTAAAATCCGCGATGCGGGAACGAGCTCAACCGCTCGCGGCCAGGCAGGTAAGAGTGGTTGTCAGCAAGCTCGGCGATGAGATCATTCTGCTGGGTTGTGCGCAATTGGCCTTCACGACCAGGAAGGGGAAACGATGAATCGGCGTTCCTTTGCTCAAAGCGTAGGCAGTGCTGCCATCCTGTCGGCAATTCCCGGGGCATCGTGGGCTGCGCCGTCGCAGGGTGGCAACCCGCCAGGAAAAATAATGGCGATTGCTGCCCATCCCGGTGATGGGCTTTTCACGATGGGTGCCGTGGTTGCACAACAGATCGCACGCGGAGCCGCAGGCACGTTCCTCAGCCTGTCGCTCGGAGAAAGAGGAGCGCCAAAGAACATTCCTGTTCCGCAGTACGGAGAAATGCAGCGCACCGCCACAGAGAAAGCCGCCCAGCTGCTCGGTGCAAGCGCAATCTTTCTAGCCTATCCCGATGCTGAAATCCCTTTTAATGATGAAAGTTCACTCCAGGTCTGTGACGTAATTCGAGAGCAGAAACCCGAGATCGTGATCACTCACTGGAGCGGAAGTTGGCATAAGGACCATCAGAATTGCCATTCGATCGTCCGCGATGCGATCTTCTATGCGGGTTTAGCCACGCTGGCACGCAGCCGGCCGCCGCATTCAGTTTCGAAGGTCTTCTATGCGGACAACTGGGAGGACGCCACCAATTTCGTGCCTGACACCTACATCAACGTCGAACGGGTCTACGAGAAGTGGCTCCAGGCTTGCGATTTCTTTCCCATGTGGCGAGGACAAACCGGATTTTTCCGCTATAACGACTACTACAGCAGCCTCTCTGTGATGCGCGGCTGCCTGTCCAGTTTCAAGCATGCGGCGGCCCTGATGTCAGATCCGGATCAACGCATGCAACATCTACCATCCCTATGAATGGCTAGCAGGCGTCGTCCGGCTCAGTTTCACACCTTTCGATTCTGTTCGGCATAGGACGCCACTGCCGTTTCTGGCCGGGCCGCGTCGGGCTTAACTACCATAAACGGCCCGATTGCCAGAACATCCATGCGAGTACGCTGGAAGCAATCGATGGCCTCCTCGGGAGTACAGACGATTGGCTCGTTTTCGTTGAAGCTGGTATTCAGAATGACAGGGATGCCGGTCTTGCGATGAAACGCAGAGATCAGATCGTAATACAGCGGATTTTCCTCGCGAGTTACAGTTTGCAACCGCCCTGTATCATCCACGTGGTTCACCGCCCACAGCGCTTTACGCTTCTCCGGGCGAATCTTGTAGACGTGCAACATGAACGGGGAAGGATGATCGTGCTCGAAATATTCGTGCTGATAATCGGCCAGGATCGATGGAGCAAAGGGACGAAACCATTCACGATGCTTGATCCGCGCATTGAGAACATCCTTCATGTTGGGCAGGCCCGGATGCGCCACGATCGATCGATTGCCCAGCGCGCGCGGACCCCACTCCATGCGGCCCTGAAACCACCCAACCACGTTTCCAGCGGCAATCTGTTCTGCGGTTTCTTCAAGCAAGGCTTCCCGGGTTAGCTTGTGGCCCTCCAGGCCTGCATTCTGTAATGCGGATTGAATGCGGGATTCGGAAAATTCGGGGCCAAGATACGAATTCTCCAACACGTGCCGACGGGGCTGTTTGAGGACCGCATGATAGGTGTGCAGAGCGGCGCCAATCGCGAGACCCTCATCTCCGGCGGCAGGCTGAATATAGTTACGTTGGAAAGGCGTGCGATCAAAGATCTTTCCATTGGCGACGCTGTTGAGGGCGCATCCACCTGCCATCACAAGATCCTTGTGCGGGACGCGTTGATGCAAGTCATTGAGCAGATGAAAAAAGATTTCTTCGAAACGGTGCTGTAAAGCGAATGCCAGGTCCATGTCACGCTTCGCAATTTCGGCATGCGACTTTCGCGGCTCGCCAAAAAGTCTCTCCATTCGATGCGAGAAGTGCCGGGCCAATTGAACGGTCCCGTCGGGCAGCACCTGCATGCCTTGATTGCTGCCCAGTGGCTTGAAATAACTCAGGTCGAGTTGAAACCCGCCGCTCTTTGCGGCGACGATCCGGTCGATCTCGCGGACATAGGTTTCTGTGCCGTAGGGTGCCAGCCCCATGACCTTGCCCTCATCTCCGTACTTTGCATAGCCGATGAATTCGCAAATCATGGTATAGAGGCTACCCAGCGAGTGCGGAAGAAAGACACGCTGCAGCACATCAACCTGATTGCCCTCACAGCGTGCCATCATGGTGGAGACGAAATCTCCGGAACCGTCGTAGCTGAAACCGGCGGCCTTTTCCCAGGGCGAGCAATAGTAAGCGCTCGCGATATGCGCAATGTGATGCTCCAGACGGTGCTCCTGAAACCGGAACTGTGTCGCATCCGCATCGAGGGCTGTCGCGAGCAGGGAGCGCACGTTACGCATCGCTTCTTTCCGCTGCCGCAGCCGAATGAAATTGAGGATCTTCGCGGGATTGGCCAATGCGTACTGAACTTTCCTGGCCAGGTTCGCGTCGCTGTCCTGGCCAACTGCCACATGTTCCACGTCGGAAATTTTCGCGCCCACCGCATCCAGACACGCCTTCACGGCTAGAGCTGGAAATCCGCCAAAATGTTTGTGGCGATTGAGACGCTCCTCGGCAATGGCAAACCTTACTTCCCCATCGACGATAATCGCGGCGGAAGCGTCCGCGTGAAACATGTTGAGGCCCAGAATGAGCATGAACCGCTTTGTCTCCTCTTTGCTTTGGATAGATCAGTCGTCCGGGTTGGATGTGCCTTCAGCGGCTGCAATGAACTCCGCTGTATCGATGAAAATTCGCTCTCCAGTGGCAATTGATTCTTCAACGCCGAAAGTCCCAAGCGTAGAGCAGACAATCTCGTCGAAGCGAATGGGAGGCGCATCACGCTGTTGCACAGATTCCGCAAACGCGGCCCACTCTGCGCAATGACCTTTATCCTGCCGAAAATGGGATCGCATCACGTGTGTGTGGCCATTGTGCACCAGCTCAAGGCGTCGAAAATCCTCCAGCACGGCAATGCGGCCTCCACCAAACACTTCAATTCGCTCCTTCGAAAAAGCACGGTCACCATTGGCGAGATAGCTGATCGTTCCCTGCGAGCCGTTGGCAAAACGGAGCGAGACCATCACATTGTCTCCGCTGTAACGTGCCAAGGCACCGACGGCGCGAGCCTCTACTGCAACAATTGGCGATGCGGCGAGAAACATGAGCAAATCGACGAAGTGGCAGAGTTCCCCGAGAATGCGCCCCCCGCCCTGTTCGCGGTCGTTGACCCAATGGTCCGGAGGGAGATGTCCGGCATTGATGCGGTATTGTAGCGCCAGAGGTTCTGAGATCTGCGATAGAAAGGACTTCATTCTGGCAACCATAGGTGCGAAGCGGCGGTTGAATCCAACCATCAATAGTGGCGCTTCGGGAAATCCTTTACGCGCGCGAACGATCGCACTCAACTCTTCCCGCGACAAGCACAAGGGCTTTTCGCAGAAAACGTTTTTCGCCGACTGGAGTGCCGCCAAAACCTGCTTTGCGTGCAAGTGATGCCGCGTTGCCACCACGACTGTGTTCAAGTCGGGATTGTTGATCAGCTGACCTTCGTCCGTGGTGCAGCTTCGAAATCCGAACCTGCGCGCTGCATCTTTCGCATGAGCGCCGCTGGCTGTGCAGACCGAAACCAGTGAGGTATTTGATGAGGCTTTGATCGCAGGAATTAGCGTGGATGACGGAAATGCTCCTGCCCCGAGCATTCCCACAGCGGGGCCCGAGCTGCCATACTCCGGGGTCCGGGAAGGTATCCTGGCGATAAGTTGCAACGTTCCGGATTGATCTCCAGAGCTGGCGTATTGAATCACCACTCCGAGAAATGGCTCTCTCGTTCCCCCCGTGATCAAGTCGTAGGCACTCTGGGCGCGTTCGACAGGAAAACGGTGCGTGATCAGCGGCTCGACATTGATCTTCCTGTCCGCGAGTAAGCCCACGAAAGCTTCCATATTACGGGTTTCGCTCCAGCGGACATAACCAATCGGATAATCGCGCCCCTTCTGTTCGTACGCGACATCGTAACGTCCGGGCCCGTAGGAGCGGGAGATGCGGAAGTCGAGTTCCTTTTCGTAAAAGGCCTTCCGCTCAATTTCCATGCCGACCGTACCTACGGCAACGACGATCGCTTTGTCGCGAGCAATCGCACCAGCGAGATTTACGGGATCGCTGCTCGGAGTCTCGGCGGTAATCAGAACCGAGTCAACGCCCACTCCACTTGAAATGTCCAAGCAGAGGTTGTGAAACTCCGAAGCAGAACTCGTCGTCGCATCGGCCCCCATGCGGCGCCCGAGATCAGCACGGGACGCATCGATATCCATTCCAATCACCCTGCAACCTGCGGCCTTCAGCAGTTGCAGCGTGATTTGGCCGAGCAAACCCAGTCCGATGACGGCAACCACGTCGCCGAGTTTCGCTTCGGCCGTGCGGATCCCATGAAGCGCAACCGCTCCTAAGGTTGCGAATGCAGCTTCATCGAACGAGACTGCCTGTGCCATGCCTGTGTCAGCCGTGGGAATGCGCGCGACCAGCAATCGAGGCACACAAGCAATCTCGGCATGCACCGCATAGCCCGCGCCCGCGCACGCGACGCGATCTCCAGGTTGAATGTCGGTTATACCTTCCCCCACCGCAATCACTGTACCGGCGCTGCTGTAGCCAGGGCTCTGCGGTCGATCAAGACGGCTCCGCACGGTTTGAATCGCAGAGAAAATCCCATCGCGCTTCACTTTACTGATGACATCCCGCACCAGATCCGGCCTCGATTGCGCCTTCTGCAGCAGATTCTTGCGTGCGAACTCAAATGAGGCGCGCTCCGTTCCCGCTGAGACAACGGAACTCGCAATTCGCACCAGCACGCAGCCGGGTAGCACTTGCGGCGCAGGGACTTCCTCGACCGTGATCTCACCCGTACGCGCGTGTTGAAGAACCTGTTTCATGCGGTCGCCACCTGCCTGGGCCGCAGAACCTCTGCTTCAAATTTGTGCGCACCGCCGTCCAGAAAGTTCTGCATCCATAATTCCAGCGTCAGGAATTGCCATATCTGCATGGACCAATCATTGCGTCCGCTGCGATGCTCCTGAACCAACTGACGCACAACCTCGGGCTTGAAAAGACCTCGTTTTCTGATCTGAGAGGACGATAGCAGGTCGTTCACCATTTCTTTGAGATCGTGCGCCAGCCAATGATCGACTGGAGCGGCAAATCCTGCCTTCGGCTGCTGCAGGACTTCACGAGGCAAGATGCCGCGCATGGCCTGGCGAAGAATGTACTTTGTCGTAGGCTTCAGAGACCCGTTCAGTTTGTACTCCGGTGGCACATTCCAGGCCACGAATTCCGCGAGTTCACGATCCAGGAACGGAACCCTGACCTCCACTGACGATGCCATGCTCATCTTGTCGTTGTAAGTGAGATTCAGAGTGGGCATGAAGATCGTGGTGTCCAGATAGAGCATCTGGTTCAGGAAATCCGCGTGAGCGACACGCTTGAATGCAGCCCGGTGCTGGATAGCAGGATCTGAGGCGTGAATTCCTGGAGCAAATTCCGGGTTGTAAATTTGTGATTTCTGAGCCTGATCCAGATACGTACAGTTCGCGATGAATCGATCTACAGGGCTGAGCGACGCAGTCCGTGACATTTTCTTCGCAAGCCGAATCGTACCTTTGAGTACAGTGCCTCGTAAGCTGGGAAGTACAGCGAGGCAGGATTCCGCGAACTTGCGCACCGGCGAAGGAATGTGCTGATATGCCTGCGCCCAGGAATGCGCCACGTGTTTGCGGTACCCGGCGAACAGTTCGTCGCCACCAACGCCGGAAAGCAGCACCGTCGCTTGTTTGCGAGCCTCGCGGCAGACAAGATACGCGGTAATGATGGCAGGATCGGCGGTGGGCTCATCCATGTGCCAGATCAATCGGGGCAGCAAGTCTGCGACATCAGGCTCAACGACGAGGCGATGATTTTCGCAGTCGAGATGGCGAGCCAGTCTTGTGGCAACGTCCGGATTGTCAAGGGTGGTTTCGCCCACGCGATGCTTGCGCGGAAAAGTAATCGTATACGTCCGCACCGGTTGGCTTGTCGCGTCCCGCATCAGCGCGACGATACTGGACGAGTCGAGCCCCGCACTTAGAAACGCTCCTATCGGGACATCGCTGACCATCTGCGCTCGGACTGAGCGGCGCAAGCGCTCGCGGACTTCATCCGCCAGGTCGGATTCAGAGCGTGTGTAAGTTTCTTTCGCCGGCGGAAATGTCAGGTCCCAGTACTGCGTAAGCTTCAGTTCGCCCTTTCGGAAAAGCGCATAGTATCCGGCAGGAAGCTTCGGAATTCGGCGAAACATGGTATTCGGATCAGGCACCCAGAGAAAGGTCAGGTACTGGTGCAGCGACTGAGGATCGAGTTCCGCGCTTATTTCCGGAACCTGCAGCAACGCCTTGACCTCAGAAGCGAAGGCGAATCGCTCGCCCTCATGGAAGTAGTAGAACGGTTTGATTCCGAAATGATCTCTCGCAACAAAGATTGTCGGCGTCGTCGAGCGGAGATCGACAATGGCAAATGCGAACATCCCGTTCAGGCGCTTTGCGCATTCCGGCCCTTCCTGTTCGTAAAGATGAACGATGACCTCCGTATCAGTGTGGGATTGAAACCGGTGTCCCTTTGCTTCCAGTTCGTGCCGGAGTTCGGCAAAATTGTAGATTTCACCGTTGTAAGTGATCCACACAGTGCGGTCTTCGTTGCTCATCGGCATATGGCCGTCTGGCGACAGATCCAAAATGGCGAGGCGCCGGCTGCCCAGGCCCATATAAGAGCCGTCCGGACATCTCCGGTCCCACACGCCGTAGTCGTCAGGGCCCCGGTGCGCCTGCACGTGGGTCATGCGCGCTAGCGTTTCCCGATCACCGCAGTTCACGACGCCGCTAATGCCGCACATGCTGGTTAACGTGATCCCTTTTGAGCCGCGCGTTGCATCTTGAGCTCATAAATCTTGGCCTTGATGTGGAAGAACTGAATGCCCTGCAAGGTGCAATAGATAAGCCCGGGCATACCGTCGAGAAATCCCAGCGAAAAAACGTATTTGTAGAAGAAGAATAGAATTGGAGATCCCGGGATAGCGAAAAACCTCTTGCGCAACCAGCGGCGCCGTTGAGCCTGCGATCCGAAAAAAGACGGCCTCAAATCTTTGGCACTGGATTCACCCGCCAGCCAAACTTGCGCTTCCCAGTTGGAATACTCGTCATGCTTGCGGATATAGCGGGAAAGCGATTCCACGTTGTGATGCAGCAACGGATTTGTTAAAGAGGCTGTCCGTGACCCCGCGTCTAGCACGATGTGTTCATGAACCTCCATATCAGCCATGGACTGGTCTTGATCTTTGAGCCGGCATTCAAAGCGCCCCTTGCCGCGGCGGAAGAGCGAAAGCTTGTAGAAGCTGGCCCCGCTGTGGCGAAGTTCCTGGCCGAGGAAAAACATGCGAAGCGCCACGTAATATCCGTCACAAGCTGGATTCTGAATAGCACGGCGGATTTCCGCCGCCAGTTCCGGAGTCATCGATTCATCCGCATCGATCAGAAAGACCCAATCGTAGCTTAGCGGCAATGAGTCCATGGCCCATTGTCGTTTCTTGGGCCAGCCGCCCTGATAGTGAAACTGCACCACATGGCCGCCGTACGATTCGGCGATTTCCACAGTCGCGTCGGTGCTCTGGGAATCGACCACGTACACTTCGCCAAGGTCACGCAATGACTCCATGCAGCGCGACAGGTTGTGCGCTTCATCACGCGTGGCCACAATCGCCGTGATCGGAAGAGGGTCCGACGCATTTCGACGCAGCAACTGTTTCGAATCTTCCAGTTTGGGCATTGGGACTGAGGGGCTCCGAGCATTCTAACCCGATTGTGCTTCCACGGCACCGTTCAGCGTTATCTTCAATGGCAACATCGCGCCAAGCAACCCGGTTATACTGGCACTCGATTGACTTCCGATTCCATGCATCTAATTACGCCGGGTAAAGGAGACATTCGCGACTTCTGGAACGCGGACCCGTGCGGTACGCGGTACCTCGAAGGAAAAGATGACTTCGATGCGCATGCCCGCGCCAGGTACGCGCTAGAACCCTACATCTTCGACTTCGCGCAATTCCGAACCGCCCGCGGGCTGAAAGTACTTGAGATCGGGGTGGGCATGGGCGCGGACTACCTGGAATGGCTGAAGGCCGGCGCCCATGCTACAGGCGTGGACCTCTCGCCGGCGTCGATTGAGCGGGCCCGACGCCGCTGCAACTTGGCTGGATTCGAACCCGACCTGCGCGAAGCCGACGCCGAACACCTTCCCTTCGCTGATGAATCGTTCGACATCGTTTACTCCTATGGGGTAATGCACCACAGTCCGAACACAGCACAGTGTGTAAATGAGGCGTGGCGGGTGTTGAAACCTGGAGGACAGGCAAGGATTATGCTGTACCACCACCCCTCGGTCACCGGCGCCATGCTCTGGCTGCGTTATGGACTCCCGCAAGGAAAATCACTCCGCCAAGCTGTCTTCGACCATCTGGAGAGCCCCGGAACAAAAACGTATACGCAAGCCGAAGCGCTCTCTCTGTTCGAAAGGTTCAAGGACGTGAACGTGCGACTGGTCTTCAGCCCGGGAGATCTGTTGCTGCACCAGCCTTCCCCGCGTTATCAGTCCGGATTCTACCGGCTCGTCTGGAAGTTTTTTCCCCGGCCCTTGGTGCGGAAGTTCGGAACAAGATGGGGATTGTTCCTGCTGATTAGCGCTACTAAAACCGCCTGAGCTAGGTGGAGTGCAATTCGCACCAGCGTTGCAAAACGAAAAGAGACCAGGGCCGCGACCAGGATACCGCTCGGTCCAGAAAGTCTTGCCACGTTCGACAGACCGCTTTGCCGCTCAGCAAGCCACCGAGGGGTCCCCGATCAATTCTTTTCGCGTCGAGTACAGACTTAATTTCAGCCCGCAATTCCTGACGCATCCAATGTTCGAACGGCAACGTGAATCCGCGCTTTGGACGGTATATGACTTCATCAGGCAAAGAACCTTCCAACGCTTCCACCAAAAGCTTCTTAGGCGTCCGGTTCAGCTTCCACGCGCCCGGCAACGCTAGCACTGCCTTTGCCAGTTGATGATCGATGAGGGGGACCCGCACTTCCAGACCCTGCGACATGCTCATAAAATCGGTGTCGCGCAAGAGTGTGTTCAGCATATAACAGCGCGATTCAAGGTAGGAAACGCGGTTAACGGCATCCAGACAACCAGCGCGCCAGAGGCGATCGCGAAGAGAATCGTTGGCCAGTTCAACAATAGCTGCCTTTGGATTGCAGAGCAACACGTCGCGCTGCCTGGGAGTAAATACGCTTCGCGTGAGGAAATAGGGATGCAAGAGATCCCCATTGCCCCTAGCCAGGTCTGCCAGCTTGCGATTTTGATCGTTGGCTGGTGCCATGGCATTGAAAGCGGATGCAAACCCAACCCGCAGCTGCGTAGGCATATGGGCCCAGTATTGAGAAAACCGTTCCATGCGGGGCACCATACGAAAAGAAGCGTAGCCCCCGAAGACTTCGTCACCGCCGAGACCGGACAATGCGACTTTCACTCCGGCCGCGCGAGTCTCGCGCGAAACAAAGTATGTATTCACACCATCCATAGTAGGAAGGTCCATGGCGCGCAACGCGTCGGGAATGGCGGCCATAACATCAGTCTGACTGACGTTGATTTCGTGATGATTCGTGTGGAACTTCTTGGCAATGGCTCGGGAGTGCTGCGCTTCAGAAAAATCCGCTTCGCGGAAAACGATAGAGAAGGTACTTGGGGTCATTCCTCGGCGGCTCAGAATGCTGACCAGAGCGCTCGAATCGATGCCGCCGGAAAGGAATACTCCGACCGGCACATCACTGACCAACTGCAATCGCACGGCGTCTTCGAGCATCGGCTTGACGCTCGCGAGCGTATCCTCGTTTGGAAAATCGGTGGGCCTTGTCTCGTCCACCAGATCCCAATACTCCGACCGCCGCAACGTCCCCTGCTCCCAGATCAGCGTGTGTCCGGCAGGTAGTGCGTGGATGCCCTCGATCAACGTAAGCGGATCGTAAGCCGAACCGAACGTCAGGTAATTCGTGAGACCAGCAACATCAATACGCCGAGGCAATAAACCGGTCGCCAATAGCGCACGCACTTCCGAAGCGAAAATAAAGTAAGGGCCGGCCTTTGCGTAATAGAGGGGTTTGATGCCCATCGGATCGCGCGCGAGAAATAAATGATTGCGCGTGGTGTCCCAGAGCGCAAAGGCAAACATGCCGCGGAATTTGCTGAGGCATTCTTTGCCCCACTGCGCATAGGATTTGAGGATAACTTCCGTATCGGAGTGACTGACAAAGCTGGCACCGAGTCGTTCTAGTTCACTCCGGATTTCGCGAAAGTTGTAGATTTCCCCGTTGTAGACGATCCAATTACCGCTTTCGACATCGTGCATGGGCTGATGCCCGACGGGCGAGAGATCGAGAATCGCGAGACGCCGATTACCCAAGCCGATCTCACTCAGTTCTGGCGCGGACTCTCGTAACAGGATCGTTCCCGAATCGTCCGGACCGCGATGCGCCAACGACTGCGTGCCGCGTTCAAGCACCCTATCCGGGATTTGCCGCTGGTGCGCAGCGATGCCGAAAATTCCACACATTTAGAATGTCACCGACTTTCACTTCCGCTCACCACGGAAGCAACTCTAAGGTCGATCAGAGATCAACGTTCGTTAGCTTGAATTCTGTCTCCGGGCTCGCCTGATTCTGAAAGATTGCCAATCTGAGCTGGGAAACGAATTGGCCGGGCGGTCCGGCGGCTATTTGCACCACCGGAAGCAATCAGTCGTGCGCACAGTTCGAGAATTTGTTGCACATGTGTATTCCACGAGAACTGAGCTGAGCGCTCCAGCCCGGCAGCCCTCATCCGCCTTCTAGTTTCAGGCGAGTGCGCAACTTGTAACACAGCTGTGGCCAGCGCATCCGCGGAAAAGCAAGGGAAGTACACCGCAGCATCTCCGCAGATCTCCCGGTGAACTGCGATGTCCGAGGCGACGACAGGAACTCCGCTAGCCATCGCTTCCACCAATGGATGAGCAAACGTCTCGGCGTACGCAGGCGTTACGTAAAGATCAGCACTTGCGTAGACCTGATGCAATTGATGGTAAGGAATCGTCCCAAGTTCGACCATCATATCGGAGACCCCGAGCTTGTTCACAATTTCAGCCACGGCGCGGGGACGATACGCTTTAGGACTGCTCCCGGACACGAACTGGCACGTGACGAGCAGTTTGATACAACGGCCCGCGACGCCAGCGCGCAGCAGGGGCAACGCGCGAATCAGGGTCTCAAAATTCCTGTAGTAATTGTAATGACTAACTAAAAGGAGCTTGAAAGATCCGTCGGCACTCCGCAGTTTCTCGGTGATCGCTGCTGGAAGAGGGTCTGCGTTTCGAGTAAATGCCTCGCGGTCGAATCCATGATGAATCGTCGTCACGGGAATACCGGTCCAGCGCTTTAACTCGGCAGCAAAAGCCATGCTGGGAGCTACGGTAACATCGGCCCAGTGAATGGAGCGCTTTGCCGCGACCGATCTCAGGCGAGTGTCGAACCAGGCTCGGTATTCGTGACGCGAGCGCAAATCCCGGTAAAAATCGGGCGAGGTGTAGATGGAATTACGCGAGAGCAGGATCTGTGGAACCGGCGAATTCCTTACTGCAAAATTTCCTGCTGAAATCAAAACCTCAGCCTGACACTGCTGAATGAGACGAGGCAAAGCCGATTGCTCGTACCAGAAGCGGCGCGCCAACGGAACCTGCAACTCCACAATCTCGATATTCGGCAAGCCGCAGAATTCCTGTCGCAGCCCGGATCCTACGGTGACGGTTACCTGCACCTCCGGCCGGGACGCCAGATGCGGCAATACATTCCGGATGTAGGTGAGTCCTCCGCCCGCGCTTGCCGCAAGGCAGTTAAGAAACAGGCGCATCATCGGTTCGGCACGGCAGTTCGCAAGTCTGGGTGCGCGATATTGCTCCCGGGAACAAACATGCTTCGCCAATCGGGCACAACCAGAGAGGGAACCTGATCCACCATGAGAAAGGCAATACTCCAGAAAAAAACGCAGAGGTAATACCCAGGGGCGAAGAGCCAGTCTTCAAAAAAAGCATGGGTTAGACCCGCGACAACCAAGATCGCCAAAGGAACAGCCGGGTGCGCGGGGTTGCACGTTCTTGAGATCGAGACCACGATTCGGATCAACTTGCTGAAAACAGTGGCTAGCAGCAAACCGAATGGCAGTACGCCCACGATTCCGACCCACGAAAAGAGTGCCAGATACGAACTGCCGTGTTCTGTAGAGATTGCGCTGGTACTCGCGAACCTGCCGATTTGCGAGGTATCCACGTGGCCGTTATCGGAAGTACCGAAACCCGTGCCGAACCATACATGTTTTTCGATGGTGTCAGTCGTATCGCGCCAGGTCGATAACCGCGAAGCCATGATTCCCGCACCGGGATCTTTGCCTTTGTAGACAACCGCCGAAGTGCTCACAGAGATCAGTTCAGAAAATGCGTCGGGTCTGATAATGGCCATAGAGCCGGCGAAGATTGCGATGATGCCGAACCCGAAAGCAAGCAGCCGGTATTTGCGCAGAACCAGGCAAAGCAGGCCGCAACTCACCATCTCCGCGAGCAGCGCCGCTCGCGCCTGGCTGTAAAAAGTGAGACAGAATGCGACTATAAAGAAAACCGTCCGGCGCCGTTGGGCAAAAGGCTCCTGCTTTAGGAGAGTCCCCCACAACAGCATGGGTGCGGCCACCACACCCATGATCGCGCCCAGTGAATTAGGATTTCCCAAAACTTCTATTCCAGATAAGTAGAAAACGGCAATGACTGCCACTAATACCTCGCACCCAGTCAGCAGCCCCGCAAAAAAGCGGTTTTCCCGGCCGCTCACTGCGACCCTTGCCCCGGTTGCGGCGTACAAGAACAAACAAAACAAGCTCACAACCTTCATCGATGATTGCACGGGGTATTGAGACACTGCTGCCGATACTGTCGCGCCAAGCACCGCAAACAGTGCGAACGCATGAAAAGCGCCGAAGTGATGCCGGCGCTCCCTGAGCATAAGTACGGACCCAACTGCCGCTCCCACACCGAGAACAACCCAGCGGGCCATCATCCAAGTCGAGCTAAGCGGCAGGTCCACCCCAGCCAGAAGAAAACTGAGAAGCAAGAGAGGAAAGAAGACGCGCTTGTAAAGCCACACGGCGGCCACAAGGCACTCGAATCCCAGCAATCCCGCGAGATACTTCTGACTGGAGAAGAGCGCTGGGTGGCTAATAGCGATCAGGAGCAATAGCACTCCCCCAATCACTATTGCAGTGATGGCGAGCGCTTTCGGGGTGTCACCCACGGCCGTCTCCTACAGATGCCATCATGCGGACAATCCCCTCACACCATTGTTGCGGCGAGTAGTCGAGGATTCGCTTTCGACTATTCGCCCCCATTCTCGCGCAGAGATCCGGTTGACTGGCGAAAGTGCCCATCACCGATGCTAAAGCCGTAACACTTCTGGAGGGAACGATATGACCATTCCAGTCTTCTGTCACTAAATCTGCGGCGCAGCCTGCGGCTCGGCTGAGCAGGATCGGCAGGCCGCAAGTCATCGCTTCATTCACAACTAGTCCCCAAGTATCGGTATAAGTTGGCAGAATGAATACGTCCGCCAATGCATAATAGGCCGCAAGTTGCTCCCGCTGGATAAACCCGGTGAACTTAATCATTCCCGGCGTGATCGCACGAGACTCTTCTTCCAGCGCTTCCCTGGCCGCACCATCCCCCACAAATACCAAGCCCACCTGCTCTCGCAAATGGCCCTCCAGTTTGGCATAAGCGGCCAGCAATTCAAACACCCCTTTTTCGCGAACTAGACGCCCGGTAAACAGGAAATATCGCGCGGGCAGTCCGAGATCATTGCGGAGCCGTGCGGCATCGCAGCGCACAGATTCAGCGTCGGCATGGAATCGTTCATTGTCCACCGCATTCACCGCAGTGAAGATTCTCTGCTGCCTGATTCCCCGCGACCTCAAATATTCCGCAGCAGAGCGTCCAGGTACCACATAACCCATGCATTGACTCAAGAATTCAGTTTTGAGCAGTTCCAGTAAAGCATGGCCGCTGCGCAAATCTTGCGCATTGCTCTCCGACCACAGAAAAAACGGAGTGCTGTGGATTCGCGCCCACAGGAGAGCCTGCCACGATGCAAGGTAGTTGTACCCTCCACATACAATCACGTCCGGGCGGGATGACTTCAAGGCGCGGCCAAGACCGGAGTTCAGCAGCCAATGGAAGCGGCCAATCTGCTTTCGCCAGGAACGAAGCACCTGATATGAAAAGTTGATTTCGTTCTTATAGACGGTCCATTGCCGGAGCCCGGGATCGGTCTCGGCCAGGAAAATCACGTGCAGATCAACGTCGCGGCGCTGCGCCAACTCGTTGAACAGAGGAATGCGATAAGGGGAGATGATCTCTGTAATGATCACCAGCCGTCGCGTCATGCGACGGTTTCCCGGTAAATTCGTGCCAGTTGCTCTGCCTGGCGCGCGAGGGTGAAGCGGTCCAGAATTGTGTCCCGCGCGGCGCTTCCCAGATTTCGGCGGCGGCCTTGGTCTCGTAAGAGCATCGCGATGGCGAGCGCTAATTCTTTGTCATTGTCGGGGCCGACCAGAAATCCATCTGATCCGTGATCGATCACTTCGGCGATTCCCTGCCCGCGGCAGCCGATTACCGGCCTCCCTACAGACATTGCTTCCAGATAAACGCAACCCAGGCCTTCGTAGTGGCTGGGCAGCGCGAAGAGAGTGCATTCGCGCATCGCCATCACAATCTCCCGGCGCCGCCGCCGTTCTAGAAAGCTCACGCATCCCGACACTCCGAGTTCCTGAGCCAGCACCTGGAGCCGAGAACGTTCTGGGCCTTCTCCGATGATCCGCAGCGTCAGACCTGGAAACTCAGAGATGATTGCTGCAAACGCGTGGAGCAACACGTCGAAACCCTTGGTTGGGATCAAGTCGCCGATACTGAGAATGCTCAGAGCGCCGCTCGCGCTGGAGACCGGATCCTCGCACGGAGAAAATAATTCCGGGTCAACCCCGTTGTATACCACGGAAGTCCGGCAACTGCGCCCCATGCGCTGCAAAACCTGCTCTCGAACGTGCTCGCTGATGCAGATCACCCGCTTGGATGATTGGTACACACGCTGCGAAATTCTTCGGCACCATTCTCCTGCGCGGCCATTCAATTGATTCGTAGAGAACGCGTCCAGCCCGTGAACCGTCACCACGTAAGGAATGCCGAGCTCTGCGCTCAACAGCATGGCAGCATGCCCGGCGGGCAAAGGCGCGTGCGCATGGATTAGATCAATCGGCCGCGATCGCTGCGACTCTCTCACTCTTGAGACGATCCTCGCAAAGACGAACGCCCCTTGCGTGGGAAGCCCGAACGCCCCGGGTAAAGAAAAATAACGAAACCAGCGCGCAGCCACGACGGATGGTGATGGTTTCACGTCGCCATAGTAAAAGGGTCGCAGTGCAAAAACAGTATTCGCGATTCCAACGTCTGCCAGAGCAGGAAGAGGTTCGGCGATGAAACATCCAAAGCCATCGTCCCCTGCTGTCGGATAGAAGGGAGTGAGTGTGAGGACGTGAAGTCCTTTACCTGACTCGCGCTTCGCCGCGCCCTTCGTCTGCCCCAGAATGGGCGGAAGTGGTGAATTATCAGTCATTCCGGGTGCGCAAACGACCATTCACGGTTCGAAAGCCGCGACTGAAGCTTTTGTCGATTTTGTCCATTCTAGACGAAGACTGTTGAGCCGCGCTTGCACACGTTTCCTGGGATCGCGCTGCATGCGGGAACTCAGCAGGTGCTCGCGGGCAATTTGCAAAAGCCGTGTCCGCACCGCTTTCTGGGCTTCCTGAGCGAGCGGGGCCTGCTCGCTCGGATCGGCAATAAGGTCGTAAAGGTATTCTGCCTTCGGCTCGAAATGCAGAACCAGCTTGTACCGGGCCTCGCGGACCGACAACACACGCGGCCCCATTCGATTCTCCCGACGGAAAGGATTGTTGCAACCGGCCACGCACTCCGAAATCGCGACCCCATCCCATTTCGCGCCAGCCTGAAGCTGGGGCCAGTAACTCCGCCCTCGGAAGTCCGCCGGAGCTTTCAAGTCCACACAGTCCAGCAACGTGGGTGCCAGGTGCAAAAGACTGAACGGCGTGTCTGCGATTCGCTGCTTACGGACTCGGGGTACTCGCAACAGCAAAGGAACACGGATTAATTCTTCCGTGAGACGCAATGGACGATGGTAGCGGCCTCCATGTTCGAGAAATTCCTCACCGTGATCGCCGGTCACTACCAAGACACATTCATCCCACACATTCGCTTGCCGCAGTACGTCGGCCAGTCTCGCCAATTGAGCGTCGACCCAGCGAATTCCAGCCGTATAGAGTTTGAGAATCTCCTCGCGATAATGGGCAAGCCGACGGGGTCCAACATTAGAACGATTCCACCAGTCGTTCAAGTAACGGGCGCGGGCAGGGGTTAGCGGACGGTGTCCCATATGGGCGAGCGCTGCCTCTCTCGGATAGTAAGGAGAATGGGGATCCATCAAATGAAGCCAAAGGAAAAACGGGTTGTGGCAAACTGTTGTGAGCCATATGCACGCATGCTCGACGAGGATGTCTGCTGCGGGATATCGCCGCAAAGCATCGATCGACCCGGGCACCGGAGTGACGCGCTGACCATAGCGAAAATAGAGTTCGTCATACAAAAGGCCCAGCGGCCCCAAACCCGGCCGCATCCTTTGCAGAGTGCGATTCAGTCGGCTCGCCCAACTGGGCGAGCTCATGTTTCGGGACGGAGGTGGCACTCTTTCGCTGTCCAAAAAATCCCGGAACAGATCGAATCCTTGCTGGTACCCGAAATGCGACGAGATGTATGGATTTGCCGCAATAAAGGCAGCCGTGGCATAACCGGCACGCCGTAGGGTCGATGCCAGGGTTGGTTCGTCAGGCGCCAAGCCTAAGACATCGCGTCCAAGCGCCAACGGGTAGCGTGAGGCAAGGATTCCCGGAAAGGAGTAAAACGTCGGAGTCCCGGCGACGATGGCCGCTGGAAAAACGAAACTCTCGCCAGCAAGAGAATCCAAAAAAGGAGTGACAGGGCGAGGGTAGCCCATGAAACCCACATGATCGCCGCGGAGGCAGTCCACGGTCACGAGCACAATGGATTTTTGCTTCCTTATTGGTCCGGCGGTCTGTCCGGTTTCATTCACAGTTCTTTGTAGCTGATTAGATCAATGTGGTATTTCAGTTTGCTGGGCCAATAGTCTTCCAGCAGAACAGATTCGCCATCGGGCGGCATAGATCCCGGGTGAGTCATCAGTTCAGCGCTCTCTGCTGGAATCCGGCTGTCGCATTTGCTCAAAAACGTTTGCAGGTCGGTAAAAATGCGTGTCGTACGAAATCCCACAGTCCGCAAAGCGAAGTTGAATGCACGCTTCTTGGCCAACAAAGCGTTCCCCGGCTGTTGCGAGCGGTCATACATGTTTCGGCTGATCCTGATCTTCCCAATCTTGTATCGGCTTCGCAGAGCCCTAAGCACTGGGAGCATTTGTGGAATCGTGTGCACATGATGGTGCGCATCAAGGTGGGACGGCTCGACTCCGTGCTGAATCAAACAGTCGATTTGAAAGCACCACTCTCGAAATATAGCGCGCAACATGGGCAAGGTAATGCGTACCTCGCGGATCGAGTTTCCGTTAAAACACTTGTCTGGGTTCAGGATTGGTTTCAAGTCCCGACATGACTCAGGACACACCGGTTCAAACTCCGTAAGGTTCAGATGCACCCCAAACGAACAATGAGGAAAGCGATGCAACTCGCGGGCGGCGGGCTTTAGCGAAGGGCCATTCGCCAGCATGGTGGCAGACGTAATCACCTTTCGTTGCATCCCTTGGAATATGGCTTCATTCACAGGCTCGCTGATGCCAAGGTCATCAGCGTTCACAATAATTTTCATAGTCAACTAAGGATATGGCCCTGCCGAGTTCGGGTCTGCGCTTTCTTAGTCCAAATGTTTTTTGCTGCTGTGACGACACCTCAGTGATTGGCGATTCAGAGATCCACTCTCACAGATATCCGAGTTCGCGTAAGCGTTGTTCCACCATTTGCTGTTCTTGTTCATCGAGCTGCAATGCTTCGTCGCGCAGCAGCTCTCGAAGAACAAAAACAAGCAATTCCTCCAGGTTTCCGAATTGCTGGCCAAATCGTGTTTCGATGGCCGCGCAGAGGTCCGCTGGAAGCTGCACTTCGCGATCCGCGCTCATAGTTATGCTCCGGGGCGTCCGAAAACTGTTCTCATCCTAGAACGTAGTGCGGAGGCGATGAGCTGGTCATCGGCATCGAGCCCCGCGACGAAATAGAAAACGGCGGGAAACACGCAATAGGCGAGTGCCAGGGCGACTCCCACCGCAAGCCAGTCATGACGAAACACAAACGCCCCCTTTCTCAAAGCAAGGGTCAGCGCAAGTGTTGCCGCCGTCGGCAAGAACAGGTGTAGATAGCTTCGATTGTAGGGAGAAATGCCCAGAGCCTTCCGTACCTCCAACAAATTGAAAACGTTCATTCCAATGTTCGTCAGAGCCGCTGCGATCGCTGCACCATAGATCCCCCAAAGGGGAACTAAGGCGAGGCTACCGATAGTCATAAACGCGGCCATCGCGATCTGTACCTTCATCAGGCGTCTTTCATTTCCCGACATGATAAGAATGTTGCCCACTGATCCGACGCCGCAGTTTACCAGTTGCCCGACAGTACCGATGATCAGGATTGGCCATCCCACCTCAAATTCGTGCCCGAAAATTCGCATCAGAGGACGCGCGAAGACAATGATCACTAGCGCCAGCGGCAAGGTAAGCCCCACGATCCACTTTGTGAGTGACTGAAAAAGGCGCGCCAGGATAGCGTGCTCCCCGCGCGTGTGCAGGTCCGCAATCGTCGGAGCAAATATCTGGTTTATAGAAGTCAACACCACCGGCATGTAAGCGACGAGGACCGCAGCGACCGAGTAGATCCCGGTCTCGCGAGCTCCTCGATAATAGCCCAAGGCAACTTTGTCGACCTGCCCCATAAGGAAGCTCAAAAAGCCCACTCCCAACATGGCTGACGAGAAAGACCAGATTTCTCTTCCTGGAGACGATCCTTTTTGGCTGAAGAGACGCGCCGCTGGTGGAGTGAACTGCCAAACGGCAAAGACAAGCAGCCCACAAACGACACCCGATGTCGCGATCTGGGCAATCAGATATCCGCGGAGACCCATCCCCGCAGAAATCAGCAAAACGGCTAGTACGATATTCAGCGGGCTGCCTATAAAGTTTACGATCAAAGTCCTCAGCTTTAGGTCCCGGTACCCGGCCAGCACCCTGCCAAAAAACATGCTGATTACGCTGAATAGCATTAACCCTGCGAAGAGCGGCAGATACAGGACCAATTCGGGCGAGTGATAAAAACGCACTGCGATGAATTTCCCAAAGACGAGCAAGATGGCCGCCAATAGGATGTTCGCGCCCAGCAACAACGCCGCCCCTCGCCATAATAGCGCGTGTAACTCTTTGAACTGACCCGCAGCCTGGTACCGGGCGACAAAGCGCAAGGCAGCCTGGGGGAGGCCCAGAGTATTGAAGACCCCGAGCAACCCGATCAGCGTCACACCCAAGGTATACAGACCCAGATTCTCTGCACCTAACACGCGGGCCAGATACACCTTGTAGAGATAGCCCAAGGCGCCCGTGAAAATAGTCCCGGCAAAGTAAACGCCCGAATGGCGCGAGATGTGCCCCACATGCGATCGGAATAGCTGGGTCTCCTGCTCAGATGCATGCGGTATGGCATTGAGGATGGGTTCATCCATACGTGCGCGCGTCACGAGAAGTTCGAGACACGATGTGGTTTGACTTGGTGACAAGGATCCATGGTCGGACGGGATACTTTAAATCGAGCTCGCGCCGTAAAGACAGCCGGCATTCACATGAGCAACCACGGAACTGCGATTGCATCACTTGGCCAGGCTCGCGACCATCTCAGAAACGTCGTTGAACATCTTTTGCCTCGGAAGCCTCCACACGTCTGGGCCGCGCAATACTTCGATAAATGCAGAAGCGCAATTTCCTTTACCGAAATAGTGCGTGGGCTCGAGCCCCGCCGGCAGGTCTGCGAGCGCCTGCAGAATCGCTTCCCGATTCTCCGCGATATCAACGATGGAGTCGCAACGGAAGCGCCGGTTCTGGCGGCTGCCAATGTTCACGGTCGGCACAGCGTAGCCCGGCGCCTCCCGCACTCCCGCGCTCGAATTTCCCACCATCACGAAAGCGTTCTTCATCAGGACCAGAAAGTATTCAAACCGCATCGAAGGGATAAACCTGAATCTCGGCAGCCCCCTCAAGCACTCCATTTCCTGCAAAATAGTCTCCGCTCCATGATCGTTATTGGGATGAATGACCACGTAATTCCGTCGGCTCTCCACCAGCGCGGCTACAAGCTCGCGAGCATGTTCTCGGATCTGTCCCGGTTCGGTCGTCACTGGGTGATACAACACGATGCCGTAATCGTCAAAATCGATTTCATAATGCCGTTTGACTTCATCCAGGTCGGGAAGTCCGCTCGAAAACATGATGTCGGTATCCGGGGAACCGATCATAAAGATCGAACTCGCCGCCTCACCCATTTGCCGCAAGCGGACAGCCGCTTCGTCATTCGCTACGAAATGGATGTGCGACAGCTTCGTAACCGCATGCCGCAAGACCTCGTCCACTGTCCCCGAGACCTCTCCACCCTCGATATGAGCAACGCGAACGTTGTTCAGCGCCCCCGTAATTGCCCCCGCGAGAGCCTCCACCCTGTCGCCATGCACCACCAGCAGATCCGGTTGCGACTCCCGGATGTGCAGACCCAATCCAGTAATGGTGTTGGCCAGCACAAGGTCCATTTGTGAATTTACCGAGCCGTCCTGATTGATATAGGGATGCACGTTCTGAAAGCCGCTCTTATAAATCTCCTGGACGGTGGACCCGTAACGGGCGAGCATGTGCATGCCGGTGGCGAAAATTGAGCATTCAAATTCCTCCGCTTCGGAAACAACCCTCATCAAGGACTTCAATTTCCCGAAATCGGCGCGCGTGGCGGTCAGGAAAAGAATCTTTCGTCTGATTGCAGCCGCAGTCATAGTTATTTGAGGTCTGACCACTTCAGTTGAGAATTGCATGCCAATGCGTGCGTCGCCTTGCGCCCCAAAACTTCTTGATAATGGCGCGCCTTGATCTCCCCGGTCCCCGGACGCTTCACCCACACGTTGTCCGGCGTGAACTCTTCTCCCGCTCGGATTTCCCCGGTGGTGACCACACAAGCATAAGCGAAGTCGATGGTCTTTTGTTCCTCGGGGAGGACCGTCTTAGTACCTCCCAGTGCGGCATGGATTGCCTTTGTGCCTTCGATTAGTTCGCGCAGTTCGGAAGGATCGATTGAGATCTCTATGTCGGGTCCCGGCCAGCTTTTGTCCGCGGTGAAATGCTTTTCCAGCAGGCTTGCGCCCAGCGGAACTGCGGCGTAGCACGTGTAGTTCCCCAGCGAGTGATCGCTCAAGCCCAGCACGGCATTCGGAAAAGCTTCGGCCATCTCCCCCAACGCGCCCAAGCGCACTTTGTCGTAGGGTGTCGGGTACATGGACGTGCAATGCATGAGCGCGAACGGCACATCATACCGGCGAAGAATATCGACTGCCGGCGAAATCGATGACAAATCATTCATTCCGGTCGAGAGCAAGACCGGTTTGCCGAATCTCGCAATATGCTCGATGAGAGGATAGTTATTGCACTCTCCGGATCCGATCTTGTAGGCAGGAACGTTCAGCCGCTCCAACCGGTCTGCCGCGGCCCTCGAAAATGGAGTCGAGAGATAGATCATTCCCAGGGACTCTACTTTGCGCTTGAGTTCCGCGTCCTGCTCTTCCGAGAGCGCACAGCGCTTCATGATGTCCCATATGCTCTCTTTCGCATTTCCCGGGATGACATCATTGGGAATCATCTCGTCGTCAATGACGTGCGCCTGAAACTTTACACACTCACATCCGACACGAGCCGCCTCTTCGATCATCCGCACTGCTTTATCGAAGCGTCCCTCGTGGTTGATGCCGATCTCGGCGATCACCAGAGGAGGATGAGATCGGCCGATGGTGCGTGAAGCAATGGTGAGCGCCGGCGTCCCATTGGTTGCTGCCCGTTCGTCTTGAATCTCTCGCACGCTGTTTTGCATAACTTTCGATTTCTGACACATCGCCTGTGCAGCAGGCGAAAATAACAGAAGGAGATTATATTCCGTGTCATACGTCCGCTGACGAGTGCAGCCAAAAGTCGACTTTGGGTTGCCGAGAAACTGACAGTACTCCAGCACGCGAAATGCAAAAGGCTGGCCTCTACGGTAAGATGTTTCGGTCTAGGCGCATTTACGATTTCCCAGCCAGTAGCAAGTCCCGGGTCTGTCGACCCAAATTGAGAGCATGCCTCTTCACATTTTTGTTCCCCGCTGGATGGACGAGAGAAATACGAACTCACAAAACTTGAGCGCCAGAGGACTATTGTCTCGTTTTCATAACCCGGGCGTGCATTGGACCTCCATTTGTAGTGAAAGCCCGGCGGAATACATTCGCCAGAATGACGTGGACACTATTCGGCTTTCCTCCACTCGCTGGGCCATGCTTCGGCTAGCTGTGGCTTACCAGTCGAATTTCGACGGTATCTTTTATGCTGGCCCCCATTGGGGAGATGAACTTGGACTTAGAGTTCGTCGGCTTTCGCGCAGAAGCATCCCTGTTATCCCAACCTTTGAAGGCATCATTGCGGATGAGGATGAAGTCCGACATCTCTCCGATTTGGTCGGCCATCCAGTATTTTCAGAGCCCTTCGCCGACGGGGCGATTCCGCGTCTTCGTTACATCTATGGTGAAGCCAAACACATCATCGCCATTAGCCCGTTCTTGGTTCGGGTGGCGAAGTTTTTGTATGGCGATAAAGTTTCCTGTCTGCCGCTCGGAGTGGAGGGCCATATTTTCCACAGTGCGGGACGCCGGGAGCCGGCACGCTGCCGGGTTGTCTGCTGCGGGACCGTGAAGCAGCGCAAGAATCCCCAGATCTTCCTGCGTCTTGCTGGACTATACAAAGAAGCGGAGTTTGTTTGGTTCGGCGACGGCGTGATGCGGCAACCGCTCATAGCCGAGGCAAAGAAAATGGCACTCGAGAACCTTCGTTTTCCCGGGCCGATTCTGCCCGGGCCGCTCGCCGAAGAATTCCGTAATTCTTCAATTTTTGTCATCCCCTCCTACGCCGAGGGTGTTCCCAAGGTGACCAACGAAGCCGCCGCCTGTGGCCTACCCATTATTCTGAACGGTTTCTACGAGGCAACGACCGTAGTTCACAAGCACAATGGCCTGGTGGCATGGTCCGATGAGGAACTGATCGAGCATGTCGGCACGCTAATTCGCGATCCGGACAAGCGGACAACGATGGGACAACGAGGCGCCGAGATGGCGAAACAATGGGACTGGGACTTGATTGCTCCACAGTGGGAGGATCTCATCATCCGCCAGGTTACGCAGGACATTTAGTGGAGAATCGCCCCGCGTAGAGCACCTACCTGCGAACGAACGCCGGAACATGAGAAATGGGCAGTTTTTCAATCTTCAGACCACTTTTCCTTTGATGCAAAAACTCATCCACCGCCTGAGTTTCACCGGGTACGGTTCCATAGTCATCGAGCACCAGTAATCCACCGGGGACGATCCGATCGAACATATGATCCAGTACCACCTGTGTAGGACGATAGACGTCCACATCCACGTGCAACAGCGCGATTTTTAATTCCGAATGTTGCGTTACGTACCGAGGAACCGTGGAGCAGATGTCTCCTTCAATTAACTCGACATTCTCAAATCCCTTATGCGCAAGAACGTCGAGAAAGGATTCACGGCTGATCCCGTCCCCACCAGCCGCAGAAAATCGTTCAATAAACGCCTGGTTCGCGGCATCCTCGCCATCCTGAGGGAAGCGGCCAAAGGCATCGAAGCCGACAATCTTTCGTGAGTAAGGGCTTTCCAAGATTTCCCTGAATGTAGCGAACCTTACGAGTGATGCTCCCTTGTAGACACCGCATTCCACGACGTGACCGGGAATGGAAACAATCATCTTGTACAGTTCGTAATGCGCGAGCATCTTTGCCAGCCGGGTCACATGACTGGTGAGGTAAAAACCGTTTTCATAATCCCAGCTCTTCTCGGTTTCGAATCCGATGAAGTTTTTGGTCATCACCCATCCTTGGGACTACCCTTGGCGAACGGCCCCGGACAGGAGTTCAGCCCGGCGTCCCTGGCCTTTGAGCAAGTCCTGAAAAAACGCGGAAATTTCTTCCGGCTCCGTCGCCGCAAGAAACTCCTCAATCCCACCACGGCGAAGAGGAAGCTCTCCCTGCAACCCTCTTGTGACCAACGCCTCAAGTTGTTGCAGGTCCCTCGCAAAGTTGAAAATTCCTTCCTCCTCAAACTGCCGCCGGTTCGGAAACCAGTGCCAGGCAAAGCTCACGATGGGGATCTCATACCGCAGGCAATCCAGAAACATTGTTGAGAAATATAAAACGGCGACGCACGAACGCCTGAGAACCTCCTCTGCACCAGCCCCTTGCGAGTAGGTAACGTTCCCCTTGAGCCCCAACTCTTTTTCCAGTTCGCCAATTCTTCGCTGATATGAGCTGATCTTCTCCATGGGGTGAACGCGGATGGCTAACCGCCGCCCGGTGGCATGGGATACCCGCAGCAAAGATCGCAGTATGTCCCGCAGATCCTCCTGATGGAAAAGCTCTGGCACATCGTAAGGAGCCGTAATGAACAAGATGCTGTCACGCGAGTCCCCGGCTTGCGCGGTCCGCGCGGGTCTCCTGGGGGCGGAAGAATTGAGTATTCGCGTCTTGCGCCTGAACTTCTCATTGATCGTGCGCTGAAAAAAACGGCCGCGCACCAGAAACACGTCCACCGGCTCATCGGTGACCCCGAATACCCAATGCATGATGCCGTGCTGCAAGAGCACAACCGGAACACGACCAACGCTCTCATGCAACAAAAGGACCCGCTCGAATCCCGCGTTGCCGACCACAATCATTTCGGGCGCAACCGAGCTATACCATCGATGCAAAACCCGCGCATTAAAGATCAGAAACGCCAGCCAGCGACTCAGGAAGAGCCGCCACCACTCGCTTTTCAGAAAAACCGCTCGCAGCATATCGTCCGACTGCGACAGGGGGACCGCTGAAATTGCAGCCGCAATCTGCTCGCCGATCGCATGTACTTCCGAGCGCAAAGGAATGTCTGATGCTAGGGCCCAGCCATAGAGATGGTGCCAATCCCTGCCCAATTCCCGAAGCCGCTTGCCTCCAGTCGCCGGATCTTCCACCAGGTAGTTCATTTTCTCGGGTAGATACGGTTCATACTCCAATCCGATTCTGGTGAAGTTGTACGCGGTGGAATAAAACCAGATTCCACCACGCGGCGCACTCTGCGCGCGCGCGCGCTTCCGCAAACCGGCAGAGAGTCGCGACCACAACGGCACGGTACGACGAAAGAATTCCGGCGGGGTAGGCCGCGACGTCCATAGCCGCTTCAATGCCCTGATTTTTGTCGTGGACTCCAAGATGGGTAACTCGACGATCAGTTCATAGCGCGAACCCGTAATCCTTTTAACTTCCCGCAAGCGGTCGAGCCACGGCGAGTACGACTTAAAATGACAACTGCTGAATCCCTGGTCAGAAATCCATCCGTCGAGATGAAGAGCCTGTGCAATGTAGCTAAATTGTTCGAGCAGCGTCTCCTCAAAAATGCTCAGCAAAGGAACACCATCGATATGGGGAGCAGCCTGAAGCAATTTCGAAACCAGCGGATAAACCAATTTCAGGGCATCATCGGGCGAGCCCAGCAGGTGATCCGGGCTGTAAACGCGCTCCGCTCTCTGCAGCCAAGGACTATCCGAAGCAAATTCACACAACAGGCCGACCTCGCCGGTTACGTTTTCTAGAGTGCGATCTTGCGCGGATAGACGAAGGATTTTGCTCATGCTCTGGAATTAAAGGCTCTGGTCATCGCGCCGGGTCAACTGCCGCTCGCGAAGAAGTTTATCGGCTTACGCGTGCACGGATCTCAGCTTTTGTTCGAGAGCTTGCCACTGCTCTTCGGTATCCAGGTCGCAAGCTTCCTCCTCTGGAGGGATAACCCCTATGGTTCGCTCTCCATAGAGCGACTTGCGGGCAAGCACCCCTCGAGTCTTGGCCACGAAAACACTCCCGTCGCGGTGGTACGCAGGGGGTAGTTGTTGCCGCGCTGGAATCGGCTCGGTCTCTCCACTACTGAGGTGAAGCGCCCCGTCGGCACCCGCAAAGTACACCCAATGTGGATTGTATTCGGCAGGAACTGGCCTCACCGAGACTACGGAGTCGGCATTCTGCGACCAGAGTTCAGAAATACAGCGGTCAATCGTTTCCGCGCTTCTCAGTGGACTGGTTGGTTGAAGCAAACAGACCGCGTCATATGTTTGCCCGGCTTCTTCAAGTGAGCGGATGGCATGAACAACCACCTCGATCATCGGGGTCGAATCGTGGGCTAGTTCTGGCGGCCGCAGAAAGGGGATGTCCACTCGCTCGGATCTCCCTACTTCCGCAATCTCCGGATCATCTGTGCTCAATATGACACGCGAGAGAAAATTACTTTTCCGAGCAGCATCAGCCGTATACGAGAGCAGAGGTCTCCCCGCGAGCAAGCGGATGTTTTTCCGTACGATGCCTTTGGAACCGCCACGCGCAGGAATTAATCCCAGAACCGTGTGTTCCGCCAATTGCTCCCTCATTGACGAAAACAGTACCACAGTTGATTCCATAAGCAATCAGCACGCGGACGTGACAAGAAGCTTATCTTAGAGCGTGGAAATTTCGAGACGGTTTTCGCCCTTCCAATGCTAAAATGTGCGACGAACTCTCCAGCCACAAATTGCGAGACAATCCTGCGCGATAGACCAGCCTCTTCGACTCGGGATGTGTAACCAGTGTGTGCGTTTTGATGAAGTCTTGAATTGAGCTGTTTGCGGCAGTGACATAAGTATTAAGGGAGCAGGCATGGATCTCGGGCCCCTGGTACAGGCGAGTAATTCCATCGTTCGCGACAATCCGCTTTCTCCAGGCTTGGACTTGGGAAGAGCGCCAGGTCCCTATATCTATCCCGATCTCCCCAGCCACGAATCTGCGCTGGGCCATTCTTTTCGTTTGCTCGTAAAGCGCAAGTGGGTCGTCATTTCCTGCCTGGCGACAATCTTTTCGATCGTCGCTATCGCCACATTGAGAATGACGCCCATCTACGAAGCCAGCGGCACCATTGAAATTAATAAACCCGATGCGAGCTTGAACTTTCAGAATTCGGCCACTTTCAATGTGGATTATTACGATCCCACAGAGCTGGAAACCGAACTGAAGATACTGCAGAGCGACTTGCTGGCAACCCAGGTCATCCGAGAACTCAATCTCGACCGGGGCCCAGCATTGGCCGGGCAAGCGCCTCCTTCGCCATCCTCAATTGACCTCGCTCCCGATCCCCTGCAGAGCGATCCCGCCCGGGCCTCGGCCGCGGTGGGAGCTTTCAAATCCAGTCTGAGAGTGGCCCTGAGTCCCAATACGCGCATCATCGAAGTGCATTACCGCAGCGCAGATCCCCACATGGCGTCCAACGTCGTCAACACATTGATGCAGACGTACGTGGAGAATAACTACAAGGCTCGCTTCGAATCCACCATGCAGGCTTCGGACTGGTTGACAAAACAGCTCGTCGATTTGCAGATGAAAGTAGAAACCGACGAAGAGAAGCTTGTTCGTTACCAAAAAGAGCACGAGATCCTTGGAACGGATGAGAAGCAGAACATCATCATGTCCAAGCTGGACGAACTCAATAAGGCGCTCACGGAGGCGGAAAGCGACCGGATGGACAAAGAGGCGCTTTTCCGACTGGTTGAGTCCGGCGATCCAGACGCCATTGCGGCCAGCGCTGGAGGGATCAGCATTGGTGGCGGCAACTCCCAATCCGCGTCGGTTTTTCTCGATAATCTGCGAGCCAAACAGGCCGATCTGAAAGTTCAGGTAGCCGATCTAAGCACTCAGTTTGGCCCTTCATATCCGAAATTGACGCAGTTGAACAATCAACTAAAGGAAGTCGACGCGCAAATTCAGGCGGAAATGAAGAAGATCCTGGTTAGTTTGCGCGGGCAATACACGACTGCTCTGCAGCGGGAAGGCATGCTGCGCGAAGCGTTTGAAAAGCAAAAACAGGAAGCCAACAAGCTGAACGAAAGCGCCATCGAGTACAGCATGCTCAAACGCGAGGTCGACACCAGTCGGCAACTTTACGAGGGCTTGCTGGAGAAGCTTAAGGAAGCGGGCGTGGCCGCCGGGTTGAAATCGAATAATTTCCGAATTGTAGATAACGCCAGGCCTCCCGCCGGGCCGATCGAGCCTGACGTTCCCCGCAATCTGTTAATGGGCGTCTTCCTCGGCTTGGCTTCGGGCGTGGGGTTGGCCTTTGTGCTCGAAGCACTGGACAGCACAGTGCGAACCACCGAGCAGGCTCAGATGATTTCGGGGCTTTCCTCGCTGGGAATGATCCCCCTCGGTTCCAAGTCTGGGCGTGAAGGCGCCAATCCAAAGCGCTTGGTCCTGGCCAGTTCGAAAGAGGCGGTGGAACTTGTCACCCAGGCCCGGCCGCAGTCCCAGATGGCCGAGTCCTATCGGGCACTTCGCACTTCCCTCCTACTGTCGAATCTGGGAGCTCCCCCCAAGGTCATCATGATCACCAGCGCCTTGCCGCAAGAAGGCAAGACCACCACCAGCATCAACACAGCAGTCGTGCTGGCCCAGAAAGGTGTCCGTGTGTTGTTGATCGATGCCGATCTTCGCAGGCCGAGCATCCACAAAACACTCGGCATGGGACCTCACTGCGGGCTGAGCAATGTGCTCACGGGCAGCGCTACTGTGGATCAGGCGATCGTGCGCACTGCGCTTCTTCCTAATCTGTTCGTGTTTCCGGCAGGCACGCCTCCGCCAAATCCGGCGGAGTTGCTGGCATCATCCAATATGCACGATGTACTGCAGCAGTTGCGTGAGCAGTACGATCACATTGTCATCGACACACCGCCTTCGCTTTCCGTGACGGATGCCGTAGTCCTTTCGCCACGCGCCGACGCCGTAGTGCTTGTCATTCGTTCCGGTCAAACCTCGAAGCAGGCTCTTCGCCGCTCGCGTGACATACTTTTTCAGGTAAACGCGAAGGTGGTTGGAGTTTTACTGAACGCTGTTGATCTGAGTTCGCCCGATTACTACTACTACTACGAATATCAGGGCAAGTACGCCGGATACTATCGCAATGAAGACTCCTCCGAGGTCCATGAAGAAGGAGAGGACGTCGAGGAAACATCGGCCTCAAGCAGCGCGTAGCGACGATTTGCCCGCCACAAAATGAAGATTCCCCTCAATACTCGCCGCAAGTGGCTCATCGCGGCTCCCGTTACCCTGCTTGCCTTCTCTTACTTCGTGGCGTGTGTGCGCCAGCTTGCCGCCTCCTGGCTAGGGAGTCGGCCTCAGTTGGCCAGCCTTCAACGGGCAGCGTGGCTGGATCCCGGAAATGCGGAATATCGCAATCATCTGGGCCGCTACTACGATCTAGTAGCTCACGATCCCGCTTCGGCTGTGAGCTACTACCAATCGGCGGTTCAACTGAATCCCCATTCGGCGCAGCTCTGGTTCGACTTGGCCAGCGCCTATCAGGTTCTCGGAGACGTACCAGCCCAGACTGGAGCCCTGGAACATGCCATTCAAGCCGACTCAATGAAACCCGATGTCGCTTGGGAGGCAGGCAACCTTTACCTGGTGCAAGGCGAGAACGAGAAGGCCTTGCGCGAATTCAGCGCAGTCATTGCGAACGACACAACCCTCGACGTCGCCGCTCTCCAGCTTTCCTGGCGGATCCAGCCCGATATCGACGCGCTGTTAAAAGATGTCATCCCCGCGCGCGCCAGCGCTTATCTCAATTTCCTTACTCTGCTGGAGTCCAAGCAAGAGACGGCAGGCACGATGAAGGTTTGGGATGCGCTGATGCGAACCACCGAACCTTTCGAACAGCGGCACGCGTTCAACTATATTCGATACCTGGTTGAGCATAAGGAAGTCGATGAGGCGGTGTTGGCCTGGAAGCAGACGGTCAACCGCTTCGGTCTCTCCTCTTACCTGCCCTCGACCGCAAATCTCGTCGTCGATGGAAATTTCGGTCTCGACATTTTGAATGCCGGCTTCGACTGGCAGTATCAAAAGATGTCCAGTGTTACGTTAACTCTCGACCCCGGCGATTTTCATGCCGGACGCCGGTCTCTGCTGATTGCTTTTGACGGTCCGGGGATAAGAGAGGCCGGTATTTACCAGCTAATCCCTGTGGAACCCAATACCACGTACGACTTCACCGGTTATTACAAGAATGGCGAGGGAGAAATGCAGGGTGCAGGCGGGCCGCACTTCACCATTCAAGATGTGTATACGCAGACGGTTTACTACGAAAGTGAAGAACTGAAAGAGGCGACCTATTGGAAATCGGCTGACGGCGAATTCACAACAGGTCCCGATTGCAAACTTGTCATCTTGCACGTTCGCCGGCTCCCGGAAGGCAGTCCCATGCGTGGAAAGCTTTGGGTCGGCGACTTCCACATCACCAGGAAAGCTTCGTAGAGAAGTTACAGGTTCATGAGCGCTGATCAAAAAAACGGTAATGTAACTTCGAAATTGCGGTCGGCACGCCTGGGCGCCGTCGTGATGTACGGCGCCTTCAGTTTGCTGATGTTCGGGCCGCTGGCGTTCGGCGCGGTAGAGCCTTGGTCGATCTTCATATTGCAAGCCGGTTCGCTGTTCCTGATGCTCCTTTGGTTGGCCAAGCAGTGTCTGGATCAGGAGATCACTCTCTCGTGGAATCCGCTATTTCTGCCTATGTGTGCATTCGCGGCATTGATTCTGCTGCAGATCATTTTCGGAAGGAGCGCTTACCTTCACGACACAATGTCAGGAGCGATGTTGTACGCCGCCTATGGGATGCTCGGCTTCCTTGCAACCCAGACGCTGATTCGCACGGGGCAAGCCCGCAGAATTGCCGTGAGCCTCGCAATTTACGGCTTTGCTCTCGCTGCGTTTGCGTTGCTGCAGGGAATCTCGCCGAACGGCAGGATCTATTGGACACGCGTACCCCGCATGGGCGGATGGATCTACGGTCCCTACGTGAATCACAACCATTACGCCGGAATCATGGAAATGCTGGTTCCCATTCCATTGGTCCTTGCCCTTTCCCGTCTTCTACCCGAACGGGGACGCATCATGGCGGGCATTGCAGCGGCTGTGATGGTGGGTACGATTTTCCTCTCTGGTTCCCGCGGCGGCATGATTGCGATCTTCGGCGAGTTGGCAGTGCTCGCCGTCGTCCTGCTTCGTCAAAAGAGACGGGCCCGTATCGCCGTCGCAAGCGTGGCTTTCGCCCTCGTTCTGTTCAGTTTACTCAGTTGGCTTGGAGGCAAAGAGCTTACGGCTCGTGTTTCGAGCATTTCGTCGGAAACTCGAAGTGAAATCTCCGGCGGCATGCGTCTCTCCATTGATCGTGATGCCTTTCGAATGTTTCTTCGCAGACCGGTCCTCGGCTGGGGTCTGAGGACGTTCCCAGTTGTCTACCCGCAGTTCCGCAGCTTCTATACGAATTTCTTCATTAATGAAGCTCACAATGATTACATGCAACTGCTGACTGAAATGGGGCTGGCCGGGTTCTGCGTGATGCTTTGGTTCCTGGTCGTGCTCTATCGCCGCGCTCTCGGTAAGATCGCGAACTGGAGCACGCAGGTCACCGGCGCACTCACTTTGGCTTGCATGTTAGGAGTGACAGGCATCCTCGTGCACAGCTTCTTCGATTTCAATCTTCAGATCCCTGGCAATGCAGCATGGTTCTACGTTTATTGCAGCCTGGCGGCCGCTCCTCCGCTGTTGCAACGCGCGCGAAAACACCTGCCAATGCCTACTGAGCCCGTCCAAGTGATGCCCGTCTCAGAAGTGGTCTAGGTTAAATTACCGCGAGGAAAAATTCGGCAAGCAGTGAGCTTTACTGTTTGCAATGATGCACTGGAACTGCTAAGGCTTAGCAGGGCTCGCAGGATCATCATTCTTGATCAGGATGAAGGTCGTTAATGCGCCAACTGCCACCCCACCTAGCCCGACGGCGACCGGAGAATTGAGAATACCGCCGGTAGCCGCTGGAACGGCTCCGGTGCCCTGCTTCTTGCTTTTCTTCTTACCTTCTTTGTTCGGTTCCGCAGTCTCGTCTCGCGCCGTTTCCTGCCCTTGCGCCAGAATTACGGTGTCGTGACCGTCATCAATTTTGACGTCACCCTTTTTTGCTGCAATCCTTACTGTCCCATCCACGTCCACAACGCTAAATTCGGTCCACATGTTCGATGCGGGACTTACTTTGATGCCCCCAGCATCAGTGGCCACTCCCTTCGACGTAGCGACCGTAACCCCGCCATGCTCGATTCGGATCGAGCTAACTTCAAACTTCACAAGCGAATCGGATTGTACCGTGATGCTTGATCCCGTCTCGTTGATATTAGCTACGGAATCCGAACGCGTTTGCAACAAATCTCCGGAGAAGATTGCCGAGGATAAGCCGGGAACCCGTGTTCCGTTGATCCAGGATGGGCCATTCGTGTGAAGCATGCCTGCATTGGAATCCGCGGCGAACAAAGAAAACGGCAAAAGAATCAACAAGCAAACGCTGACCCAGCCGCGCACGGCGGACCCACCCATGCCCACACCCCGCATTAACTAAGATTGATTCCTTTGTCCGAAATCGTATCCTCACGGGTGTTCTCCGTCAATGAAATTTGTGTACGGCTGGTTTTCTACTGGAGAACTCCTTTGCGCCATGCCCACGGTATTGTGGACGGCGAAATCGGTTCAACGCCACCGCTCAACCGCGTTCCACCAAATCAATCGCAGCCACTCGTCGACGCAAGTCTTAGCCCACTGGCGATGAGTCCACCAATGAACCCCAAACTGCGTGTCATCGCGCGCTGCCGCCACCGAAAATGCTTTCCCGCGAAGTTCGTGACGGAACGTGCTCAGCGAACGCCGAGTATGAAATGCGGAAGTCACCAGCAGGATTCGCGTCCCTTGCTCATGCGTCAAACATTGGGCTACGTCATGAGATTCGTCTCGGGTCGAAAGCCCAACAATCGGGCAGATCGCGATCGATGCAGCCTGTTGCAAATTCTGAACGTATTTCTGCGCTATCTCCATTTGCTGTGTGTCGTAAATCATGGCATCGGCCGGAACGTCGAGGAGCACTCGCCGCCCATAGCCTTGCTGCAGAAGCTGAAGAGCGTGTGCCGGACGGTGGTCTGTTTCCCCCGCCAACACGACAATTACATCCGAAGGTTTGGGATCATCCACCACCAACAAGGTTCCCGCCTTAAATGCAAAGATGCCCGTAACACCCGCTACGACTGCCCACATGCCAACTCGCCTTCCGAACTTTGTCATTTCGAAATTCAACTTTCCTATCCGATAGGCCGATTTTATGGGCCTCTACACGAGCCTTTTCACAAATTCAGAAGCTAGCCGCATGCTAAAATTGGGAGTTTTTCATGCGGTCTCTTTGGTTTTTGTACAGGACTTCCTATGACCCCGTCTTCTATCGCAGACTCGTTTATTGATCAAATCAAAAGCAAGATTCAGCAACGCCAGGCCCGGGTTGGGATTATCGGACTCGGTTACGTCGGCCTGCCGCTTGCCCTCCTTTATAGTGATCAAAAATTCAAGGTCACTGGTTTCGACATCGACTCTCGCAAAGTAGATACCTTAGCGAAAGGCGGCTCTTATATTTATCGCATAGCCCCCGACGAGATTCAGGCCGCGAAGGCTCACGGGTTCTACGCTACATCCGATTATTCGCAAATCAGCGACATGGATGCAGTTATCATCTGCGTACCCACCCCGCTTGACCAATATCACGAGCCGGACCTCAGCTTCATTACCGATACTACACATTCCATCGCGCCTCATCTGCGCGCTGGGCAGCTCGTCGTACTCGAAAGCACCACGTACCCGGGCACCACAGAAGAGGTAATGGTGCCGATTCTGGAGAAGGAAAATAAAGCCGCTCTCAAAGCCGCGCGTAATGAGACTCTCACAGGAAAAGAATTCTTTGTCGCGTTCTCCCCGGAACGCGAAGATCCCGGTAATACCACCGTGGCCCGTCAGGATATTCCTAAAGTTGTAGGGGGCCTGAATCCTCAAGCGTCGGAACTCGCCCAGGTTCTTTACGGTTCGATCTTCAACCGCACCGTCCCCGTATCTTCACCCGCCGCTGCGGAGATGACCAAGCTCCTGGAAAATATTTACCGCTGCGTCAACATCGCTCTGGTGAACGAACTCAAGCTTCTGTGCTTACGAATGGGAATCGATATCTGGGAAGTCATCGAGGCCGCGTCGACCAAGCCTTTCGGCTTCCACCCGTTCTATCCCGGGCCCGGCCTGGGCGGACATTGCATCCCCGTAGATCCTTTTTACCTTTCCTGGAAAGCCAAGGAATGGGACTTCCGCACGCGTTTCATCGAACTAGCCGGTGAGATTAATACCAATATGCCCTATCACGTTCTGGCGTCGGTCAGTCACGCCTTGAACACTCACAAAAAGTCGGTAAACGGTGCCCGGGTTCTCGTGCTGGGCGTCGCCTACAAGAAAGACATTGACGACCTGCGCGAATCGCCTTCCTTAACGATCATCGAATTGCTGCAGAAAGATGGTGCTCTGGTCAGCTATCACGATCCCTATTTCCCATTCATCGGTCGGGGGCGTAAGTATGACCTGCAGATGAAATGTGCCGAGTTGAAAGAACTGGGACAATACGATTGCGTTGTCATCGTGACCGACCACTCCGATTACGATTATCACAGGATCGTGCAGGAGGCGCAGTTGGTGGTCGACACCCGCAATGCCACCCGCCAAATCAACAGCCCAAAAATCGTTCGTTGCTAATCCGCTGAACGGAAATCTGTCCTAAGATCGTGTAGTTTTTCGCATGGATTCGCCTTAGCGCCTTCTGTTGCTAGCCCGGCGAGATTCTGCAAACTATTGAATCTATAAGAGCTTACGGTTTTAGCGATGCCGCGGCGATTGGCCTCTCTCGTGCATCCCTATCCTTGGCGAGAGTACACTTGGATGTGAGCCTGACTCCCCAGGCATCCGCCTTCAGTAATGTTGCAGAACTTTTAGTCTGCAACCAGTGTTTGCACAACTGAACCAAAGAAGCTGATTATGCCGTCTCCCGGCTCCGACGAATCAGTTTTATTCTCCTCTCTCCCTAGGTGGAAGACGCCCTGGCAAGATTTTGTTCTCAGTTACGGAACGCAGGCTGCCCTGATTGCGATTCTGGCGTGGGTACCGGTTCTACACCCGGAACTTCTGGAACAGCCCAAAAAGGATTACCACGCCATTGAACTAGTGCCCACTCCTGTTCCGGTCAATCACGAGGTGCAGAGACAACTTCCTCGCCCCAGGCTCGAGACAAAACTTGAGCCGGCTCCAATCGCCGCTTTACGCGTGCCCGCTGCGAAACCGCGACCCAAGCCGGAAGTAAAGGACGCTCCCGCGCCTGAAGTGAAGATTGCTGCGAGCAAGTTGGAGCATCTGCCGGTCACTCCTGCAATTCCCAGGCAGATTGTCCGAACGAATGTTTTTTCGACCGGTAGCTCAGCCCCGCAAACGACGCAGCGTGCGGTGCAACAGGTACAGACGGGCGGCTTTGGCGATCCCCATGGAGTGCCCGCAAGAACAACTCAGACCCGCGCTGTAAACATCGCGCAATCTGGCGGTTTCGACATGCCGACCGGCCCCGGATATGGCAACGGCACCGGCGGTGCGAATGGCGTTCGCGGGGTGGTAGCGAGCAGCGGCTTTGGCGGCGGGGTAGCGATCGCTCCTGCCCGCAGTTCGTCATCAGCTACGGTTCACCCGGCGGGTTTCGGCGATGCCGATGTTGCCGCGCCTCCCACCGTCCAATCGCGGCCCGCGACTCAGGCAACCGCGAACCTGGTTCCGGCAGAAATCCTTTCCAAGCCGGTGCCGAACTATACCGATGACGCTCGCGCCAAACGAATCGAGGGCGAGGTACTCCTCGAAGTGATTTTGGAAGCTTCCGGCAAACTTCGTGTTCTAAGAGTTGTCCGCGGACTCGGACACGGTCTGGACGATGCGGCCGTTCGCGCCGCCGAACAGATCCGCTTTAAGCCCGCGTTGAAAGACGGCCAACCCTATGACTCCACGGCCGTCGTTCACATTATTTTTCAGTTAGCGTGATTCGCTCACCAGAAGGTTGGTATCCGTATGATTCGGTCGATCTCGGGTTTGGGCCTTTCCGTTCTTTTGTTCTGCAGCCTCACACTCACAGCTCAGAATTCTTCCACTTCCAGCTTAGCCGCAGCGCAACCTGCAGAGTCGAAAGACTCCTCTGCCGCACAAGCGTTGTATACCGCGACTCCCGCCGCCTCTCTCAGCGACGTGATGGATCGGGTAGTGCAACGCGAGCACTATTTCATGGCGCAGATGCGGCACATGCATCCGCTGGTGGAGACCTATTTGCAGGATCTCAAAAACGATGCTGATGGCAATCCCCAACCGGTAAAGGATCAATACTTTTTGGGCCGACTCGATATGAGCGATGGCCCCGAAGATACCTCGTTTATCGGTCAGCCGGGCTTCGGTCATCGCATGTTGACCAGGCTCACCGGCCTTTACGATCTTCATTACCTTCCCCTGGGCTTCGCCCAAATGGTGGTGCTCGACTCCGATTTCCAGAAAAAATATTACAAATTCACCTTTGTTCGGCGTGAATTTCTGGGCGAAATCCGTTGCCTTGTCATCGATGTGCAGCCGCGTGAGGGAGAAAGATCCGTCCGCTTCCGAGGCCGAATCTGGGTCGAGGATCAGGACTACAATATCGTCCGCTTCAATGGAACCTATTATCCGCAGCCCAAACTCAATTTCTTTTTCCACTTCGACAGCTGGCGTTTGAACATGCGGCCGGGCACATGGCTGCCTGCCTACGTCTACACCGAAGAATCCAATCTAAAGACTGGGCTTACCAAGGCCCTTCACTTTAAGGCACAGACGCGGCTCTGGGCTTATGATTTGAAAGGACTCAATAAGAATGAAGAGTTCACGCAGATTCTGATCGACTCGCCCGAGTCCGTCAAAGATCAAAGCGATGCTGCTTCGGACCCAAGCCCCGTAATGGCCGAGCGCATGTGGGAACGGCAAGCCGAAGAAAACGCCATCGAGCGCCTTCAGAAAATCGGCCTGCTCGCGCCTTCAGGACAGGTGGACAAGGTTCTTTCCACTGTTGTGAACAATCTGCTGGTTACGAACAACATCGACCTGCAGAGTGACGTCCACTGCCGCGTTCTGCTAACCGCTCCACTGGAATCCTTCACGATCGGTCACACGATTGTCCTGAGCAGGGGGCTGCTCGATGTCCTACCCGATGAAGCCGCGCTGGCTATGGTGCTGGCGCATGAGTTGAGTCATATCGTTCTGGGACATCCTTTCGACACCGAACTCGCCTTCAACGATAAACTCTTCTTCCCCGATCACGAATCCTTCCAGCGCCTCGACTTCAAACGGAATACGGCCAATGAGCAGGCTGCAGATACCAAGGCTTTGGAGCTTTTGCAGAACTCTCCGTACAAAGACAAACTGGGAAATGCCGGGCTGTTCCTGAGAGCGCTGCAGGAGCACGCTCCGGATTTGCCTAAACTGATTCGTCCACACCTGGGAAACGGTTTCGCCAGCGTCAAGAACGTTCGCATGGCGAGTTTGCTGGCTACGGCTCCTGCTTTGGATCAAATGCGCCTCGACCAGATCGCTGCTCTACCTCTTGGTGGACGCATAAAACTCGACCCTTGGACAGATCAGGTGGAATTATCAAAGGCTAAGCCCGTTGCCCTGGCGTCGTCGCGTGAAAGAATGGAGTTCGAAATAACTCCATTCTTTCCGTATCTCTCTCGTCTATCAACAGGAGGCACGGACAAGGTGGCCCTCACCAGTGAGCAGGCTGTCAATAAACAGAAGTAGAGTGCGGCTACAATCAGGAGGGATTAAAGTGTTAAGAACACACCGCACCGCGCCCTGTGCATGGGGCTTCAGTGCATCGTAAGTGCAAAGGCTGAACCCTTGCTTGCGTTTTTGAGCTACTGGATCGCGCTGCCAACTTGAGAGAACACGTTGTTGGCATTCGAACCGATGAGACGAATCGTACCTACGACGATCACGAGAATCACAGCCAACATCACCGCGTATTCGGCGATGTCCTGACCACGCTCATCGTTCCAGAGTTTTTGTAGAAGTTTTGCCACGGGGCTCCTCTTTTAACCAGCGCTTGTACTGCTGCCATCCCCCAAAGTAACTTTCGGAAAACGTTACTAACGGATAGTGCTCGGCACGCCCTTCCGTGAACAAACTATAGCCGCACCCACCCGGTCGGCCAATGGCACCGAAGTGCCACACGTAAATAACTGATTTAACTGGGAATTAGCTCAGGCAATGCTTTTGAGCGGCAAAGCCTGATTCACCGCAAACAACGCCAACTCTAGCCGCGTCGACACGCCCAACTTGTCAAAAATATTGCTAAGGTGGTGCTTGACCGTATCTTCGCTGATCTTGAAATATTCCGCTATTTCTTTATTAGAGTACCCAGCCACCACAGCGGAAACGATCTCAAGTTCGCGCGGGGTAAGCCCAAATTTTTTCTGCCGCGCTTCATCGTGCGAGGACTGCATCAACGTGCGCAAGTACTGCACGAGATTCGAAACGCTCTCTCGCCCCACCCAATATTCCCCGTCCATGACAGTCTGGATCGCTTTCAGCAAGAGTTGCGTGGCCGAATCCTTCAGCACGACGCCGCGGGCACCTAATTGCAGAGCCTCCACGATCTGCCCCTTCTCCGCCGCCGCCGTCAATAGGATCACACGCACCGGCGTGGCGTTCGCGGGCATGCTCAAGTCCCGCAGCGCTTCCAGCCCCGGATGTTTTGGCATCGCAAGGTCGAGCAGCAGAATGTCAGGTTTCAACTGCTTCGCCAGTTTGACCGCTTCGGCGCCGTCGGCGGCTTCGCCTAGAACTTTCAGATCCGCTTCAGCTTCCAACAGCCTGCGCAAACCATCGCGAAATATTGGATGGTCGTCCGCGATTACGATGCGAATTTGTTGCTTCTTAAACGTCATGTGGCATATTTCCGTTCCGAGGCACAGTAATTTCCAGGCGCGTTCCTTGTCCGGGATTTGATTCTACCGTGAGTTCCCCAGCAATCAATCGCACCCGTTCTTTTATAACCGCGGGACCCTTTCCGGCCTCTTCCATTTGTTCCTGATTGTAACGGCCCGCAAACGCGAAGCCTTTGCCATCATCTTCCACCGTGAGAGTCCATTTCTCGCGACTGGAAGCCAAACGCACCAGCGCATGCCGCGCTCCGCTATGCTTGCGCACGTTCACCAGGCCTTCTTGGACGATTCGCAACACCTCCCGGCAGACACGTTGCGGCATATCCAATTCGTCCAGATCGGTGACGAACCGTGCATTGATTCCGGTTTCCCTTTGAAAGCGCTCGACGGTGTCTTTCAGGACTCCCAGCAAGCGCTGTGCGTCCACGTCGATCGCCTTCATCTGCTGCATCAGTTCCCGCAACTTGAGTACTTCCTCCCGCAGCAGCCCTTGAATTCGTCCAAGTTCGCCGCTGATCGGCCGGTTCGCTTCCGCCTGGCGGCGTACCACATCAACCTGCATCTCCATCGCGATAAGCGATTGCACCGCGCCATCGTGAAGTTCCCTGGCAAAGCGCGCCCTCTCCGCCGCTAGCGCTCGCCGTCGCAACCGGTGCAACAGGTAAACGTTGTAAATGGCTGGACCGACTTGCCGAACTACGTCCAGCAGGAAGCGCAATTCCTCTTGTTTCTCGCCGTGCCAGGACAGATCGTACAGGAATATCCGGCCCCGCCACTCCCCTCCAGATAAGAACGAAACTGTGACTACGGAATCAAAGCTCTGCACCTGCCGCAACTGCGAAAGAGCCGCCAGATCGGTTGCCGCTACCGGATGCCCTGAATAATCCAACGCTAATGTCGTCCAATCCTCGCCTTTGATCGAGGCATAACAGACATCGCCCGGGAATCCATCCAGATAAACTTTCGCGTCGCGAGGACTAGACTCCAACCATTTAAACTCAGCCCGCGCTGTTCCGCTCGCTCGATTCAGTTCCCCCACGAAGACCCTCTTGCTGTGCATCTCCTGCGACGCCACGATGCCCCGGGACGCGCCGTACATGGAGAGCAACTCCTGGAAGATTTGCTCCATCGTGCCGGTCAGACCCGCTTCCACTCTCACTTTCGAAAGCATTCCTGTCACTACTGCCTTTTCGGCGCGCAGATGCTTCTGCTGCTCCGCCAAATACCCGAGCAGAAGCCCCATGACAATTAAATAAATCGAGAGCATGAACAACCGTTGCGGCTCGAAATCCGTGACGTTGATGTGCAATCCCGTCAGGGTTCGCAGTGGCAACGAGCCTTGATGCCAGACATGAAGAACAACAAAGCTTTCAATCCATAGCACAACCGCTTCGGCCACCGCAGTGCCGAGTGTCTCCCATAATCCCCATCGGTACGCAGCCGCAGCCAGCACGAAAAAGAAGAACAGGAAAAACGGTGAACGTGCTCCTTGAGCGAACAGTGAAATCAGAGCTGGCCATACGATGTCACCGCAGTGCACCAGCAAACGAAACGCTGCCGTCGACTGCTGCCGCCTCCTCAGCAGCATCAGAATTAAGATTCCGTTCGCCATGTAAAAGACGAACAGACCGTAGGCCGCCCACGAGTGCCCTAGTTCTGTGGGATCCATGCGGATCGCAACCAGCGTGGAGATCGCCAGAAACACTCGGGCAGTCGCCAGCCAGCGCTCAACGCGGCGGGTTTCCCCCGGATCGGGGGGAATTCTTAATCTCCAGGATTGTCGATAGCGCTCTACGTGAGGATTCAAAACCAATCCGCCTCGACGGCGTGGCAACTACGCGGACATTATTGAATAAAAAGATCTTATGAGCAAGTGCGGCTCTATATGCACCGCTTACCCGCGACTTACAACTGTTCGATCTGACTAATATGTAGAGGTTACTCTGGTAACCAATGCCGGCGGAGGATCACCTCTACAATGGGACCGAGGTTGTGTCCTTGAGCAAGCGTTCCAATCTATGGCTGGCAGCGGTGGCAGGGTTGCTTACGGCGGCTATTCTGACGTCCGCCGCTTTGCCACGATCTTTCGCTCTGACCGCCTTCAGTGACATCGTCCAGTCGCTGCTGTTGCTCTCTGGTACAGCTGCTTTCGTTCCACTGGCGTTGCGCGCGCGCGGTCGCATGCGCATTTTCTGGTCGCTCATCACCCTCGGGCTGGCTTTCTGGCTCCTGTATCAGTTGTTTTGGACGTATTACGAGGTTGGCTTGCGACGCGACGTCCCCGATCTTTGCGCCTGGGACATCGTCTTGTTCCTCCATTTCGTTCCCTTGATGGCCGCCTTGGCCCTGCGCCCGCACGTTCCGCGCGATGAATACGGAGCGCTCGTGGGTCGCCTCGATTTCGCTCTCTTGCTGGTCTGGTGGTTTTATCTATACGTGTTCATTGTGATGCCCTGGCAGTATGTTGTGCCCGATATTTCCGCCTACAACCGCAATCTGAGTTCAGTTTACAACGCCGAGAAACTTGCCTTTCTCACCGGCCTGCTTGTCTGTTGGAGCACGAGCAAAGGCCCGTGGAGAAAGTTTTATCGGGCGCTCTTCGGAATGAGCGTCTGCTACTCTGCGGGGTCCACGGCAGCTAATTGGGCGATCGCCGGCAAAGCCTATTACAGCGGCAGCGTCTACGACATTCCATTACTTGCCGCCATGGCCAGCCTGACCTGGATCGGCCTACGCACAAAAATTGAAAATACCGAGCCCGAAACAGCCCACGCGTCCACCAGTTATGGCGTGTGGATTGCGCGCTGCAGCATGATTGCAGCCTTCTCCCTGCCGTTGTTCGCGGCCTGGGCCATGTCCGATCTCCAAATTCCAGCCCGCATGCGCGTGTTCCGCCTGGCGCTGACGTTGTTAGCGGCATTCTGCATGGGAATCATGGTCTTCCTGCGTCAACAGAGGCTCGATCGCGAACTCATGCGGCTCATCCATCACTCGCGGGAGTCTTTCGACAGTTTGAAACGTCTGCAAGCGCAGATTCTTCTGTCGGAGAAGTTGGCATCAGTAGGCCAACTGGTTGGCGGCGCCGCCCACGAACTCAATAATCCAATCACCGCCATGCTGGGCTATTCTGATCTGCTGCTGAACACGCCGCTCAGCGCGGCACAGAAGCTTTTGGCCGCTAAAATCGGGCAGCATGCGCGCCGCACAAAATCGCTGGTCGCCAGCCTGATCAGCTTTGCCCGCCAGGCGCCCGCTCCAAAGACATTGCTGGACCTGAACACCCTGGCGCGCACGGCGGTCAAGCTCACCCAGCCCCAATGGGAAGCCCTCGAACTCGAAGTGCACACACAACTCGATCCCGCACTTCCCAAGGTGTTAGGAGACTCCAATCAGCTCCTGCAAGTATGTCTGCAGCTGATTGCGAACTGTCTGCACCTGCTGAGCGAGCGAGGCGGCAAGATCGTGACCGTGAGCACCGGACGCCAAGCTGGCATCTGTGTTCTGCAAATCGCGGCCGCCGCCGCGCCATCGAATTCAGAAGAAGTAAGTTCGCCCGGTGACGACAGCTTGAGTTTAAGTGCCTGTCAAGGGATTCTGCAGGAACACCGCGGTCAGATTTCCCGGGAACTTGGAACAGATGGATCGGTTCTTCTGCGAGTTGAACTTCCCGTTTCCGATCTCCCCGCTGCGAAGAGCAAGCCAAAAGAAGCTACCGTGCCGGTGATGTGGCAATCTCGACCGTACGCTTAAGCTGGCCGCAAGCCGCATAAATGTCTCGACCCCGCGGACGCCTCACAAAAGCTGGGATCCCCCCATTCATCAGGATCTGCTGAAAAGCTGCCACGCGGTCCTCCGCAGGGGTCGAGAACTGAATTCCAGGTCCGGGATTCAGGGCGATCAAGTTTACCTTTGCCCGCATACCTCGCAGCAGTTCGACTACCTGCTTCGCATTTTCGGCTGTGTCGTTCACCCCATTCAGAAGAACGTACTCAAAAGTAATTCGTTCGCGATTGCGCAAGGGGAAACTCCGGGCGGCCGCCATCAGCTTCTCTAGATTCCACTTGTGATTCAGCGGCATCAATTGCGTGCGTAGTTCGTCGTTCGAAGCATTCAGTGAAATCGCTAGTTTCGGCCGAATCTTTTCCTCTCCAAAGTCGTTAATACGCGGCACAATCCCCGCCGTGGAAACAGTCATCCTCGACTCCGCGATCCCTACCTCCTCCACCAACAGGCGCACTGCCTTGATAAAGTTGTCGTAGTTCAGGAACGGCTCGCCCATTCCCATAAAGACGAGATTGATCCGGTCCTGCGGAAGCGCCACTTTTTGGTCCTTCAGGACGGCGCAGACCTGCCCAACAACTTCTCCGGCCGTAAGATTTCTTTTCACGCCCAGCAGCGCTGTCAGGCAAAACTGGCAGTCCACCGCGCAGCCAACCTGGCTTGAGACGCATATTGTCGCCCGATCCCAACCGCGAGGCCCAGCCTCCTCGGCATCTCCGGACTCGCTGCCATCGCCGGCCTCTCCCCCGTCGCCCTCGGGCATCCAAACGGTTTCAACGCTCTGCCCGTCTGCAAATCCAATCAGGTAGCGAACCGTGCCGTCCTGGGACACGAATCTCTTCTCGACAGCCGGGGATCCCACCGAAACCCCTTTGGCTGCAAGCGTTTCCCGTAGCAGTCGGGGCCAGGTCGAAATCTGCTCAATACGATCAACCCGCTGCCGGTAAACGGCATCAAGAACTTGGCTCGTGCGGTAGCCAGGTTCGCCTAAGCTGTCCACCAGCGAAGCAAGCTCAACGCGATCCATTCCGAGCAGTGTGATATTTAAGTCCATGATTCTAAAAGCTTAAGTTATTCTCGCACACTCCTCGACCGTATGTCAGAATAGGAAAGGCCCCTCCGAAGTATGTCGCCGGCCTCGTACTGCGAAGTCTTAACAGCGGAAACCGAATTTCCTATGTCGCAGGAAGTGCGCAATATTCGTCGTCAAAAACTGCCCAACGGGTTGACCATCATCACCGAGCAGATGCAGCACATCCGATCCGCTTCGATTGGGGTCTGGCTGCAGACCGGATCGCGCGACGAAGACGCGGAATGGAACGGCATCTCCCACTTCATCGAGCACATGGTTTTCAAGGGAACGACGCACCGTTCTGCGGAGGATATCGCCCGCCAAGTCGATTCCATCGGCGGCAACATGGACGCTTTCACCGCCAAGGAGTGCATCTGCTTCAACGTGAAGGTGCTCGATGAGCACGTGCCCACTGCCCTCGACATCCTGAGCGACCTGGTTCTCAACCCCACGTTTGCTGCCGCCGACATCGTGCGCGAACGCGGCGTGATCATGGAAGAGATCAAGATGGACGAAGATAATCCCGATTATCTCGTCCACGAAATTTTCACTCAGAATTTCTGGAAGGGCCATCCTCTCGGCAAACCGATCCTTGGCACCAAAGAGACTGTAAAGCGCTTCGAACGCGAGCCGGTGCTCGACGCCTACGCGCATCGATTTGCCCCTGGAAACATCATCGTTTCCGCTGCGGGCAACTTGAATCATGACGAATTCGTCAAGCTGGTAGCCGACCATTTCGAGCACATGAAGCCCATGAACAACGGCTTCCACTCTTCCGCGCCCAAGATCGTTTCACGCATCATCCTGCGCAACAAGAAAGCGCTCGAACAGGTGCAACTGTGTATCGGCGTTCCCGCGCACCCTATCGCGCACGAGAAGCGCCATGCCGGATACATTCTCAACACGCTGCTGGGCGGAGGGATGAGTTCGCGGCTGTTCCAGAACATTCGTGAACGCCAAGGACTCGCGTATTCGATTTACAGCGACCTCAATCCTTACCGCGACACGGGATGCCTGGCGGTCTACGCCGGCACGTCGCTTGCTTCCGCGGCAAAAGTGGTTCAATCGGTGGTCAGTGAATTCCGCAAGCTCAAGGCCGAACCGGTTACCGACGAAGAACTGCGCCGCTCCAAGGCTCAGCTGAAAGGCAGCCTCATGCTCTCCCTCGAGTCCAGCACATCGCGCATGTCGAACCTGGCGCGACAGGAGATGTATTTCGATCGCTTCTACGATCTCGACGAACTGATCCAGCGAATCGAAGCTGTGACGGCCGAGGATCTCACCAGCCTGGCCAATGAATATTTCCAGACCGATTCCGTTGCCGTTACAGCCCTGGGGAATCTGAACGGGCTGAAACTGACCCGCGACCAGCTAGCCTGCTAGTGAATCCGACTCTTTCCGCTTTTCTCCGCGATCTCTTCGAACCTTCTCAGCGATCTCTGCGGTTAAGCTCTTTGTAACTTCCTTGCAAAGTGCACATCCTATTTCCGCCGCAGGGACAACCTGCTACGCAAATCGATACCCATCCAAGGAGAATCCATGAAAAAGATGTTCAGCAGTTTGACGTTGGCGTGTGTCCTGGCCGCTTCCCTGGCCGCCTTCGCCCAAGACACAATGAAACAAGACGACCCCACGCAAGACACTATGAAAAGCGACCAGATGAAGAAAGAGAGCAAAAGCAAGAAGCTCAAGAAAGACCGCATGAAGAAAGACACCATGAAACACGACGACATGAAAAAAGACGAAATGAAGAAGGATGACATGAAGAAGGACGATATGCAGAAAGATACCGGCAAACAGGACGAGATGAAGAACTAAGCCAGTCTGTAGCAGCGACGAATCGTAGCCCGGAAATCGTAGCGCCGGCGTCCCGCCGGCTGTCGCGGGGGCGTCCCGCCCCCGCACCATACCCGAAGAAAAACCTCATCCGATCCAATCCGAACCTACCTCGCGCCCTCCCCATCCTCGCCTTCAGCATGCGCCTCGCTCTCGAGCTCCTGCACTCCAACTCGCGCATCCGCCGTCTGCAAGTATTTCCGCATACACCGCACGCACGGAACGTATCCTTCCCGCTGCGCCTCCTTCGCGGTCAGCGTTCGTTCTTTGTCTTTATTGTGAATAAATGGGCAACCCGGAGCATGAAACTCCTTTGCACCGGTCGACACTACAACTACCATTTCCGCAGGAACCCCATGCCCCGGCTGGGCGTGCGCCGAAAGAAGCGGATGGGCAATCGTCCGTGAACTCGCCATCCTCAGCCCCCCTGCCATCAAGAGCATTGCGGCCACCGGGATCATCCACGACGACCAAGTTGCCCAATTGCTGCGAACCCGCCCGCTCCGCGTCAGCCTACGCTTGAGCCTCTGCCCAAAGCCAGCCGGCACTTCGATCATTCGCTCATCGCCATACAGCCGTACGACGTTGCGCGTGCCTTCCAACACCGACTTGCACCGCGGGCAGCTACGGAAATGTACGTCCATAGCCGTGCGCAACCCGGCGTCCAGATCGCCTTCCACATAATTCGAGATCTCACGCCACACCTGCTCGCAATTGATCGGACTCTGGTTCACCATGGCTTCGTTCCCTTCTCGAAGGGGAGGCGGCTGAACCAACCTTTTTCCCAGCCTCCGGCGAGCAGATCGCGCAACATCAGCCGCGCCCGCAGCAACCGCGTCTTCACTGACGCAATCGAAATTCCCAGCGCTTCCGCGGTCTCCTGAATATTCAATTGCTCCATATCTCGCAGCACAAAGACTTCGCGGTATTTGCGGTCAAGCGCGGCCAGCGCCTGGGCTAATTTCTGTCGCACTTCCTTCCGCTCCAGCGCCTCGGACGGAATTTCCCGCCAGTCGGCGAAATCTCTGGGCACGTATTCGCCCTCTTCATCGCGATGATCGTCAATGCCCTCCATGATCGCTTTGTGTTCCCTTCGACGCCGCATCAGCGCCTCATTGACCGTGATCTGAATAAGCCAGGTGCTGAATCGTGCCTCCGCGCGAAACTGCCGCATATTCGCTAACGCCTTCAGCATGGCCTCCTGCGCTATGTCTTCCGCATCCGATTCATTGCGCAAGATTGCCAAAGCCGCCGCATAGACCCGCCTCTCATAGGGCCGTACCAGTTCGTAGAACAACTCGTTGTGCCCATGCTGCACCTGCGAGATCAATTCCTCTTCGCGCGACATCGCCGGGTTGCTCAGCACATCATTCCGTTCGGCCATCGGTTCCTGCGCGTCAGTACTCTGGATCCTTCTTCCAACCGGTCAGCATGGAGACGAAATTGTTCCAGCCATGAATAATCACCATCACCAGATGTCCGAACACAAATGCGAGCAAGGCCCACATCACGAGGAAATGCCACAAGCGCGCCCAATGAAATCCGCCCATCACGGCCGCGAGCCAGGAGAACTGTACGGGCTTCCAGACCGCGAGACCGGTGAGCACCGAAAGCACTCCCAGCCCAATCGCTGAGGTGTAAGCATTTTTCTGCAGCGGATTGTAGGCCTCGCGCAATTCCGGTTTCGCGCCAAAGAAGAAGTAGTGCTTCACCATTGGCCAAACGCCAGGGATATCGCGGCGCGTGAATAACACCTGGCGGTAATTCCCACTGAACACCTGGTATCCGACGTAGATCACACCGGTAGCGATGTAAATCCACATGAACGTCAGATGCCATTGCAGGGCGCCGCCCAGCCATCCGCCGATCGCAAACGACTTCGGCCAGTTCAGCAGATCTTTCTGCGGAATCTTGGCCCCGAAACTGGGGAAAGCGCGAAAAATTTGCAGTCCGCTTCCAACCAGCACAAACAGCGAAATCGCATTCAGCCAATGGCAAAGCCGCACCACCAGCGGATGCTCGTAACGGGCACGTCCGACAACCTCAGTCTCTTCGCCCTTGGCTCGGGTGATTTCAACGACCGTGCCGCTCATATGTCCTCTCGGAATGAATAATTGTTGATTCTTGATTTTTGATTGTTGATTGAAGAACCGTTGACCAACGGATTTCATTCAACAATCGACAATCATCAATCAATAATTACTTTTCACAGCCCGTAAAACGACGAATACCCCTGATCCTCCCAGTACCCAACTTTCTCCAGCACGTTGGTAACTTTCAGCTCCGTGAGATATTTCGCCTGTTTGTAACCAATCTTGGTGGGAATGTTCATCCGCAACGGGGCGCCATGCTCGCGCGTAAGCGGCCGGTCATACATCTCATAGCAAAGCAGCGTCTGCGGATGCAGCGCCGTCGCCATGTCGAGTGACTCGTAATAATCGTCGGCGCAAGCCACGGTGATGAACCGCGCCGACGTATCCGCGCCGATCATCGTCAGAAAATCAGACAACCGCGCGCCGCCAAAGCGCCCAATCACATCCCATCCCTCGACGCAAACATGCCTCGTGTTCTGCCGGACACGCTGCAGCCCTTGGATCTGCTCCAACCGGTACTCGCCAGGTTTTTGCACCAATCCTCCGACCGTCAGCGTCCAACTTTCCAACGCAACTCCCGGATCATCCACGTCGTAATCGTTGATTGGGAACTTCTCGAATGGCGTAAGGGCGGAATCGGCAAAGGTCGGCGCCGGATGCCCCTCCCGAAATATCCATTTCGATGCCCAATCGCTGAAGCCCAATCCCCTTCTGAGCAGTGAATCCTGAAGCTTGGGAATCGCAAATGCACCCAACGCGAGCACCGGCGCAATCTTGAGCAATTCCCGACGCGACACACTCGCGAGTTTCCGCTCGTCCATAGTCGCGCGGACAATGGCGGGCACCGCCGGCAGACGCGGCACTAGCCCAGCAGCGCTTTCTGGTTCGGCCGCCTCGGCGTTCATCTCCGACTGGGCGGGCTTGTCCTCAGAAGTTTGCTCCCGCTCCGGATTGCCGTTTTCTGGCTCCATACCCAACCTCCGATACCTCGTCAGATCGGATTCCGCTGGCCGCACAAAGTTACGTCAGCATACTACCGAAGCCGGGAAAATTCTCTGCGTGAACTACGGTGTGCTTCTGCTATGGTTTTTTCGCTTCGCTTCGGGGATACTATGCGCAGCAATTCCAGGCAAGTCCAAGTCTCTAGATGCTTTGAGCTGAAGCCGTTGCCTCCTAAGATGGTTCGTCCGCCGGTGAGATCGCTGCAGTCCGCGCGACAGCAACAGCGCTTGATGGTCGTTGCGCTGACGCTGCTGCTGGCGGCTTTGGCATTCGTTCTCTATCGGGATCGCGACTTCTGGTTCCCCGACGCGCAGGAAGCCCAAGACCAACTTCCGCAAGCCACTCCCGCGACTTCGCCGAATACTGCCCCGGCCCCCCAGGCATCCGCTGTGCCACACCAAGCTCGTGCGCCTCAGCCGCGCCGCAAAAACTCGGCTTCCGAAGTAATATCTACGCCCGAATCGGCCACTCCCCCAGAACCGATTACGATCAGTAACCGAACCGTGCTACCGCCGCTCGAAGTGGAGGTGGTAGCCGGCGATAGCCATCGAGTGCTTAAGCCCGGATCGAACTCGACGCGGGTCGAACTGCAAGACGGGTCTCCTGCTCCGCCCCAAGTCCCGGATGCCGTTCCCGACAATGCGCCAGACACGGCGGCCAGTGTAACCAGCAATGCCGCCGAACGCGTTCAGGTTTCAGCCGACACCGATGGCCTCGTCGCCCATTCCGTGAGGCCGGGCTATCCCATGCTCGCTCGCCAAATGAAGGTGGAAGGCTCCGTGATCCTGCTGGCCTTGATTGGGCGCGACGGGCTGATCCAGGACCTGCGCGTACTCAGCGGACCTCCGATTCTGGCCAACGCCGCAGAGGAAGCTGTGCGCCAATGGCATTTCAAACCCCACTTTCAAGGCAGCGAAGCGGTCGAAACGCAAGCCAGGATTACAGTGAACTTCACGATCTCCACCAACTGAATCCGTGCGCAAAGGTCTTCTATGAACGCATCCCTACAAAAACTACTCTCCCTAACCTCGCGCAAAATTCCTGTGCTGGCCGCAACCTTCATCTTCGCGTACGGGCCTTTGCCTTCTGAATTGCGCCCATTCGCCCATTTCTCCAGTACGGAGCAGCCTATGTCTCTGACCATCTCTAGCCCGAGTTTTACCAATGGCGACGCCATTCCTAAAAAATTCACCTGCGATGGACCCGACGTGTCGCCGCAATTGACTTGGACCGATCCTCCCGCCGGAACCAAGACATTCGCACTCTTGGCCGATGATCCCGATGCGCCTGCGGGAAATTGGAATCACTGGGCGATGTGGAATCTCCCCGCCAATGTCCGCTCCCTGCCCGAGGGCGTGAAGAAAAATACCCACCTGCCCGATGGCTCCGAGCAAGGCATGAACGACTTTCACAAACCGGGATACAACGGGCCTTGCCCTCCGGCTGGTAAGCCGCATCGCTACTTCTTCAAGCTGTTTGCTCTCGACACCAAGGTAAGTCTGAATTCCGAAGCAGGTAAGCCGGAACTGGAAGCCGCGATGAAAGGGCACATCCTGGCGAAGGCGGAGTGGATGGGAACGTACAAGAGGTGAGAACCTGCGAACTGCGAAAAACTGCCCCAAAAATGACGAGCGCCCTGAACCCTTTCGAGTCCAGGACGCCCGGGCAGCCCTCCCCCAGAACTGCTCACCAAAGAAAATATGCTGGTTGCAGGATTCTGCCTATGGCACTTTCGGGCTATGTATACCCCAAAAGTGCCACTCCCGTATGTGGCTCAAAATAGAGCGGCTTCGGACCTAAGCCGTCACCACTGCCCTGTGAAGTCCTGTGAATTTTTGCCGATAACTGCCATAGCCGCGGTGATTTCCGCGCACCCTCATGTCCGCATTCGATGACTCTGAAATCTGTCGCACCATCCTCGAAAATCTGCCCACGGGCCTTTGCGTTGTCGACATCCACAAACGAATTTTGTTTTGGAGCACCGGCGCGGAACGGATTACCGGGCGTCTGCGCCACGAAGTCGTCGGCCATTGCTGCTCAGAGGAAGCCACACTACATTGCAGTTCCCTGGCCCGCGATATCTGCAACCAAGAATGCCTGCTGGATCGCGCAATCAAGAATGCACAGCTAGCGGAGGGAATCATATTTTTGCAGCACAAGGCGGGTCATGACATTCGCGTCCGGGTTCGCTCCGTTCCCGTGCATAACGTTCACGGCTCTATCGTCGGTGCGGTCGAGACCTTTGAGATGGAAGCTTCTGCCAACCTTGGCGGACAGGCGAGAAGCATGGAACTCCCGGGCGCGTTGGATGAACTCACGGGTATTTGCAGCAAAGCAAGCATGCAATCGCACCTCCACAAGACACTGCGGTCCTTCGATGAAATGCAGGTTCCTTTCTCGGTTCTCTGCTTCCGGATACAAGAACTCGACCGCTTCCGCGCCTCTTTCGGTCCGGAAGCGGCGTCTTCGTTGCTGCGCGTGCTCGCGCAAACTCTAAAATGCGCGCTCTGGCAGACCGACTTCGTCGGGCGCTGGAACGAGGACCAGTTCCTCGTGATTTTGAATGGATGCCGCGAAGACGCCCTCCCGCTGGTACGCGATCGCCTCACTGCCATGTTATGCAATGACTCCATCGAGTGGTGGGGCGAGCGGCGCTCTTTGCCAATATCTGTGGGTCAAGCCACCCCGCAACTCGGAGATACGGTCTCCAGCCTTCTGGAGCGGGTGCAGAATTCGCGGCCTGCTTGCGCAGAAACAGCCCGTGCTGCAGGCGCCAATTCCTCGGCTCCCGATTTTTCTCCCGGGAGCAAGTAATGTTCGCCATCATCGGCATCATCGTCGTCTTCGGCTGCATTGTCGCCGGATACCTGATGGAGCATGGCAATATCCGCGTGCTGCTTCAGCCCGCCGAGTTGCTGATTATTGCTGGAGCAGCCGCCGGTACCGTGCTCGTGGCCAATCCCCTACACATCATCAAGAAAATTGCTGCCGGCATCGTGGGCGTTTTTGGCAGCTCGAAATTCGGCAAGCAGACTTACATCGACGCGCTAAAAATGTTATACGACCTGTTCAACAAAGCGCGCAAAGACGGATTGATGGCCCTCGAAGCCGATGTCGAAGAGCCCGAAAAGAGCCCGATCTTTTCCAAGAATCCAGCGTTCCTGAACAATCATCATGTCTGCGACTTCGTTTGCGACTCTCTTCGCATGGCGATCACTGGAGTCGACGCTTTCGATCTCGATCAGATGCTCGATCGCGACATGGAAGTTCAGCAACATGACTCGACGCAACCCACCGCGGCACTCAGCACCATAGCCGACTCTCTGCCCGGGCTCGGCATTGTCGCCGCCGTGCTCGGGGTAGTCATTACCATGGGTGCGCTGGGCGGTCCTCCGGAGGAAATCGGCCAGAAGGTCGCCGCCGCACTCGTCGGCACCTTCCTCGGCATCCTGCTCTGCTATGGCTTGGTTGGGCCGCTTGCCGCCAATATGGCCAAAGCCGCCGAGGAAGAGCACGCATTCCTCTATGTGCTGCGCGTGTTGATAGTGTCGTTTCTCAAAGGCACTGCGCCGATCATGGCGGTAGAAGTGGCCCGGCGGGCGATACCTGGGCACGTGCGCCCCTCATTCAAAGAACTCGAGCAAGCCTGCCGCGGTGGAGGGACCGCAGCCCCAACCGCCGCTGCCGCCTCAGCCTGAACATGCCGGATATCACAGAAAAACTGCGCCCCATCATCATCATTAAGAAATCGGCCGCCCATGGTGGCCATCATGGCGGTGCCTGGAAGGTCGCCTATGCCGATTTTGTGACTGCCATGATGGCGCTGTTCATCGTCCTGTGGCTGCTCAACAGCAGCAAGCAGATCCAGGTCGCCGTGGGAGGATACTTCAAGGATCCAACCGGAACTTCCAGGAAAGTCGGCTCCAACATGCAAGGCGCCGGAGAAAACTTCGTGCTTACGCGCGACAACATGCCGAAGTTGAAGGAACAATTGCAGCAGGCCATGCGCCAGATGTCGGATTTTGAACAATTGAAAAGCCACATCGAAATGACGGTAACTGCTGAGGGTCTCCGCATCGAACTCTCCGAGGCGGCAAACGGCACGTTCTTCGACACCGGCAGTGCCAAACTCAAGCCCGACGGTGCCGAGCTTCTGGTTAAATTGGCGCAGGAGGTCGGCGGTCTTCCTAACAAGCTTTCCATTGAAGGGCATACTGATTCTCAGCCGTACGCGCCTTCCGCCACCTATGGTAACTGGGAACTCTCGGCCGATCGCGCCAATGCCGCCCGTCGCGTGATGCAAGCCAATGGAGTGCGCCCCGACCAGATCATCCAGGTTCGCGGCTTCGCCGATCAGCGACTCCGCAAGCCGGAAGCGCCGCTCGACCCGGCCAACCGGCGCATCTCCTTGATCGTGCAGTACCTCCAAAAAAATAGTGACGACGAGCAGGACAGGCCTGCGCCCTCCCACGAAGAGCAAACCGAGATCCATAAAACCTCATCCTAGGAACGACCGGAACAGCTGATTTCAGATAGGTCAGAAACGGGAAGCTTGAGTTGACCCCGTCTACGCCCTGTGCCACACTGCTTTTCCAAGTAGTTGTGATCCACGGCTACGCCATGCCGGTGTCTTACTTGTCACGCGTGTTAAGCATCTTCGTTCTTGTAGCAGTACTGCTCCTTACCGTTTCAAGCGCTCAATCAGCCGGTGACAGGCTGAACGGCCAAGGTTCTCACCGAGATCAGATTGCGACAGTAAGGTCCTATGCCACAGCCCCAAATACTGGAGTTCTGATCTTCAAAATATTCGCCGGCCACAGTGGCGCTCAACTCGATCGTCAGGCTTTGTTAAAGCTGGTCAACCTCTCAACCCAGTCCGCAAGCTGGGAGACCACCGAGGCAGGCTCTGAAGGACCGTATTCTGAGAGCGCTTCTCTGGGAGTATTTACCGATGTCCCTTATGGAAATTACGACGTCGAGGTTAGCGCAGTCGGCTACCTCAGTACTCATAAGGAAATCCAGGTCGCAGGCACTCTGGTGCAGCAGCACATTGAAATCGTGTTGCAGCGCGATCCTGAGGCCGTGAACCTGGATGTGACCGATACGAGGCTGACTGGGAAAGTGCGGAAGGAAGCCAAACGTGCTGTTTCGGCGCTCAAATCGGGAAATCTGAATGCTGCCCAAAAACATCTGGACGATGCCTACAGGTCCGCTCCTTCCAGCCCGGACCTGAATTTCCTGTTGGGATATTTGTATTTTCAGAAAAAGGATTACACCCAGGCCGAAAACTATTTGAGCACAGCTTCCACTCTAAACCCTCATAACGGTCAAGCTCTCACGCTCCTGGGCAGAACCGGCTTGGAAAAGCAGGACTATCCCACCGCACGATCGGCGTTGGAGCAGGCGGTGCTCTCTGATGCGGAAAACTGGGTCCCACATGACCTGCTGGCCGATACCTATCTGCATCAAAAAAATTATGCCCAGGCGCGCGACGAGGCACAGGTTGCAATTAATAAGGGCAAGAACGCCGCCGGTTCGGCGCAGCTCGTTTTAGGCGAGGCACTGGTGAATCTGGGGCAGTCGCAGGAGGGAATTCAAGCTCTCAAAACGTTCCTGCAGGAATCGCCGCGGCACCCCGTTGCCGGACAGGTTCGCGCACTGATTGCCGAAATCGAGGAGAACGCTTCCACTACTCCCCTCGTCGAGAATACATCGCAAGCCAAAGCTAAACTCACAGGGGTCGACCCTTTGTTGGCCCTCCCGGCGCCCAAGCTATCGCTAAGAGCGTGGCAGCCGCCTGGGGTCGACGACATCAAAGTGTCTGTCGCGTCCGGCGTTACATGTCCAGCAGACAATGTGATCGATGAATCGGGCAAACGTGTGCAGGAGTTGGTCGCGGACGTGACCCGCTTTGCGGCGGTTGAGGAGCTATTCCATCAAGCCCTTGACGAGTACGGCAATCCCCTTCGCACCGAAACGCGCAAGTACAACTATGTTGCCGCGATCTCGGAAATCGAGCCCGGGTTTCTGTCTGTCGATGAATACCGCGCCGATAAATTGGACCTTCATGGATATCCCGACCAGATCGCAAGCACCGGATTTGCCGCCTTGGCGCTTGTTTTTCATCCCCACATGCGCGATAACTTCGAAATGACGTGTGAAGGTCTCGGCGACTGGCGCGGGCAACCCAGTTGGTTAGTGCACTTTCGCCAACGCGATGATCGCCCCAACCGCATGCACAGCTACAAGGTGGGCAATGAACTCCATTCCGTCGCGCTCAAAGGCCGCGCCTGGATTACCGCTGACAAGTTTCAGATTGTTCGCATCGAAGCCGAGATGGAGAAGGCGATGCCCGAAATTCAACTCCTCAGCGAGCATCAGGTGGTCGAATACGGCCCAGTGCCCTTTCCCAAAAAAAACACTACGCTGTGGCTGCCTAAGAGCGCTGAAATTTACTTCGATTTCCGCAAACACCGTTATTACCGACGGCATAGCTTCGACCATTACATGCTCTACTCCGTCGATACCGAGGAACACCGCAAAGAGCCAAAGGCGAAAAACGATTCGTAGCACTTAAGAACCAGATTGCAGATCTCACAGTGCAGATTAAGTTTGAAACCCTCATTGGCTTCAATCTGCAATCTTCGTTCTGCAATCTGAAATCTTCAATCTGCAATCTTCAGCCGCCCTCTATTCTTGAAATAACTTTACAATCGCAATCCTCTCGCGTTCGATTTCGAGTTGTATAATCGCCGATTAATTTCCCCTCAGGAGCCATTCATGAACAGGTCCGCGCGATTGTTCTGTTCTCTTTTCTTCATATTTGTTTTTGTCTCCGCCGTTTGGTCTCAGGAAAAAGTTGATCTCGAAACCATCACCCGCATTCGTTACGAAGGTTTCCACAATTCGCACGTAATGGAACTCGCCTCAGGGCTCATGGATTCCATTGGCGAGCGCCTTACCGGCTCTCCGAACATGAAGCGCGCCAATGAATGGACTCGCGATCAACTCACGGCGATGGGATTGACCAATGCCCACCTTGAACCTTGGGGCCCCTTTGGCCGTGGGTGGGCCAATCAGTATGTGAATGTCCGAATGACTGCGCCCGACATCGTGCCTCTGCTCGCTTATGCCAAAGCCTGGACCCCCGGCACCAACGGAGTCGCGACCGGCAAGTGCATTCGCGTGAACATTGAAGACAAAAAGGATTTCGATAAGTATCGCGGCAAGCTTGCAGGCATGATCGTCATCTTCGGCCCCGATACCGAGGTGAAGCCTATTAGCGAAGTCCCGTACAAGCGCCTCACGGACGATGAACTCGCCAAGATCGGCGAATACGAGATTCCCGGGGAGCGCCCGCCCTTCCGCTTCTCCGAAATCATGAGGCGCCGCCAGTTCATGAAAGATCTCAACCAATTCTTCGCCGACGAAGAAGTTCTAGCGGTCATCGACCATAGCCGCGGCAGCGCCGGCGGGGGCACCGTCTTTGTGCAATCCGGCGGCTCCTACAAGCTCGGAGAGACCGCCACCATTCCGCAGCTCACGATGGCTTCCGAGCATTGGTCGCGCATCGCGCGCCTGCTCGATCACAAGCGAGATGTCACCTTGGAGTTGAACGTCGCGAACAGTTTCTACGACAACGATCCGATACAATACGACACGATCGCCGAGATTCCCGGCACCGATAAGAAGGATGAAATCGTGATGCTCGGCGCCCACCTCGACTCCTGGCATGCCGGCACCGGCGCCACCGACAATGGAGCTGGCTCCATCGTCATGATGGAGGCCGTCCGCATTCTTAAAGCTCTCGATATCAAACCCCGACGCACCATTCGCATCGGCCTTTGGAGCGGCGAAGAAGAAGGCCTGCTGGGATCGCAAGGTTATGTCGAGCATCACTTCGGCTCGCGTCCGCCGATGAACGACCCCGCCATGAAAGACATGCCAACCCTTCTCCGCCGCCAGGCCGGCCCGGTCACCGTAAAACCGGAACAGGCTAAGGTCTCTGGATACTTCAACGTGGATAACGGCACAGGAAAAATTCGCGGCGTTTACTTGCAGGAGAACGAAGCTGTTGCCCCCATCTTCGAAAGCTGGATGCGTCCCTTCAAAGATCTGGGCATGAATACGCTGACCATGCGCAACACCGGCGGCACCGACCATCTCTCCTTCGATGCTGTCGGCATTCCTGGATTCCAGTTCATCCAGGATCCGGTCGAGTACGAAACCCGTACTCACCACTCCAACATGGACGTATACGATCGGCTGCAGCCCGAAGATTTAAAGCAAATCTCAGTGATCGTCGCCAGCTTTGTCTACGACGCTGCCATGCGCGATCAGATGCTTCCCCGCAAGCCCATCGAACCCGCTCTTCCGCCCGAACCGCAGGACAAAAAAGAGCAGGAGAAAAAAGACTAGAAGCCAAGTAGCGCAGTGCCGGCGTCCGCTGGCTGTCCCTCGGACGTCTCGCCCCGAGCCTGCTTTGCCTGACAGCTGATATTGTTATTTGGAAATGGCTCTCATGTTTTCTCCTCAACCGATCGGTTACGTTCGTAGCCCTTATAAAGACACACAGCAGGTGCCCAAAGGCCTCGGCGCCAAGCACGAGGCTGAAGGCACTCTCGAAATCCTTCCTCAATTCGAAGCCGGACTCACCGACATCGAAGGCTTTTCCCACCTCATCGTTCTCTGGGTCTTCGACCGGGCAGGACAATTCGAACTGTGCGGAACGCCCCCTTGCGACAATCGCGCTCACGGAGTGTTTGCCACGCGCTCGCCCCGCCGTCCCAACCCGATCGGACTCACAGTCGTCCAACTGCTTAGCCGTGATGGCCGGGTATTGCGCGTTCGCGGGATTGACATGCTCGACGCAACTCCCATTCTCGATATCAAGCCGTATCTGTCGAATATTCCCGCAGAAAATCTGCGCCGGGGATGGCTGGCCGAAGCCGAAACGCGCCGCAGGCCGTAAGCCTCACACGAGTGCGTTGGGCGTGCCGATTTCTACGCCGACCCTGTGCAATTTTATTCATCTTGCACAGATTCCAATGAACGCGGTAGCGTTTCAAGGCGCAGTGCATCCTCCCTCCTTTGTGCACTTCGTTCCGTTCGACTCCGGTTCGTGGGGGATTTATGCCTTCCTGCAATAGCGTGAAAATTCCGCGCCAACAATTTTGCCGTTCCTTGAAGCTCCGCTTTCGGGGCGCGCTTCTCTTTGCGCTCGCGTTCGTATGTGCCGGCACGCTCGCGCCAGCACAAACGGTCTCGACGGTCTACAACTTCGCCGACAATCTCGGCAGCGGCGCCACCCCCTGGTATGTCACCCTGGTGCAGGGCACCAACGGCAATCTCTACGGGACCACTTACAACGGCGGAGCCAACTCTTTCGGAACTGTTTTCACCGTGACCACTACCGGATCCGAGAAGATCATTCACAGTTTTGCCAACGGCAGCTCCGATGGCGCGTATCCTACTGGCGGACTGACGCTTGCTTCTGACGGCAACTTCTACGGCACCACCCAGCAAGGCGGCACAAACTCCCAGGGCGTCGTGTTCAAGCTGACTCAGACTGGCACCATCACAATCCTGCACAACTTCAACAGCTTTTTGGATGGCGCCTTTCCCTGGGGACCGCCCATTCTCGCTTCCGACGGCAATCTCTACGGCACCACCAGCGGCGGTGGAAAATCAGGCAACGGCATCCTCTACCAGATCACCCCTTCGGGCACCTTCACCACCATCTCCAATTTTGACGTGCTTCATGGCTTCGCGCCTTTGGCCTCGCCCACGCAGGGCACCGACGGATATCTCTACATCCCGGTCTCAGAAGGCGGTTCTTACTATTGCGGAACGGTAGTAAAGATGACCACAGCAGGCGCAATCAGCGGGTCGTACAGCTTTCCTTGCGGCGCAGGCGGAGCGTTCCCGATCGGACCATTAGTTCAAGCTTCCGACGGAAATTTCTATAGCACCACGCAAGACGGCGGCACCAATGGCGAAGGCACGATCTATCAGATCACTCCGAGCCTCGTTGCGACTGTGCTCCACAGCTTCGGCGCGACCTTCGGAGACGGTACCTATCCGGGTGCGGGCCTTCTGCTCGCGACTGACGGCAACTACTACGGTTCGGCTTCCGATGGCGGCGCCTACGGCGACGGTATCCTGTTTAATACCACCATTAGCGGTACCTACACAGACCTCTATAGCTTTAACAACACTGCGAACCTGATGCCCGTCTCGCCTTTGGCGCCTCCCGTCCAATACACCGATGGCCTTCTTTACGGCGTGACCGAGTTCGGCGGCACCTCGAACTATGGGACGGTCTATAGCCTGAACATGGGCCTTGCGCCGTTCGTTAACTCTCCGATCTTCTCCGGAAAAGTTGGACAGTCCGTGCTGCTCCTGGGCAATCACCTCAAGGGCGTCACCTCCGTGACTTTCAACGGCGTTCCGGCCTCGTTCAAGATACTCTCGGATACCCACATGAGTGCAGTCGTTCCTGCCGGCGCCACCAGCGGCAAGATTCAGGTCACGACTCAGCACGGGATCTTGCCCGGACGGAAGATCTTCTACATCAAGAAGTGACCAGCGGTAAGTTCGATCTGTGTGCTGCGCCCGGCCGATTCTCAATACTGGATCTTGTCCGGCTTCTGTTGCCAGGCCCTGAAGGCAGCCAGCGCTTGCTCGCGCATCATCGATACCATCGGAATCGAGCGCTGCCCCAACTCCAGACCGAATTCACGGTAGATAAACGAATCGTCGAATCCGATGCTGGAAGCATCCGCCGCCGAATTTGCGAAATAGATCCGTCCCAGTCGCGCCCAATAACTCGCGCCCAGGCACATCGGACACGGCTCGCATGAGCTGTACAATTCACAGCCCTTCAGTTCGAATGACCCTAGCTTTGCGCATGCCTCGCGGATGGCGATCATTTCGGCATGGGCCGTCGGATCATTCGTCGCAGTAACGCGATTGACACCCTCCCCGAGAATGCTGCCATTTCGCACCACGACCGCGCCAAACGGCCCGCCGTCGCCCGACAGAACGTTATCGAGCGAGAGTCGAATCGCGCGCGCCATGAAGGGATTGTCCATATACGTGACTTAGGCCTCGCGATTAACAGGTCAATTCCGCGCCTTGCCTGTGAGTTTTTCGTGCACTCGCGCGTAACCGGGCTTGATCACGTTGTAAATCAGATCACATCGCTGCCGATACGGAAGAAAGGCGCTTTTCATCGCATTGATGGTGATCTTCTCAAAGTCGGCGAGAGTGAGTCCGAACGTTTCCGCAGCCGCCTCAAATTCTTTGCTCATGTTCGTGTCGCTCATCAGCCGGTTGTCCGTGTTTAGCGTCACTCGGAACTTTTCCTGATAGAGAATCTTGAACGGATGCTGCGCCAGGCTCGGCGTTGCCCCCGTATGCACGTTGCTGAGCAAACAAACTTCCAACGGAATTCTCTTGTCCAGCACATATTGTGCCAGATCGCCCAGCTTGACAGCTCTTCCGTCGGCCACGGCAATGTCGTCGATCAGCCGTGTCCCATGCCCAATGCGATGCGCCCCGCAATATTGAATCGCCTGCCAGATCGATTCTTTTCCAAAGCCTTCGCCCGCATGGATTGTGATATTGAAGTTCTCCCGCTGAATGTAATGGAAGGCATCCACATGCTTCTTCGGAGGAAACCCTCCTTCTTCTCCCGCCAGATCGAATCCCACCACTCCACGCTCGCGGAAGTCCACCGCCAGTTCCGCCATCTCCAGCGACACATTCATATTGCGCATGGCACAAATAATCAAACCCGACTGGATCCCGAACTCCTGCCGCCCTCGGGCCATTCCCTTCAGCACGGCCGCCACCACCTGCTGGTGCGTCAGTCCTTTCTTGGTGTGAAACAGCGGCGCAAATCGTGTCTCGTAATAGACGACCCCATCCCGGCTTAAATCTTCAGCTTGCTCGTACGCCACGCGCTCCAGCGCCTCTTCCGTCTGCATCACGGCAATCGTGTGCTCGAATCCTTCCAGATACTTCGCGAGACTGCCCTGGTTGGCACCCTGGTAAAACCACGTCCTCAGCGCCTCCGGATCTCTCGTGGGTAGATCCGTGTAGCCGGCGGTGCCGGCCAATTCGATCACAGTCTCTGGACGCAGCACGCCATCCAGATGTTCGTGCAGCAGCACCTTGGGTAAACTCTGCAGCAAAGACCGGTCGTATCTCATGCGGGCACACCTTTACCGCGACACGCAAAATAGCCCATCGGAGATTTTAGTCTTTGAAAGAGGCGACCGCCTCTTCCTGATCCTGAAATACCTGAAACAGGTTCAGCAATCCGATCATCTTTAGGGTTTGAACGGCGAACTTCGAGGGATTCAACAACTTCAGCGATCCGCCTCGCTGCTTCGCATTATTCAGGTACATAACCAGCAGTCCGATCCCGCTCGAGTCCAGCATGGCAACATCCCCCAGGTCCATCACGTAACGGTTCGCGCCAGTGGCCAAAAGGTCATCCAGGGTGGCGCGCAGCCGGTCCACCGAGTCGCCCAATGTGAGTCTGCCTGTCAGCTTAACAAGCTTCACTTCCCCTCGGTTCCGAACGTCGATTTCCACGCAGCCCCCGCCTTACCCTGAATTGGACCCTATCAGCAATACCCAGCCCAGAGTATATTGACTCAGAGCAAAGCCTCTGATAAAGTGCCCGCTCAAATTAGAAGAAGCTTGCGATTTTTGCAAGTTTGAACTCGCTCCTCCCCCGGCGCCGGTTGTGCGGTCTCGAAACACAAATCATGACAACCACCCCAGGTTCGAATCTGGACCTCAACCTTGCGGGGTTCGCTTCGCGCTTGCTCGCGGCGAGCGAGGCCTCCGCACGAGCCCGTCTGACCGCCCAATCGGTTCTCGACCGCTTTCCTGGGGCGACCGCAATCCTCTATCTGTTGCTTGAAGATGATGAGGGCCTCTGCTGGTCGGCCTTTGCAACCGTCGGAGACGGTGCCCAGCCCGATCCGAGGGTCCCGGCCGAGGCTGGAACGTTGGGCTCTTTGGTCCGCGATCCGGTACGGACCATTTACGAAGGGCGAGAGTTGGTGCGCGAAGATTATGCCCATCTCAACATCCGGCGCACGTTGAAAGCCTTGGCATGCCTCCCGTTGATTGCCGATGACACCCTCATCGGAGCAATTGAAATTCTTAGTTTCGATGCCATTCCTGATCGCGCGACTCTCGACGAACTCGAACCTCTTTTAGATCTTGCCGCCCACGGTCTCAAAGCCTCCCAGGCCTATGAAGAAGAGCGGAACAACTCGCTCAATTCCGTCACCCGCCTCACTCAGTTCTATGACATCGAGAAGGTCTTCAGCTCGACTCTCGAGATGGATGAACTCCTCCCGATCATCGGCGGCAAGATGCGCGAGATGCTGGAATGCTCCGCCGTCAACATCTGGCTACTCCAGGGTGACGAAAGTCTTCTGCTGATGCACCAGGCAGGCGAGGATCCGACAACGCGCCAGAATTCGACGCAAAAGGCGGGTGAGGGCATCGCAGCGGATGTGTCCAACGATGGCGAACCGCGCATGATCCACGACCCCTCGGACGAGCGCCTCGCTCGCCGCAATCTGAACGTCGAGGATTGCCCGGTCCACTCCATCATGGTCGCCCCTCTGCTCGACAAGGGCTCGCTGGTGGGAGTTGTCGAAGCGGTCAATCGCCTTGATGGTGCTCCGTTCGACGAAGACGACCTCTTCGTCCTCACCAGCCTGAATGAAACCGCCAGCATCGCCCTGCATAACGCCAGCCTGCTGCTGGCCGAGCGCAAGGTCGAAGTCCTCGAAATGCTGGTGACCGTCAGCCGCGAAATCACCTCGACCCTCAATCTCGAACGAGTATTGCAGACGATCGTCGATGCTCCTCAGGCTCTGATCCCCTATGAGCGCGCCGCCATCGCCCTTCAGCAGAGCGGGAAATACAAGCTGAGCGCGGTCAGTGGTGTAACCCAGCTTGATCCCGACGCCGCCGATATCGCGCCGCTCAATGATCTTCTGCGCTGGAGTTTTTTGTCGGAAGGCGTCGTGCACGTCCGCCAGCATGGCGATGAAATCGATAGCGACCGCGAAGAAACCCGCGCCAAATTCAGAAGCTATTTCGAGGCTTCCGGCATGCGGGCGTTCTATGCGATTCCCCTGAACGACGATACCGGACGCGTCGGTATCATGGGCCTGGTCAGCCCCGACCCTGACTTTCTATCGCCCGCGCACATCGAAGTCTTGCAAGTCATTGCCGGACAGGCCACCGTCGCCTTGCGCAACGCCCAGATGTACAAAGAGGTGCCATTTATTTCCGTGCTCGAGCCCATGCTCGAAAAGAAACGGAAATTTATGGCAATGGAGAAGCGGCGTCGGAGTTTGATCCTTGCCGCATCCGCACTCCTGCTCATTTTTCTAGCCGTATTTCCCTTACCCATGCGCGTGGACGGCGACGCACTGGTCGCTCCCCTCCATTCCGCCCAGGTTCAGCCCGCGGTCGAAGGCGTGGTTCGCAACGTTTATGTGCACGAAGGCGATCAGGTCGTTAAAGGACAAGTGATTGCCGAACTCGCCGATTGGGATTTCCGCAGCATGCTCGCCCAGGCTCAGGCGAAATATCAGACCGCGCTGCTCGAGATGAACCACGCCCTCGCCATCAACGATGGCTCCAACGCTGGCGCTCAGCGCGTCCAGGCGGATTACTGGAAAGCGGAAGTCGCCCGGGATCAGGAATTACTCGACAAAACGCAACTGCGCTCGCCCATCGATGGCGTCATCGCCACTCCCCATGTCGAGAACATGGTCGGGCGCCGTCTGCAATACGGAGACAGCTTTGCCGAAGTAGTGGACACCTCGCGCGCCATTGTGGATGTCGCCATTGACGATACCGATGCCGCGTTGCTGCGACCCGGTTCAGCAGCGTCCGTGAAGCTGAACGGCTTTCCTACCCGCACGTTTCACGGAAGCGTTGCCCTGGTCAGCCCTAAGGGCGCCATGATCGGCGAAGCGCGCGTTTTCTTCGCCCGCGTTGCCATCGCAAATCAAGATGGTGCGATTCGCGCTGGCATGGAAGGCCGCGGCAAAGTGCGCGTCGGATGGTATCCCTCAGGCTATGTGCTGTTCCGCAGACCGCTGGTATGGCTGTATTCGCGAATCTGGTCATGGTTTGGAATCTAAGGATGCTCGCATGAAAAGTCACACCGTCGCCGCTGTTTTGCTGGGCTTGGGATCCCTCGCCTTTACCGCTTGCTCCGTCCAGACTCCTGATCGCGTGTCTGCCGCAACCACCCCCTCGCCCGCTCCTCCACCTCCAGCGCCAGATCCCATCGCAACGGAGAGGCCGTTCACTGTCTCGGGTCCCCTCGTTGTTGAGCATCAACTCGATCTGCTCGCCCAGCGCGACGGTATTGTTGCCAAGCTGAATTCGGACGTAGGCTCCAGGGCAAATGCTGGTGACGTGCTGGCAGAACTCGATGATCGCCAGCTTACATCTGAAGTCGAAGCCGCCCGCTCGAAAACTCTCAGCACCGAAGCTGGCCTCAATAGCTGGAAATCGGAAGCCAAGGTTCTCGATGCCGACTACGAGCGCGCAAAAAAACTCTGGGATTTCCAGCTTATTCCTCTCGAGCAATTCGAGCATGCCAAATACAAGGCTGAAGAGGAACATTACGAGGTCCAACGCGTCGAGCAAATGCTTGTGACGGATAAAGCCAACCAGCAGTCCCTCGAGTTGGAACTCGAGAAGACTCGCGTTCGCGCACCATTTTCTGGAGTTGTAGCACGCCGCTACGTGCGCGAAGGACAGCAAGTCGCCCGCGGTGACCGCCTCTTCTGGATCACCGGCGACGGTCCTCTGCGCATGCGTTTCACCATGCCCGAACGCTACATCGGACGCGTCAAACGCGGCCAGGAACTCCCCTTGACCACCCCCGATCTTCCCGGTCAGAGCTACAAAGCCCGCGTGCTCGAAGTCAGCCCGGTGGTCGATCCCGCCAGCAGCACCTTCGAAGTGCTGGTTGAACTGCAAGGAACCCGAGGCGACCTCCGCCCCGGCATGGATGCCAACATCACTCTTGACACCTTGCGATGAACATCACCCAGGCCCTCAACGTTGCTCTGCCTGAGCTTCCGGCCAAGCTCATTAGCGAGCGTCCTCCCCGCGTTCACCCCGACGTGGTTTTCCGCGAGCACTTCGAAGAGGGTAAGCGAGAGGTCCGGGCTTTCGTCCCCGGTGTCGATGCCCTGTTTACTTTCCCGCCCGACACCTGGAAATTGATTCAGCTCTTCAATGGACAGCGTTCCTTCGCCGAAATTGCCGACCTGTACTCCGCACAAACCGGCGTTCAGTATTCGGAAGAAACCGTTCGCGACTTCGCGGCTGACATTGACGCCATGAATTTTTGGCACCAGACAGCGCAAGAAAAAAATATCAAGCTGATGCAAAAGACCGCCAACGAACGGCGGCGCATGCAGAAGAAAACCAACTGGGGCGATCTCTCCGAGATCAAGTTCCCCGCGGTGAATCCCGATCGCTTTCTGACCTGGCTCTACCGTCGCATCCGCTTCATGTACGCGCCCTGGTGCGTTGCTCTGACTCTTCTGGCTTTTGCTCTCACCGCAGGGATATTCATCACCCACTGGAGCGAGGTCGGCCGCGATACCTTCGAGTTCTACAACTTCGCCGATAAGAGCTGGTTCGACGTCGCCGCATTCTGGATCATCGGCTCCGTTTTGCTCTGCATTCACGAGACCGGGCACGGCCTGACCTGCAAGCACTACGGGGCCCCGGTCCCCGCCATGGGCTTCCTGCTCATCTATCTCGCGCCGGCCTTCTACACCGATACCACCGCCGGCGAGGTCAAGTCCAATCGCTTTCAGCGCCTCATGATCGCGGTTGCCGGTGTTTACTCGGAACTGGTGGTTTGTGCTCTGGTCACGCCGATCTGGTGGGCGACGCCCCCGAACACGCCCGCCCATGATTTCGCCTACACCATAATTCTCTTCACCGGGATTGCCGTCGTGCTCATCAACTGGAATCCTCTGATGAAGCTCGATGGCTATTACATCATGTGCGATTTATTGGGGATTTCGGACCTGAAGGAGGGTTCAACCCTGTATTTGTCCGGCTGGGTGAAGCGCAATATCTGGCACTTGCCGGTGGATGTGCCCTATGTGCCCCCGCGCCGCCGTCCCGGCTACGTTGTCTACGCCATTCTTTCTGGTCTCTACAGCTATTCCGTCCTGTACATTTTCGCCAGCTTCATCGGCAATATCGCTCGCAACTTCAGCGCAGACTGGGGCTTCCTGTTCGAATACGGGACGGCTTACCTGATCTTTCGCGGCCGCCTTCGCACCCTTTGGAACTTTATGAAATTCGTCTATCTCGACAAAAAAGATCGCATCGTTGCCTGGTTCAATCCCACTCGCAAGCTCATCTTCTCCGCCGCAGCCGTCATCTTCGTACTCCTGCCCATCTGGCATGAGACGGCGGTGGGACGGTTCGTCCTCGAACCCGGCAAGATATCCGTGATTCGCGCCCTGGTTCCCGGGACCGTCGATCGGGTCTATGCCGACGAGGGCCAGCAAGTGCAGGCAGGCGCGCCCATCGTCCAGCTCAGTAATCTACGGCTCGATGCCAAGGCGGCTCGCAGCCAATCTGACCTCGAAATGGCGACCCAGAAGGCGAACTCGGAATTCCTTCGTTACGCCGATTTCGGCTCGGCCGCCACCGACCGCAACCGCCTGGCTCAGCAGACCCGAGAGTTCAACTCGCAGACGGCTAGTCTCGCCGTCGCCAGCCCAATCGCAGGAGTCGTCCTAACCCCACGCGTGAGCGACAAACTCGGCGCCTACGTGCCCGAAGGCGCTGAACTGGCCGAGGTCGCCGATCTCTCGCGCCTGCGCGCCCGCATCTACCTCTCCGAGTTCGATATGTACAAATTCCAGGCAGATTCGCCCGGCAGGCTCCAAGTCGATGGCATGTTGAGCAAGCATAACGCCCGCACTGTACGCATCGCCCCTCTGTCCTCGGATATTCTTCCCGGCCTGCTCGACCTCAGCAAATACAAGGGGCAGAGTCCGCCCAAGTTCTACGTTTTTGATTTGTTGGTGGACAATCTGGATGGATCGATGCGCCCCGGTATGGCAGGAACCGCTCGCGTCTATGGCGTTCGCCGGAGCATCGCCAGCCTCGCGGCTCACACCGTCTGGGAGTTTCTCGGGCGTAAAGTCTGGTAAACGAACGGACGAAGAGGCTGCCTCCCCCGGCAGCCTCTTCGTCCCTCCCTACTAACAACCATCGCTACTCAAAACACTTTAGCGAGTCGCACGCCAGCGTTCCTTCTACCAGGCGCCCTCAGACCAGCCTTTTTTGTCGCTGGCTTCACGGCTCCGCTGGCGGCGGTGCCGGTGGCCGGGGTGGAGGCCACAATGGCCTTCTTAGTGGTGTTCAGCGAGTTGATCAAAGATTTCTTCTGGATCGTCATTGTGACTCCTGTCGATTTTTGTTTCGTCATCTACCCAACACATTCTTATCTAGCAAGAGGCGTGCCAAACACATTGTTGTCCCTGTTTCTCCCCCAAAACTCAGCAAATTGTTGGTTTTATGGCCGGCTTGTTACCCCTTTTCTGGATTCCCTCAGGGGTCAAAATTTATTTTCGGTTAATTTTTAACCGAACAATGGTTAATTTTTAACCGAAATTGCCAGCCTAAAGGTTCAGCTTCCGGCACAGATATTTCATCCGCTGCGAATCGATGTGCAGCAGGTTCGCCGCCGCGGATTTCTTGCCATTGGTTCGCCGGAGTGCCGCATTGAGGTAGGCAATCTGGATTCTTTCCATCTCGGCGTCGAAGTCCACGCCCTCTTCCGGGATCAGGATGGCTTCCTGGCTGGCCGCGCTTGAAACCAGCAACTGTTGCGGCAGGTGATGCGCCGTGATCCCTAGCCCATCACTCATCAGCACCATGCGCTGCACCACGTTTTCCAGTTCCCGCACGTTCCCCGGCCAGGAATACTGTTCCAGGATCTCCATGGCGTCCGGCTGCACCTGCTTCGGGGGCTTCTGGTTCGACGTGCAGTAGAGCCGTACAAAATGCTCCACCAGCAGGGGGATGTCGCCTTCCCGCTCCCGCAACGGCGGCACTACAATCGGCACCACGTTAATCCGGTAATAGAGGTCCTCCCGAAACCTCCCTTTCCGCACCATGTCTTCCAGATCGTCATTCGTGGCCGTAATGAGCCGGAAATCAATCTTCTTAGCCGCTCGTCCGCCCAGCCGCTGCACCGATCGTTCCTGCAGTACCCGCAATAATTTGCTCTGCAGCCCGTGATCAAGGGTCGTGATCTCATCCAGAAAGAGCGTCCCCCGGTGCGCCAACTCGATCATTCCCGGCTTGGCGCTCTCTGCCCCGGTAAACGCCCCCCGCTCGTACCCGAACAGCTCCGATTCCATCAAGGTTTCGGGCAGCGCGGAACAGTTCAGGCAGACATACGGTTGCTCGCTTCGATCTCCCGTTTCCACGATGGCCCGGGCCACGAGCTCTTTTCCGACCCCGCTTTCGCCACGGATCACCACGCTGGCGTTGCTGCTGGCCACCGCCTCGATCGCCTGATACACCTTGCGCATGGCTTCGCTGCCGCCGATCAGTCCACAAAAGGCTGCCTTGTTTTCGACCTGGGTCAGCAACCACTGCCCCTCAAATTGCAGCGCCCGCTTTTCCGCGGTCTGCACAAGTAAGGTGCGGAGTTGTTCACAGTCGACCGGCTTCCCGAAAAAATGATCCGCTCCTGCCTGGCTCGTCAGCAGCGGCAGTTCGCTGTTGCTCGATTCCGTAATCGCCACCATGATCAGGTCATCCCGCAGGCGCCGCATCTCCTGCAGCACTTCGATCCCGTCCGTCGGCTCGTCTCCGATGGCCTCCAGGTCGAGCACAATTCCATGTATGCCGGGATCGTCGATCAGCGTTTTTATCTGGGATTCCGTACTGGCCAGAGTCGCCCGGAAGCTGGGAGCCAGCGCCCGGCGCATCTCTCGAAACATCTCTTCGTCGAGGGTGATAATGGCGATCGAATACCGCTCCGACGCGGATTGCCGGCGATCGCTGCTTTCGCTAGGTCCCATAAACGCCGTGGCGTGCGTAACCGATGGAAGCCGCGCCGGATTATACGGCAATTCTCCCCTCACATGCAGCGTTGTTTCCGCGCCCATAAGCCGGTTTTGCCTTCCCCCGTTTCGACGGCGAAATCCCTCGGAACCGCACGCTTATCCCATTGAATTCTTTGCCGCTTGATGGTAATTTCTAGGGCCGGGAACGGATGGGGCCGTTCCCCCCGCGTCGCCCCATCGAAAACTAATTCTTGAGCTCGAAAACCATCCGAACGCATGGGTCTGGCTCAAGGCCTCAGCAATAGAACAACCATCCTATGACGCACCCGAATTTTCGCTGGGCACCCATGGTGGCTGCGGTCGCTGTTTTCTCAATGGCGCAGGCCCATGCTTCCACTGCGCTCCTGCCTGCCTCCTCCACCTCTGGACAAACTTTGTCTGTACAGACCTACGCAGGGGCAGCCGAGCTCACCATAACCGCAGTCCGGCCTTCTGCTTCGATCACGATTCTGCTGCTTACCGACACTCTCAGTTCTGCGGACAACGCGGAGGTGCGCAAGCAGTTGCTCGATTCTTACCCTTCCTTCCACGGGCACCCGATTCAGGTTGCGTTCTTAGGTAAGAATGGAGAGTTCACAACGCCAGTTCCCGCCTCTAGCCGGGTTCGTTTCAAGCAACTTCTCGACAGCATCGCAACCACAGAAGATCCCCAGACCGTTCCCAGCCCTGCCGTTCTCGATGATCTCGCGGCGGTCATCCCCAAGCTGTCCCCGAAGGGCAGCACCCTGCTGGTCGTTGGCGAATTCCCCAAGCTCGACTCCGCCAGCACTACCTTTGCCTCGGCTCTTCTGGGGAAAGCCTTCAGCGACCAGCAGCTTCGTGCAACACTGTTCTCTCCGGCTCCAGCCGAGCAGGATTGGTCCGCCCTCTTCCAGGCCCGCGGCGGGCAAATCATTACCTCGCTCAAGGATCTCCCACTGGCGCCCTTGACTCCCGCTGATTCACCCACAGAAATATCCTGGATAACGCCTCCGCCCCCTGCAGGGTTTGTCGTCTCGCGCCCATCGATCGTGGATGACCACGGCGCCTCCATAATCGCCGTTCCGGAAATTTCCCTCGCCGAAGGTGTCCAAATTCCCTCGATTGCTCAGTATTCCGACGCCCAGAAGAAAATTGCCGACGCTGAAATTCTGCTGAGCGAAGGTCCCTTGACCCAAGCCCGCGCGGACCGCATCCGCGAAAACGTCCAGGCGGCTTTACAACTGAACTCCCGCGATCCCGGCGCTCTGAACCTTGCGACGGGCCTGTATGAAAAGGCCGGAGACTATGCCGATGCCGTGAAGATGTCCGCTCTGTTGGTCGAAGTCGGTCCCCGGGACGGCACCGCTTTTGCCACATTCGGACACGCCCTACGCCTCAATACCGAACTGGACCGTGCCGACCAGGCCTTAAAGCGTGCAGCCGAACTGGGCGTCACCACCTCGCAACTCAACGAAGATTTCGCGCGCCTTTGCATCGCCCGCAAAGACGATAAGGGAGCTCTTCCTTACCTGCAGGCAGTCTTACGGCAGGATTCCAAGCGGCAGGACATCTGGTTTCTCCAGGCCGAGACCGCTGAACGTTCTGGCAATCCCACCCTGGCGGAGCATTCCTACGAACAAGGACTGGGCCTCGGCGGAGTCCACGTTCCAGAAACCAGCGCGTTGCTCCGCCTGTATTTCACCGATAAGCAAACCGAGCATGCCATCCAACTGGCGACAACTCAGCTGGCCAGCCTTCCGCCTGCGCCGGAAGATCGCCTTCAGTTCGCCACCACTCTCGATGATCTCCATCAGAGTGATCTCGCGCTCAAAGCATGGCGCGCATTGCTCGAAATCCAGCCCGCTTCCGAGCAGGCCCATACCCGGACAGCACGCTTGCTGCTCGAATCCGGAAATGCCAACGGTGCCGAACAGGAGGCCATCGCCGGTCTCTCCGCTCTACCCGATTCTGCCCGCCTTCACCTCGTGAAAGCCGATGCAGAGGAACATGAAGGCCGGCTGTACGAAGCTCGCCACACCCTTGAAGACGGCGCTTCAGCCGCTCCGGATCTCCCGCTGGCCACTCAATTGGCCGTTACCGAAGAACAGTTTTTCGGTGGTGCCGCCGCAGCTTACGCGCGCCTGGCGGAACTTTCTCCACCGTCATCGCCTGAACGTTTACGCGCTCTGGAACGTGGGTTCGATATTTCCATGCGCGATGGCGACCTGCAACAGGCTGAAAAGTTTGTCGCCCTCCTCGAGGCCTCCGGTGAAAAAGGCTACCGTGCTCTCCTCGGCGAGCAGAAATCCAAGGCCAGTTTCGTCATGGTGCCCGGTGGTCTCAGCGGGCTGGCATTTACTGCCCATGCCTCCAAAGAAGAGATTCCGCCGGAGCGTTTCTTCGTCGAATACTGCCGCACCTTGGTCGACGGCGGAGTCAACACAGGCAAGAACCAGTACCTGGAAGGTATTCGCGAGTATTTCGAACACATTGCTTCGTTGACCGCTCTTGGTACCAACACCAATGGCGACGCGGTGATCACACTCTCACTCACCGACAAGTCCGCCCGCCACCAGACCGAAAAAGCCCTGAACACTCTCGGAATTCGCCTGAAGAGCTCCAAGGGAGAAGTTGAACTCGCACAGGGAGAAAAAAAATCTCAGGCCCTCAAGCAAGAAACCGCCGCGGCTCTCGCCCTGGATGAAGTCGGCATTCAGGAGGCCCTGCAATCAGGCAAACCTTACCGGCTCGTCATTCACAGTGAGGCGGCGCCAGTCTATCCCAGCGAACAGATGTGGCGCGACGGACTCGCTCTGAAATACAGCGGTCCCGGCGGCTTCGCCGAAGAACTGGTCCACGTTCCTCACATGGCAAACGTGTACTTGAGTCTCAACTCCATGGACCGGGCGGCAGCCGACGAATTGCTGAAAGCTGTCTCCCTCAAGGAACTATGCGAGCATGACTGGGATCTGCTGCCCGACTTCGCTCCAGCGTTTGCCATTGAAGGCGGCCATGCAGCAGTCCCCGGCGGCGCCAAGGCCGAGCCGATTTGGACCCATCTGGTCGGCGTGAGTCCCGCCACTCCAGGCCCGTTCTTCCGCGCTCTTCTGAAGCGTGACGACGGTAAGCTTCTGGTCTACTTTTCCGTCCTTGCCCAACTTGACCGCCCGCACCAGGCTTTCTTTACCGCCAGTGAAAGCCGCGCCAAACAGTTTTACGAACTCCTGACCTCGACGCGTCAAATGCATGCGCGCCCTTACTCTGCCTTTCAAGACGCTGGATTCCAACGCATGTTGCGCTCCGTCCCGCTTGATGATCAGGGCCACATCGACTTCCCGGGTTCCGCTGAAGTCTGGACCGTCGCCAAAGGCCGATCCTCCGATGAAGGTCATACCGCTCACCTGATGAAGAAAGTCCGCAAAGCCGCCACTCCAGAGATCGAAGATGCCGTTCTGGTGCGGCTCGCAGGAACTCAGTACAAGGAAAACAATGCCAAGGTGACGGAACTCGACAATTTTCTGGCCGTCTCCTCCATCGATGCCCACCGCAAAGAGCCTATGGATGAAGAGTCGGCCCTTTTGCTGGCGCAAAAGTACGCCGATTACGCCGCCACCTACCCTTACCTGACTGACCTTCGTGCCCTCACCGCGGCTGACTACCGCCAATTCTTCTCTGCTTTCGAGCGCATCTCCAATCACCCGGCCCTCGAGGCCAACTTGCAGCTCGGCCAACTTCATGCCCTGACCGAATGGATCTGCCTGCTCGTCCAACGCCATGCGATCAAGGACGACCAGGCAGCCGACCTGATTCGAAAAATGGCCGCCAGCTTCGCCGCCGCCGAAGATGCCGCCTCTTACACTGCCGCTTCTCTCGATTCGGCACGGGCGATCCTTCAGGCCTGCAAGCCCGGCGCACCTGCAGATGAAGCCGTCCGCTCCTGTCTCTTAGGACATCATGCTGCCGCCGACGACGATCGCTCCAAGCACTTCGCGCGAATCCTTGACGCCCAGCATGTCCCCAGCCTTACTGCGTTGCTCGAGATCTATGATGCATCCGCTACCCTCGCTTCGGCCAAAGTACCGCTGGGTTCTGTTGAGAGCATCGAAAAAAACCTCGATCGCCTTCCCGCAGTCGAATTGCCCAAGGGCGAAAAGATGCCGGGCGAAGAAAAGAACAGCATTCTGCGCTACGACTCCGCGCCTGCTCGAAAAGTCGCAGCGCAGCTGAAAGAAAAAGCCTCGAAACGCAAGATCAATCCCAAGGACTTGGAGAAACTGGCGCACGAATTCCAGGGCGAACTGCAGGGACAGGTAACGGCGGCGCTCGCCGGACCTCTGTACGCCTACTTCATGCGCTCCTCCGACTCCATCGTTATCAACGATCCTCTTCTTCTGCGTAAGCACCACTACTTCCAATTCGATTTGCAGGCTGCCCGTCACGAGAAAGTCATCTCTTCAGACTTCAACGTGAGCAGTGAAAGCATTGGAAGCTACTTTTCTGGAGGCTTCGCGCAATTTGCGTATTCGGCAGGACTAGCCGCGGCCCAGTCCAAGAATCTGGGCGGCACAAGAGAGAGTCTGGCAGCCCAACTGGCCAGCATTCGCAGCGCGGATTGGGAGCGCCTGGATGAATCCGATCAGCGCCTTGCCGCTCTCCGCATAATCGTCGCTCGGGAATGGATTTACGAATCTGCGCGCAAACCAGATGTGTTCCGCACGCTCTCAGAAGCCACCATGGGGCTCTTATCTCTTTCCCGTCGCGCCGAACTGCTCAACGGTATTTCCTCGCGCGATTGGAAGCGAGCTTGGGATTCGATCACTCTTCCCGAATTGTTCGTCCTCGGTGCGCGCTATCCCAAGCTGTTTCCCACCGATGCCTGGCCCTCTCAGGTAACGTCCGCCCTGCGTACGTCCGAAAAAAGTCATGATGACGGACGGCTGAACGTACTCGGTCCGATCCCCAGCCATATTTTCGGATGCAATCATCCTCATCTACTTTCCGACGCTCCTTATGAAGAATACGAGCGCCACCTTCCCGCCGAAATGGCAGACCGCTCCGCCGAGTTCAACCTTTTTCTGGTGTTTCAGGGAGACCGCCTCGGGCTCAAGCCCGAATCTTTGGAAAAGGTGGACGAGATCCTTGCCGTGAAGGCCTTCCGCAAAGCGCAAATGACGGATTACCGCGATTGGCGCTCTCTGCTGAATGCATACGCATCCATCAACTCTGCTGACCTCACTCAGGCGATTGGACATGAATAGACTGGGACATCTCCTTTGGCTCTCTCTGTTGCAATTGGGTCTTCTGCCGCCATCTCTCGCCCAGGATTCCATGGGCACAATCAAGGTGAACGTTCGTCTGGTTGAAGTCTATGCCACGGTCCTCGACCACAAAGGAAAATTTGTGGACGGCCTCGGCTCCGATAATTTCCGCATTCTCGAGGATGGCCGCCCGCAGCGCATCTCCATCTTCGAGAGCAATACCGACGCGCTGTCCTGTGCGATCCTCCTCGACACGACCGGCAGCATGCGCCAGGCCCTGCCGCGAGTGAAGAACTCGGTGCTCAAGCTGATCGACACCTTGGACCCGCAAGATTCCGTCGCTGTCTACACTTTCGACGATCATCTGAGCGTCCGCCAGGATTTCACTACCGATAAAGACGCTGCCAAACGGGCGGTTCTCCGCACGCGCGCCGAGGGTAGCACCGCGCTGTTCGATGCGATCTCAGAAACCTCTGAAGAATTAGCCAAGCGCCGCGGGAAGAAGGCCCTCATCGTCTTCACTGATGGAGATGACAATGCCAGCCTCCTCACCGCAGGCGGTGCTATTGCTCAAGCCAAGAAAGTTGGCATTCCCCTTTACGCCATCGCGGAAGGTGAAGCGACACACTCTTCCGAACTCGGCAAGGTCTTGAATGAACTGAGCGAGAACACCGGAGGCGTCGCTTACCGCGTCAAGAAACCCGATGAAATTGAAGATATCTTTCAGACCATTGCTAACAATCTCCGCCATCTCTATCTCATGAGCTATAAGCCGCTCGGCGATTCCAGTGACGGAAGGTGGCGCAAAATTGAAATCCAGGTCAGCGGCGTTCAGGATTACCGCCTCCGCGCCAAACAAGGGTACTTTCCTCAGTAATCCTACCCGCCTTTAGGTACCCCGGGAACGGGACGGTTACTCCGGCCATCCGCCGTGCCGTGAGAAAACGGGGTGATGGTTCGCGTTTCCCCCTCAAACCCGTGTTGCAGCAGCCGGGAATGCGTCGACGGCAACGCCGAGTATGAACCAGAGCGCCAGACGTAGCGCCTCAGGTCAGTTGTTGAACATTCCCATTTCATTGTTGAGGTCAATGAAAGCGTATGACCAATATTGATCAGTTTCGCGTGCTGGAATATCGGACCATCGTAGCAGCAGTCTGCGGAGGTGGATTATGACGCTGACAATCATCGCTGGGATCTTCGGAGTTTTCGCTATTGGTCTGATCGTCCTGCTCATCTACAAGAGCACACTCACGATGCATAGGGATGATCAGTTGTTTCTGGATGACGCCAGTTCGCATATGCACGCGGAGCAAACGGAACTGTTGGCCAAGGTCAACCGGCTTATCATCCCGACGCGAGTGTTCAGCATCGGGTCCGGGGTATTTCTCATGGTGCTGACGGCGATCTGGCTCTACCAGAAGCTGAACGGAGTACAGTAACGTCGACAGTGGACCACTTGCCCCATCCTGCCAGCACCCTGCTCGCAGGCAAGGCTGAAACTAGCTTGTAATTGGTGAACAATCGCCGTTCACTCCCATTACACTCATATCCACCGACACCCGCGTCACTGCCCACATCCTGCAGATCTACTCGGCATCGGTCATTCCCCCGACATGGCAGCATGACCCAATATCTGCCTGCAAATTTCCTTGGCAAAAGGTGATTTCTGCGGCATCTAACCTTTTCGCGTCATCCTAGCCACTGGCATCCAGGATCTGCGATGAGAGATCGACTCCAACTTTTGTGCCGCACCATCGCACTGATTCTGCCGCTTCTGCTCGGTACCACCGCTTTCTCTTATTCCGTCCTCACTCACGAAGAAGTGATCGATCTGGCATGGAACAGTTCGATTCGCCCTTTGCTGCTTCAAAAGTTTCCCGGCGCCACCGAGAAACAACTGCGCGACGCCCACGCGTACGCCTATGGCGGGTGCGTCATACAGGACATGGGCTACTATCCCTTCGGCAAAGTATTCTTCAGCAACCTGACCCACTACGTCCGCTCGGGTGACTTTGTTCTGTGGCTCTTGCAAAACGCCAAGACCATCAATGAGTATGCGTTCGCCATCGGTGCGCTCTCTCATTACCTCGGCGACTCAATTGGGCACTCGCACGCAGTCAACCCTGCCACGGCAGTCGAATTCCCCAAGCTCCAAAAACAGTACGGCAATATCGTCACTTACGATGAAAGTCCGCACGGACACATCCGTACGGAATTCGCTTTCGATATCGAAGAACTCAGAAATCAGGAATTCGCCCCGCCTGCATACCTCGACTACATCGGTTTCAAGGTTCCGGGACAATTCCTTGTACGCGCCTTCCGAGCCATTTACGGATTCGAAGTTCATGAACTGGTCGGTCGCGCCCGTCCCGCCCTTCGCAGCTATCGCACCTCCGTCCGCACTTTCATTCCGGCATTTGCTCAGGCTGAGGTCGTTCTTCACCGCAATCAGTTCCCTCCTAACCCCGACGATGAGGCTTACCGCATATTCAGCACACGCGTCTCGCAGACGAGCTACGACCGCCGTTGGAAGAGCAAGTATCACGGCCCTGGATTCAAGGCACATTTGCTCGCAATCTTGGTTTTCCTGGTTCCGAAAGTTGGCGGCGCTGCTGATCTCGCCATCAAGATCCCCACCCCCGAAACCGAAGAATGGTACCTGCGCAGCGTCAATCAGACCGTGGACGAATTTCAAAAGATGCTGGCTGCCCTGAAATCCGCTTCTGACCCGGCTCCCAGCCTCGCCAATGTCGATCTCGATACCGGATACAGTGTCGTGCGAGGACAGTATCCCCTCACTGACAAAACTTACGACCAGTTGGTCGAACGGCTGACGTCCCGGGCTCGGCCCGGCATTCCCGAATCTTTGAAAACAAATATCCTGGATTTCTATGCTGCCGCCGGCTCGGTGGTCGAACAGGATTCCCGATTGACCAACGAGCTTTCTCGAGTGAAAGCTATGGCAAACGCTCCCACAGGGCAATGAAGCAGATCGCGGTTCGTAGAATCCTGATCTCCGCCTAAGCCTGCTCCTTCTCCCCTTCAACCGATAGAGGCCATATCTGATCCATCGCTGCCACCACCACGAGAATACTAATCGACGCATATGGCGATCTCGAGTGCCAGCGTGAGTTCATCCACGTGCCCGCGATCGATCCGGTGAGATAACACAACCAGATCGCCAGCATGAATTGTGCGTTGCGAAATGCTGGGTGCTGCCCTGATCGTCTAATAATGCTCTTCACACCTTGCTGCTTCCGCCGTTCGTCATGCAGCTGTCTGCCCAAAATACCGCTGACCAACAATTTCACGCACACCGAGGCCCTCGACTTCTCACTTTCAGTGATTTGTACTGGGAAGATTGAAAGCGACCAACGTAGCTACGAAGGCAGAGCGCAGCTCATAGACACAGTCGTGTCTGCCGCCCGATTGCAACCAACGATGCCTATTCCCGGCTATGTACCGGCTCGATCCCGGCCGGCCTCACATCATGACGGGCAAAAGGAGACGCCACATTCCTGAACGCAAGCGACACATGAATACCGCAAGTGCAGCCGGGACACTCCCTCCGAACCATTGCCAGGCATGCATCGCGATAACGTCTGGAACTTATTAGTTCCTTGAAATCCTCCCGCAGCAAGTTCCCAATCGGTTTGAGAACATAGCACCCGGCCAGCACATCTCCGTTCGAGACCACAAACACTTCGATGAATCCCAGAACACAGGGCGGTTCCTCCGGCGTCTCCCGGCTGAAATATTTGAAGATGTAATCGAGTTCGTATGCGGGACGTTTGAGCCTGTTGCGCAGAAAGCTCATGATGTTTTGAATTTCACTTTTGTTCGGCCACAGATCGGACGTTGATGTCTGTCGGAGAAAATACGAACGGTCATCCAAAATGTTGAATGCAAATCCGGCGCCGGCCCGCTTCGCCTCCTCGGCCAGTTCCTCCAGTTCTCCCGCTGAGCGTCCATTCAGCGTGGCTACAACCTGTACCTGCTTGCCCCGGAGAAGCCGGATCCCCTCCATCGCCAGCTTGAAATATCCCCTTATGCCTCGAATCAGATCGTTCGATGCTTCCAGGCCGTCGATCGAAACTGCCACCTTCGTGATCGGTGAATCATTGATCTCGTTGCTCAGCTTCTTCAGCAAAAGGCCATTCGTCTGCAGCGTTACGCGCTTGAACTTTCCCATCTTCGCCTTTTGCATAATCTGAAACAGGTCCCGCCTGAGCAAAGGCTCTCCGCCTGTAAACCGTAAATAGCGAATGCCGAAATCGCCCAACCGGTTGATCACTTCCACCGCTTTTTCCGTATTGAGCCCATCTTCCCACCGGCTCTGCCAATAGTTGCAGGTGATGCATTTGGCTTGGCAATTCTCGGTAAGTTTGAGGCTCGCCGAGAGAGGTTTCACCTGCGCCGGCAGCAGACTTGGCCAGAATTGGCTGCCCGCCCAAACGCGACCCAGATACGGTAAGCGAGTCCAGGGAATCGACATAACTTCTAGAACGTCTCAGTAGGCCACAATCTTCTGATTTCGAAACGCCTTCATCGTCCCCAGCAGGAAACCGACATTCGCCAGGCAAAATGAAAAGGAATACCCGAACACCCACGACCGCCGCTGCTTTTTGGCCAATACCCAGCCAATCAAAGCTGAGAAATAGAAGACTGCCTGCAACCACCACATAAGAACCAGCTGTCCTTTCATCGCGAGCAGTGTGTTGAACAAGAATGCGGCAGCCAAACAAAACGGCGTCAGCCATCTCAGTAGTTTGTGCGATACCAGTCCCAGGGCCGTAAGAGGAAATCGCAGCGGATTCAACACCGATGGCCGTGCTAACGTCCCAGTCCAGTTCCGTGCAGTCATGCGAATCCGTGCCCGCAACTCTCCCTCAATGGTGTGCGGCATAACGTCGAACACTGTCGCATCCCGGCGCTGAACCACTTTGTATCCTTGCGCGCGGACATCGAGAGGCATGATGCAATCATCGCCATAACAACTCGGCAGGGGCCGAAACAACTCTCGCCGCACCAGCAAAGCCTGTCCGCTCCCTGTGGCCAGGATTCCGAGATCGGATTCGGCGTATCGCAACAACAGCTCATAGCGCCAGTAAAAGCCTTGTCCCTTCTCCACCGCATCTTCGGCTCCGCCGAAAAGGACTGTTGCCGTGGACAATCCCACTCGCGGATCGGCAAGATCATCAACCATTCTCCGGAGCACGCTCGAAGGCATCGTCGTATTTGCATCTGTGAAGAAAAGAAGATCCCCCTGCGCGTGCTGCGCCGCAAGATTTTGTACTCCGCTCTTCCCTACCCTGCTCTCGCTTGGCAACCACCGGATCCGGGCATCGCGTGCCGCATACCCGCGCACGATTTCTTCTGTTCGATCCGTTGAGCCGTCCGAAGCCACAATAATTTCCAGGCGATCAGCCGAGTATGCCAAGCCCAGGCAATTATCCAGCTTCCGGGCGATCTGCTGCTCCTCGTTATGGACGGCAATAATGATGGAGACAAAAGAAATGGAAGATTCCTCAACTGGACTCCGCTTCCGCCCAAATATTGACGCCAGGAGAAATACAAGCAGCGGATAGGCCGCCCACACGTACACCGTGACACCCAGAACAGTCCAGAAGATCCACGACACCATCGTCATCGAACCACGTCTCCTGCACCCGCCATCGGTTGCGGATTCGGCACATCACCTGCCATTGTTCTTGCGGACGGTGCGCTCGCGCCTAGCTCTGCATAGCCATGCTTGTACGTGCTCAATGCGTACTCGAACCCACGTTTCTGATGCGCATACACAGTTCGGTTGAACACGCGATCGGTGGACTGGCCTTCCTGATGCCAGATTTTTAGGCTCGGGTCGTGGAGAATGGGGAGTCCCAGTCGCAGGCACATCTCGGCCACGCTGAACTCCTCCGCATACAGAAAGAAGTTATCGTCAATGAAGCCCCCAGCCTCAAACAACTGGCGGCTGAAAATCAGAAACGATCCATGCGGTGCATAGATTCGGCGTATGACCGCTCGTTCGGATGCAGTCGCTCGCCGGAAAATGCTGTAGCGCACCTTACGCGCCATCGGCGAGAGCCAGTTCTTGAAGCGCATCGCGTGATAGTTGTTCAGCCAAACGCGATATCGCCACATCCGAAACACGCTTGGCCTCTTCCGAATGCTGGGGTTAGCATCGTGGCCCGTGAGCGCTGAGATGATGCACGGCGCGATGATTCCGGCAGCAGTGTTTTCTTTGCGAAACAATCTAGAAAGGAAGTGAGGGTCGCCAAATTCAATATCGTTATTACAAACGATCACCCACTCGGGCAGCGGATGACTGGAGAGATACTGTCGGAGGGCCTCCCGCGCTGCGCCGAAGTAGCCGCGATTCTGCGGCATATCCAGCAATGCAACATTGTCAAGACCCTCGATCGCTCGCTGGATGCTCGAGACCGAATCGTCTTCGGAATTGTTGTCGACAATTGCGAGAAAGCACCGCTCGAAACCTTCGAGCCCTGCCGCGCTTTTCACAAAGCGCGACGTACAATCGGCGCGGCGAAAATTCACCGTGATGATTAGCGCCTTGCACTCATCATTCACAAAGCGGCAGGCTCCTGGCCGGTATACGGCGAAGCTCGAAGCAACGCAGGTCCAGGCTTGTGCCGCATCAGCACAAACCACCCAACCACCCAAGCCAATGCCGCACCGTTGAAACTGAAAAACGACCCAATTGGGCTAAATAGGAAAGTGGCATAGAACCCCGAGAGCCAAAAGACTCCGTTCAGCGGGCAACGGGAATGCGAGTGATACATCCAGCCCGCAAAAATTCCAATACATGCGCACACGATGGTCGCACCGCCCTCACCGAAGTCTTCTACAAGGTCGCGGAACGCGGTGTAGACGTTTGTCGATTCCGTGCCCACCAGATTCGAAGTCTCCAAATATCTACCCACGATTCTTCTCTTCAGATGGAGTGCATCAAACTCGCCTGAAAACGATCGCGCTCCCCACTCTCTGTCAGTCAGCTCCGCATGTGCATACCAGGTTGCGAATGCTGCTGGTGGCCCAAAGATATAGTTGTTCAACTTCTGTTCGTGCAGACCAAAGATAATCGCGTGCGACCAGGATGTGTCTCTCACCGCATCGATTGCCCCGAAGATGCCGAGCATGCAAGCAACTGCGAGAGGTAGAACAATGGCGCGCTTCGCACTGAACAAAGCCAACTGGCCATGCTTTCGGACGCATTGGATGGCGATATAGCCGGCGATCCAACACGTCAGACCGAGCAAAATCGCTGCCCGTGCTGCTGTAAAGAGTGCATACGCAAAAGCGGGCAATAGGGTGAGTATCGAAATGGTCCTGTCCCGACGGCGCTCACTAGTGGCGAACAGAATTCCCCCGAGGATGGCGGCCGGGTGAAGCCACATCACCAGCAATCGCACGGACCAGGGCTCGAGTGCATCGTCATACCGCAACAGCGTCCATTTCGCGCCCACTTCGAGAACACCCATCCAGGTGAAGGGGAATCCAAATTCCTCCAGGCTCGAAAACAGAAAATAGATGCACCCTGCGAATGCAATCCCCGCACACAGCAGGCCGTAGCGTCGGCAGGGCTCGATCAAAGGATCGAAAACATCGTTCGTCTCGGATTCAACTACCGCCCCACCGTCACTATAAAGCTCATGACCGATCAAGGCTCCCAGCTGAATCGAAACGATCAGCGCCACCAACATCCAGAGTCCCCGAGCCGGTACTGCGTAATCGACGACAAGTAGGCTGGCCCCCGTAAAGAACGACCAGACTAATCCGACAAAAGCTGCGGGAGAAAACCAACTCCCGCAACGCACACGGGCCACAACGGTCACAGCCACCAGGACCATGTAGGCCGGCCACGGAGATCCGATCGTGTCGATCACAGAACTCATCACGCTTCCGGGACTGGTGAAAATCTGCGCAACGCTCCGAACTGGCTCAGGCAGAGCGTGAATACGATGTAGCAGCACGCCGACAGGCATAGGATGTAACTGGCTGATTGAAATCCGAATCTCGGGATCGCATACAGGCAGCCGAGAAAGTTCAGCGCGACCACCGCCGAGAGAGCGCCCAGCATCGCGGTAGTTCTCTGCATGATTTCCAGTGGCTTATGGAATAGCAAAGCGAGTTGCCATAAGAAACCGCCCATGAGCAGCACCGGCAGCATCCGCGTGGCTGCCGGATTGTCGAATCCAAGAATCAATTTCGTGATTCGCTGTGCCCCGATCACGACACCGCCGAGTACTCCGACAAAGATAATCAGCTGTGACATGATCGACAGGCGGATAATCCGGTACGACTCGGCAAACCTGCCGTCATTCCAGGCCCGCATAATTCGCGGATGAGCCGCCTGCGTTAGCGGAAATACGAGAAACGAAAATGATCGGACCGCAACTTCGTAGAGCGACGCGTATACCCCGGCACTGCTATAACCTGCAAATTTCTGGATCGTCCAACGATCGATCACTGGCAATCCCTGAATCAGCAGTAGCCATAAACCGACTGCCCACCCAAATTTCCATAACTCGCGAATCATCCTTCTGGTCGACGTCGCGTCCGGCCTCGCATGGTCGCCGGCCTGGCTAGCACCCACGTGCCTTGAAGGCCACGTCAGCATCGCAATCGTGTATGCCAGCGCTTGCCCGAGCAGCAGGAATTCAAAATCTCTCCGCCCGGCGACCGCCACCATCGCAATTGGAATCACCAATCCGCCCACCGACCGTATGATTTCGCGCCATAAGATCGTCCTGGGTCGCAATTGTGCTTGGTATTTCGCCAGCATGACTGTGTACAGAACCAGCGAAAGACAAAATGCCACGGAAACCAATGACGTAAACAGCCGATACCGCATCCCGCCGAGAATGATTGCGAGTACCGCAGATGTGACCAGAACCGTCGCAACGGTGCCGCCAGTCACCGCCCGGCGAAATACGTCCTCGCGCCCATCCGCATTGCCCTTTGTGGGATGAAAGCGCAAGATCCCTTGTGCCAGCCATCCGGAACTCGCGCCCGCAGCCGCCATCAGAAATGGGACGGTCAGCGCGAATCGTCCGTACTGATCTAATCCGATCAGTCGAATAAATATGGGAACCGAGATGAGCCCCATGAATCCCGGCACAACCTTGCTGGCAAAATAGCCAATCGAGTCCCGTACCAGAGCGGATCGGAGCACAGACGCATAGCCTTTCTCCCGCCAGTGTGCCGTTGCGACTCGTTCCGGGATGGATACATCCAACACTCATTCGCTCCGCACTCTTAGTCTGCCGCCACAGCAGCAATGACCGGCTTGCTCCGCCGGTCGTTGCGACTCTTTCTCCAGTTCACCCGCGGCAGCAAGAGCGCACGATCCACTCGATCTCGATGCTGGATCGCAATGTTGACGAGAGAATCCAACAAGGACTCGGAGAGCAGGTGCGGCTGCAACCCCAACTGCGTCAGCTTGGTATGTTTCGCGTTGTAATAGTGTTCTTCGGCCTCGACCCGCGGATCCGGCAAGTGATCGATCACCACCTCGAGCCCGAGTCTCTTGCCGGCGCCATGCACCATCTCTGCCAGTTCGAGAACGGAAAACTGCTCAGTAAATTGATTGAAAACCCGGAACTCTCCCCTCTGCGCCGGATTCAGACACGCTAACTCGATGCATTGGACAGTGTCGCGAATGTCAAGGAATCCGCGCGTCTGCCCGCCTTTCCCGTACACCGTTATGGGATGCTCGATCGCCGCCTGCACGCAGAACCGGTTCAGAGCCGTTCCGAACACTTCGTCGTAGTCGAAGCGATTGACCAGCGCTTCATCCAGAGCAGTCTCGGCCGTGACCGTGCCATAGACCACGCCTTGATTCAGGTCCGTGGCCCGCAGCCCCCAAACCTTGCAGCAGAAGTGGATGTTGTGGCTGTCGTGCACTTTCGACAAGTGATAGAACGATCCTGGCTGCTTCGGAAAGGGCAGAACATCTTCGCGGCCGTTATGCCGGACACGGATATACCCTTCTTCGATGTCGATATTCGGGGTGCCATACTCCCCCATCGTCCCCAATTTCACCAGGTGGCAGTCGGGCTGAAACTCCTTGATCGCGAAAAGAACATTCAAAGTGCCGACGACGTTATTCGTCTGGCTGAAAACTGCGTGCTGGCGGTCGATCATCGAATAAGGCGCAGAACGCTGCTCGGCAAAGTGCACCACCGCTTCCGGCTCAAACTCCTCCAACACGCGTGCGAGGAATCCATAATCGAGAATGTCTCCCACATAACTCTCGATCTGCTTGCCCGTAACCCGCAACCACGCTCGCAGGCGTTCGCTCAACGGGCGTATCGGCGTCAGGGTCTGTGCCCCCAGTTCATGATCCCAGGAGCGCCGGCAAAAGCTGTCGGCGATCGCCACTTCATTGCCGCGCCTTGATAGATAGAGTGCCGTCGGCCACCCGCAATAGCCATCGCCGCCCAGAACAAGAATTCTCATGGTTTCCTCAAAACTTCAGAACTTTGATAGGAACTCCGTCAAAACCCCTGCGGAATCACATCTCGTGCCTGCTCGAATTACGCCTGAATCCGAGCATCTTCTTCCGCACACTATGCAACCGAGTTCCATTGCCGTTAGCCAGTCCCAAATCAGCCTTAATGATTCTGTAGGCATCGTGGGCCAGCACTTTTCCAGGGTGCTCTACGTCGATGTCTTCCCATGTACCTCTGGCAAGCACCCAAAGAGAGCCGATCATTATGGAAAAAAATGTGCCGAGAAACATAAGCATCAGCCTCGGTGGAAACGCCTTTTTCTCCGGCAGCCTCGCAACATCCAACACCTTCACGCTCGGAGTCTCTTTGGCTTCCTGCACTTTCGCCAGCTCACACTCTTGCGTCAGCAGCTCAAATACGGTTTCCTGAATCTTGTTGTTGCGGTACAGTTCTGCATACGTCACCCCCAACAGGGGCAGCTTCCGAATCGATGGGTAGAGCGCGCTCCCCGCTCCTGCCGCTGCCGACACGTCTCCCTCTCCCATTTGATCCAGCTTCGCCTTCAGCTCTTCAATGCGCGCCTGCAGCGCCCGAACGCGAACATTGCTATCGGCATAAATTTGCCGCAGCCCTTCCAGTTCCGATTCGGCGGCGATTAAGTGTCCCTGCAACGTGGCGGCTGCCCCAACCATCGCCTTGCCCTGCTCTTTAATATCGATCGCGGTGTTGTCGCTTGCGAAGCGGCTGAATTCCTTTGCCGAAGTATCCAAATCCTGTTTCACCGTCTTCAGCCGCTCTTCCAGGAAAATGCGTTCCCGATGAGCTGCCGATGTGTTCAATTCCGCCACCAACCGGTCGAGTTCCGTTACATAGGCGTCGGCAATCGCCTTCGCTCGCTGCCCAGTGTGATCACTCACCCGGATGGTAATAATCCCGCTCTTGCGGTCTTCCGAGATTTCCGTATTCGCCTCGAGCATCCGTCTGGCGGCTTGCATTTGCCGCACCATGTAAACCGACTTCAAATCGAATTGGTCGATAATCCGATCCTCCACCGTTTCGCTGCGCAGGATTCCGATAAACAATGCGCCTGATGTCTTAAGGCCCAGGAAGTCTCCCGCCAGCATGCCTAGGCCGCCGCCCCCACCCCTCATGCCCAAGGTCAGCAGCGATGCCAGCCCGGAACCCATTTCGTTGTCCGGTGGCATCAGTTTCGTCTGTGCGTCATATCGAAACGGGATGAGAAATGCGAACAGTGTCGCCAGGGCCGCTCCACATATCGTGAACCGCAGGATCACGAACCGCCGCTCCAGCAGGAGACGAAGCCGCCGGATAACCCTGTGCCCTTCCTGCTCCTCATATCCACCGGCTCGTGGCGGTTCAGCGATTACTGTGGAATTCATAGCATTGTCCCGCATTACGCGATTTGAAGTGCCAGGCATTGAGTTTGACTTCGTTACTCTCGCTGGATGCTCCGGTCCGTGTTACCTCGAGTGACAGGAAACAACTGTGTCTGACACTTTCGTCGTTGCTGCGAGTTCGCCCATGGTCATCGTGCACCGCAAAGCCCGGATGTAGCTTCGCCCCCTCACTTACAGAATCCGTGAGCTAAACCTGCATTCGTGTAGCTAGATCGACAGCATTGGAAAGCGTTCGCGGAGAGAATTTAACGCCGGGCGAGCCGCAGAATTGTCTGGGAAATGTAAATAAACTGTCATAAATCTCGAGGCAGAAGAACACACACGCTGCGGCACTTAATTACGACAGTTTCAAAGGCTATCGTCCCCTTCGTGCTCACGATTCTATGGGCGGGTTTCCACGAGTCTTTCGCCCAATTGGCGGCAATCTGCAAAGCTTGCGTCGAGAGCAAACGGGCAGAATTCTCCGCCCGCTTCGAGCCGGGACGCCACCTCTCACCGGGCAAGAAACGTTACAAGTTTTTGACATGAACGTGACAAGCATTTCGCGCGGCTTGAACGAAGATTGTGTCGCTTTCGGGACCACTTTTCCCCGACTGAAGGCACGCTCATATGCACCCCCCGGACTTCCTGCACAAAGAGGCTGCGACCGAACTGTGCGAACATTTCATCGCCGCCGGGGCTGCCTGCAGTCTCTGCACCAACAGCGCGCACGTGCTCGAAGCGGCGCGCAAAACTTTTCCGCATCTTGATCATCACCCCGCCTCCGTCGATCTCTCTCTGCGATTTTGGATCGATGAGAAGGACCCTTCCCAGCCTCCTTGGCCAGCACCCTATGTGCGCGGCCTCGACCATCTCGTTTTCGCCAGCTTCGATGCCGGGAGTTCGATTCTTGCTGATTTGCGCTCACGCCACGTCATCGGCAGGTTTTCACCTTCAATGGCTGCCGATGGGTCTTATTGGCAAAGCGTGATTTTCCCCATGCTGCTGACCATCGTGAGCGCTTCGATTGGAGTCGCCGAATTGCACTGTGCGTGTGTCTCCGACAATCAGAATGGCGTTCTGTTGGCCGGTCCGTCCGGCGCAGGAAAATCCACGCTGGCGTTGGCCCTCACCCAGATCGGCTACGGCTTTCTTTCCGACGATCGCACACTTTGCTCGCTCGACAATGGCGAAGTTCGGGCCTGGGGATTGCGCACACAACTTAAATTGCGCTCCGACGCGGCGCACTGGTTCGAATCACTACCTGATTCCCATTTCACTGACACTCGCAGCAGTAATCCGTCTCTGTGGCTTGATCCCGAACGTCTTCCCGGACTGAAGCGCGTCAGCCATTGCAGCCCGCGTTCGCTTATCTTTTTGGAGCGGCTCGATACCCCCGAGTTCCGCTTGATCGCGATGTCCTCTGATGAAGCGTTGAACCGTCTGAACGAAGGACTCATGGCCGAACTCCCCGACGCAAGCGTCAGGCGCTCAGAGGTACTGCAGCAGCTTGTAGCAGTTCCCTGCTGGCTCCTGCAGTACGGTCGAGAACCGCAAAACACAGCGCGCCAACTTTCAGAACATCTGGGCAGATGATTTTCTCGATCAAAGAAGCGCAGCAGGGACGCAGCGGGAACACGATATGAGACGCGCGGGCGAAACCATGTTGAGGGAACCGGCGATGCATGCGCGAGAACTCTCCTCTGAGTCTGATTATGCGCGGCAGGCGTCCCCAAAGGACGACCCCATGCGCCGTTTCCTTCCCACTCCATTTTCCGCGATCCTTCCGGTCATGGGACGCTCTGTTCGCCTTGAGACGAATAGTCTCCAGCTCCGCTCGCAAATGGCTGGCCTCTTCCGCCGCTATCCAGAACCGCAAGATGGGTGCCCACAATTTTTGTGGAGAATCGTCGTTGACCCCAATACGGATTTCAGCCACCCCTGGCCGCAACGCTCCGTATTTTCGGGCGACGGGCTTCGTTTTGCTCAGTTCGGGCAAAGGAATTTTCTCGCCGTCAACATCGAAGCGCGAGAGGCGATTGCCTTTGTTGCGGAGGCGCTTGTCGAGGATGCACCAGGATTCACCAGCCCCTTTATCGACACGTTGTTCTATATGACATCCGGCAGCCTCGGTCTGGTGCCTTTTGCAGCCGCGTGTGTTTCCGCGGGAACGAACGCTCTTCTGGTTTTGGGTCCTCCCAATCAGGGCAAGACCACTGCCAGCTATCTCGCCGCCCAGCGAGGATTGACATTCCATGCCGATCAATCGGTGTTTCTGGAACAGGCTTGCGGCCAATTGCGGGCATGGGGTGATTTTGTTCCCATTGCGTTTCGTCCTGAAGCTCTTCAACTCTTGCCCGAGCTTCAATCCCGCGCCCGCCAGTATTCCTATTGCGACTTCACCTTCTACTACGTGCCCAGGAATACTCCCCAGGGCCAGCACGATTTTGTAATCCCAAGTTGTTGTCTGCTTCTGAACCGAGGGTCTTGCTCAGCTCCTAAGCTCACTCTTCTAAACGAAACAGAGTGTCCGGGAACTCTCGCCGCACACCTTGCCTTCAAAGATGACGATCGCTTCGAAAAACAATACCAGGACGTCCTTGCCGCATTGGCCAAGCTACATGTCTACCGGCTCGATTACGGCCCGGATCCGGCGACAGCGCTGCCATTTTTCTTTGACTTGCTCGCAAGGCATAGCTCGCACGGTTCCAGCCATTCAGCTGGAATTTAAAAGGAATTCGCAATGCAAGACAGTGGCACCCTGATCTGCCCGGCTGATCTTCCTATCGCGCTGCCGCGTTCTTCACTACGAACGTGGGTCGAAACACTATTGCTCGCTTGCTTATTTCTTTTGTTCATCACCAGAGCGCTCATTCCCGCCTGGAGTCACCTGGATTCCGACTTCGCCAATTATTACCTGGCGGCGCGCCTTTACCGCCAAGGATATCCTGTGGAGCGCGTTTATGATTGGACCTGGTTTCAGCGCCAGAAAGATCATGCCGCCATCGAGCGTCCCTTGGTCGGCTTTGCGCCCTCCACGCTGAGTTCCGCTCTGCTCGTTCTGCCGTTGACTTCCCTTCCTCCCCTGCAGGCGAACCGCTGTTGGCTTGGGATGAGCCTTGCATTCCTGCTTCTGGCGGCCGCTCTTCTGAAACGAATTACACATCTGGCCTGGCGACGCATTGGGTTATTGATCTTCCTCGCCGTGGCGCCCCTTCACAACAACTTTCGTTTAGGGCAAGTCCATATCGTGGTGCTGCTTCTGCTGACTCTCGCCGCACGGCTGCATTTCAGAAATTCGCATTTCCTCTCCGGCGTAAGCGTGGCCGCAGCCGCAGCCATGAAAATTTATCCCGCATTCTTCCTCCTGTTTTTTCTGCTGAAGCGGCAGTGGCGCGCTGCCGCGGGACTCGTGTGTGGCCTTTTGGGCGCACTGCTCCTCTCACTTCAGCTTTTCGGTGCTGAAGCATGCCGCATCTACTTCCGTGACATTCTCCCTTGGGGACTGCGCGGGGAAATCATCGATCCCTATACCACTGGCTGGGATTCGCTCAACGCGCTGCTTCGCCGCCTCTTTATCTTCGAACCTGAGCTGAACCCCGCGCCGGTAGCCCACTTGCCCTCTCTGTATGCATTCCTGCATTCGCTGATTCTTCCCGCGATCTTTGTACCTTCTATGTGGGCCATGAGCCGAACCAGTTCGACCTTGGGCCGCCAAAAGCTGGAATGGGCCACTTATGGTTTCTTGTTGTTACTGCTGTCTTCTGAGCCGCTCCCCTACCATTTCCTGCTCCTGATTCTCACAGCGGCTTTAGTCATCGATTACTTTACCGAGCGCAGGCAGGCTGCACAGGCCGGCTTGTTCGTCCTGCTCTACACGCTGGCTTGCGTGCCCTATGATCGTCTGTATCGGGCCGTTCCTCGCGGATGGACAAGCCTGCTCTTTTTTCCTCGCCTCTATTGCATGCTTCTGCTCTCTGCATTCCTGCTGTGGACATTGCTCTCTCCCGCCGAGTCTTTCAACTCTCGACTGCGGTCGCGGTCGGCGATTCTTGCCGCCGTCGCGTTCGTCGTAATGGCCGCATCCGGATTCGTTCTGGATCTCCGCCATCTGCGCGGACTGTTCGATAACTATTCCAACCGCATCAGTGCCTCCGTTGGCTCCGCGATTGCCGTCGATCCTGTGGTGACCTCAGACAGCGTGTTCTTTGGCGCCCTGGTGCCCACCTTCACCTCCGCACACGACGCCTACACAATTCGTCGATTTCAAGCCGCCTTGACCACATCGTATGGGGGCGCAGGCGATTGGTTCCATCCCGCCGCGACCGCCGACGGCCGCCGAACCTGGGCCGAGATTGCTTCCACAAAATCTCGAGTCGTACGCTTTGACTCCGACAATCCGGCAGCTTCGAATCCGATTACTGAAGTCCCCGACGCCGAGCAACCGTTCGTTTCGGCAAATGGTGACTCGCTCGCGTACATCCGCGAAGTTGCCGGCCGCGGTGGGTTGTGGATCCACTCCCTCGCACACGATTCCGCCGACCGTCAAATCGCGGGCCCGGAATATGACGTGCGCGAAGCTGCTTTTTCCCCTCAGGATGAGATCGTATTCAGCTCGTGGCATCGAGATAGATACCGCATTTATTCAGCAGACCTTCAGTCCGGTGCCGTCGCGGAGCTCCTCTCTATCATCTGCTCTGCCCGTTTTCCTTCCATTTCCCCGGACGGACAATGGATCGCCTTCGGTTGCGAGCGCGGCGGAGTCTGGCAACTCGTCGTCATGAACCGCCGCTCCGGCGAACAGCATCAGCTCACGAACGCCGACTGCAACTCCATCACTCCATCGTGGTCGCCCGATAGCAGAGAACTTATCTACGCGACCGATTGCGGCCGCGCCCTGGGTATCACCGCACTGTCGAAACTGAGTGTGAAACCTTAGCCATGCATCCCATCCGTGAAGCACTTCAAAACGGGCCACCACCCCAATGCCAGCAGATCGCAGGGGTGGCTCCACTCGTCCTGCGGCCCAGTCTGCCCTGGTCAACTCCGGCGCTCGTTGTGTTATCCGCCATATTCATTTATCTCCAGGTATTCGTTCTGCCATGCACTCCCCGCCTCGCTTCAGGCGATCAAGCCATCTATTTGCACCACGCGACCCGGATGCTCGCCGGAGAGCTGATCTATCGCGACTACGATCACTTCACCTTTCCCGGCACGGACGTTCTTTACGCCGCCCTGTTCAAGCTCTTTGGCGTCCATGCCTGGATTCCGCAAGCCATGCTGGTTGTCCTTGGCGCAACTCTGGTGTGGCTCATCTTCCGAATTTCCAGGAAACTAATAAGCGGCACGACTGCATACCTGCCGGCGCTGCTGTTTATTGCTCTGCCTTTTTCCAGTTATCTCGACGCCACCCATCACTGGTATAGCCTCGTTGCCGTAACCGCGGCGCTCGCGATTCTGCTCGAACGTCGCACGCCCCGCCGCTTAGCTTGGGCTGGCGCTTGTGTGGGAATAGCCACATTCTTCACGCAGTCGATGGCGCTTCTTGCCATTGGCTTTGCCCTCTTCTTGCTCTGGGAGCACAACCAGGCAGCGCAAAGCCGGACTCTCCTCCTCACAAAGCAACTATCGCTCTTACTGAGCTTCTCGGGCACGCTCGCCGCATGCATGAGCTACTTTGTCTGGAAAGTCGGCCTGAAACAGATTTGGTACTACACGGTGGTCTTCGTCGCGAAGTATTATCCCGCTGATTGGTTCAACAATTGGCACGTCTACCTCACCGGACGCCCCCAGTTGCACGCCTGGACGACTTGGCTCGATCTCCCTGCGTTCGCCCTGATGCATCTCCTCGTGCCTTCTGTTTACGTTCTCTTTTCCATCGGCTACTTCTTTCGATGGTGGCCGACGCAGTCCGGCGAAGAGCGGCGTCGTCTGATGCTCATCAATATCACTGGACTATTTCTTTTCCTCACGGTTGCATCGGCCCCCGCCTACAGCCGCCTGTACGTCGTCTCTCCTCCAGCGTTGATATTGCTGGCTTGGATTTTCCAGTCTCGTATCGCCAGGCAGCGCCTCCTGCTGCGCCTTACGTGGCTGATGGTCTTCGTTGTCCTGTTCGCCCGCCCCTTGGTCACCCAGATTCGCTGGAAGGCTCACCTTGATCTACCCACCGGGCGGACCGCATTCTTCGATCCCTTGCTATACGACAAATGCAAATGGATGTCGGAGCGCACCCATCCATCCGACTATTTTTTCGGGGATCACTTGCTGGCATTTACTCTACGGCTGCGAAATGTTGGCCGCGTCCCATTCCTTCGTCCCACCGACTACACGCGTCCCGAGGAGGTGGCTGATGCAATTCAAGCGCTGGATAAATTTCAGGTCCGCTTTGTGAGTTGGTACATCGGCCTCGATCGCGAAAAGGACGCCGTTCGTCATCCGGAAGGCAATCATCTCGCTTCCATCCGGCAATATCTCCTTCAGCATTACCACGTCGCGAAGACATTCGCCAATGGTGACCAGATCTGGCAGCGAAACTCTGAATCCAATTAGGCGATCGCTGTTTGCGCCAGCGAAAATGGGATACTCGCGCCGTTCGCAACGGAAACGCTTCTCGCTCCTACGTGCAACTCGGTGCCGTCTCCGGCTGCAGCCGTTTCGCGTCCACACTCGGCTTCGGTAATTTCACGATGTTTTTCAGCTGCCGGTTGATCCACAGTTCGATGGGAAAGTTGTAGAAATCGTAATTCAGCCGCACCCGTGCCGGATACGCCGTCAGATGCTGAATCGCCTTTGCCACTCGGCCATGGCCGTTTTTCGCGATGGGCTCCCGATCAAAAGCAATGCGCAAATAGTCCCGCATCGTCTGCACGCGCTGATGATCGCTGCCCTTAAGCCACGGCAAAACCGTGTAGCGCGGGAAATAATCCGCCCACCCTTCCAGCGTCTTTGGTGCTTCAATGCCCAATTGCGCGGCTTGGTGGAAAATCGGCGAGCCCGGATACGGCGTGAAAATATTCGTCCAGAACTCCGCCCCCGGAAACTTCCGGCAGATGTCCATCATGAAATTGACCGTCTCTCGCCGCTCCTTCGGCCCTTCCCCCGGAAAACCAAAAATAATATTGAATGACGGGATCACTCCCGCCCTGATGCATCGTTCCGTCGATTGGTAGATGTCGCCAAGAACTTGGAAATCCTTGTTCATCAGCTTCATCACCGTCGGCGACGCTGTCTCGATCCCTTGGCAAATCTGGTGGAGCCCCGAACGCCGCAACAGCGTCAACTCCTCGATCGTCAGGCGCGCCGTCAGGTTCGTCGTCGCCTGAATGCTCCACTTGAACTTCGCATCCGCGCGAATCAACCCTTCCGCGATCTGCAGTGACCGGTCGAGATCCACCAGGAAATTGTCGTCCGCCATCCATAACAGCTCGAGCCGGTATCGCCGCGTCAGCTCGATCGTTTCCTCGACGACCTGCTCGACAGGCAGGCAATTCCACTTGCGCCCGTACACTCCGGCGTTCGTGCAATACGCGCAGTTGAACGGACACGCCAGGCTGGAAACGTACATCGCCCAGCGCCGCCCGCATATCTTCTCGTATGCGTCGAAATCCGCAAGCTGGTAGGCCTTCGCAGGCATCTGCTCCAGCCTCTTGAGCGGCCGCTCTGGAGTGAAGCACAGCTTTCCATCCACCTTGAAGCCGATCCCCAGAACGTCGGCGAGTGACGCATCATCCCGCAATCGCTCAGCGACCGCGAGCATGCTCTCCTCACCCTGCGCCCGCACCACAATGTCCACATACGGAGCTTCCAGGGTCTGCGTCGGCAGCAGCGACGGATGCCATCCTCCCAGGACCACGGGAAAATCCGCGTCCCACTTCTTAATCGCCTTGGCGACCTCCACCGTCTCCCGGATCATCGGCCCGGTCACCAGCGAGATGCCCAGGCAAAGCGCATCTTTCACTTCCTCCATGATCCGCTTCTTGTAATCCGGATGGATCGAGGCGTCGATGATGCAGATCTCGTATCCTGCCTCTAGCAGCGGCGTCGAGATGGCAAGTATGCCGAGCGGCGCCGTAGCCTCAATGCTCGAGAACGATGCCACGAAGAATACGATTTTTTTTGACGATTTCACTGCGATGCCTTTCCTCGTTCCGCGGATAGCTCACAAATCGGAGTCGGAATTGAGATCAAAAACTATCAATCGCTGGCCCGGGATATGTCTCGAAATTGTCAAAACGCTGCAAAATCCCGCTAACTACACTCGCCTTGCGCGCTCCTCAAAGCGAACCCTTTTCATGACGAAATCATGACAACCGCACCGCGCCCTCATCTACTTCAGCATCGGTGGCTGCTCTCAAATTCATAGACTTCTTCCCCGTCTGCGCTGATTGCCGGTCCAAAGAGGCCTCCACAACTCGCGCCCCCCTCCGGTTCAGCCATCGCCAGCGCGGAATTTCGCAGATATATCGCAACTCGGCCAGCAGGTAAAAAACTGCCCGGCGGATCAGCACTTGGCGTCTCCACCAGTCGGCATCGAAGACCAGCGATGGATCCCTTTGAACCGAAGAGACGATGCCCGACATGCGCGATCGGTGCGTTCGGACGTGCTCAGGGCCGCCTGCGCTACTCCTGCGGTACTGCCGCTGCAGGAATAAAACCAGCTTCGACCTCGGCAGGAGGCTGAATTGGTACACCGGGAGTTCCGCGAATACCCAGTTCCGCGCATAATTTTCAATCCAGATTCGCGGTCCCGGCCGAATGCCCGCCCCCCACGCTTGCACAAGTGCTGGAAGCGGCGCACCGAACACCAATGCCGCTAACTCCGACACGATGACAACAAATTCCCGCAGCACCTCGCGGTTACCCACTCGCCGCTCAACTCTGCGCCACAACTCCTCGTCGCCTGCTCGCCCATTCAAAAAGTACCCGATCTCAAACAGGCAAGACATTCGAATCCACTGCGTGAACAGATGATGGCAGGCATGCAATACCTGCAGCAGGAATGCATCTTCATCGCTCTGAGCCGGGAAGCTGATTCCGTTCCAGTGCTTCGCCGTGGCTTGTTCCACCGCGAACACTCCTTCCATTGCTGGAATCCCATGCATCTCGTCGTCCCAGATGTCCGTATGCAGTTCCACCGCATGCGGTGCCGCTGCCGAATACTGCTCCGCGCTGCGCGACGGCTCTCGTTCGGCGGAAAGGAAGATGGATTCCTTCGTCGAACGGGATTTCTTGGCTTTGTATCCCGCCTCTCTCAGAACGCTGCGTGCAACGGCAAGATCCTCGCGCTCCACCAGATAATCGAAATCGGATTGATATCGCAGCGATGCGTACCGGCAGAACTCCGGCACCAGGGAAAAACCCTTGATCACCACATACCGCACTCCCGCCGCATTCAATCGCGTGTTGATCGCGTGAAACCGCTGCGCCATATCGTCCATGCGCAACTGGTTCGACACAAAATTGCTCTCCAGACGGCCTCGCACCCCTGTGGGAAGAATGTGCAGCGCATTCGTGTCTTTCAGTTTCTGGAGGAAATAGAAGGCCAGCCCCGCATCATCCATCCATCGCAGTACACCTTCCCAATCGCGCCCGCTGAACTTCTCAATGGCAGTGATGCGGTCGCGGTAGTCGGCTGAAAAACTTAGAAACCCAGCGATTTCCTCCGCTGCACCGCGCCTCACCGCCGCACCTCCACCGCATACCCGACCGTAGCGCCGGCGTCCCGGCGGCTGTCCGGCGGGCGTCCCGCCCGCCGCCCCGAGTTACCCGCAGCCCCTTCCCTTTCTCTACGTTGATCCCCCGCCTCGACTCGTCGGAACCGGCATACCAGCACCGCCGGAACCTGGCAAGCACCTGCAAATAAATCCGTCTTCCCCGCCCGCGCAAACAGCAGCCGTTCCGGTTCCCCAAGCCAAAGGGTCTTGAGCGTCAAACATTGGAACCCGTTCGAACAAAACTCTTCAACAATTTCCGCGGCCGTTCGCGATCGCACTTGGATTTCGACCACCGTCTGTTCGTCCCGAAATCCCACCCGCCAACCTCGGTCGTAAGCCTCCGGATGCAAATCGCTCACGAAAACATCGGCGCCGATCCGCGTCACGCGCGCCATTTCGCGTACCATTGGCGTCAAATTGCAAATGTGTCCCAGGGCAAACGAGCAAATCCCCAGGTCAAACCCAGCATCGAACAGCGGGAGATTTTCGCAGGCCGCCCTCGCCAGCCGGCCTCGAACATTTTTCTTACCGGCTGCGACGCGCAGCATTGCCCCCGAGCAATCCACTCCTACTGTCAAATCGCATCCCATCGCCGCCAGCTTTTCCAGCCACCGCCCAGTCCCGCAACCCAGGTCAACTGCCGATCTTACCCGCACGTCCTTCAGCAAAGGCAGCAAATAGCGTTCCTCCCGCGCCAGCAGCGGATTGGGAACCTGATCGTAACTTGACGCCCAGCGCTCGTAACCCTCCGCTGTCGACACAAGGCAAGCGCACGGCGTCCACGCGTTCTCCGCTTCCGCCTCGCCCGGAACTTCAGTCCCGGTATTCACAGGCTCTCTGCCTTTGGTTTTCGCAGCTCGATCACCTGCTGCATCCACTTGAGTTCCCACGGTGCTCCATACACGCCCAGTCGATATCGCCAGCTGCTCAGGGCTTTTAAGGCGAGCCGCCCCCAGTGCGGCAGCCGGATGTCCTGTACTGTCGGCCAGCGCGACGACACCACCAGCTCAAAGTTGTCGATCAGGTCTTTGGTTGTGGCCCGCAGCCAGGGCGTTTGCGGATCCTTCTGCGTCGCGAAGCGCTGCCATCGCTCCGTCGCCCACTCATCGGGCGTAGTCGGAAACTGCACCTGGTCTTCCACTTCTCCATACATCCGCGCTCGCTGCGGCACCGGCGTGTAATGCTCGACAATGATCTCCGCATCCGGATTCAACCGCTTCAACTCTCGTATGAATCCAATGCACGCCCGCGTGTCCCCTTCTGGATCTTTCGGATTTCCAAAGATGATCGAGAACTCCGGAATGATGCCGAACCGCCTGATTCGAGACGCCAGCGCCAGCGTGTCCTCCGCCCGCAAATCCTTATTCATTTCTTTCAGAATTTCATTTGATCCAGATTCCGCGCCAAAAAAAATCATCGTGCAGCCTGCGCGCCGCAAAGATTCCAGCGTGCTGTCCGAATACTTCATCATGATGTCGGCGCGTCCCTCGCACCACCACCGCAGATGCAGCGGCGCCAGCCGGTCTGCAAGTTCGCGTGTGTGATCCTCGCGCAGAAAAAAATTATTGTCGTAGAACTGCACCGCATCCACTCCGTAGGTCTCCAACAGGTGCCGCATCATGCCTTCGGTCCGGCTCGGCGATTCCATCTTTTCCCTGCTGCCCGAGAACGTGACCACGCCGCAGAAATTGCATCGATACGGACACCCCAGACTGGCCTGATGAACCGCGGTACGCCTTCCCAGGAACGTCGGCAGCAAATATCGCTCCACTGGCAGCCGGTGGTACGGATACCAAGGAAAATCGTCCAGGCTCCTCATCGGCCGCTCAGGGTTGTGGCGCACCGCGCCCTCCGCCGTCTTGTACGAGAGCCCAGCAACGTCTTTAGGATCGCGCTGATTTCGAACTACCTCGAGCAGATCGAGAAATGTCTGCTCTCCCTGCCCCCGCACCGCGTAATCCACGTAGCCCGCATTCAGCGCTGCCGCCGTGTAGTTCGACGCGAAGTATCCTCCCCAGACAATCGGCAACTGCGGGAACCGCGCGCGGATTTCCCGGCAACTCGCCACCGCGCCCACCGTCTGCGGCCCTGGCATCACGGTAACCGCGAGCAGTTCCACCGCGCGTTCCTTGATGAGGTCAATCAAGGTCTCAGTCGGGCGCGGATCAAGATTGCCATCCACAATCGCGTAGTCTTCCCTGCCCTCCACCGCCGCTGCGATCGCGAGAATGGACAACGGAAATCGCCGGTTGCGCGGCTTGGTCGCCTTCGGATTGTAAAAAAGAATCATCGTTCGACCCCGCGCGCGTCTGCCCGGACGAACAGGCACTCGCCGTGACTGAGATTTTTTTTGCACCCGTACGCTAACAATCGCGCGCCGTTGGTTTGTCTCAGTTTTGTCAAAATTCTGCAATTTTCCTCGGCGTGTTCGCGCTCCAATTCTGAGTTTCCGCGACCGTACGTTCACGGGATATTTCTCTGCTCCAAAGTGACAGACATTTGACAATCCGATGACAAACCGCGGCCCTTGACCAACCTAGAGTGCTGTAGCCGAATTTCGAAAGCGACTGCCTTGTCCGCAAGCAGAAAAGTCGTGTTGCTTTATCCGCCCTACGAGGGCCCGCCGCTGGGCGCTCCCCTTTCCCTGCTCTGTCTCGCCTCGCCTTTGCTTCAGGCCGGGTTCGAAGTCAAACTCGTCGACAATCTGTTATCTCCCGACTACCAGGCCGCCATCTTGCGCGAAGCGAGCGATGCCCTCCTGCTTGGGATCTCCGTGCTGACCGGACCACACATCGGAGCTGCCGTCCGCGTTTCCAAGGCTGTCAAGAAACTCCGGCCGGATCTTCCGGTCGTGTTCGGCGGATGGCACTCGAGCCTCGCCACTCAGCAGACTTTGCGCGAGCCTTACGTCGACGCAATTGTGCGCGGCCAGGGCGAGCTGACCCTGCTCGAACTGGCTCAACGCATCGCCGAACGCCAGCCGTGGCATGGAGTCCGCGGCCTCTCCTTCAAAGATGCCGGCGGAAAAATCATTCACGAGCCGGAGCGCCCCGTTGCTGATATCAACACCCTTCCTGCGCCCGCCTATCACCTGGCCGATCCGGGGATCTACGCCGCAGCCTCCGGTATTCGACAGTTGGCATACACCAGCAGTGTCGGCTGCCCTTATCAATGCAACTACTGCACCGACCAGGTCTTCTACAAACGCCGCTTCAACGCTTATCGCGTCGAGCGCGTGGTCGAGGATCTTGCTGAACTGGTCCCGCGCTACAACATTGAGCATGTCCCGCTGTTCGACTCCAATTTCCTGGTCGACCGCAAGCGAGCCGTCGCCATCGCTCGCGGCATCTTGGCCAGCGGTATCAACTTCCAGTGGGATTTCCAGACTTCGACAGATTTCCTCGCCCTCATGAGCGAAGACGACGTCCGGCTGCTTGCTGAAAGCGGCGTTCACCACATCGGGTTCGGCACCGAATCCGCCTCGCAAGAAGTCCTGGCCTTGATGAACAAACGCTTCCAGCACGTTGAACAGATGGTCGAGACTGCCCGCAAAACTCATCTCGCCGGCATCCATGTCGTCTTCAACATCATCTTGGGCTATCCCGGAGAGACCGAAGCCCAACGCCAGCAGACTTTCCGCGTCATGAGCGATATTGCCCGCGAATATCCCAACGTCAGTTTTTCGCCCAACATCTTTACTCCGTACCCGGGGATTCCCATCTGGCCGCAGCTCAAGGAAATGGGCGTCCGCGAGCCTCAGTCGCTGGAAGAGTGGGAGACTCTCGCACTCGGCGTCAACGTCCTTCCCTGGCTGCGTGGCGAGGAGTTGCGGCGTCTGCGCCGCAGTCTCGAATACTTTCTTCTCAACAATCAGATTCGAAAAGTTACCAACAAACTTCCTTGGGCCCGTCGCAGTGTCCGGCGAATGCTGGGGGCGCCGGTGCGTTGGCGCATTGGCCGCAGCCGCTATTCGTTTCCCTGGGAGCTTTGGATTTCGCGCGCCGTCGAGAAAGTCGTCACTCGCCGCTCTCTCCTCACCGGACAAGCTTTGGCCCAACGTACGCAGGAAGTGTGCTGATGGATTTCAACGGGGATCACTGACATGGCAGATGTCTTGCTGACTCATTCTTATCATCTCTACTACGACCGCAAGCAGATGCGGAAAATGCAGCCCTATCCACCGCTCGGCACGCTCTATGCCGCCGCACTCCTGCGCAGTGCCGGCCTCTCCGTCGCGGTCTTCGATACCATGCTGAACGACCCCGAAGCCGGATTCCACGCGGCTCTCCAGCAGCACCATCCCCGCATCGTCGTCGTCTATGAAGACAATTTCAACTTTCTCTCGAAAATGTGCCTGACGCGAATGCGTGAGGTCGCCTTTCACATTCTCGAGACATCTCGCCGCACGGGAGCTACCGTCCTGGTCAACGGCTCTGACGCCTCCGACCACGCATCCGACTATCTGCGCCAGGGTTTCCGCTACGTCCTGCTTGGCGAAGCCGAATGGACGCTGCTCGAGACCGTCACTCATCTGCTGAAAGAAAACGAATCCGCGCTGGCTGGCGTCGCCGGTCTCGCCTATCTCGATCGCGACTCAGGCGAGGTGATTCGCACCCCAGCCCGGCCTCTCATGCGCAATCTCGATCATCTCCCTATCCCGGCGCGCGATCTCATCGATATGGATCAATACCAGCGCGCCTGGAAAACCGCCCACGGCTACTTCTCGCTCAACGTAGTCGCCAGCCGCGGATGTCCCTACCGCTGTAATTGGTGCGCCAAGCCGATCTATGGCGACTCTTTCTCTGTTCGTTCTGCAGCGCTCGTCGCCGAAGAGATGTGGCAACTCAAGCACGAATTCGGGGTTGACCACCTTTGGTTCGCGGACGACATTTTCGGCCTCCGTCCCCGCTGGGTCCGCGAACTCGCCAATGAAGTCCAGAAGTTGAACGCCGCCGTTCCCTTCAAAATGCAGTCGCGCGTCGATCTCATGACTCCCGACACCGTCGCGGCTCTGCGTCGCGCCGGATGCGCCGAAGTCTGGATGGGCGCCGAATCCGGATCGCAAAGAGTTCTCGACGCCATGGACAAGGGCACCCGCGTCGATCAGATTGCCAAAGCTCGCGAAAATCTCCGCCGCCAGGGCATTCGCGCCTGCTACTTCCTCCAATTCGGATATCCCGGCGAAACCTGGGGCGACATTCAGAACACCATCCGGCTCGTTCGCGAAACCCGTCCCGACGACATCGGCGTCTCCGTCTCGTACCCGCTGCCCGGGACAATATTTTTCGATCGCGTTCAGGCTCAACTCGGGGACAAAACCAACTGGTCCGACAGTGAAGATTTGTCCATGATGTTTCAGGGCGCCTACACCAACGAGTTTTATCGCGCGCTGCACGACGCCTTGCACGCCCAAGTGGATTCCTGGAATTCATCTCGTCCGAACGGAGCGCATACACAATCGCACATTGTGCCCGAACCCGAAGTGCTTTGGCGCCGCGTAATGCATCTGGAGAAAACCTGCCGCAATCCCAGCCCCACAGTTCTCAGCCCCCATGCCCACGAATCCCTGGTGCAGCTGCAGACCCCCAGCTACGCCACTTCCTTCGACGAACTCCTCCGTGTTCTTGCGAGTTGATTCCTCATGGACATTCTTCTCACTCACGGCTATTTCCTGTATGAAGACCCCAAGGAGCTTCAGATCATGAAGCCCTATCCTCCCCTTGGGATCCTTTACATCTGCTCGCACCTGCGCAAACAAGGCATGGACGCTGAAGTTTTCGATTCCACATTCTCCTCCCGCCAGGAATTGTTCGATCTGCTGAAAAAAGGCCCGCCATCCATTCTCGGGATCTATGCCAATCTTATGACGCGCCCGAATGTGGTGGAGATACTCGGCGTCGCCAGGGAATTTGGATGGAAGACCATCGTCGGCGGCCCCGAACCCGGCGCCTATGTTCGCGAATACCTCGCTGCCGGCGCGGATGTCGTAGTCATTGGTGAGGGCGAACTCACGTTAGAAGAACTTGTTCCAGCCCTGCGCTCCCATGGCGTTCACAGCCTGCATCACGTCGATGGCATTGCCTTCAAGTCGCAAGACGGTTCGGTCGTGCGCACCAACCCGCGCGCGCAGATCAAAAATATCGACGCGCAACCCTGGCCCGCCCGCGAACTCATCGACATGTCGAAATATGTCGAGGTATGGCGGCAGCATCACGGCATGGGCTCGGTCTCCCTGATCACCGCTCGCGGCTGTCCTTATCATTGCCGCTGGTGCAGCCACGAAGTCTTTGGCAAAACTCATCGCCGCAGAATACCCGCATCCGTGGCCGACGAACTGCAATGGCTCATCAACCGCTACCAGCCGCAAATGGCATGGATGGCCGACGACGTCTTCACCATTCATCACGGCTGGCTTTTTCAATACGCCTCTGAGCTCAAACAGCGCGGCATAAAATTACCGTTCGAATGCATCTCGCGCGCCGATCGCCTCAATCTCCAGGTCGTAGAAACTCTAGCGGAAATGGGCTGCTTTCGCGTCTGGATCGGCTCCGAAAGCGGATCGCAACGCATCCTCGACGCCATGGAGCGCGGCGTCACCGTCGAGCAGGTTCAAACCGCCGTTGCCCTCTGTCGCTCGGCCGGAATTCAAACCGGGATGTTCTTGATGTGGGGTTACGAGGGTGAGGACCTGTCCGACATTGAAGCCACCGTCGAGCACGTCAAGAAAACCGATCCTGACATTTTTTTCACCACTGTCGCCTACCCCATCAAGGGCACGCCTTACTTTTCCGATGTCGCCGATCGTGTCGAGAATCTTAACCTCTGGAGCCAGTCTTCTGACCGCGAGTTTCGGATTCGCAATCGCCACTCGCGCCAGTTCTACAAGTTCGCTGACAAACTTTTGCGCAGCGAAGTGGAATTGAAGCGCCTGCGCCTCAAACCCGATGCCGATGGCTCCAGCCTTACCGCCCTCAACAGCGGAATCGCCGAGGCTCGCGCTGGTCTCCAGGCCACTTTTGCAGAGGTCGAGGCGTAAGCCAATGTCCGTCACCCCTCAGCACGCGCTTGCCGCTCCATTCGACGCAATCGCGTCCCGCTACGACCAGGCCTTCACCTCCTCGCGGATCGGGCAAGCGCAACGCGCCGCGGTCTGGCGCGTATTGGAAAAAGTTTTCCGCCCTGGAGATCGCATTCTCGAAATCGGGTGCGGCACCGGAGTGGATGCATGTTTTCTGGCCCAGCGGGGCGTACGAGTCGTCGCCTGCGACGCCTCGTCCCAGATGATCGAAGTGGCTGCGCGCAGGATTCAACATCTTGGGTTGAATGATCTTGTACGCCCCGCTGTTTTACGTGCCGAGGATCTTTCCACACTGCCCCCAGACGCACCGTTCGATGGCGCGTTCTCAAATTTCGGCGCTTTGAATTGTGTGGAAGATCTCGAGGCGATCGCTCGTCCGTTGGCGAAACTGCTCAAACCCGGCGCTTCCGCTCTGCTCTGCTGGATGGGCCCGTACTGCCTTTGGGAAATGATCTGGTATCTCGCTCACAGTAATACGGCCAAGGCCTTCCGCCGCTTCCACTGCAACGGAGTGTCGGCCAGAATTGCCGACGGCCCCCCCGTTCAAGTTTATTACCCGTCAGTCAGAATGCTTGCCAGAAAGTTTTCTCCCGAACTTCAACTGAAATCCATACGCGGCATCGGCTTAGCCGTGCCTCCCAGCTACGTTGAGCCATGGTTCGCCCGCCATCCAGCATTGCTCAACTCCTGTCATCAGTTAGATATTGTTCTCGGACGATGCCCCGGTATTCGCGCCTTGGGCGATCACGTCCTGGTACGATTCCAGCGCGCCGAAACGTGCTCCATGGAGACCGGGCAATGAGCGCCCTGGTCTCGATCATCGCTCCGGCACATTCGTCCGCACTCGCCCGGCACGAAATTCATACTCTCCCCGTACTCGTCATTTTTCCCCACAACCAGTGCAATTGCCGCTGCATGATGTGTGACATTTGGCGCATTCCTGACCCCAAGCAGATCACTCCCGCCGCTCTTGAGCGGCAAATAGCGGCCTTCAAAACGCTCAAAGTAAGTTGGGTGGTCTTTTCTGGTGGCGAACCGCAATTGAATGAAAAGTGGAGTTCCCTCGCGCAGATGGTTCGTTCTGCGGGAAGCCGCGTCACCCTGCTGACAGCCGGCCTGTTATTGCAGCCTCAAGCCCAGATAGTCGCCGACAGTGTAGATGACGTGATTGTTTCTCTCGACGGTCCGCCGCCGCTGCACAACCTGATTCGCCGCGTTCCACGCGCCTTCGAGCAACTCGCGGATGGCGTCCACGCCTTGCATCAACTCCGCTCCAACCTGCCGGTTCGCGCCCGTTGCACCGTACAAAAAGCAAATCACCAATCCCTGCGCGCCGTCGTGCACTCCGCCAAAACACTCGGCCTCGCCTCGATTTCCTTCCTCGCCGCCGACCTCACGTCCTCTGCCTTCAATCGCCCGCAAGGCTGGGCCGCGGATCGCGCCAGCCGGGTCGCTCTAACTCTTGATGAAGCCGATGCACTGGAATCCGAAATCGAGCAACTGATTCACCAGCACGAAGATGATTTTGCTTCCAAATTCATTGTCGAGAGCCCGCAGAAGCTGCGCCGCATCGTCCGCCACTTCCGTGCTCATCTACACCAGGCCGAAGACGTATCCCCGCGATGCAACGCGCCTTGGGTGTCAGCCGTGATCGAAGCCTCCGGCGACGTCCGGCCCTGCTTCTTCCACCCGGTCGTCGGAAATATCCACCACCAGCCTTTAACCGAAATCCTCAACAGCCCGCAGGCCCTGCAGTTTCGTTCCACCCTCGAGATCGCAACCAATCCAACTTGCAAGCGCTGCGTCTGCTCCCTGCATATCGCACAGCAAGAGAACGTCACCGTTCAATAGATCAGATCCCGTTGTCTGACACTCGCGCCCTACCATTACTGCTTGAACGTGAACTCCACTGCCTTCGTTTCACCCGCCCCCACCGTCACCTTCTGCACTTGAGTCCCCAGCTTCTCCTGCCACGCCGTAATCGTATACGTCCCCGGCCGCAGATCCTTCAATTCAAAGCTCCCATTCTTATCCGTGACCGCAAAGTACGGATGCTTGAACACCGCGATATAGCCCTTCATCCACGGATGCACGTTGCACTTCACCGGAATCGCAACCTCCTCGCGCGCGAATGTCTGTTCCAACGGCATTCCGTGCGGCTGCGTCATATTCCACTCGCGGTTGTTGTTCGGAGTCGGATGGATATTGTGCGTGGTTTCATCCGTGTTCACCACGTCCAGCTTTTGATTCGCCTGCAGCGCCAGCACATGAGGTTTGTACTGGCACCCTTTCTGCTCCAGCACTGCTGGCTGCTGCGGAGGCTGAAAATTATGCGTAGTCAACCCGTCTGACACATACACCACCACGTTCTCCAATGCTCCGCCGCTTCCGACCACCACATCCTCAGTGGTGGCAGGCGTCGGATGCGCCTTGGCACATATCGGATCCTGGGACATATCAATCCGCGTACCCTTCGGCGCCGTACCTTCAAACTTCACGGTGCCCTTCACCGACGAAGGAGCATCAGCCGCCCAACTCAACACCATAAATGTAGACAACGCACTCAATAGACCAGCAGCTACAAACATCAATTTGAACTTCATGCAATAACCTGCCTTCTCAAGTTTTACAGGGGTAATTCTTGTCATCCCGAGCGCAGTCGAGGGACCTTGCGTTCGGCTGTCACCTACCTCATCGCTCATTGTCCTATCGCTTCAATTTTCGGCTTCGCATGTGTCTTATGTCCGCTCAGCGACCGGATGTAGTGCACCACATCCCATCTCTGATCCGCCGTCATCGCACTCGCAAACGAAGGCATCGGCGTTCCGTCCAGCCCCGTCATCAGGTCGCGAAACATATCCCGGTCCGTCTCCCCACACTTGAACCGCGGCCCGCTCGTAAAGTCGAACGGGGCGATCGGAAATCCTCGGCTGTCGGTTAGGGTTGGGGCGGACGGCCCATACCCTCGTCCATCTTTTCCATGGCACGACCAGCAGTTCATGCTTTGGAACAGTTGGGCTCCCCGCTGAATGCTTTCCGCCGAAGACGGCGGCTCCGGCGGAATCTCCACCGGTGCCGCCGGCTTTTCCTCCTGAAATGCAGAGGAAAACGTCTTTATATAGGCCACCAGGTCCACCCGCTCCTGCTTCAACAGCGGCTTCCACGAAGGCATCCCGCTCGCATGAATCCCGCGGCTGATCGTGTCATATAAATCGCTGTCCAGCGGCAAACTCCCGCTCGGCGTCGAGCGGCATTTGAATACCGCTTTCGTAAAGTCCCGCGGCTTCGGATCCAGATACGGCGCGCTCTCCCCTCGCCCATCTCCGTAGGGGCCATGACAAAAAATGCAATACCTCTGATACAGCGCCTTCCCGCGCTTCGCGTTTCCCGCCAACTTTCCGACGTGAGCCTCTTGCGCAAACCCGATCGCGCTCCCAATCACACAAACGAAAACCACGGCGCCAGCCCATCGCGTTATTGTGCCCACCACCGTGCCTCCTCAGAAGTCGAAATCAAACCCCATCTGGTAGCTATTGCGGATATCATCTTTCCCCGACAAGGGCGCTGCCCCGGCATTCGTGATGCGTGAAAATTCCTGCGTCCACGCTAGTCCTGCCCGCGGACTCATAATCGGATACCACCGGTACCCCGCTGTCCATGTATCGAAATTTCCCAAGTCGCTCCGGATCCCCGGATTCGCGACCCGTGTCATCCGCGTCAATTCATACTTCCCGATCAGGACCACTCGCGGATTTGGGTTGTAGTGCCCTTCCACAAAACCGCTGTTCCACGTCGGTCCCACCGCCCCGATCGGTAGATTAAAAGCTTGGTTCGCCGGCACCGCATTCCCCAGAAACACGTTGTCATATCCGTGCATGAAGAAGGTATAAAAGTCAGTCTTATCCAAGTACCAGTGCCCGTATGCTCCGATCCGATAGAAGCTGCGGTTTCCCGTCCCAGTCCCCGGCAGCGGCGTGCCTCCATTGGTCTGGAAATATGTGGGCGACTCCCCGAAATATCCGTACACCCCAATCTGTTGGCTCCCCAGCTTCGGCACTTCGAAAGCCTGGTTGAAGTTCGCATACACGTCGTATGCCTGGTTCGCCGGCAAACCGCCCGCACCATTGCTGTTCGTCACCATCGCAATGGAATATCGCGTGTAATCGTTGTCCGAGTGGCCTGACAACTCCACCCCAAGCTGCGGAAATCCAATCCCCGCGAAGTAGTTGTTGTCCCCGGGTGGGGTAAAGAAATACGTGTAATACTCTCCCCCGGTATTGTTCGTAATCAGCGAACGCTCCTGCGAAATCGGCTCATCCAGTTCAAACCGTCCCATCTTGAGGTTGAGCCAGTGCGATCCCGCCAGATTGTCCAGCCTGGCCCATGCCTGCGCCAGATTTATGCTGCTGTTTCCGATGAACGGCTGGATGAAGAACGACATGTTCTTGTAAATCGTGCCCGCCGCCACTACATCGAGTCCGCCCAGGTCGAACCCCGACGTTGTCGCCGAGGTTTCCACCAGCCCGCTCCCCGCATTTCCTGGGATCGAATCCACCGCCTTGCGATTGTCATTCTCGCGGTGCCACAGCGGCGTCGTCCGAAACATGATGGGCCAATACGAAGGCTCTTGATAAATCGGCGCATCCCGCTCGTTCCCCAGCTGGTACCCGTTATCTTTGAACGTCTGGCCAAAGTTGTTCAGCATCGGCCATGCCTCGTGGCATGCCGAGCAGGGCAGGCCATACTTGCGCGCAAATGCCGGTATTCCATACGCCGTTTGCAGGCTCGCCGCCACAATCCATAATCCCAGAACACGCACCATGACTACCGTTATGAATCTCGCTCTCATGTCCTCTCCCGCTCCTAACTCGCGGATTTGCTCTCCGCAACGGTCTCTTCTTGCGGAACAAACTTGTATCCCGCCCCATGCACGGTTCGCAGATACACAGGGCAATCCGGATTGCTCTCGATCTTCTGCCGCAGCTTCGCGATGCAGTTGTCCACCGTCCGGTAACTGGAGCGCTGCCTCTTGGGCCATGCCGAACTGATCAGCTTCTGCCGCGAAACCACCACCTTCGGCCGCGACACCAGGAATTTCAGCACCTTGAACTCCCGCAGCGTGATCTCCACCGGCCGCCCGGCGCGAGACAGTTCCATCGTTCGGAAATCCAGGCAGATCTCCCCGAACTGCGCCAACCAATGATTTTTTTGCGCTTGAAACTCTGGCATGGTCAGGTTGCGGCTGCTCACGATTCAAGACTGCCGCCACCTTAAGCGGGCGCTCACCAGCACATGTCACGGAAGCGTCACATTCTTGTTAATTTCATGCATCCGAATTGTCGATCTGAAGGAAGTTCCTGGCGAGAAGAGGAAAGAGAGGCGCAGCCTACACAAATAAGATTTCACTGACTGCTCAGAAGGCGTGAGAAGTTCGCAGCAGCCCCAATATAGCTTCTCCGCGAACTCTGCGAATCCTCGGCGTCCTCGGCGGTTAAGATCCTTTTACCGCAGAGTTCGCGTGTCGTCAGCGCTTTTAACCGGCTACCGGTTGCCCTGCCTGCTTGCGTTCGGCATCGGCGCGCTTGGCTGCGGCGCTCGCTTCCAGAATCATGTCACGTGCTCCGAAGCTCACACCGATCTTCTTGAGGAAAGCATTCGGCGGAGTGCCACCGGCAAAAATCCAGACAAAATCGTTGGGAATCTCCTGCTTGACGCCGCCGATCTCGAGGAGCACTGATTTCGGCGTGAACTCCACCGGACTCGAGTTGAATACCACCCGCACTTTTCCAGAGCGCATGCACTCTTCAATACGTTTGATGTTGCGTTCCTTGATGCGGCTGAAACGTTCGCTGCGGTAGGAAAGGGTGACCTGGTTGCCTGACTGATTGGCTAGGCCCATGGCGGCCTCCACGGCGCTGTCGCCGCCTCCGACGACCAGGATCTTCTTATTAATATAGTGGTCGGCCTCGATCAGGCGGTACATAACCTTGGGCAAGTCTTCACCCTTGACGCCCAGTTTTCGTGGCTCGCCGGCACGGCCCAGTGCGAGGATCACAGCTCGGGCGCGGTATTGGCTCGTGCCCGTACTGATTGTGAAGATCCCGTCTTCGCTCTTCTTGATGTCTTCCACCTTCGCACCGGTGCACACGTTGAAGTCCGCGCGATTCAGGACCATGTCCCAGAACGCAAGCAAGTTCTCTTTCGAGAGTTGCATTTTCTTGAAGGGGCCGTACATCGGAAACTCTACCGGGCTCGTCATCACCAGCTTCTGCCGCGGATATTTGGCAACCGTGCCACCCACTTCGTCCCGTTCGAGCGTCAGGTAATTAAGCTTGTGTTCGATGGCGCGGAGTGAGGCGCTGATTCCTGCTGGTCCGGCGCCGACCACGACAAGATCGTGAACCCCCGTAACTGGTTTGGCGGTTCCGTTCGTCTTGAGACGCTTGGCAATTGTGTCCACGCACTCGCGCCCCTGATTGACGGCATTCTTGATGAGTGCTAGGCCGCCGAGTTCTCCGACAATGAACAGATTCTGCACCGTCGTCTCGTACTCCGGCGTCAGGTACGGCATATCCGCGGCCATGCTGGGACTGGCCATGACCATCGTGATAGCGCCGACAGGACAGGCATCTGCGCACAACCCGTGACCGATGCACTTGTGCCCGTTCACGATGACCGCCTTGCCGCCGATCATCGCCAGCACATCTCCCTCGGGGCAGACGCTGGTGCACGTCGCACAGCCGAGGCAGTAATTCGTATCGATATGCGGATGCTGCGCTTTCGGGCCCTCGGAAAACAGTTTGCCCTTTTCGGCAGCCTCGCGCGCGCGGGCTTCGCGCTTCTTCAATCCCTTCAAGTAAAAGAAGAGAAAGAAGAGGCAGATGAAGCCGCCGATGCCGTAAGTAATAACGGTGTCCATTGCGTGCTCAGAAATACCCCAGCACAAATTGCAGTCCGATATGCAGCAATGCCAGCACGGCAAAAGCGTAGCTGAACGGCTTGTGCACCACGTGCCACAGATGGAACACCTTCTGGGAGCGCGAGAGGAAAAGCACTCGCTTCGAGAGCGCCGCTTCCTCAGCTGCCGCATGAATGGCCTTTTCCAGTTCGCGATGCCGAGTGGGTAAAAATCCTGCCAGGGTCCGGAAGAATCCTCCGAACCCGAGTGCGTGCCGCCGCAGGCGTGCCACCTTCAAGACCCGGATCACATCGAGAATCATCATGTAGGGCAGAGCGATGAAAATTGGCAGACGGCCGACCCGATTCGCATCGGGCATGCGCAGCAAGGCCCGCAGGTCCGCCTCGGGCAACAGACGCTGCGCCGCAAGTTGTTGCGAGAGGCTTTCCTGGAGTTCCTGCAGTTCCTTCATCGACAACTCCGCCGTCGTGACCTTGCGGGGAATTTGCGCGTAGAGATAGCGCCCCACGACTCCGCTTGCGGAGACCGCGAACATGATCCAGAAGGCCATCCCGGCAATGCCCTTGAATTTCAGTGTTGAGTGAAACGCGATGATGAAGGGTGCGGTCAGTCCCATCAGCACATGGATGTCGAGCCAGTGCCGCGTGCTGCCGATTTGCCCCAGCCACGCCCAGTGCTTGCGGATCGGATACAGGAAGATTCCGACGAACAGCGCCACGCCCATGAATCCCAGATACAGGCCGATAGGTCCGCTCGGCCGCAGCATATGGTGCTTGGGCGAAAACGGGCGGTCCATCGCCGACAGCTTGTAATAATCGAAGCCGTAAATAAAGATCGCCAGGTTCGTGGCAAAGGCCAGCACATACAGGCAATAGAGCCGGATTCGATGGCCTCTCTCCTTGTCGGGCAGGGTCTTCGCGTGCTCGGCGACGCGGGCCGTTGCTGTGGCATTCGCGCTCATTTTTGGGCGACCGTCTCCTCGGTGGTTACTGAGAATTTCTTGTATGCGGTGAACTGATGCAAGTTACGCCAGTGCTGCCGGGTGGTCTCGACCTCCACGCGGGCCTGGGTCGGAAACCAGAATTCCTGGCGCGAATCGGAGAACTTCAAAGGGGCGAACTCAATCTCCGAATTGAAACTCTTCAGCCCTACATCCTCAAGGCTATCTGCGATTCCCGATTCGATCTTCGCAATGGAACCGGTCAGCGGATCGATCCACGCCGTCCCGGATAATTCCAGCGGATATTCCCTCCCGCGCAAAGAAAGGGCCGCCGGGGAATTCGTACCGGGGATGTGCTGAAAGCCGATCTTCTCGAAGGTGTGACCGGCAATCTCCTCCGAACCCGCGAAGCTAAATTTGAAAGAAGAAGAGTAATAAGGGTGGAAGACTAAGAATAAGGTGGCGAAGCCGTTGCTCAGCAGCATGGGCGTGTTCTTGCGGTCCCGCTTCGCCTCGTGGACTGGGAGACGCGACTCCGTAAGGTTGAGTTCGCCTCCTGTATTGGTCAGGATCGCTAAGTAGTCGAAGGTCGAATCTTCCTTCAGTTCCACTTTGTCGTCCTTGCCCAGCTTTTCCTGGCGCACCTGCTCGGTACACTTCACGTCCGAGAATTGCTCGAGGAAGCTCGATGTGCGAGCCGCCGTGCGCGCCAGCAGATCATTCAGTTTCTGCGCATCCGCCGAATCTTGCGTATCGGCATAGCAAAAAGCCGCCAGCAGAAGTGTGACCGCGACCGTCAGCCCGATGTGCTGCGAGAGATGTCGAGGGTGCGTCATTCGTGCTTCCTCCGGGTATCGAACCGGTATCCGATGGAGAACATTGCCTGGTCGTAACTCAGGTCGCCGCGGTTGGCCGTGTAATTCCCTTGCAGGTAATAGTGCGCTCCCAGGTTGGTCTCAACCGTGCCCGTGATGAAGCGGCTGCGGGTGTTAGTTGTCAGGGTGGAAGAAAAATTCTGCTGTCCCATCAGGACCTCAAGCCGTAGACGCTCGCTGAGTTGCCGCGACAGCGAGAACGCCTCGTACGATCCGCTTCCGAACGAACCGTTGAACTGGGCATAGTGAAGGTCGGCGCGCATGTTCACCCACGGGATCCGGCCGAACGTAATGCCGTACATCTGATTCAATGACGTCTTGGCGTCACCGCTCCCGTTGCTTTGACCGATGTTGGTCGAGAGCCAGATCTGTTTCCATACTTCGACGCGCCCGCCTGCACTGAAGCCCTGGAACAAATACTTGTCGAGCAGCCCGGTGCCGACCAGGTTGGGATCGAAGGTGGGGATGTCGCGAAAGTAGTTGTAGTTGAAATCCAGTTCGACATGGGATTGCGGGCTCACCCGAACCGTCAGGAAGTTCCGTCCGAGCCCCGGCCCCGGAGAAGGTGTCACGCTATTGCCTGTCGGGCTATCCAACTGCGCCGATTCGTAAATTGCAAACGTGCGCTTGTAAGAGAGTGAGTCTTCCAAAAATACAAAGGGGCGATCGATAGCCCAGCTCACCATGCTGACGCCGGCGCCGCTGGTGCTGCTGTAATGAAGGCCATTAAATTCTCCACCCTGAAAGTTGACGAATGAGCCGCCAATCACGCGATTGGGACTGTAATCCCAAGACGATGGGTCGGGCGTCGATCCGCCGAAAAGGCCGATCGTGACTGCCTGCGAGAGCCTCTTTCCGAAATATCCGCCGTCGATGGTGTCGAGGCTGGGTGCCCACGGCAAATAAAGGCGTCCGAATCCCGCGACCAGAGTCGAGTTCGGATTGTCGTACGTCATGTTCAGGTGATAGGTGCGGTTGATCAGGTTCTGCAGAGTTTGCTGCGTCGCGACGGACTCTTTGGTCAAACGTCCGCGCCAGTATCCGCTGAGATTCCAGTAAGTCCCGCCAATGCGGGTAATGTCGCCGCGGAACACCATGCCGACATCGGAACTGGTCACATTGCTGGTGCCGTGGCTGACGGTCTCGATGGCGTCGAAACCGATGCGGCCGCGTGCCCGGTTCACCGACGGCAGCGGTGGGCGTGGAACCTCTTGTCGCGCTTCCTCGTCTGGCGTGTCGCTTTCGGTGAATGAAATGACCGCAGGATATTGCCGCGTGGCGCTCATTGTGCGCTGTTGTATCAGGGCCTGCGCATCGCTGCTCGACAGGTATGCCAGGTCGCCAACTTTCACCGGACGTTTGGGCGAATGGATATCGGCGACGGCCGATGTCTCCGCGACGCCGCTGACTTCGAGTTCGGCCACTATTCTTGGATCGGCGGTATTGACGCTGTCGCCTTGTTTGGCGGGCAGGTTCGAATCCTCGACCAGGAGTTTCATCCCTGCGGCAAGACCTTGCGCCCGTCCGCCTTGCAGATACGCGACGCCCTCGGCGACGTATTTCACCTTGAAGACCGTGCGCAGATTCGGGTCATCGCTCCGAGCAATCAGAGTCGACGTCTCGCCGGAACTCGTACTCGGGCCGGATGTGGATTCCGCCTCGCTTGGTGCGGCCTGCGGTACAGAAGGGGTCTCACGATCGCCCTCAACCGTCGGGGCACCCGCAACCGGAGCCTCCACTGAGGAAGTGGTCGTTGGGCTAGAGGGTTCCGTGGCTACGGGCGGCTCAGCTGCTTTCGCAGCCTCAGCCGGAGTAATGGAAGCTGGCTCCGTCGAAGACATTCCGGCAGAACTGTTGTTCGCTGCAGTAACGACCGGTTGATTCTGAGCAACCGGCGCCGCGGGCGATGGAGGTCGCATTGCACCGGCAGTGGGTGGTTCTGTGGGCGGCTCAAAAGCCGGGCCCGCCACCGCTGGCGGCGGAGTGGGTTCAAAAGGAGTTTCGAGGGAATGGTCCGCGACGTGCGCAGTCTTGTCTTGTCTCTTCCGGAAAATTCCAATCAGGTTGCCGGAGGTTGCCGCCACCGCGGCGCCATGCGACCCAGCTTTCGCCTTTTCCGCTGGGCCCACTCTAAGAATGATCGAGTTCCCCTCCGTGCTCACGTTGTAAGGATGAACTCCATCGAGATCGAGGACCACTCGTGTCACCAGCGGAGTTCTGCTGTGCTGTGCCGTCCGTACGCTTCGCACTCCGTTCGCGCCGACAGAAAGATTCCTGGCGCTGTCGCAAGCGGTATTAGGAAAGTCGAGGAGAATCCGATCAGGATTGACTGCCGTTTCAACCGAGGGCTGGACTACCGCGCTGAGAGTAATCTCGATGCGCAGATCGGCGCCCTCGCGCGCAGCTGCCACATTTTGCACGATCGACGGCCCGGCGCTGTTCTGCGCCGCTGCGCAAGACAACAATAGCGTGATGGTTCCCAGGTGTTTCCGCACTGCTCTCTTTCTTGACCAGGAATCGCTGCGGCTGCCCTGACACTGGCAACCGACAATTCCAGCGATTCACACCGTGCGCGCCTATCCGCCGCCCTGCCCGCTCGGATGGCACTGGTAGCAATTGGTGCTGTTGTAGACGTACCCAGACACGTTGTCGTGCTGGAAGTTGTTTGCGTTGTTACCGCCATGGCATCCCGTGCACTGGAAGATGGCGTAGTTGTTTGAGCTGGTGTGGCATGTCGAGCAGACACTGTTCGCATTGCCATGGGTCATTGGGAACTGCGTGTACTGCGTATGGTTGAACGTCGCTCCGGTCCACGCCGTCGTGTTGTGGCACGTCTGGCACGTAGTCGGGAAGAACTGCGGCTGTGCCGCGTGTCCCGGGTTCGTCGTGTTGTTGTAGTCGGTCTGGTGGCAGCCGATACAGGTCGTGGGCAGCGTCGTGTAGTTGTTGTTGACGTGACAATCGGTGCACACACGCGGGGGAACCGTGTGCGAACCGGTCAGAGGGAAGGCAGTGTTGTTGTGATTGAAAGTCGAATCGGTCCAGACCGTCGTGTCGTGGCACACTTCGCACGTCGTCGGGTATCCCGCGGTCGAGTGAACCGGACTCGTCGTGCCGTTGTAATCCTTCTGGTGGCACGAGTAGCACAATGTGCTGTTCAGCGAATAGTTGTTGTTGGTGTGGCAATCGGTACACTGCCGCGGCGGCACCGTATGCGATCCCGTCAACTGGAATCCTGTGCTCGTGTGATTGAACGTCCCGTCGGTCCAGAGCACCGTATCGTGGCAGGTTTCACAGGTGGTCGGGAAACTCGCAGCGATGTGATTCACCGGCGTGGTGGCGTTGTTGTAGTCGGTCTGATGGCAGGATACGCAGGCCGTATTCGTGAGGTTGTAGTTGTTGTTCACGTGGCAATCGGTGCACTGCCGCGGCGGCACAGTGTGCGCTCCGGTCAGGGAGAATCCCGTGCTGTTGTGATTGAACGTCGCATTCAGCCAGGAGCTCGTGTTGTGGCACTGGTCGCAAGTCTGCGGAAAGTTCGACGATACGTGGTTCGGATTCGTTGTTCCCTGGTAATCCTTCAGGTGACAGGAAACGCAAGTATTCGACGTTAGGTTGTAGTTGTTGTTGACGTGGCAATCGGTGCACTGCCGCGGCGGCACCGTGTGCAAGCCGGTCAGCGGGAAGTTCGTCAGGTTATGGTTGAACGAGGCGTTCGACCACGAAGTCGTGTTATGACACTGCTGGCAGGTTTGCGCGAACCCCGCAGCAACGTGGTTCGGATTGGTCGCTCCCTGGTAGTCCTTCAGGTGGCAGGTCACGCAGGCCGTGCTGGTGATGTTGAAGTTGTTATTAATGTGACAGTCGGTGCAAACCCGCGGCGGCATGGCGTGGCCCCCGGTCAGCGGGAATCCAACTGAGGCGTGATCGAAGTTTGCGCTCAGCCAAGTGTCAGCACCATGGCAGAGATTACAGGTCGTCGAAAATCCTGCGGTGACGTGGTTGGGGTTCGCAGCAGTCTTGAAATCGTTTGAGTGGCAGGAGTAGCACTGCGTCGACAGCCCGACATATTGTCCGCTCGCGGCGCCCGTATGGCACGAGTCGCAGTCCACGGCCGCGTGCGCTCCGGTCAGTGGAAATCGATTGTTATGCTGCTCGATCTGCCGGACGGAAACCTGCCAACCTTGCACGGTGTGGCACTGCTCGCAGTTGGCTCCCATCTGCCGCCGGTGAATGTCGGCGTGGCAATCCTGGCAGCGCTGCCCCACATTCGTGAACACCGGTTTCGTGTGACACTCCGTGCACGTCACCGATTGGTGCATGCCGCGCAGCGGATACTTCGTGTGATTATGATCGAACTCCGGAACCGCGCGGATGGGCCTCCACCCGTTGGCAGTGTGGCAGTTTTGGCATGGAACATTCAGGCTTCCGTGCGGACTGTGCGTACCGCCGGACTCCTGTGCTCGCGCATTCCCTGAAAAGGCGAAAAACGCTAACACTGTGAACGCAATTACATGGAAGACGCCCCGAGCCCCCAACATGCTTGCCTCTTGCTGGTTCCCTTACGACAACTTACAAAAACGGTAAGAAGAGTGATGCCACGCGATGCAATTGTCGGTCCACTCAGGTTACCGGCAGTTGCACCCTACCGAAAGTTACATCAGTGCCATTCGGCGCGTGTATTCGTTCAGTGGCCAGGTTCGAAGCGGTGCGGTTACTACTATGAGTGGAAGTAAGTTCTTCGCGTTGCCTCGTCATTTTTTCTTTGATTATTGCGAGTTAAAAAAAGTGAACGTGTGTATAAAAATTCAACACTTCCTCATGAGCAACGTTCGAGCGCACCAGAAGTTGTAGAACTCTACGTTCCCGAAAGGGCATGATTAGAAGTTATTGAACTCATTTGTTCAGAATCCGGACGACTTTTGTTTGGGCACCGGATTCGTAGGCCCATGGCAAGTCGCGCAATCCTTGGGCGTCGGTTTGTAGAACACCACGGTCTTGGCATCCACAACTCTGGTGAGCTTGTGACATTGCGCGCACGGCACCCTCTGGTGCGCGCCTCGGAGCGAAAACGTCGTGCGCTTCTCATGGTCGAACAGCGACGCCTTCCACCTCGCGCTGTTGTGGCACTCGGCACAGCGTGTGACCTCGCCCGCAGCAAACTGCTTTCCGTGGATGTCCTGGTGGCAGTCTTCGCACTGCGTGGGAGCTGCCTTGAAATCCACGTTAATTAACTTCGTCTCAAGGTTCGGCGGCTTGTGGCAGTCGATGCAGGCGGTCGTTCGGTGCGCCCCGAGCAGAGCGAATTTGGTCTTCGAATGATCGAACCCGGATAGTTCCTTCCATGACTTGGTGGTGTGGCAGGCCTCGCATCCAGCCACCGAACCATCCGCCCGCACCAGTTGCATTCGTTCCTTGAATTGCCCTTTATGAGGATCGGCGTGGCAGCTCGTGCAATTGAGATTATTCCAGTGGTAGATCACAGCCGGCTTCGGCTGGAACTGCGCCGATTCCTTATGACAATCCGAGCACGGCACCGCAACGTGCCCACCCGTCAGCACGAAACGCGTCTGCTTGTGCTTGGCGAGCGTGAAGGTGGAAGGCTTGTAGGCCTCGATATTGTGGCAGCGGTCGCACGCATTGAAGTACGGAGCCGCCGCGAACTGCCCGGCATGTTTATCCGCATGACAATCGGTGCAGCGCTCGAACTTCACTTTGAACAGCGTGTCTTTCCCTTTTGGGATGTGGCACTGCGCGCATTCCAGGCGCGCGTGTCCCCCCTGTAACGGATACGCACTCGAAGCATGCTCCTTCACCGTGAAGGTCGAGGGCTTCCATCCTTTTACAGAGTGGCAAGAGGCGCACTCTCCGCCATCCGGACGCTTGGCAAACTGTCCTTTGTGTGGATCAGGTCTGTGGCAATCCATGCACTTTTGAAAGGCCAGCGGTTTCTTGAAGTCTCCATTGGCGTGACACTGGATGCAATCGACGCTGATGTGCTTGCCTTCGAGTGGGAACTCGGTCTTTGAGTGGTCGAAGCGCTCATTCACAGCCTCGACAGAAATCTTTTTCCAGCCGTTCGTGTTGTGGCACGCTTGGCATCCTTGCGCGAAGCTGCCATGGTGCGGGTCCTTGTGGCAATCGGAGCACTGGTTGAACGAAATTCCCGCGTACTGCGGCTTGCCGTCCGCTCCGTTGGTGTGACATTGGGCGCATTTCACCTGAGTGTGCAGTCCGGTCAGGGGATAGCGCGTCTTCGAGTGATCGAACTGGCCCATGGTGATCGTCTTCCAATCCTCGAAGTTGTGGCATGTTTGGCAGGTTGGACCGAGGCGGCCCTTGTGCTGGTCCACGTGGCAGCTCGCGCAAGCGGTCGAAAGGCCGAGGTAGGTACGATCCAGGTCTTTGATCTTGATCGCCGGGCGTTCCTGCGGAGAAATGTGAGACGGGTTATGGCACTTGTTACAGGCCAATCCGGCGTGCTTGCCCTCCAGAAGGTATCCGGTTTCTTTGTGGTTGAAGCTTTTGATGTCCCACTTGATCAGCGGGAAATCTTCTCCGTTGTGTTCGGAATGGCAGCGCGCGCACTCCTGGCTGGAGCCGGCCGCAATGTTGTAAGTGGCGTGCAGGCCCCGCCGGCTGGAGAGCCGGCTCGCAATCTCCCCGTGACAGTCCAGGCACTTCAACGCCGCCTGGCCGCCGAACTTGTGGCAGCTGGCGCAGTTGGTTGATCCATTGAGCGACTGATGCGGACGCGACAGTGGTCCGGGAGAAATCTGGGCTGATGCCGAACTACACACCAACGGCCAGATGACGGCAAACACCCACAAGCCGAACGGCAGCCACAGCGTACGCGCAGGTGCAGCGGCCGCTCGATGTTGGCCTATCTGGTCTTCCTTGCTGGCCAAATCTGACCTCGAAAGTCGATTCCCAGTTCACACCATTAGTAACAATTCGCAGTTTATTGTTCTGTGATCGTGCGCACCAGAGAACAGAGGTACACTCCGAACTTGAGCCTCGAGGCCGGGCCCAGATTGTCCCACAGGGTTGGTTTAGCTATCGGTGACGGAAGGAACGACTGCCGCGAGCGTCGCTCAACGGCTCGTTTTGGGTGAAGTTCTTCATGAGGAACCATCTGCACGACACAGCATTTGTGTCCGCGAGCATTTCACGCGGCATCCATTCCTCAGAGCCTACCGCCTTTCGAAGCACGCTTCTTCTTTGTCCCGGCATTCTTTTCTCGCCTGAGCATCCATGCCGCACGCAGAGCGCCAACCAGCACGTCCTCGTTGGCTTGTGAGAGGCGAATGTGCGTCGCCCCCATCCTTCCCCATCCACCATGAACGGGCAGGAAAACCTCCGGCAACTCCCGCACAAATTCCTCCTGCTGCTCCGGCGTGAGCATCAAGTTGCCGTAGCCCTCTTTCTGCGAGGCGAGCGTGGCGAAAATTCTGCCTCCTACGCGGAAGTCGGCTGCCCCCATGTGTGAGCCCTCCTCTGCTCCTTCGAAACTCAAAGCAATCCTGCGGAAATCTGCAACTTTCATTCAGATCACTCCCACCCAACATCGAAGATTCTACAAAAGCAGTACAAACTTCTGGGATTCAACGTAAGCGGTTGGAAAATCGAGGCAAAAGAAATGGCTCCTCAGGTAGGACTCGTGCGTAAGCCTCATCTTCGATAATCCTTCCTTGGCTGATTGAGATTGCCGTGGATTTCGTTCTTGATGCCGGCACCGAGGAGTGAAACCGTTTCGCTAAATGAGTATCCCGGCCGCGGCTGGCGTTCGCTTCGGCAGCACGTTTGCCGGTGGCCAAGCAAGGTTTCATCCTCTTGGTGTGTTACTTAATGGGTGGAGATCCTTGATATGATCGCTGAGCCGGCTTCGAGGATAGGAACTCAAGCCGCGCCGAGGCCTGGACGCAATGAATCGCACGGTTCTTGGTTTGCTGTTTGCAATTTGCTCGACAGCGCATCTCAGTTCGCAGATGGGCAATATGAACGCTCCGACATTTACGAAGGCTGTCGCGCCGATTCTGCAGAAAAACTGCCAAAGTTGCCATCGGCCGGGCGAGGCTGCCCCCTTCTCAATGCTCACCTATGACGAGACGCGGCCCTGGGCGGGGGCCATGAAGCTGGCCGTGAAGCAGAAACTGATGCCGCCATGGTTTGCCGATCCTCAGGTTGGGCATTTCGCGAATGACAGGTCGCTCTCTCAAAAAGAGATCGATACCATCGTGGCGTGGGCGACCGCCGGCGCGCCCAAGGGCGATCCTAAAGACATGCCTGCCCCCGCGAACTTCGTGGAAGGATGGGGCATCCCAAAACCGGACGTGATTTTTCAGTTGCCCAAAGAATTCGCCGTGCCGGAATCGGGCATGGTCGAGTACCAATATGTCATTGTGCCCACGGGCTTCACGGAAGATAAGTGGGTTCAGGCCGCGGAAGTCCGCCCTACGGAACGCTCCGTAGTTCACCACATCATCGCGTACGTTCGCGAACCCGGATCAACTTATTTCAAAGACCAAAAGCCAGGAATTTTTTTCGAAGCTCCTCCGGCCAAGACGGATGAGAATGTTGATACCAGCGCTCTGCCCAGCGATTTTCTGGTTGGCTATGCTCCCGGCCAGCCCGCGGAGGTCCTGCCGGTCGGCGAAGCGAAATTAGTGAAAGCCGGATCCGACATCGTATTCGAGGTTCACTACACTCCCAATGGAAAAGCGGTGATGGACCGGACCAAACTGGGCCTGGTATTCGCCAAACAGCCGCCAAAGAAAAGAGTGCAGACGTTGTCGGCAGTCAATGGCACGTTCAAAATTCCTCCCGGCGATCCCAATTACCGCGTGGATGCATCCTTTGAAATTCGCAAGGAGGTGATCCTGGCCTCCATTCATCCCCACATGCACGCCAGGGGAAAGGATTTCGAGTATCGCATCGTGTTTCCGGGCGGCGAAACGCGGACGATCCTGCGCGTGCCGCAATACAACTGGCACTGGCAGCTCTGGTACAACCTCGACGAACCGATTGTCCTGCCTCCTGGGGCGCGAATCGAATGCACAGCCCATTTCGACAACTCGCCGAACAACCCGGAGAATCCAGACCCCACAAAGACCGTCACCTGGGGGCAACAGAGCTGGGACGAGATGATGGTTGGCTTCTTCAATCTGGTTTACGATCCGCAGATCTCTCCCAAAGACTTGCTGCCGGAAAAGAAAGTTGCTGCGAACAGCAAGGCTTCAATCGCGGATCATTGACGCCGAAGGCGGAACATTCAGGACCACCGAACTCCAATATGAAGAGTGCTTCTCGCGCCCTGATCATCCTCGCCGTGATCTCCGCTTTCTCTGCGGCTCAGTCTGTTCCTCCACCAAAGAAACACCTCCTTGTCGTCGGAGAGGAAAAAGGATACCGGCACGATTCCGTCTCGCATGCCATGGCTACCATCGAGCGACTGGGGCGGGAAACCGGGCTGTGGGACACCACACTTCGCACCGACACAGAAGTACTGACGAAGAAGAAGTTGGAATACAACGCAAATAACTTGAGCGACTTCGACGCCGTACTTTTCTTTACCGGGGGCAGCCTCGAGATGGATGCCCAACAGAAGGCCGATTTTCTGTCGTTCATCCACGACGATGGCAAGGGATTCATTGGCGTGCACAGCGCTGCTATCACTTTCGTTGACTGGCCAGAATATGTGGAAATGGTTGGCGGGACTTATGACGAGCACCCTTGGCTTACTTTCGATGCGCCCATCCTCGTGGAGGACCCAGGCTTTCCCGGCATGCAACAATTCCCGCATTCTTTTACGCTGCGTGACGAGATTTACCAGATGAAAGACTACTCACGCGATAAGGTGCGAGTGCTGATGCGGCTCGATGTCAGCAAACTCGACATGAAGAATAAGAATGTCCATCGCACCGACGGAGATTTTGCTGTGACTTGGGCAAAGATGTACGGCAAAGGGCGCGTCTACTACACGACATTAGGGCACGTCGAAGCGAACTGGGACAAACCGGAGTTCCAACAAATGATTACCGAGGCCATCAAATGGGCGATGGGGTTGGAGAATGCAGACCTGACATCCCGTCCGCTGCCCGCAAACTAGCCTGACGAAAAAGCAAGACAGCGAGGAGTTCATTGATTCGGGAAGATGCGATCACGAGAAGAAGTTTTGTGAAGACGGTGGCCGGCGGTCTGGCCGTAACCGCACTCCCCTTGCGCGCCGCGGCCAAGCTGAATGTCGGCATCGGCACCTATAGCTATCACAATCTCTCGGTGGATGAAATGATGGTTCAGCTGAAGGCGCTGCGAGTTGGGGAAATTGAAATGTCGCGCGGTGAGTTTATGCTGATGAACCATCCCACCGAGGAACTGTTTCGTTCGGCTCGAACCAAACTCGACCGAGCGGGAATCCGCTGCGTGTCCTACTACACGGCAACCATCAAAGAAGACCAGGATTTGGAAAATGCTGTGCGTTTTGCCCGGATGCTGGGCAGCAGCAACGTCACCGGCGATGCTACCGGCAGCATTCTGAATCGAATCGATCAGCGATTTACCAGGGAAAAACTGACCTTTGGAATCCACAATCATTATTTCAAGGGCGAGAAGTTCGCCTACGAGAGTCCGGAGGATGTGCTGAGCGCTCTCGCAGGACTTTCCAGAACCGTCGGCGCCACCGCAGATGTGGGGCATTTTGCGTCTTGTGGCCATGATCCCGTCGACGCCCTGCGCAAATTGGGGCCTCGTCTGAAACTGGTGCACCTCAAGGATATTCAGGCCGTGGACGGCGAAGTGAACGTGTTGCTTGGAACCGGAATTTCTAAAATTCCCGCCGTCATGCAGGAACTGCACCGGCAGAATTTTGCGGGACTGGTGGCTGTCGAATACGAAAAAGAGGGCGACGTGAACGACGACATCCGGCAAGACATGGAATTTGCGCGCAGACTCGCCTAGCGGCCCGGCATAAAACAGACACAGATGCGAAAATGAGTCGGGGAGAGAGGCAGTTCCAGACATCACACAAAAAGAATGGCTCCTCAGGTAGGACTCGAATCCGCGTGAAAACGTCATTTCAACAACATAGAGAGTAGTGGACGGCATTAAACGCAGTGTTTTCCATAGAGTTTTGCGCTAACGGCAGGTGAATGGCAGGTGCAATTGCAACGCACCTCGTTTGGAGCCGATGCGAAATAGAGATTCAGAACGGCCATTTAGATTGCGACCACGCAGGCCGCCCAGGGGAGTCTGTGTCGGATCAGATCGGAGGTGTGCTGACGGGCTTCGGCGCCTGTTGCGCATCGCCCAGATGTCGGGCCGACGCGGGGGACGGAGCAGATCTGGCTCCATGAGATCAGCGCACGCGCCCAAGTTTCACCAGCGCGTTGCAGTCCGTGTGACCTATTCAACCGACAAGACTGCCGGCCAGTGGAAGGCGCACGGACACTATATCGCTCGGGAGGGTGCGTCGCTGAAAGAGGGGACCAGAGCTGTTGGGTTCTCCGCTACCGAAACCGCCGTAGACGTTGCGGGGCGGTTGGCATCCTGGCAATCCGCTGGCGACGAACGGGTGTTCAAGATCATAGTTTCGCCAGAATTCGGCGAACGGGTGGACCTTGAAAAGCACACTCGCGATCTGATGCGTCGTATTGAACGGAGCCTCCTCACAAAGCTGGAATGGGTCGCAGTCGCCCATCGCAACACCGAGCACCCGCACGTTCACATTGCGCTTCGCGGCCTTGACGACCGCGGAACTTCGCTGAGGCTTCCCCGTGCATTCATCCAGTCGGGGATTCGGCAGCATGCAGAAGAGTTGGCGACGATGGAATTGGGATATCGGACTGAACGTGACGCCCTTGAGGGATATCGGAGAGAGGTTCAGCAACTCCGGTTCACCGGCCTGGATCGAATCATTCAGCGCTTTGGCAGTCGGGATTCGAACTATTTCACAGTCCGCAGAGAACCAGTCGGCGAAACCCCATTTGCTCGAGTCCATGAACACCACGTGGAGGCTCGGCTCATGAAGTTGGAACAGATCGGTCTAGCTGCCAAAACAGGCCGGCACACCTGGCTTGTACGAGGAGACTTCGAAGATATCTTGCGCACACTGCAGCGTACAAACGACCGGCAGAAGATGCTCGCACGTCACGCCGCTTTGGTTTCGGACGAACGCCTGCCCCTGCAGGTTACGCCGGTTCCAGGCATGTCGGTTCTGGAAGGTCGCGTGCTCGGTCACGGGCATGACGAAGGTGCGGACCGCCCATATCTGCTGCTGGAGGGTGTCGACGGGAGGATTCATCTTCTCTGGCAGAACCCTGAGATTGAAGCAAAGCGGAGAGAGGGGCTGCTGCGGGTAAACTCCTTCGCGCGGATCGAAAAACACGTCGCTGGGGGCAGCTCTTTCCTGACGGTCCTAGACTTGGGAAACTCGTGGAAGCTCCTCCAGAATGACGCCTACTTTCGACAGGCGGCAGAGCGCTTGCTACAAAGCGGAGTACAAAGAGTCGATCACAGTTGGGGTGGATGGCTGGGGGCTTATCAAAAGAAACTTTCAACTGAACTAATCGCGATGCGAGATCACGAACACCTGCTCAAACGCGAGATATCGAGGGGACGTTGACCAGAACCCATCGATGATCGGCAAATCTGCAAGTTTTCCGCAATCAGTTTATTTCGCTCGCATCGTCGATATGGATACAATCCTGCCATGAACTCGGACAGAGAAAAAGTCGCTATCCTTGCAGCGGACGTTGGCAGCAGTAAGAATTTCGGATGGGCTGGCACGTGGAGCGACACGATCCAACAGGGCCTATCTATCGAAGAGCTTGGGACAACGTTGGTTGATTTGGTCCGCAATGGCTGGCGCACGTGCCTAGGGTTCGAATGCCCAGTTTTCATCCCCTGTCCGTCCGATGCAAGAGCACTCTCCAAGCAGCGCGAGGGCGAACATGGCAAGCCTTGGTGCGCGGGCGCCGGAGCAAACTCATGCATATTAGGTATCCAGCAGCTTTGCTGGTTGCTTGACCGCCTTAGATCCAGTGTTCGGAGTGAAGTGCGGGCGACCTTGGACTGGAGCGAGTTCCAGGCCGGGAACTACTCACTCTATCTGTGGGAGGCATTCGTCTCCGGCACGTCCAAGGCTCAAAGCCACGTAGGGGACGCCCAGATTGCTCTTAGGGCTTTTGCCAATGCGTTGCCCCACCCTGAAACCGCTAACGCAGTGACTTGCTCTCGCCCAATCTCCTTTGCGGGGCTTGCGTTGCTCTGGTCTGGCCTGTCGGACGACGCGAGCATCCTCCATCGCTCTAGCTTGGTTATCAGGGCCTGACAGCAAGGTGCTTCGCCTCGGCGAATCAATCTTGCGGAGCAAGGAGACTCTATATGGCGTGATTCAGTCACTGTACAATTAGCGTTCCACTCAAGGTGACAAAGCAGCACATCATCGACGAGATTCGGCGCACTGCAAAAGACAACGGCGGAGTGCCTCTCGGTGTTGGGAGATTCCTAAAGGAAACGGGCATCCGAGAGTCTGACTGGCGCGGCAGATTTTGGGTTAGGTGGAGTGATGCCGTACGCGAAGCCGGATTGGAGCCCAATCAAAAACAGGGAGCTATCGATGACAACGTGCTACTCGATAAGCTCATAGCCCTCATACGGGAACTCGGTCACTTCCCAGTCGCTGCCGAGATACGGCTGAAGGATGCGCAAGACCCCACTTTCCCGAATCTCAAAACCTTTGCCCGATTTGGCCTGAAGCACGAGCTTGTTGCAAGAGTGCGGGCCTACAGCGAATCAAAGGCAGGATATGATGACGTTGTGGCGATGTGTACTGCCATAACTGTTCAGGGCAATGGACGCCCTGCGAATGAAGTCAAAGGTGCGGAGCCTGCGTTCGGTTTCGTGTATCTAATGAAGTCAGGCAAGCATTACAAAATAGGCCGCTCAAACGCCGTGGGGCGTCGTGAATACGAGCTTGGCATTCTGCTGCCTGATCCCCCGAGTACAGTTCACAAGATCAAAACTGACGACCCAGTTGGAATTGAGGCGTACTGGCACGGACGCTTTGCTGCCAAACGGAAGGGTGGTGAGTGATTCGAGCTAGACGCAACAGATGTGAAGTCTTTCAAACGACGCACGTTCATGTAGCTCCGTTGCATCGAAGCCTTCGCAAATCGTTACACCTTCAAAGACTGATGATTCTTAGCGATCCACTGCTCGACAATAGTCGCGAATTCTTTCGCTTTCGTCAGAATCTCCATGGCCTCTGTTTCTGTAGCGACGAAGGCATCGTCATAGTCAATCACGTTCCGCTTCCGCCGGCATCTGTCGAAGTAATCACTGTACGGGTCTGCGGCTTTGCCAATCGCGAGCTTAACCACATCGAAAGAAATCCTGTGGTGTCCAGCGCCGACGACGCGATAGCCAGCACATGCTATCGCCATTTTTGCAGCTTGCAGTGCTGCATTGTAGGCGGTCGCGAAACGTCTGTCAGCCGACGCTCCGTCCAGTGATGCGTCAGCTAGGTCGCGACGGATGACGGCCCGCAGTTTGTCTAGTTCCTTTTTCGAGGTTTTGTGTCGCTGAACTTCGTTACTTGCCAGCAATTGCGTCCAGGTCACGCTGTTCACCCTTCACGAACTCCAGGCTGCCCTTCAGCACGGTTGTCAGAAAATGATCGCCCGTTGCGACTTTCTTGCGGAACTCATCGACTGAGTAGTTTGTAACATTCACTTCGCGACCGAGGCGCTTTTCGGCGTTTCGTAAAGAAGGCACTAGATCTCCCACCCCCACTGTTCCGATGATCATTAGGTCTACGTCGCTTATAGCACGTTCTTCCCGGCGCGCTATCGAGCCGTACACGAACGCACTAGTGATCTTCTCCCCAAAAGGGCGAAGAGAAGCTCGCAGCGTGGGAATGAGTCCCACAGTCTTCTCGAATATGCTCTGCAGGTCACGGAAGATCGGGGACCGGTTCTCTGCCTTAAAGTATGCTCTGCGCCCGTCCTTCCGTAGCTGCAATATGCCACTGTGTTCTAGCGAGCGGAGTTCACGCTGTAGACTGGATGGCCGAGTATGAAGGAATTCAGCCAATTCGGAGAGATACCACCACTTTTCTGGCCGAGTCAGGGTTGCGGCCAGCACGCCCTGCCGCACCCTGGGAAAAAGGCTGTCCAGCGCTGGAGAAGAGCTACGCATAATGCGTATATTATTACGCATAATGCGTATGTTGCAAGAATAGGGAAACGTAGGTTGCAGCAGCCATGCCGCACGCCAACAAGCGAAGCGCGATTCGGACCGGCTTGCGCCTGCGCCGTTCCACGCCGCATCTTCCGGCCCGTAGTGCTCTTTAGGTTGGACTATTGGACAGGGAAACCCACGCGACACGAGCGGATACGCAGGAGACTTGGATACATGATACATGGGATACTGGACACGCTTCATGGGCACATGGCATCGGTTATGAGTATGTAAAATGCGGAAAAGAGAAAATTAAAAGTCATCAAATAGGCGAATAATCGCGCATCTAGCTAAACTTCTTTCACAGGTATCGCTATCCCGAGTTTAATTTTTCCATGAGTTCGCGGACCGTTCGGGCCAGCGGGCACAAAGTACCCTTTCCAAGACTATTGATATTTACTGGCAATTCCCGATACCATGATTCTGCGTGTAGTCATTCTACTCCTCGTAACGTCAGTTTGGTGCTAGAATGCTACCACGCCCGAATAGGCGAACTGGAACACAAAATCTGATGCCACAAACAGCCGGAGCCGACAGACGAGCACAACTCAAAGAGCACTACTGGCCGGAAGATGCGGCGTGGAACGGCGCGGGCGCAGGCTGGTTCAAAGGGCCGCGCACCCTACCGCTGATTCTTGCACTGCTTTCAGACAAAACATTGACCGCAGGACGTGATGTCGCGCGCGTCTACCTCGAACTGCTTTCGCGCCATTTTGATGGCGGTGTGATTGAAATGGGCAACGAAGCCGACCACGCCTACGCCGCCGGGTACACAGGCAGCCGAGCAATCCGCACGTGGCATGAACGGATGCTGCTCCTCCAAGAACTTGGGTTCATAAAAGCCAAGCACGTCGGAAATCAGCGGTACAAACTTGTTTTCGTTGTGGACCCGCTTGTGGCCGTGACGCGGTTGCGTGATGCGGGAAAAGTCCCCGAATCCTGGTGGGAGGCGTACACGCTGCGCCTGCTGGAAACGAAAGAGGCTAACCCAGAACGGCTGGAGCGGGTTGCGGGCCGCAATTCGTCGGGCCAGAAAAACGGCACGGGACGCCGCAGCCACAACAAGGCCGCGCAATAGATTTTGCGCGAAGTGTGTTTATCCTTCGCACTATGAGTGTCAGGCCCCGGTCGCTCAACGGATAGGGTGCTGGGGTGGCTAGTGAGCGTTGCGGATTCCGGCGAAGGTACCCCGCCACGTGTTCATGCCCCAGACATGCGGGTTCGATTCCTGCCCGTGGGTCTGACTTTTATTTTATCAAAGCCACATCAAACGGCATGGCGAACAAATGGCGAATAAGAGTAGACCCTCGATTTGATTGAAGAGGGGCGAAAGCGAGTCCTGCTGATTGCGGCCAGCCATTCTTGCGCACGGAAACTTGCGCAATACGACGGAGGCAAACAGGTACCGGCAACCGCCGTTTCCGATGCCCTGCGCTGGGCGGAACATATCATGCAGGAGATTGACCGGCGCTGGCCTAGCAGCAAGAGGGCGGAATGAGACAGCATCTAATCCCGAATTGCTACCTCAAGGCGTGGTGCGACCCACGCACGCCTGAGGGTCAAACGCCCTATATCTGGCGGATTGCTCGAGACGGAAGCGGCAAGAAGAACAGAGCACCAGAAAAATCCTTCACTGCGACCGACCGATACACAATCAAACTGCCAACCGGCGAAAAGGATTTGATTGTCGAAAACACGTTGGCGGGCCTTGAGAATGCATTCGTATCAGTCCGCAGCAAGATCGAGCGACAACATGAACTCACTAACGAAGAGCGTGCCACGTTGTGCTTGTTCACGGCTGCGATGCATTCTAGGACGAGGCGAGCGGGTGATCATTGGCAGCAAACGGCCCAGCAGATGCACGAGATCGTTTCCTCAATGGAAGAACAGCACAATCTGGAACCGACCACTTCACGACAAACGGGAAGGTTGGTTGAAATAGCGCCGCAGCACCTTGTTATGACCATGCTTGAAGTGCAAGCCCCAATGTATTTTGCAATGGAATTGTCTGTCTTTGTGGCCAACGACGAGCTTGGATTTATAACCTCTGACTCGCCGTGCGTTTGGTTCAACCCAACGCTGCACACTTTGCCGCCTTTCTATCGGAGTCCCGGCCTTGGTCAATCGGACATCGAAGTAACGCTGCCCTTGACGCCGCAGCACTTGCTGTTCATTTCACACCGCAAACACCCGTTCTATATGCCTGTAGGACAGAACGTGGTGGATGAAGCGAACCGGCTGTCACGTGCCCATTCTGATATCGAATTTGTTTCTTGGAAAGGCGAAACACGACCGTACTGGTTTGAAACCGGCACGATGCCAGATGACGCTTGGGAGAACACCGACCCTGGGAGGAAGGCAATGCGTGAATCCGCAGAGTGGGAGCAACAATTGAATGAGTGGAAGAAAGGGACAAAAGAAAAGGAGGACTGAGAAGGGACCGTGGAAGCTTGGTCGCAACGACCCTTGCAGTTGCGGAAGTGGGCTAAAGTTCAAAAAGTGCTGCCTGCCGAAAGTAATAAGCCCTGCGCCGCAACGAATCATGGCGTCGAAAGATGGCCAGGTGTGGAAGGAAGCCCCGCCAGAATTGTACGCAAAAGCGATGCGCGTCTTTGAAGAGAAGCGCCGCAAGGAGCAGGAACGAGTAGCGCGCTTTGGCCAAATAAGGCCGCAGATTTCCATGGTGTGGCAAGGCCAGCGTTGGGTGGTGGTTCGCAACAGACTTTTCTACAAAGAAGCGGATAAATGGAAATACTTTTCCGACTTTCTTCGTGACTATGCACCCCGAGGTGCTTGGCCTTGAATGGTGCAAGGCCGAGGCGGCGAAGTCCGAGGCAGAACGCCATCCGATAATCACTTGGCGGGCGCAGGGCCAAGCCTACATGAATGCGCAACCGGCACAGCCTGACGGCAGCCGCGTCGCCCTGCCGTCCGGGGCGCTTGCCGCGTACACCAATTTCGCTTACGACTTGTATGTAGTCCATGACAATGGCGGCCTCGACGAGGACCTGTTGGAGCGATTAAGAAATCCTGCGCAGTTTCAGGGCGCGCGTCATGAATTGTTCGCAGAAGCAACGTGCTATCGAGCCGGTTTCACCGTACAGCACGAAAACGAAAGAGATGTAAGTACGCGACACACCGAATTCACAGCCACGCACAATTCAACGGGGCAAAAGTTATCAGTGGAGGCCAAAAGTAGACACCGCGAAGGTGTGTTGGGCAGGCCAGGTGTTGCGGCGGAGAGGCCCTCATTTACATTTGCCCGCTTAATCAACGATGCCGTGAAGAAGAATCCGCAACACCCGCTGATTATTTTCTTGGATACCAACCTGCCCTTCAAGTGGGCCGAAAGATGGCTTACGCCGCAGGCTGGGAATACCTTATCGCGGCCAATGCAGATATTGCTGGACGAGATTAGGCGGGAACACAACAATGCGGACCCGTACGATTTGCTTATTCTAAGTAATCACCCCCATCACTATGCCATCCACGATTTGGACCCTGCACCTCATTTGCTCGGCGTACCCTCGCAGCAACCGAAAGCACACATGCTCGCCCTCCGAAGCCTTGCCGGGGCTGCATCGCTGCATGGAAACATTCCGATGGGCTTCACTATGGAGGAAGGCGACCCGCCCCCACCTACTGTCCCTCTGGTGATACCGAAGGCGCGCTATGACTTTCAGGTTGACGGAACGTCTGTTTCCGTTTTGCGAGAAGGAAAGCAAGTGGCGCAAACGTTTTCGGCCAAGGATATTGACCGCGTGCAAGCACCAAGCAAATTGCACGAGTACTTGGAAGATATCGGCCTATCGCGCGTTGATGCCCACATGATTTGCGGCGTGATTGAGCAAGGCAACTCTGTTTCCGGGGTATTCGCGCCGAAATAGCACGGCAGTAACCCGTGCGGATTTGACAAACAGGCGTATGCTTTGGCCGTGCCGGAATCACGATTTAAGAAAGCAGCTTTTGGCGTAGGCGGCTAGCCGAGCACTGGTGCCTACCGTGGCTTTTCAAGCTGTCACGCAATGCCTCGATTATCACGACGATTTCTGTTTTGTTTACCTTCACTGCCTACACCTGGAATTACTGAGGGGCCAAGTTTCAGAAGCGACGAGGCTGTGCGCAGCCGCTGATGATCGGCTAGGAGCTTTTGGCGTGCGTAAACTGAAAGTTCGACCATCAAAACAGGCGCTACTGTCCATAAAGCGCAGCCATCAGTGGACTGACAAAATGGTGTACATTTTAGCCGCCAACAAGCCTCACAAGTACAGTAACGGACGCTCCCACATCCTTTATATCGGGACGACGAAGAAGGGGGCCGATAGACCAGCCGCGTCGGCAGTGAACAAAGCTAGCGAAGCATTCTACAAACTGCGTGGCGTCAAAACGATTGATGTCCACATCGTGACGTGCGCCCCACGCAAAGCAATGCAGACGTGGAAGCGGCTAGAATCAGCACTGCTGGACCTTTTTCGTAACAAATATTTCCAGCTACCGAGATATAACAAGGTGCGACCTACGAGCACTGAGGGGCTGTTCAGTACGAAGGCGCTTGCCAAAATCATAGCCAAATTCGATGTGAAGTAGTGTCGCCAGAGGCCCCGTTATACGCCTGGCACACACCCCTGGGGATCGGACGAGTGTTTCGGATTTCGCCGGGTTAAACACACGCAACTTGGCACGGCCTGCGCCGCCGCCCGCGCCCTGCCACTCTCGCTCAGCTTGGGATTCTTCAAGAAGGTGTAGCCTTCAACTCTCCAGCGAAGAGCTTTCTGAAATTGCCTGTAGTTCCCGATGGATGTCCGCGTGATGTTGGCCAAGATAGCGTGCGACGCGGGCATTGCCCAGCAACTTCGCGACGTACCCCCGCGCTAGGACCAGATTGAGAACCTGATTCCCGTGAGATTCCTCAATCAGCGCCAGGTCCCGTTGCAACACTTCCATCTCTTTTTCCATCTTCGTCACTTGTTCCGGCGTTAGGCCCTCGACCACTTTGTGCTTGTCAGGATCGACGAGCATGTCGGGATGCGTGGCGGCAAGAAGCGCTTTTGCATACGGAACCGAGAAATTGCTCGTTGCTACCAAGAGCTCGGCTACCTCGATCTGGCGCATTGGTTTGAGCTTTCGCAGCACAGAAAACACGCCCAGAGACACGTGTCTGTTCTTCAGGATTTCCGCAGCTTCCTTGCATACTCCATTCAACAGATCGCGCTTTTGCCGGATGGTGCCAACGTCCACCCTCAGCACTTTAGCGATGCGTTCCTCGGAGACTCCATGTTTGGTAGCTTTCAAAATCATGTTGTGTTCCTGGATCGGCGACATTCGACTCACGCGTCGATTGTATGTATACGTTTCGTCGTCGGTCGCGACCAGACATCGAGCATGAGTCTCGCCGAGCTGTCTTAAGACCTCAAGCCTTATATGGCCGTCCAGCAGGAAATAGCTGTCCGAACTGCCGTCCTGTGGGAACACAATCAAAGGCTCGATTATCCCGACCTCGCGCACGGAAGACAGTACTTGCTGATACTTTTCGCTGGAGCGCATGACGGGCCTTACGTGTTTAAGCGGCAGAATGTTGGCAATCGGCACCACTACTCCTTCGGGGAGAAATGCGAACGAAACCGGCTTAGCCATGCTCAAACCCTCTCGGCAATCTGAATTTTGTCCGCCAGATAGGCCGGCAGCGATTCCAGGCCTTCGGCTCGCAACAGGGTGATGAAATTCTCATCGCGGAAGATGTTCTTTAGAGCCGACACGAGGAACAACAAGCGGTGCTCAGTCAGCTGCGCCTTCTTAACTAGTAGCTTTTGACGATCTGCTTCTTGACGGTACGCGCGGACCAGAGACTCCGCGGATTGCAGGCCATCATTCCTTCGACGGACGCCAGGCGTCGCTCGTTTGCCGTTCGCCTTTCGCAGCTCAATGATGCGACGAACAGTCAGCAGTTTGCGTCCTCGCAGAGTCTTGTCTTCGTATGCTTGGCACAGCGCCCTCTGGATTCCTTCCTCATCGGCGTCCGCAATCTGCATGGCCACTGATAGAGGTATCCGACCCTTATCGACGGCATGGAGAAGGCGTTCTTCCCCATTCTTCAACAGATGTGCGATTCCCACTACGTAACTTTTCGTGACATCAATCTTCTTGGCAATCTCCGTCGTGGTGTAGCCCCGCGACTTCAGATTTTCGATCTCTCGTAGCAACTCCAAAGGGCGGATTTGACGGCGCGCAATGTTCTCCACCAAGCTCATCAGGAAGCATTCTTCTCGTGATGCTTCCTTCACGATCGCCGGTATCTCAGCTTGGCCCAGTGCGACGAACGCCTCAAGACGGCCTTGGCCACAAACCAAATCGTATTGTTTCCCGTCCACTGGTTCGCCCCGACGAGCAACGGTGATGGGCCTCTTGAGGCCAAGGCTAGAAATGTTCGAGACAATGCCTTGGAAGACAAGCTTGTTCCGGCTTCGCGGATTGAGGATGTGTATTTGATTGATCGGAATCATCTGGACAACCAGAGCCGTATCGTTCATGCCGCCTCCGGTATCCGTGCGCGCCGAGCCATACCAAAAAAGAAATCAAGTGTGACAAAGCGATACGTGTCCAAACCGACAGCGTTGTCCTCGGCAAGCAACAGCTTTTCAAAGGTCATATCAAGTCTTGGCAGGAGGTAGTAATCCAAAGGATTCTCATTGTCAGCGCTCATTCGCACGGCGACGGTAATGTCCGGACTCAATCCGGCATCGAGTCGAACAAGCCATCGAAAAGCGCCGGAGTGTATCTGGCGACATCGGGCGATAACGAGAGCTGCTGTGAACTCATCGTTCACAACCAACAGGTCCGTACTGGGGTCGCTACTTATCACGCCGCCCAGCTGCTGAATCTTGGCGATGACATCGGCGACGATCTTCGGATGCATCAGGCGAAGTTGACGGTTCGTTTCAATGAATTGATAGTCGCGGTCGGGGGTGTAACCGATCAAACCATACGCTCGGATCAGGCTGCCAAAGCGACTGCGATATACCGAACTGGAGGCCATACCGTCCGCCTCATCGATCAAGAGACCCGAGAGCTGGCCCTCGCGCTCCATGAGCTGGCGAAGATGTTGGAGCAACTCGTCATTGGAATACCTGCGGCTACGCTCCCTAATGATGTCCTGCGCTTTTGAGAACAAGTCCACGGGAACGACGGATTCGAATGCTGCGTCACTGCGAATCCACATTTCAGGCGGGTTTTGCACGCGCTTTTTCTTCAGCTTGAAGGACATTTTGTTGTAGACGTTGTTGCCGATGTATTTCTCGTTGGTCAGGATCTGGTGGACGGTCCCTTGAGTCCAAGCTCGGCCCAGATCAGTGGTAATACCTCTCTCGTTCAACATCCGCGCAATTCTCGATTCAACGATTCCATCTTCTGCAAAGCTCCGATACATCCAACGAACGATCTCAACTTCCTCCGGTGGCCCCGGAACGAGGATGACGCGGTCGGTTTGTATGCTCTTTTGCTCTCCCCTGTTGAGAATGCCCTTATACTGGCCGGTCACATCGCGCAGCATTCGGCGAAGCCCGAACCCTGGTGCACCCCCTTGGCGAAAACCGAGCTCGATAAGGCGACATTGCCCGATGAATACCTTCGCGGAAAGCTCTCGGCTGTACTCCCCGGCCATCGCACGCTTCACGCCTTTAACGATGGTCGAAATTGGACTGCCGTCGTTTTCGAACTGCTCAGCGCAATAGTGAACGGAGATCTGTGCACGTCGACAAATGTATTCGTAGTAAGCGCTTTCATCGGCATCCTGGAAGCGCCCCCAACGACTCACATCGTAAACAAGAATTGTGCCGAAGTCGGCTTGGCCGCCCTCGACATCACGGATCAACTCTTTCAGAGCGTCCCGGCCGTCGATTCGCAGCCCACTCTTGCCAGCATCAGTGTAGGTCTTCACGACGTTGAGACCGCGCGCTTCGGCGTATTGCCGGATGATTCTCCGCTGATTCTCGGTGGAGTACTGTTGGTGCTCTGTCGACATGCGAACATATTCCACGGCGCGCGTAGCAACGGAACTAGGACGATCTGTCGAAGCGGGCTGTCGTTCGATCTCTCCCATATCGCCACTTGTGTGAGAGCTCGGATTTCATGCGATGGGAGCTCCGCGACCTTCCGAGTCGATGACTGCTCTTGCAGACCGCGATACAAGGCAGCCCCAGACAAAGCCGCCGTGCCCAATGCTGGACTCTCCGGGCATTAATAGTTATATGGCGAGAAAGAAATCCGGCTCAAAAAGTTGTTCTTTGCGGGGTCGAGGGCGACTCAATTCCTTGCAGAATAATGATTTTCGCAGAAGCAAGGTTGTTCTTTTCACCTAGCAGTCCGTTGGGACCCACAAGCCAGATGCTGGCGTCATGCGACCGGAGATCAAAAGCTAGGTTGTTCTCTACCAACTCCAAAAGGTGATGGAGTTCAGAAGTTAACTGGCGTTTGTTGCCGTTCGGAGATGTGTGGGCTCGTCGCCTTGTCCAGTAGCGTTTCATATACTGAGGGTTTTTCGCACGCCATTTCCTCTGGCTGTCCAGACACTGCTCTCGATAGAGGGGATCTTCGATGAGTTTCCGCCGATGGTAGTCGGTGCGGCGTCGAAGCTGACATTGAGCTGAGCTGCATACTAGCTGATCGGGGTGGTACCTCGAAGGACGGAATTTCTGACCGCAGTACCTACACACTCTGTCTTTCATGCAGACCGACTGGCGGTGCCCGTCGCGATCCCTCCCTTGTTTTTGACCCGCTGGGCTTTTCTGGAAGTTGCTGATGTTAAGAACGCCGAGTTCCTCATCTCCTGAAGGTCGCAGTCTCTACCGCGCGCGCTCGGGTCGCGATCGCTCCTGGGCCATCAACTTTGCGAATTCTTTACTGAACGAACGTTGGGCCCATTCGGGAATCGACCGCGCCACCCTCACAATCTCCCGGTTCACAAACTGAGCAACCACGCGCGGACTTCGCCCCTCAGCAGTGTTATCAACCAGGATGAGTTCGTCCACGGCTTCCTTCACCGTCGGCAATTCACGCAATCCCTTCTCATATTCTTCTCGAATCTCTGCCACCGGGCCGAACAAACCGCCGCGCGAAGCGCGAGAAAGAACGCGCGCTGTATTCAGGTCGGGATGTTCCGTTGCGATGAAGATTGCGCGTACCTCGAAGCCAGAAGAGCGGGCAACGTCCACGAGCTTTAGGTCCACAGCCGGGCTCTGATAAACGAAGGACTTCGCCTCCTTTAGCAGACGCTTTCGTTGCTGCTCGATTTCAGCTTGATCCAAAGGAGATAAACTGGCTTTCAACTGAATGGGGAACGACTCGCGCAGCTTGCTCTCATAGAACGACGTCTTACCCGCGCCAGGTGCTCCGCAAAGGATCAGGAGCAACGGCCTCTCCGGACCGGCGGCAGGAGTTTCAGGGCTGCTCTTTAGTGTAGTGGCGCTCACAGTGTCATCCTTCTGCCCGTGGGCTCTCGACAAAATGAGAACGACCGATCTCCCGCACCCGCACGAGATCGCCTCCGCGAGCGTCTACAACGAAACGTTTCCCGCTGGGAACAACCTCCAACACGGCTTTAGTTCGCTTGTCCCATTCGAAATGGCCACCCTCTCGGGACGGAGAATGCGGGCCAGGTTCCAATCCGGTCAGCGAGACCAACGATTCCCACAGTTGCTTTCGTTCTATTCCGTTCATTGCGTCGTAAGTCGTGCGGCGCGTTCCGAGCGCCCCTCGCGCCGACCGCCCCTTGGTGAGCCAAGCAAGAACCGTACTATTGAGGAGTTCGTTCATTGAGCAGCTTCGCGCCAGCGCCGCCCCCTGCAGCTTCTTTCGAAGCGAAACAGGCATGACCACCTGCGTTGCTTTGGTCGTGGAGCTAACTTTCTTGCCGTGAAACCGCAATACCTCAACCGAGTCGAGGTCCATTTCTTCCAGGCTTTTCTGAACAAATAGCGACATGTCTCCATGCCGGCGAATCCGACTCCTAAGCATCCCATCCACTTTGTGAAGCAATCTTGTCTGGAACACGACCAGATCATTGGGCCGGCGCCTCAGCTTCGACGCGTCAACAAGTTTGCGCTTCTTCCTCAACTGCGAAGTCCCCCAATCCCCGACAGTCCCACCCTAGCCGCCCGCCTTGTCGGTTCTCTTCTTGCCATAAACAAGCTCGTCCAGATCCTCAGTACCGCGCCAGTTGAACACCACCCGTTCGGCTTCGGCACGACGCAGGTTTGCACATGGGTCATGCACATAAGGCTGGCTAGAGGGAGCCGCTGTTTCTTCGCGTTGTATTCGGGACTCATCTGCCCCCTCTGCCTTAGACTCGCGCAGTCTGCCCAGGTAGACACAGAATTCTTTGTACCCGAGATCGGCTCGTTGCTGATGCAGTCTCTCCCAGACTGCCTTGCGGGTGTGCCCTGCCGCCAGCGCCCGCTCAATCTGCGGCAGGAAACGCTTCACCCAGCGTGTTTTGGCGCGCGGCAGTTCTTTGCACAGGGCATCGAGGGCGTCGGACAGGGAATCTGACATACGGCTACTCCAAGGCCAACAACAAACATCAACAAAAGCAGGACAAAAGTGCGACGATGATAGGTATATACCATTCAGTCACAATCCACAATAGACCACAAATGACCTACAGACGGCAACGCAAAGTCCACAAATGCCCCACAATCGCGAGACAAAAATATGCTGTTTGACTACTCTTCATCAACATTAGCCAACAGTTTTTCCCGCTCCGCGGCGCGGGTGTTGTTGCTTCATTAGGAAACAGAGATCGCGTAGTGGAACATAAAGGGATGTAGTGCAGGAGGCCCGTATTTTCCTTGCATCTTGCTATCCGTCAACGTTTTAATGTGTAGTATACATCCATCTATGTGTATTACAACTGCACTACATTGGGTTTCCCAGCAAAAGAGGTAAACTTTGGGCAGATGTCGTCTCCAGTGCTCGGACTCGTGCACGTCGCTTGCCGATGGAGATCTTAATGGAGGGCCGATGAGTCGGACAAAGAAGAACAAGATGAAGAATGCGCCTAAACAGCTCACAATCGACTCGATTGACGTGGAAAGCGATGAAGAGCTAGATGCATTGATGGCCCAGGTTCTCGCGGAGGGGGACAAAATCTATGCAGCGCAGCATGCCGAGGCCGTCCGGCTTGGCATTGTTGACGAACAAGGCCGCCTATTGAAAACCTCGTGGCCAGAGGGCCATATTCCTGGGAGCCACGACGACGATCTCTGGTAATCTCGCCCTCAACCGATAGCCCGTCGAGGTGCGGCTCTTTCAAAATTTTAAATCACTCTACGAAGATAAATATCTGTACATCGGTCATAAGAGTGATATACTCCTGTCACGAGCCAGGGAGTATGTGTTATGCCCGAGCCTTCCGCCCCCTTTTCGAAGCCTGGTCCGAGAGCCGATCAGCCCGCTATCAGCCCTTCCGCCGAGGAGTGGCTCACCGCATCAGAAGCAGCCGCGCACCTCAAGGTAAAGCCGAGAACGATTCTTCAGTGGGCGAAGGATGGCAAAATTCGCGGCCATGTGCTGTCTGGCACCAAACGCTGTACCTGGCGCTTTCTCCGTTCCGAGCTTGATGCTATTCTGGCCGCGCCGTCCGCTGCTCTCGTGAATGGGAGGATTCAGTGAAGAGAGCACGGGCAAAGCAAGGCAGTGTAGTACTCGACAAACGAATCAAGGCTTGGAATTTCTTCTGGTGGGCAGATGGCAAGCGGCACTCGAAGGTAATTGGTCCGCTCCGCGACCTGCCAACTAAGGCAACAGCGTGGAAAGCAGCAAAGCCCTTACGTGATGCCCTGGAATCAAAGCCGCAACACAACATCGGCGTGCCCACTGTTGGCATGCTGATTCAACAGTACAAGGCAGAGAAGATGCCAGATCGGAAGGACACACGCCGGACGTATGGCTCCTGGATTCGGCTGCACATTTTGCCGAAGTGGGGCGAGCACCGGATCACGGACGTACAGGCTCGGCCTGTGGAACTGTGGTTGCAATCCCTTCCGCTCGCTCCCAAGAGTCGAACCCACATTCGCGGGATTCTCAGTTCGCTTTGGAATTTCGCAATGTGGAAGCAAGCCATACCCATGCAAGTAAACCCAATCAGTTTGGTCACGGTGAAAGGTGCGTCCAAGCGGATGCGGCAGCCGCGGAGCCTCACGGTTGAACAATTCCGCTTGCTCGTATCACATCTCCATGAGCCACACGGAACAATTGCACTCATGTGCACTTGTTTTGGGCTTCGCATATCCGAATGTTTGGCGTTTCGATGGTCAGACATTGATTGGCTGAACAAGCGGCTCCGCGTAGAGCGCGGCATTGTTGAGCGCAACGTGGACGATGTGAAGACAGATGAGTCCCGAAAGTCTTTGGCTATCGCGGATGAGCTGCTTGAACGGTTGAATCTGTGGAGACAGACCACGGAATTTTCAGCGGATAGTGACTGGATTTTCGCCAGCCCTCTGAAAATCGGCAGACTGCCATACTCCTACACCGGAGTGTGGCGGGAACTGGACCGCGCAAGCGCAGCCGCAGGTCTTGGGCACATGGGAACTCACACATTCCGGCATTCTTACCGCATGTGGATTGACGCGATAGGCACGCCCGTCGGGGTGCAGCAGAAACTCATGCGGCATTCTGATATCCGCACAACCATGAACATCTACGCTGATGCGGCTTCAGCGGACATGCGAAAGGCGCACAGCAAAATCGTGCAGCTAGCGATGCAATCAGAGCTAACGGCAGGTGAATCGGCAGGTGTGGATTCGTAACCTATTGAAAGAATGGCTCCTCAGGTAGGACTCGAACCTACAACCCTCCGGTTAACAGCCGGATGCTCTGCCATTGAGCTACTGAGGAGTGTGTTGGTGTTCATTATCATAACATTTCGGCTGATGCGTGAAAACTGCTAGGCTGGGTGCATGTGGGCCTGGATTATTCTCTCGTCCGTCGTGATCAGCGCCGCGGTTTTTGCGCAGTCTCCCCCCGTCGCGGAGAAGAAACCGGTCATCGATATTTTTCACGGCACGAAAGTCCTGGACAATTATCGCTGGCTCGAAGATGGAAATAATCCGCAGACACAGAAGTGGGTCGAGCAGGAGATGGCTTACACGCGCGCTCTGCTTGACCCTTTGCCCGGCCGCGCCGCCATTCACAAGCGGCTGACCGAACTGCTCTCCATCGGGATCGTGACCCCGCCGCAAATTGCAGGCCATCATTATTTCTATACAAAACGCGAGGGGATGCAGAACCAGCCCATCCTTTATGTACGCGATGCGCTGAACGGACCGGACCGCGTGCTGGTCGATGCGAATCAACTGTCCGCTGACGGCACCGTCGCCCTCGACTGGTTTCAGCCGAGCGAGACTGGAAAATACGTTGCCTACGGAACTTCTCCCAGCGGCTCGGAAATGTCCACACTGCACATCGTCGAGACCAAGACTGGCACGATTCTTGCCGACACGATCGAGCGCACGCGCGCGGCTTCGATCGCCTGGCTCCGCGACAACTCCGGTTTCTATTACACGCGCTATCCGAAAAAAGGCGACGTGCCCGCCGGGCAGGAGATGTACAACCGGCACGTCTATTTCCACCTGCTCGGGACCGATCCGGAGAGCGACGATCTGGTCTTCGGCGAAGGGCGCGATCCCGAGGATTGGCCCAACGTGCAGCTTTCGAACGACGGCCGCTGGCTGCTGATCACGGTCGAGCAGGGTTGGACGAAGTCAGAATTATTTCTGATGGATTTGAAATCGGACCGCCCCGCAAGCCGCCTTACCACGGGCAAAGATTTTCTCTACCGCGGCGACGTTTACGACGGCAAGGTTTACATCACCACCAACGAAGATGCGCCCCGCTATCGCGTGTTCGTGACGGACGTGGGCAACTTCGACCGCGAAGCCTGGAAAGAGATCATTCCGCAGTCGGACGCGGTGCTGCAGGGTGCCGCGGTGTTTGGCGGAAAGCTTTTCACCCAGTACGAGCAGAACGCTTCCTCGCAGCTCAAGATCTTCGATCTGGACGGCACCAAAATCTCCGACGTTGGCCTTCCCGCGATTGGCACGGTTTTCGCCACGGGTGGAAAGTGGAATCATGATGAAGTGTTTTTCGGATTTCAATCCTTCACCACCCCTCCGAGCATCTACCGCATTGATCTCAAGTCGGAGCCTCAGGGAATAAAACTCGCGCCATTGCCGGACTCCGGCGCCACCGCTGAAAGCCCTGCCCCTCCCAAATCTGCCTCCGCTAACCAGACGGAACCTGTTCTCTGGACCAAGGTTGACGCGCCCTCGATCGATCCTTCCGCCTATGAGGTGACGCAGGAATGGTTTCACTCCAAAGACGGCGCGCGCGTCCCGATCTTCGTCGTCCATAAGAAGGGACTGCAGAAAAATGGAAAAAATCCCACCCTGCTCACCGCGTACGGCGGATTCAACGTCAGCCTGACTCCCACGTTCAGCCGGACGGCGTATCTCTGGATGGAACACGGCGGAGTGTTTGCCATGGCCAACCTCCGCGGCGGCGCGGAGTTTGGCGAAGACTGGCATCGCGCCGGCATGCTCGACAAAAAGCAGAACGTCTTCGACGACATGATTGCAGCGGCCGAGCACCTGATCGCAGCGAAATACACGGACAAGAATCATCTGGCAATTCAGGGCGGATCGAACGGCGGTCTCCTGATGGGGGCAATGATCACGCAGCGTCCGGATCTTTTCCGCGCCGTGGTGTGCCAGGTCCCTCTGCTCGACATGCTGCACTATCAGGATTTCCAGATCGCCAAGCTGTGGATCCCGGAGTATGGAACCGCGGAGAAGGCGGCCGATTTCAAGTGGCTGTATGCGTACTCACCGTATCACCACGTGAAGCCGGGGGTGGAGTATCCCGCGATCTTATTTATGACCGCCGACACCGACACGCGGGTCGATCCCATGCACGCCAAAAAAATGGCGGCGGAGATGCAGGCCGAGGCGAAGAACGGCACCAGTCACACCCGCCCAATTCTCCTGCGAATTGAAAGTAAGGCAGGCCACGGCGCCGGAAAACCGGTCACCAAGCAGATTGAAGAATTCACCGACGTCTATTCATTTCTATTCTGGCAGCTGGGTGTAAAGGAATAAGGTACAAGGTTGACCTTCGTTACATAACGCGTTACGCTAATAAAAGCAAAAATGATCCGCTCAATCCGCCACAAGGGGCTCAAGCGCCTCTACGAAGACGCTGATCCGCGTGGCGTGAGTGGTCAACACGTAGAGAAGCTACGTGACATTTTGGCACGTCTGGATGCGGCATCGGCGATTACCGACATGGAACTTCCCGGTTTTCGTCTGCACGCCCTCAAAGGCACCCATCGCGGTTTTTGGGCGGTAACGGTTCGCGCAAACTGGCGCGTCATCTTCCGGCTGGAAGATGGCGACGTGATGGACGTTGATTACGTGGATTACCACTGAAGGAGATTTGACCTATGGCGATGAAAAATCCTCCACATCCGGGCGGCCTTGTGCTGCGCCAATGCATCGAGCCCCTAGGATTGAGCATTACCCAAGCTGCCGCTGCGCTTGGCGTCACCCGCACGACCCTCTCGGAACTGGTGAACGGGAAGCGCGGCATCTCTCCGGAAATGGCCGTGCGCTTATCGAAAGTGTTCGGAGGAAGCGCCGAAAGCTGGCTTACGCAGCAAGCTCACTACGAACTCTCCCGCATACAGACCGGCCGCATCAAGCTCAAGCGTCTCCAGTTCGCGTGAGCCGCAACGTAGAGGCGCCGGCAAACTCATCACAGCAGATTGAAGAATTCACCGACGTCTATTCCTTTCTATTTTGGCAGCTGGGCGTGAAGGAATAGTTTTCAGTACGCAGTACTCGGTACTCAGTTAACCTGCTCAACAACTGATAGCTGAATACTGAGTGCCGTCTTTTCCCATTTCGGAACTCCCGAAGATTTTATTTCAGCCCGCCTCAGCCGCACAAAATTCATGGTGAGATCATGCTTCCGATGTGAGAAATCATGGCTGGATCGTACCGAGATCTAGTTGCTTGGCGTAAAGCGATGATCCTGGTTGTGCAAGTCTACCGGGCGACGCGAACCTTTCCGAAGGATGAACTCTACGGGTTAACCAGCCAGCTCCGGCGAGCAGCAGTCTCGGTGCCCAGCAACATTGCCGAAGGCCAAGCCCGCTATTCGCGGCGTGAATTTCACCACTTCCTGAGCAACGCACGCGGCTCGTTAGCCGAGGTCGAAACTCAAATCATGCTCGCTGCTGATCTCACTTATCTCCCGCCAAAGGATGCCGAGACGTTGCTGCTAAAATCTGCCGAGCTAGGGCGAATCCTGAACGGCCTGATCGCGTCCACCAGATCCATGGCCCAAGGCATATGATTTTTCTGAGTACTGAGTACTAGGTACTGGGTACTGAGTACTAGGTACTGAGTACTTCTAGAGGCCCGATGATCGCTACACTGAAAAAACTCGCCATCTTAGCGGCTGTCTTCCTCCTCCCCACTCTCGCATTCCCGCAAACCCATACACACGCCAATTCCGACTGGCGCGCTCGACTGCATGAGGAACTCCCCTTGCTGGGCCATCGCAACTGGATCGCCGTGGTGGATTCCGCGTATCCCCTGCAGATCAGCCCGGGCATCGAAACCATCGATACGGATAGCGATCATCTCGAGGTAGTGCGGCGCGTGCTGCATGAGGTGGCGGAAACCAAGCACCTGCGTCCGGTAGTTTTCACCGACGCCGAGTTAAAGGCCGTACCAGAGGCCGACGCGCCAGGCGTGACCTACTATCGCGACACGCTGACGCACTTTCTGGAAACCTTCAACGGAGGCGGCCTCGAGCTGCATTCGCTGCCGCACGAAGACATCATCGGAAAACTCGATGAAGCGGGCAAGACATTCCACGTCCTGGTGCTGAAAACAAGGATGACGATTCCCTATACGTCCGTGTTCGTCCGCCTGGATTGCGGCTATTGGACCGAGGAGCAGGAGAACAGATTGCGGGAGAAGATGGCCGCGAAATGAAGTGAACGTCCCTCTCTCTGCACAGTTTCAGATGTGAACTGAATCGCAAGAAATCATAATTTCAGCGCTATCGCAACCGATCTTCAGCATTTCCACCCCGTAGAATCTCCAAAGTTCCTATCGCCCCAGCCCTACAATAAGGTACGGGAGGCCCCTTTATGAAGCATGCCGTGGTATTGTGGTTCCTCGTTATATGCGCCCCATTGATCGCGACCGCCCAGGTTTTGCCCACGTCCAGTGGTTCTTGCGGAGTTGCACCCTCGGGATTGATGAGCTGCGACTGGCTTTCCCCCGCGCCGCTCAAAACCGCGGATGGAAAGAGCGTCAACACGGTTCCCAGCAGTAGTCCACAGCTCTTTGTTACAAGATTCAACCTCTCGCCCGGCGCGCCGTTGGCGTCTCTGGTTGACGGACAAGAGGTTCTCATCTTTGGTATGGGTGACGGCGAGCTCGTCAATGAGGCAAAGTCGCCAGCAGCCCATATCAACGTGAGGAACGGTTCAGTGCTCCTGATGCGGCAAGAAGAACACTATCTCCTGCGGAACATTGGAAAGCAGGAACTTGACGTATTGGTCGTCCAAGTCCGTCGGTGAAAGGGTCTTCTCCTACTGACATTGCGGAACGCATTGGCCTGAACCCGCGTTGGCCTACAACAAGATTTTTCCTCGGTTGGGAACAGTGGGTCCGTGACGAAATGCTCCCCGCCCATCAGGAATACTCGGGTTAGCCCTCAATCCAGTGCTTACGCTTCATGAAGTTGTAAACCTTGGAGACGAGCACGAGAAAAGGAGAGACATACCAGTATTTCTTGCGGATGAAATTTGCATTGAGTTTGCCTGCCCAACTGTCCGCTACGTCCTCTCTCTCAGCGTGTTCAGGGCGAATTGTGTTGTGAATGTGATGTCCGACCTCATGGAAGAGCACATTCCCCAACCAGAGTTCTCGCAAAAATGCGATGCGAAGAGGAACGGTGGATAATCCCCGCACGATTTTGTCTACTCGGAGTTCGATGTACGGTAAAGAACTGCGTGAGCGTCCGTGGTACCGGCCAAGAATTCGTGACTTGGGGGCCTTACGTTTACGAGACCAAACCTTGCCGACGCGGTCTTTGCGTCGCAACCCTGCCTCATTCGTCAACAGAATGCAATCTAGCCCCTGTAGGAACTTGTCGGGCACTGTGAGTAAAAGCTTGTGCACCGTTGCTGATGCATCGAACGGAGGAGTGTAGTCTCGGTACGCTTCTCTAATCTCGACTTTGGTAGGCTCAGACAGTTATGAACAGCCCCCGGCTTCACCTATTTTAGAGGACAGGTGGCGAAACATCGCCAAGCACTCACCAAGCCTCAAAGAGGCGAAGACGGCGCAAGCTTGTGTTAACGCCTGCTACCAACATTTGAGCTGAGGGTATGATATTTGCGGATGGACGGCATAGATCAAAACGCCGCCGAAACGACCTGCCGTCACTGCGGCACCCCTGCTGATGCTGGACGAATCTTTTGCGCCAAGTGTGGGGCTGCGCTTAGACTGCCTTCTTCCCTGATCCCGTCAAGCGACGACGATGCCAACGTCACTTCTATTGGCCCGATGAAGCGATTCGTTGTGACGGCTATCAAGTATTTGGCGGGACTGTCCGGAGTGGTCTTTTGGCTGTGCCCCTTGCGTACCGGAACACAGGTGCTCCTGTTTGTCGCTTCAATTGCCGTCATGCTGATTTGTCATTTCGGCTTGAGCAGCATTGATGAACAGTACGCCAATAAGAATGCGGGATACTGGCCCGAACCACTTGATTGGACAGCGCCCTCCAAATCGGACGACCCCGGCACGAAACGGTAGTGGGCGTAATATCCCGATAACCCTCACCGCCCCCAGACGGAGTCCGAGTGCTATCGCCTGACTAGGGCACCTATGCTTGGGTTACATAATACGAGGTCGGGATAATTCCTTGTAGCGTCGTGCTCCGATGAGTCGCTTGACCTGACAGCATTCGTGAACGGATTCCCGTTCTCGTCCGTTGTTATGTTGCCGTCCAGCCGGAGCGGCTTTTTACATATTCGGCAGGTGAGATTGTCTTTACGACTACGGTCCACGTAAACCTGATTCCTGGAAAGTCCAATTGCGTACGTTTCTTGTCCTTCACATTTGTTGATGGTGCACAAGCCAGAGTAAAAAAAATGGTCAATTTTGCACACTGAACTCGGATAACTGACAAACATCGCGATAGCACTCAGAATCGGCTTTGCGGCTCAAAGCGTGAAATGGCCTGTTCTCGTCAGATTAGATCGAACGGCTTAGCCTTTCGGAACGTGTAGCCATAAGATCGCGGCTAGTACCAAGAAGCCAAACCCCAGCGTCGAAATGATCGTAACCGGTGTCCAGAATAGTAGAGCTCGTACCCATTTGCCGTTGAGCCGACTCGCCGCGAAGAAGAGCGCAAAGAACAAGATGGCCAAGATTCCGACAGATGGGGTGAAGACCATAAATGCGGCCAATCCTGTCGCCTTGGCATTGTTTCGGAAAGAGTAAAACAAGGGCGGACCAAGGATCGCGAGAAATAACCCAGCCACAACGCTGAGCGATGCTCTGAGATACCCCAAGGTGTGCCTCCCTCATGTCAGCCCAAGGCAATTTCGGCAAGAAACAGGTCGCCTTGTTCGTGTCGGAACCGCCAACGGGCGACATCACTCACATTCTACGCGTATCGAACTGAGTCAACTATTGCAAAATCTCGATTGCGCTCAATGACCAACAGTCAAAACGTGTAATGGCCTGGTTTCAACAGGTGAGTAGAACTCCTCCCTTCTGGCGATGTAATAATGGGAAGGGTCCACGGGTTAATGAAGGGAATCTTTTCACAATTTAGCGTCATATTCTTCTTGACCACCTGCCATGCGTTTCTGGTAGCACAGGCTTCCCCTAGAGTTTCAGCGAATGCTCCGCCCGAGTACACCTTTGTGCTCGTCCACGTGTTTCCCCATGACACCGGGGCATACACCCAAGGTTTCGCGTATCACGACGGCTTCCTGTACGAGGGTACAGGCCGAAATGGGAGCTCGTCGCTTCGCAAGGTTCGCCTCGAAACCGGAGAGGTGGTTCAGAAAGTTGACCTAGGGCACGAGTTCTTCGGCGAAGGAATCACTCTGGTCAAAGACAAAGTGCTGCAGCTTACCTGGAAGTCGGGCACGGGCTTTGTGTACGACCTGAATAGCTTCCGCCTCTTGCGGAAGTTTTCCTACGCGGGAGAAGGTTGGGGCCTCGCGACCAGTGGCCGTGAAGTCTTCATGAGTGACGGAACGTCGGAGATTCGAGTCCTAGACAACGAAACTCTTGAGGAAAAGAGTCGCCTTAAGATCCACGATGGGCTGACTCCGGTCGATCAACTGAACGAACTAGAGTTCGTGGAAGGGCAGATCTTCGCCAACGTGTGGCACAGCAATCGCATTGCCCGGATCTCGCCGCAGACTGGCGAGGTTGTGGGGTGGATTGACCTTACAGGGATTCTGAGCCCAGTTTATCGGCTTGACTCAGAAGCCGTGCTAAACGGCATCGCTTACGATCCCATTAAAAAGCGCCTGTTTGTCACTGGGAAATTGTGGCCCAGTGTCTACGAGATCAGGCTCGCTCCGAAAATTCGCAGGTAGGTGGCGTTAAATCTCGATAACGCTCACCGACCACTGACCCGCGGTCTGAGTGCTATGCCGTGTTAACGTCCACAAGGTAAGGGCATAGCCTTCAGGCAGGTACGAAAGTAAGGCTTCAATTAATGGAATGCGGACTTAGAATAGCGGCATGCCGGGTCCGGTAGCGTTTCTCCTTCGAGCATTCGCCGGGATACTCGGCCTGTGCGCAGCATGCGTTACGCTGGTTATTCCTTTGCTGTTTCTGGCAAACACACTCCAAGAACTTGAATCGGCAAAACAGTATGGCGGCCACGCTTCGCTGTCGGGAGCCATAGGCGGAATCAGCTTGGTTCTGGTTGTAGCTGGCCTCTTCGGGGCCGGAGCATACTTTCTTCTTCGGTTCTCGTTTCGCGGTCCCAAGGGAGTCGCCGTCGATCAGCGTCCGCAGAACTAGCGCCAACTGTTGAAATATCCCCATTTCACTCATCGACGCTTGTCAAACCGGACGACCTGTCAGATGAATAGCACGCGATGGGTGAAAGCGTAGCCGATGGTTAGCCAGAAAGTCAGGAACCAGCTAAAAGCGAAGCAGGCATCAATCCACAAAGATTTCCATTCATCTGCAAATTCCCACATCCAAAAAAATTCAAACACTACCCACCCAGGTAGCAGAAATGACGAAAGGATCAACCACCGGACGACAACATCCGCCGATGGTCCGTTGGCAACGGCTTGAGCATACCGCGGTGAGAACATCTCGATCGCTGCGTCGGCAAGGTTGATCGCAGCCAGTAACCGAACAGATAGATGGGATAACCTGCGCGTTGAACTTTTCTCTATCGTCGCGTCCATTGGTATGTTTTAGAACAGGCGACCTAAACGGATATATTGCCTGAACTCAGAACTCAATTGGTGAAAAATCGCCATCTCACTCAGAATCCCGCTTTGCGGCTCAAAGCGTGTAAAGGCCTGATAGCGTCAGCTAGGGTTCAATTCCGCTGGCAGTGGTTGACTGCTCTCGTTCGCGAGAGCGGATGAGTTGCTGTGCAACGCTGTCCCACTTGTCCCATGAGTGGAACCACTTTCCATCTACGCGGCGAACAATCGTGTGAGCGTTTTGCTTATAGTTCTCGTCGTTCTTGCCGGGCAGGTACACGTACCCTTCGCCTGTGACAGCCTCAAACGCATACGCCACCGTATACACCAGACGCTCATTTCGCCGATCAAGATAGAACAAAATCTGGTAGCGCGGCAGCCCTTTAGGAGGCTCTGCAGTTGGTCCTTGAGGCCAATCGATGACGAAACTTGGTTCCTCTAATCGCGGCTCGTTAGCGTATGTTCCTTTGCCACTCAACACTTGAAAATTCGCAAGCACCTTCCTGTCAGTGATTTGAATGGGAGTTGTGAGGTCAGCCCCCTGAATCACTATCTTGAGTGTTGAGGCCTTTGCCAGAAGGCTTGCAGGAGTTGCCAGCAGGAGAGACACGACCGAGAGGGCCGCTATTCGCTTCATAATCTCACCCCTCGTAGATGACAACATTCTAAGCCAAGGCTGCCTGCAGAATCGACAACTGTTGCAAAATTGCGATATCACTCATTAAGGGGTGCAAGCCCACTCTGTTCGGAATAGTCTTGGGCCTGTCAACTGTTATCCTCCCTGTATGAACAGTCCTGCAACCATCTTCCTTGAGTTCTCTCGCAATAAGCTGTTGGAACAATATTGGCCGCGTCTGCGAGCCTGTGTGGAGCGACTGACGGACGAACAAGTCTGGTGGCGTCCGAACGAAGCCAGCAACAGTATTGGCAATATGATCCTTCACCTGAATGGCAACGTTGGCCAGTGGTTGATTGCATCCTTTAACAAGCGAGAAGACAGCCGCAACCGACCTGCTGAATTTCAAGCGCAAGGTAGTGTTGCAGCCTCGGCCCTCCTTGAGCAACTTGGGCGAACCATGGAGCAGGCTTCCGAAGTCCTTTCCCGATTGACCGAAGCCGATTTGCTCTCTCCATTTGAGATTCAGGGCTACAAGGTCAATGGGCTCCAGGCCGTTTACCAAGTTGTGGAACACTTCGGACTGCATTATGGGCAGATCGCGTACGTCACTAAGATGCTGCGGGGGGAGGACTTGGGGTTCAATCAAGAATTGACTTTCACGCGAAGGCCAGCCAAGTGATGAGGGGCGGGCGGCCCAGCTTTGCGCTCTTTAAAGGGTGGGGTTGCTGGCCGGGTGCCCCGTTTCTCGCGTTCGTCGCGAGAAGTGGGGCTTTTGCTCTTTCTCTCTACTGCTCCATTCCCTGATCCCCCCCAGTGCTCCCCATCACGCGCCAGCGTGACTCCACTCACTGACTTCTCCCCCCATCTCTGAGAGTTTAAAGTAGCCACGGCGTGTGGCTAGCCTCCACGGACCCAGAGTCCGACGGGGGCTTCGTTTTGGAGCCAACACTCCAGACAAACCCAGTTCTTTGAAAACCAAATGCGGGAAAACGGCCTGCTCCTCGCCTTCACAGCCAGGAGTGGGCCGGGCGGAGCGTTGGCTGCAAAATACGAGCGCGCATCTTTCGACTTCTAACTCGTTTGCTCCCAGGATTTTGCCCGTAACTATTTGCAGCCCAAGGATCAAATCGCAAATTCCCCCTAACCCCAACATCCCAATAGATCGAGGGGGGAGGGGGAGGTAAGCAATAAGTAATAAGCAAACAGCAATGAGCAGTGAGCTATGAGCAATGAGCCACGAGCACCAACGTGCTGAGCCGGGAGCCCCGAACCCGATCTTGCTCATTGCTCATTGCTCATTGCTCATCGCTCATAGCTCACTAGCTAAAAGGAGATTCCATGCAATTCTTTCCCAATCGTTGTCAGCACATCAAAGTCAACGGCACGCAATGCGGATCGCCCGCCCTGCGCCGCAACCGTCTCTGCTACTTTCACAAGCGCCATCACGAGGAGCGCATCGAGCTCAACACCGATCGCGCCCGCGCCAATCGGCCTCGCAAGGTTTCGATCGATCTTCCCTTTCTGGAAGACGCCGAGTCCATCCAGGTCTCCCTCACCCAGATCATGCGCCTCATCATTGCCGGCCGCATCGACAGCAAGACCGCCGGTCTTCTCCTCTACGCCCTGCAAACCGCAAGCACCAATCTTGGCCGCACTCGCTTCCAGCCCGAGCGCCACGAGGTGATCCTCGATCCGCATGCCGCCGCGGAAACTCCTCTCGGCAAACTCGCCTGGAACGATTCTGACTTCGAGGAAGAAGAAGACGAAGAAGAAGAGGACGACGGAGTTGATCCCGCCCGCAGGGCCGGAATCATGAAAGCCGCCGAGTACCTCTACGAACTCGATCGCAAGAGTGGAGGCGTTCACGGATTCGCGCCGAAGCCGGCCAAGCCGCCCGCAACGAATCCGGCAAAACCGAAGCCGCCGCAGCCCGCACCGCCCGCCGTCAACGCAGGTGACCCGAGCGTAGCCGCGGTAAGAGCCAGGATCGTGGACCAAGTGCGCAAAGCTGTGCCTGATCTGCTCGCTGCCAATCCGGAACTCGCCCGCAAATGACGGCGAATCAGAGCGAGGCGCTGTGAGATTTTCGGAGCTCTGCGGAGTTTCTGCGCACGGCGGCCAGGCGGGCCAGTTCAAGGCACCGGGTGCAGGCGCACTTCGAATACGGTTCCTCCGGCTTGGCTGTGTGGCCACAGCTGGCGCAGATGAACCTCTTTCTCGTTTCGCGAAGCATAGGACGAAACTCGTCGCCCAGCACGCAGTACGGGCAACGAATGATTTCTTGCGACATGCCTGGCACGTTCTCCTTCTTGTCTTCTCTTTTCTCGCGCGCCAGTCTCGAAACCTTAGCCCTGACCTGGCCGGGAGAGCGTGGGCGGGAATCCCTGGGGTTGTGCCAACTCCAAAAAATACCTGCACCGCAACTTCTCACTTTAGAGCAGGGCTAGCGTGCTGAAAATGGCCCGATTGTCTAGGCGAAATGGCCCGTTAGTGATGATCGCAGCCCTGAACGTAGCGCCGGCGTCCCGCCGGCTGTCGCGGAGGCGTCTCGCCCCCGCGCGACGGTTTTCAGACACGCTCAGCGATGCAACGATTGCGTGCTACCTACAGAAGGTTCAGTGCAGAGCGGTTTTCGCGTTTTACCTGCTCCAGCGTGCACTGCTTGGGAGATTTTTCCGGGCGCCAGCGCAGGAACTTGGTTCCGTGCCTGAAGCGGCCTCCGGTGAAGTGGTCGAACTGGACTTCGACCACGAGTTGCGGATCGAGCGGCTCCCACTCGGTAGAGCGCTTGGTGCTCCAGCGGCTCGGGCCACCGGGAGCTTTTCCGGTGAAGCCAGGCGCCTTGATCAGCTTTTTCAGTTTCTTGGTAAGAGCAGGACGGTCTTTTTGATGGATGGACGAAGTGAAGCCGACGTGATCGAGTTTGCCTTCGTCGTTGTAGAGACCCAACAGCAGCGAGCCGACTAGGGATTTGCCTTCGAGATAGCGGAATCCTCCCACAACGCAGTCGGCCGTGCGCTCCTTTTTGATCTTCTGCATGCCGGTGCGCTCTCCGGATTGGTAGACCAGATCGCGGCGCTTGGCAACAACGCCATCGAGAGCGACTCCCATGTGAAACCATTTTTTTGCGACGGACAAGTCTTCGGTGACGGGAGAAAGGCGGATAGATTTCTTGTCCTTGAAATATTTTTTGGCGAATTGTTCGAGTTTCTGGCGGCGCTCTTCGAGAGGAAGATCGACCAGAGATTTTCCGCGATCATCCACCAGGAGATCGAAGACGATGAAAGTAGATGGAGTGGCTTCGCTGAGCTTCTTGATGCGGCTCGCAGCGGGATGAATGCGCATGAGCAGAGAGTCGAAGGAAAGTTGTCCGCCTTGCGGGATGACGATTTCGCCGTCGAGGACGAATTGCTTCGCGGCGAGCGCCGAGAGATTGGCCGCGAGCTCCGGAAAATATCGGGTGAGCGGCTTGGCAGCCTTCGACATGAGATCGACGCGCGCGCCATCGCGGAAGGCGAGACAGCGGAAGCCGTCCCACTTGGGCTCGTATTGCCATTCGGGACCGACGGGCAAGTCCGTCGCGGGAAGAGCTTCCATGGGAGCGTATGTGAGTTTCAGCGGTAGAGACATGCGTCTTAGCAATGATTGGATGCGGGCTGCAGGCAGATCGGATGAAGGCACGCCGGTACGCGGAAGCGGCGGACAGCATGCCCGCCGCTATAGCCGGGGAGAAAGCCGGCATTACGCGAACGACATTTTCCGCAACCTAGGCGGCCAGGCGGCGGCCGATTGTCTTCACCCGCTCGGCGATCGAGGGGCGGCCTACCGGAACGCTGCCTTCCCACGGTTCGTCGACCCCCATCAGCGCGAGAGCTCCGCCGGCGAGCGCGAGATTTTTTGCGAAGTTGACCATCTCGTTCGTACGCTGGTTGGGATCTTCGTGGCGCCAGAAGTCGTGCATGATGGGCGAGACGCCGGCGAGAAATCCGAGAATCGCCATGGCTCCCCACTTCGGCTTGATCCCGAGCAACATGCTGGTGCCGCCAACGATCAGGGGGATGGCGGAAGCGGTGACCGCAGCTTCAGGAGCGGGAACGCCCTTCGATGCGGTGTAATTCGCCATGTCCTTGCGCTGGCGAAGATGGTTGATGCCGTTATAGAGAAAGAATCCGCCGAAAAGAATTCGACCGATCAGGAAAGGAGCTTTCATAGGCGTATCCCTCGCAGTGAAATTCGCGCATGGAAATTGCGCGGGGTGGCCAGAGGGAAGCAGCGCTCACCTTCGATCGAGAAGACTGAAATTAATCCGCGTAGGTTCCGGTGGAGCGACGCATCTCAGGCGAGCCTAAACCTGCCCAGGCTGCGACGTCGTCCCACTTATCTTTTACCGCGGAAGCTTTGTCGCGGACGACGCTGCGGGCCTCTTCGCCGGAAACCGGGGCGAAGAGCATTCCGACGCCCACACCGATCGCCATTCCGGTCAGGAGAGTAGAGACATGGGAACGCCCACGGCGAGGAGCGAGATTGCTGGAAACCGTCTCGCGCACGCGGCGGGTGACGTCCTCGCGTTCGCTGAGCAGGTTATGCATGGATGCCCAGACGGCGGCATCGGTGGCGAGAAGGCCGAGCTTCATAAAGAATCGAAACCAGTTGGTGGCTTTATGGCGACTTGTCAGAGAACGCATAGCAACTTCTTTCCGCGCGGCAGAAAGCGCTGGGTGATAAGACAATCTATAACGAGGGCGAACGGGCGCTGCTATCCATCGACTTGTGTATTGAAGTTGTGAAAGGGCTGTATGGACGTAGCAGGGAGCAATGAGCAGTGAGCTATGAGGTATGAGCTATGAAAGCGGGGGCGGGTGTGAGTGGGGTCGCAGGGATGCGTGATTGCGATCACGCGTCGGCTGCTAGGGCTTGCCTTCAAACGAATTACGAGCGCACATTTCGGGGCGATCAGCCTGCGTGCGGGGCCATTAGTGGATTTGTAGTAATGCTTCGCTGGTTGCCGCATTTGTAGAATTGCGCAACTTTATGAGTGGAACCGATCTCGTCAGTTCGTTACGGAGTCGGGGCATAGCGCGGAGTGTGCGCGCGATGGCTGCGTTGGGAATGGTGTTGGCCCTGGGCGGGGAGATGCCGGCGGTGGAGCATCCGGGAGTCTTGGGGAAGGATGCGGAGTGCGCATCATGCCATGTCTCGAAGGTTACGGGGAAGTCGGTGCATTCGGTTGTCGAGGCCTCGTGCACGGTTTGTCACGTCACCATGACGAAGGGAGATATGACGCTGATGAGCCTGTCGATGCCGAAAGAGAAGATATGCTCCGCGTGCCATGAGCAAGCGGCGGCGTTGCGCCAGCATGTGCCTAGCGTGAAGGGGACATGCGTGGAGTGTCATGATGCGCACAGCAGCGAGCGGAAGATGTTGCTGCTGTCGGCGCTAAAGCGGAAGTAGTCGTTAGTTTTTGGTGCAGAAGGCTTTGGCGCGGAAGGATCGGCGGGGAATGCGGCAGCGAAGTTGATGCGCGTGGGTGTGAAGATAAACGAAACGGGCGGAACTCAGGTTGTAAAAATCACGATGCCAGCGAGGGGGAACGCACGGACGCCACCAGAAATACATAGGGCCGAAAAGCCTCAGTGCGATCGGAACGGGACACAGAGCGGAGATCCGAATCGCGAAGATGAGATGCGGGACGGAATTTGGCGGGTTGGCGTCGTGAGGGGTCTGGCACGGAGTGGTTGGGGTGTATTGCTTTCGTGACTACAGGAATTCTGGTAAGAGTGCGGAGAACGCCCGACCAGATAGCCTGCGAGACTCCGGACAGGGAGAGGAGTGGAAAGACTTTAACCACAGAGGACGCGGAGAACGGCCGCGGAGAGCGCCGAGAAAATCACCGAGAGCGCGGTATCCGGCTGGAAATTGTTTTGACGACTTGGGAGTAAGACTTGGGATACGGGTGTGGCGGCGGGGACGCCGCCACTACAGCCGGCGAGGACGCCGGCGCTACGATTACGACCATTTGTTATTTGTTATGGGGATCGGCGCGGGGGATTTGTACTTGACGGTTATGCGGCGGGTGAGTAAAACGGCTTGTTTGATGGATATGATCCGGTGAGGAGTTCTTGATGAAACGCGTGATGCGGATTTTTTCTGGGTTGATGATGTTGGCGTTGACTGCGGGGATGATCTCCGCGCAAACGGATGGGGCGCCGCTGACTTATCCCAAGGCGAAGACTGTCGATCAGGTGGACGATTATCACGGCGTGAAGGTGGCGGATCCGTACCGGTGGCTGGAAGACACGGATTCGGCGGATACCAAGGCGTGGGTGGAGGAGGAGAACAAGGTCACGTTCGGGTATCTGGATCAGATTCCATATCGCGGTGCGATCCGGGAGCGGCTGCTAAAGCTGTGGAATTATGAACGCTTTACTTCGCCGGAGCAGGAGGGCGGACGCTATTTTTATCAGCATAACAATGGGCTGCAGAATCAAAACGTGCTGCTGGTGGCGGAGTCGCTGAATGCGGAGCCGCGGGTGCTGCTCGATCCGAATACGCTGTCGTCGGATGGGACAGTCGCATTGTCGGGAACTGCAATCACGGATGACGGCAAGTTGATGGCGTATGGGACGGCGGCTTCGGGATCGGATTGGATGGAGTGGCATGTGCGCGATGTGGGGACGGGAAAAGATTTGCCGGATTTGATCAAGTGGGTGAAATTTTCGGGGGCGTCGTGGAGAAAGGACGGCAAGGGATTCTTCTACAGCCGATATGACGAGCCGAAGGGAGCGGGGCTTCGGGATGCGAATTATTTCCAGAAGCTCTATTACCACCAGGTGGGGACGGAGCAGGCGGAAGACAAACTGATCTACGAGCGCCCGGATAATAAAGAGTTGGGATTCGGCGGAGCGGTTACGGATGACGGTCACTACCTGGTGATTACGGTTTGGCAGGGGACTTCGCCGAAGACGCGGTTGTACTACAAGGATCTGACGCAGGCGGATGCGCCGGTGGTGAAGCTGCTGGATGATTTCGATGCGCGATATAACTTTGTGGACAATGATGGTCCGGTGTTCTGGATTCAGACCGATCTGGATGCGTCACGGGGGAAGTTGATCGCGATTGATACGCGGCATCCGGAGCGGGCGAACTGGAAAACCGTGGTGCCGCAAGGGCCGGACACGCTGGAAGCCGTGGGGCTGGTGGATAACGTCTTCCTGCTGAGTTATCTGAAGGACGCGAAGACGGAAGTGCGCGTCTACGATCTGCAGGGGAAGTTCGTGCGCAATGTGGATTTGCCGGGAATCGGGACGGCGGGCGGTTTCGGCGGAAAGAGAAAAGATAAGGAGACGTTTTACGCGTTCACGAGTTTTATTTCGCCGACGACAATCTACCGCTACTTGCCATCGCAGGGAAAGAGTGAGGTATTCAAGAAACCTAAGGTCGATTTCGATCCCACGCAGTATGAAACGAAGCAGGTGTTCTATCACAGCAAGGATGGGACGCGGGTGCCGATGTTCATCACGGCGAAGAAGGGGTTGAAGCTGGATGGGCAGAATCCTACTCTGCTGTATGCGTATGGAGGATTCGATATTTCGCTGACGCCATTTTTCTCGGTGCCAAACCTGGTGTGGCTGGAGATGGGAGGCATCTACGCGCAACCGAACCTGCGGGGCGGCGGCGAGTACGGGGAAGACTGGCACCTAGCCGGGACGCATGCGAAGAAGCAGAACGTGTTCGACGATTTCTTTGCCGCGGCGCAGTGGCTGATTGCGAATCAATATACGTCGACACCGAAGCTGGCCATCCGAGGGGCGAGCAATGGCGGGCTGCTGATGGGGGCCTCGTTGACGCAACATCCGGAGTTATGGGGTGCGGCTTTGCCGGAGGTCGGAGTGATGGACATGCTGCGGTTCCAGAAGTTCACCATCGGATGGGCGTGGACTTCGGATTATGGATCGTCGGACAACCCGGAGGATTTCAAGGCGATATATGCGTACTCTCCGCTGCAGAATTTGAAGCCGGGGACGAAGTATCCTCCGACCATGATTTCGACGGCGGACCATGACGATCGGGTGGTGCCGGGACACAGCTTCAAGTTTGCGGCCACGATGCAGGCGGACCAGGCGGGGACGGCTCCGGTGCTGATCCGGATAGAAACCAAGGCCGGGCATGGCGGGGGGAAGCCGATTTCGAAGATCATTGACGAGACAGCGGATGAGTGGGCTTTCGTGGCCCACAATTTGGGGATGAATGTGAAATTGCAGTAAAACCATTTACCACAGAGGGCACAGAGGTTCACAGAGGAGAGCAACTTCCCTGGCCACGGATTTTCGCGGATTCACACTTACAAAAACGATTCTTTGCCCGATGTGGGAAGGGCTGGGAGTTGAACCTGCGTTATGGGTTTGACCCGACCCATCCAACGTGTTATAAATGCCCGTTTTGCGCAGGAATGCTGGAGATAGAGTCTTATTTCTCTAGGCACTTATTTAGGGCATTGCAGAAATCGAATCCCGGCGCAAAATCCGACGCGGCCAAGCTCAACCCGCCTTTCAGGTCTTGCGGTGGAAGCGTGTTCGGAAATTCCAGAAAACACGTTTGTAATTCCTAAACCGTTTAAATTCGGAGGACTCATTATGCGTACCTGGCTCGCCACTGCTGCGCTCGTTAGCCGCCGCGTGGCCATGAAAATGTCGGCTGTAGCTGCGCTGCTTACCGTCGGAGCGGGAACAGCATTCGCGCAACCCGCGAACGAGACCGGCGGAGAGGCTTCGCTGAAGCTGCCTGATCTTTCGCAGGTCAGCTTCTTCAATGGAGCAATTGACGGGCACAAGCTCTTGCTGATCGGAATCCTGTTCTGCTTAGGCGGGCTCGGGTTCGGTATGGCGATTTATATGCGCCTGAAGAACCTTCCGGTACACCGGGCGATGCGGGAAATTTCGGAGCTGATTTATGAGACTTGCAAGACGTACCTGATTACGCAGGGCAAGTTCATCCTGCTGCTGTGGGTTTTTGTAGCCGTCATTATCGGAGCCTATTTCGGATGGCTGGCACCGGTGCCGGATAAGCCGGTCTCTTTGACCCTGCCCATCATCCTGGCGTTCAGCCTGCTCGGAATTGCCGGCAGTTACGGGGTGGCGTGGTTTGGGATTCGGGTAAACACGTTTGCGAATTCGCGCACTGCGTTCGCGGCGCTGCCCGGCAAACCGTATCCGGTGTACCAGATTCCGCTCGAGGCGGGCATGAGCATCGGGATGATGCTGATCTCGGTGGAACTGCTGATCATGCTGTTCATTCTGCTGTTCGTGCCGGGAGATTATGCAGGGGCATGCTTCATCGGATTTGCCATCGGTGAATCGCTGGGCGCGGCTGCGCTGCGTATTGCGGGCGGGATCTTTACCAAGATTGCCGACATCGGGTCGGACCTGATGAAGATCGTGTTCAAGATCAAGGAAGACGACGCGCGGAACCCGGGCGTGATTGCCGATTGCACGGGGGACAATGCCGGCGATTCGGTCGGGCCTTCGGCGGACGGCTTTGAGACTTATGGCGTGACCGGCGTAGCGCTGATCGCGTTCATCCTGCTGGGCGTGAAGGATCCGGCGGTGCAGGTGCAGTTGCTGGTGTGGATTTTCGTAATGCGCGTGATGATGCTGGTGTCGAGTTCGTTTTCGTACTTCTTGAACGAGGCTATTGCAAAGGCGAAATACGGCTCAGCCACCGAGATGAATTTCGAGGCGCCACTGACTTCGCTGGTATGGATCACCTCAATCGTTTCGATCGGACTGACCTACCTCGTTTCCTACTTCGTGATTCCAAGCCTGGGCAGCGACGGATCGCAGTGGTGGAAACTGTCGACCATTATTTCGTGCGGCACGCTGGCCGGAGCCTTGATTCCGGAACTGGTGAAAGTATTCACGTCGGTCGAGTCGGCCCATGTGAAGGAAGTAGTGACCTCGGCACAGGAAGGTGGAGCGTCGCTGGGGATTCTGTCGGGATTTGTCTCGGGAAATTTCTCGGGATACTACCTGGGATTGTCGATGATGATTTTGATGGCGATCGGGTATTACGTGAGCACGATGGGGCTAGCGGTGGCGGCAGGAATGCTGGCGCCGGCAGTGTTCGCGTTTGGACTGGTGGCATTCGGATTCCTCGGAATGGGGCCCGTGACGATCGCGGTGGATTCGTATGGTCCCGTGACCGACAATGCGCAGTCCGTGTATGAACTTTCGCTGATCGAGGCGGTGCCGAACGTGGAGAGCGAGATTCAGAAGGACTTCAATCTCCAGATCAATTTCGAGCGCGCCAAGCACTTGCTGGAGGCTAATGACGGCGCGGGCAACACGTTCAAGGCGACGGCGAAACCGGTGCTGATCGGGACGGCCGTGGTGGGGGCGACGACGATGATTTTCTCCATCATCATGGCGCTGACCAATGGGCTGACGGATGCGGCGGGGGTGGCGAAACTGTCGCTGCTCTACGCGCCATTCTTCCTGGGACTGATCACGGGCGGGGCGATGATTTACTGGTTCACCGGCGCTTCGACGCAGGCCGTCACAACCGGGGCGTACCGCGCGGTCGAGTTCATCAAGGCCAACATCAAGCTCGAAGGCGTGGAGAAGGCTTCGGTGCAGGACAGCAAGAAGGTGGTGGCGATCTGCACACAGTACGCACAGAAAGGGATGCTGAACATTTTCATCGCGGTATTCTTCGGCACGCTGGCCTTCGCGTTCGTGGATCCGTTCTTCTTCGTGGGATACCTGATTTCGATTGCGATCTTCGGGCTGTACCAGGCCATCTTCATGGCGAACGCAGGAGCCGCCTGGGACAATGCCAAGAAGATTGTCGAAGTCGAACTCAAGCAGAAGGGTACGCCATTGCACGATGCCACGGTCATCGGGGATACGGTGGGCGATCCGTTCAAAGACACATCGTCGGTGGCGATGAATCCGGTGATCAAGTTCACGACGCTGTTTGGATTGCTGGCGGTGGAACTGGCGGTGTCGCTGTCAGCGGACAAGGGATCAACTCTGACCAACATCCTGGCGCTGGTGTTCTTCCTGGTCTCGCTGTTCTTCGTGCACCGGTCGTTCTACGGGATGCGGATTAAGCAGGGCGCGGCGTAGCAGATCAAGAGCTTTACCACAGAGGACACAGAGAGTCACGGAGGATTTCCTCCGCGAGTCGCTGTGTCCCCTGGGCTGCTGAGGTTAGAACGACTGCTTCATCTTTGATCTGACGCTCTTGGCGAGTTTCTCGATCTGCTCTGCCTTTTTGATCGCGTCGATGGACATCACGCCCTGGCCGGCCTTCTGCAGATAGTCTTTCAGTTCCTGAGTGAGCTCATACATCTTCTCGGTGTCGCGCTTGATTTCAACCTGACGCTGCTGGTTGGCGGCTTCGGCCTGTTGCCTCTGCACGCTGTCGCCCATGGTGATTGGAATACTTGCCATGCTCTGGCCCTGCGAGATGGTGGGAGGAAGGTTCATTTGCTGGGCCGAGACGGGGGCTGCGACTGCAAACAGCGTGCACAATACAGCGAACAGCAAAGTCTGCTTCAGCATACGATCCTCCTTGTTGTATGAGATCCCCAGGATCCCCACGTGCGAAAAGTTGTGGGGCATTATGCCGCGAAAGGGCCGGAGACACAATAGATTCCAAGAGCAAAATGCGGGCTAGGGGAGGAGGGCGTTGCGAAATTCATCGCTTTAATAGCGGAAACGTTAACGGCTGGCCGGCAAAAGCCTAACCGCTGAGTGCGCTGAGGACGGAACGCAGAGAACGGTGAGAAAAACAGGGTTGAGAAGAATGACTTCGTTCGACTCTTAGTTCGGGCCTTTCATTTTGTCTTTTACGCTGCGGGCCAGTTTTTCGATCGCCTCGGCTCTCCTGATGACGTCCACGGAAAGGACGTTCTCGTCGGATTTGTCGACGTAGGTCTTGAGTTCGATGGAAAGCTTCAGAAGCTTGTCAGTGTCGGTTTTCAGGGCGGCGACGCGTTCTTTGGCGGCTTTCTTGGCCATGTCGCTCTCCATGCGGGTACGGGCTTCCTCGGCATCGGTCAGAGGGGGATTGTCGGAAGCGCTGGGTAACGGTGCTTGACGCGGTGCTTGCGCGACCGCTGGGAGAAGAAGAAAGAGAAGAAAGACGATGAAAGTAGAGATTTTGACTTGCACCGGGACCTCCGGATTGTACGGGTTCTGGACCGATTATACGTCGAGCATTTGAAGGAGTTCACTTCGAGGAAAAGCGGGGAGCACAGGGAGACTCGCAGGCAGTGGTGCCGCTGGCGAATGTGGCGGCGGGGACGCCGCCACCACAGCCGCCGGGACGGCGGCGCTACGAAACCTTAGTTTACAACGCGCTCATGTTGGCCAGGAATTCGCTATTCGACTTGGTCTTGCTTAGCTTGTCGATCAGCAATTCCATGGCTTCTACCGGGGAGAGCGGGTTCAGCACTTTGCGAAGAACCCAGATGCGCGAGAGATCTTCTTTCGGGATGAGGAGTTCTTCTTTGCGGGTGCCGGAGCGCTGAATGTCGATGGCGGGGAAGACGCGCTTGTCGACGAGTTTGCGCTCGAGGATGATTTCGCTGTTGCCGGTGCCCTTGAATTCTTCAAAGATCACATCGTCCATGCGGGAACCGGTGTCGATGAGGGCGGTGGCGATGATGGTGAGCGAGCCACCTTCTTCGATGTTGCGGGCCGATCCGAAGAAACGCTTGGGGCGCTGCAAGGCATTGGAGTCCACGCCGCCGGAGAGCACTTTGCCTGAGGGCGGAACGATGGTGTTGTAGGCGCGGGCGAGACGGGTGATGGAGTCGAGCAGGATGACGACGTCACGCTTGTGCTCGACCAATCGCTTGGCTTTTTCGATCACCATTTCGGCGACCTGGACGTGACGGGCGGCAGGCTCGTCAAAGGTGGACGAAATCACTTCGCCTTTTACAGAGCGCTGCATGTCGGTGACTTCTTCGGGGCGCTCGTCGATCAACAGAACCATCAAAACGACTTCAGGATGGTTGGTGGTGATGGAGTTGGCGACATTCTGCAGGAGCATGGTCTTGCCGGCGCGAGGCGGCGAAACGATCAGGCCGCGCTGGCCTTTGCCGAGGGGCGTGAGGAGATCCATGACGCGAGCGCTGGCATTGTCGCGAGTGGTTTCGAGTTTGACGCGCTCCTGGGGATAGAGAGGCGTCAGGTTGTCAAACAGGATCTTGTTGCGGGCTTCGTCGGGAGACTCGAAATTGACGGCCTCGATTTTGACAAGCGCGAAATATTTCTCGCCTTCGTGAGGAGGCCGCACCTGGCCGCTGATGGTGTCGCCGGTCTTGAGGTCGAACTTGCGAATCTGGGAGGGCGAGACGTAGATGTCGTCAGGGCCCGGCAGGTAGTTGTAATCGGGCGAGCGCAGGAAGCCGTAGCCGTCGGGCAGGATTTCGAGCACGCCCTCGGCGAAGATGTGGCCTTCTTTTTCGCTCTGCGCCTGCAGGATTTTGAAGATGAGGTCCTGCTTGCGCATGCCGCTGGCACCGGGCAGATCCAAGGTCCTTGCGATCTTGGTCAGTTCGGTGATGTTCTTTTCTTTCAGTTCCGCAATGGTCATGATTCACCTGAACCCGTGCACTAGTGCGTATTCGGTAGTGTCAACGGGAGATTTTTGAGGAGGGGACTCAGGAAAGATTCAAAATACAGCCAGGCAGGAAGGCGGGGCTGGGTTTAGGCAGCCCGCCGTTGTGCCTCGGCAACGTTCTCTGGTTCCGACAAAACTTCTTGCCGCTCCGAGTCAGCGATCCGATCCAGCACGCCGTTCATAGTTTCCTGGATTCTGGTGCTGGGACGATGAAATTTCCGCGTGGCTTTGGAGGCAAGCTGACAAAGCATATAACGATTCCGCAGAGTCTGTAAAGCATCAAACACACGATCAGAGCGCATGAGTTTTGTTCTCCTTACCTTATGAATTGTGGCCTTTCGCCTTGTCCTTCCCTCCACAGGAGGGTGACCGGTAACCCCAGGGACCGATCTAAGTCACTGATTCCGAGTAGGTTGTAAAGGATTAAGCGTAAAAACTCACTCTTTGTGATAGATGCGTGACAGGGTACCGAAGATGCTTGATTTTGTGGGCTTAAGTTCGCAGGCGCTGGTAAAACATGCAAAGCCCGCAAATCCGGATGTTCCCTGGAACTGGATAATGTAGCGACAATGGTGAAAGAGGTCAAGTATTAATTTCGAATACAAAGTTGAACAGGCCCGAAACCGGAATCAGACACTACGGCGTTCGCGCATAAGCTGAGGCTGGCCCGCGAGGGTGGCTGCAGTGCTGAGGTTGGCCACGCGCAGGGCATGCTCCTGAATGGCAAGTTGCAACTCGTGCACGGTGGAAACCCACTCCGGTCCCTTCTCAAAGAGTGCACGGGCACACAGTTCGCGTATGCGATCCTCAAGACGGCGCGCGGGCATAGGGTGGTACATGGGACGAATGGGCCTATAGAAGATGACATACGGCGGAGGAATGTTGGATACCTTACACACTGTAGACCAGATTAATTCTTCGCAACGGATACGTTAGGTCATCGCAACGCGCGTGGCCGGAGGACATAATTTTGGTGGATTCGCGCTAAAGCCTTTTAGCAGAGAGAATTACGCGATTGTGGTCGGGGGCCTTGGCGGCACCCACTCGACGAGTGAAATATTCAGGATGGCATTATGACCAGCGTAAGGATGGATGTCTGGTTGTGGGCGGCGCGGTTCTTCAAGACAAGGGCGATGGCGAAGCAGGCGTGTGGATTGGGCAGGATCGTGTGCAATGGGCAGAGCGCCAAGCCGGCTCGCGAGGTGCGGGTCGGGGATATGCTGCGCATCACGAACCCAGGCGGCGATTTTGACGTCGAGGTGCTGGGGGTGAGCGACGTGCGTGGCCCGGCGCAGGAGGCACAGAAGCTGTATCTAGAGAGCGAGTCGAGTCGCGAGGCCCGGGCCAAAGCGGCGGCGGAAAGAAAGGCGATGCGGGAGTTCGAGGTTCTGCCGCAGGGCAGGCCGTCGAAGCGGGACCGGAGAAGGATTATTCAGTTTCGGGGACGCGGGTGAGTGGGCGATGGCCCGGGGCACTTTGGGGATCAAAATTTGATTTCGAGCATTTCGGTCGTTTCCTTGGGAGCAGGCTCAAACTTCCAGTTCTTGACCGCCTTCACGGCAGACTCGGCCAACAGCGGATGACCGCCGATGTATTCCACCTTCCTGACAGTGCCCTGGGGAGTGACCCAAACGCGGAGCTTCACGGATCCATGCAGTGAAAATTGAATAGCCACGGCGGGATATTCAGGATTCTCGTGAAGAACGAGCTTGCGGGCGGGAGAATCGGCTGCATAGACGCCGCCCAGCAGAAGGATCGCGGAAAGCAGAATGGGCTTGGCTCGTTTCAAAAGTTAAGCCTCAACGCCAACTGAATCAACCGCGGATCGCGAGCACGGCTGACCTGTCCGAAAGTTGGCCCGTCAGTGATATTGCCGTCGGGATTGAAGAATTGGGTATGGTTCACGACGTTGAAAATTTCGGTGCGAAATTCCAGGGTGGTGGATTCACGCACGACGAATGTCTTATGCAAACCGAGGTCGAGATTGGCAATGCCCGGGCCACAACAAATTGTGCGAGGTGCGTTGCCGATTTGGCCGAGGGGAGCGTCAACGAAAGAAGCAGGATCGAAGAAATAGCCGCCGGAATTTTGCCGGTGGAGACGGCGGAAGGGCGCGATCTGGTCAGGCTCTCCGACGGTTTCAAAATTGAAGCTGTTCATCAACTCCTGATCATTGGCCGAAGTGAGGCGAATGGGGAACCCCGATTGAAGAGTAAAGATGCCGGCAATGGCCCATCCGGTGAAAAGGTGACGGCTCCAGTTGTCAACGGCAGGAGAAGGAATAGTCCAGTATTCACTGAAGACCAGGCGTTGGCGCGCGTCGTAAAGCGAGAGCGAGCGCGAGCGCGCAGGATCGATGGGATTGATGGACTCCTCGAAGGTGGAGGCATTGTCGAGAGATTTGCTCCAGGTGTATGAGGCGAGGAACTGGAGCCCATGAGAGAAGCGCTTGCTGAGTAAAGACTGCAGCGAGTTGTAGGAAGAATTCGCTATGGGTTGGGTGGAAAAGATGCTGGCAAACACCGGGATGCCGTCGAGGGGGCAACCTGCTCCGGTGGTGGGCTCGCAAAAGGGCGAGGAGTATTTGCGCAATCCGACGAGGGTGATCGGATTGGCGTTCGGTCCAGTGACGCTCGCTACCGAGCCATAAGGAAGATGAAGAGTGACTCCGGGAGGGATGGCATTAGCGGCCACATGGTAGGCGGAATCCGCTTCAAAGGGGCCGCAGGACTGGCCGGGAATCTGATTCAGGTCAAGACAGGTTTGCGCGGTTCCGTAGTTCTGATCAAGGGTTGCGGTGAGGCGATGTCCCTGGCTGCCGACGTAGCCGAATTGCAAAAGGACATCGTGCGCCAGCTGGCGCTGCAGGGTGAGGTGATAGTGCTCGGAGTACTGGCTGCGGAGCTGCGGGGGCAGAGTGCCGTAGAGAGTGATGGGACGGAAGAGGGCAAAGTCCACCGGCGATCCCGGAGCGGGATCGAGGAAGCCATGAAAAGGATTGGGAGTGACGGAACCATCCTGCCCCATGAATGGGGTGTTGAAAAAAATGTTGCTGATGCCGCTGCTGCCGCCAAAGGGAGGCTGGGCGGCGAGGTTCTCCCCAAACATCAGCTCTTCGTTGCTGTCGTAAAACATGCCCCAGCCGGCGCGAATGCTGGTGCGTCCGGGACCGCCGGACAGGGCAGAGAGCCAGCCAGTACTCCAACCGGGAGACCAGGTGAGTCCCACGCGCGGGGCAAAGGAATGCAGGTAATTGCGGGTGAGGCCGTCAGGGATGCCGGGGTCACCGGGCATCACTAATCCCAAGGGAAAAACGGCGCGCGCGGGGCCGGTGGGAGAACAATCCGTAGAGCCATACATGGCGGCCACTGGATCCGATGGACCCAGGACACAGGGGTAAATGCCGGTGGATTGGCCGGGGCGGAAGACCTGGATTCTGCGACTCGCATCGGCCATGGGAGTGTTCCACTCCCAGCGCAACCCGTAGGTGAGCATCACGTTCGAGCGGAGTTTCCAGGCATCCTGCACAAAGGGAGCGAATTGCGTGCTGCGCACATCGAGAGCGTTGGCGGAACCTTCGGAGAAATAATCCGGCAGGCCAAGAAGGTAATTGGGAATCAGAGAACTGAAGCCGACATCGTTCGATCCGCCGCCATAGAAAGAAAACTGGCCGCTGACGTCATAAAAATAGAGTTGGTGGAGGCGCTGATTGCGCCATTCGCCGCCGAACTTAAAGGTGTGATTGCCGACGATCTTGCTGAAGGTGTCGGCGGCCTGGTAGACATTTCCGGTCTGAGAGAAGTTTCCACTGGAATTATTGCCAAAGGCGAAGCCGCCGGAGAGACTGACCAGGGGAACACCTTCGTATTTCGCTCCATAACCCGGATTGATGCCGAGGGAAGGATTGGAGGGGTCGGAGAAACATTGGCCTGAGGCCACGGCCGAGCAGGAATCTTGCACGAGATTGGTGTGTGCGGGAGCCAGCAACTGGCCCTGTCCCGGGCGGTAGTACACGAATCTGGATTCGTTGATCGTTTTGGCGGCGATCGTCCAGGCATGGGAAAGGTTCAATTGCTGGAAGCGATCACGGGTGCGATATCCAAAGCCGGGCAGGTTGGCACCACTGGCGAGAAAAGTATCGAAAGGCTGGTTATCGTAGCCGTCTTCGCCGTAATAGTAGAGGCTCAGTTGCTGCTGGCCCGTGAGATTGTGCTCGAGGCGGAAGGTCAGCTGGTCACGGCGCTGAGCGGCATTAGGAGTAGCGAGAAAGATGTTGTCCCCGCGATTGGGCAGCGGAACGAACTGGTTCAGCAGGTCGGCGGCGGTGGCATCGAAGCAGGATGCAGGAATGACATTGCCGGGGAAAATGGAAGCATAAGACGCACCGGGAGCAATCGTGGCGCCTCCATTTGCCGCAACGGCGGCAGAGCACCCGGGACGGCGGTTGAGGGCCTGAGCAACGGCGGAATCCTCGATAACTCCGGCAAAGGGCGGTCCGGCGGAGAAGTCTCCCGAGCGTTCCTGCGAAGTAGGCACGATGACCGGGTTCGAAGAGATGCCCTGGATGGTGCGGCGTCCTTCGTAAGAGACAAAGAAGAATGTCCTGTCGCGGCGGAGCGGGCCGCCGAGGGTGGCGCCAAACTCATTCTGCTTGAAGTCGGCGACGGCCGGATCGAAATATCCTTTTGAGTTCAGGACATTGTTGCGCAGGAACTCAAACACGCTGCCGTGCAGGGCGCTGCCACCGGACCTGGTGATGACGTTGAGCACGGATCCGGAGTTGCGGCCGGAGGTGGCGTCGTAATTGTGGGAGAGGACGCGGAACTCGCTGATCGAATCGGGAGACGGCTCGATGGAGGGAAAGTTGATCATCTCATCGCCGGAGACGCCGCCGTTGACGCTGTAGTTGTTGGAGCGGGTGCGTCCGCCGCTGACCGAGACCACGCCCGGCAGATCGCTGCCGTAAAACAGATCCGCGCCCACAGTGCTCTGCACTCCAGGCTGTAACTGCAAAAGTTCGAATGTATCGCGGGATTTGAGGGGAAGTTTGACGACCTCTCCCTCTCCCATGACGAGGCCGAGTTGGGCGTTTTCGGATTCGACGAGGGACCCACCAGAGGAGCGGTTCGAACTGACAGCACCGTTCTGGCCGAGCGTGATCTCGAAGCTAACCGCGCGGCCAATGCTGGCCCTTACACCTTGCGCGGAATAGGCGGAATAACCGTCGGCTTTCACCTCAAGCAAATAGGTGCCCACCGGTAAGGATGGAAATTCGAAATCGCCAGCGTCGTTGGTCGTAGCGGCGCGCATGAGTGAAGTATCTTGCGCCGTGATGATGACGAACGCACTCACGACAGGATGGTGAGTGGGATCAAAAACCCGGCCTCGAATTTCAGAGGTGTTCTGCGCCGCCAGGAAAAGCGATCCCAGCATGGCGTATGCCGCCAGACACTTCCCTACATAGTTGAACATTGCTTGCCGATCCGCACAGGTCTCACTCATCACATCGGGGGAAGTCCGCACTGTCTTTAAGAATAGTGACGGGGGAGAGTTCCGAAAGATTACTGGAGTCATCTTGATGCTCGGCCATGGCTGCTAGCGGCGACATCGCAGTTCTCTTTCTAAACCGGCGTTCATTGGAATTCGCTAATTGGAAGTCATTGCGGGGTTGCGGTGCGGAGGCGGGACGCCTCCGCGACAGCCGGCAAGATGCCGGCGCTACAGCGGACTGTACGGGGGTGTGTGATTCGGATCACAGCTACCCTATGGGGCGCCACTTACCTTTAAGAAGGGCCCAGTTTCATTGCATACGAGGGGGATTTCTATGTCTGTTGCGTCGGCCGCTGCGCGCGTTTTGAACTCCAAAGTTGAGCAGAAGATTATGAGCGCCGAGGAGGCGGCAGGGCTGATCCAGTCGGGCGATCAGATCGGGATGAGCGGGTTCACGGGTTCGGGATATCCCAAGACGGTGCCGATTCAACTGGCGCATCGAATTGCGGACGCGCACTTCCGCGGGCAGAAATTCCAGGTCAGCGTGTTCACCGGGGCCTCGACTGGGCCGGAGTTGGATGGGGCGCTGGCGATGGCGGGAGGAATTCATCTGCGCCTGCCGTACCACTCGGATCCGGAGACGCGGAAAAGGATCAATGCGGGCGAGATGGATTACATGGATATCCACCTGAGCCATGTGGCGCAATTCGTGGAGTATGGATTTCTGGGCAAGCTGGATGTGGCGCTGGTGGAGGTGACGGCGATTTTGGAAGATGGGCGGGTGATACCCAGCTCGTCGATCGGGAATAACAAGACGTGGATCGATTGCGCGGAGAGGATCTTTCTGGAAGTGAATTCGTGGCAGCCGTTGGCGCTGGAAGGAATGCATGACATTTATTACGGGCTGGAGCCTCCGCCGAATCGCGTGCCGATTCCGCTGACGAAGACAGGGCAGAGGATCGGGACACCTTATCTGAAGGTGCCGGCGGAGAAGATTGCAGGGATCGTGCTGACGGATTCGCCGGACCGCAATAGTCCTTTCAAAGCGCCCGATTAAGCTTCGAAGAGGATTGCGGGACACATTCTGGAGTTCTTGAGTTGGGAAGTAAAGAAGGGGCGGATGCCGGAGAATCTGCTGCCGCTGCAGTCGGGCGTGGGCAACATTGCGAATGCCGTGTTGTTTGGGCTGGAGGAAGGACCGTTTGAGGGACTGACTTCATACACGGAAGTGATTCAGGATGGAATGATCCGGCTGCTGAAGTCGGGCAAGCTGACTTGCGCGTCGGCGACGGCATTCTCGCTGAGTCCGGAGATGCTGAATGAAGTGAACGCCGACATGGCGAGTTACCGCGAGCGGATCGTGCTGCGGCCGCAGGAGATCTCGAACAATCCGGGGATCATCCGGCGGCTGGGGGTAATCGCGATGAATGGGATGATCGAGGCCGACATCTATGGCAACGTGAACTCGACGCACGTCATGGGATCGCGCATTCAGAATGGGATTGGCGGCTCGGGAGACTTTGCCCGCAACGGATATTTGTCGATCTTCATGGCGCCGTCATCGGCGAAGAAGGGGACCATCTCGACGATTGTGCCAATGGTGTCGCATGTGGATCATACCGAGCACGACGTGCAAGTCGTGGTGACGGAGCAGGGTCTGGCGGATCTGCGCGGTTTGTCGCCGCGGCAGAGAGCAAAGCTGATCATTGAGAAGTGCGCGTCGCCGGAATACAAGCCGCTGCTGGCGGATTATCTGGCGCGGTCGGAGCAGCTGTCGTATGGAAAGCACACGCCGCATCTGCTGACCGAATCTTTGGGCTGGCACAATCGGTATCTGCGCAGCGGGAATATGCGGGTGCGGGAGGAAGACTAGTGCTCAGTGATCAGTGATCAGTACCCAATACTCAGTACTCAGTACTCGGTACTCAGTACCCAGTACTCAGTTTCGGGTCTCAATCTTCGTCCAGAACCAGTTGAGCCTTGCGACTCGAATCGCCGGCGGCTCCGGTTCGACATTCCTCTACGGCGTTTTCCCTATTGACAGTCCTTGATCTTCGGAGGAGCATTCATGCGTTTTATTAAACGCTTTCAATAGGAGAAGCCGGATGCGATTTTGTGCAGTCGTATTCGACCGTAGAACCGGCGATTGATCTGACGGCTTCGTCGTTCCTGGCTTTCTCGTGGCAGATGGCCGGAGCGCCGTCAGGGACTCCGTAGCTTCACATCAAGGAACCAAGTCAAAGTCCCCACCCTCTCGCAAAGGACGCGAGAAGGGTGGGGCATCCGCTCGGAACTCAACAAGGAGAGACCTATGACTCGGAAAACTTCAGTGCTGCTCTGTGCCGCAATGGCAGGTCTGTGCCTGATCGGACTGCCGGGGATGACGTCCACTGCAAACGCGCAAACGCCGATTACAGTTTATGGCGCATGGCATTGCTATTCGGACGCGTGCAGTTGGGCTTCAGTGCCGAACATGACAACTTTCGACACCGATAACCGGTGGATGATCGATCGCAACCTCGACGGCACGTACCATCCGTCGGTGAATGTAGTTGTGCTGAGTTTTGTGGACCCGGTGAAGTTAATGAACCTGACCAATGACTCGACTACCGTGAATGGAATTCCGATCGGCATGAATACGGCGGTGGTGAATTATTTCCAGAGCCGGGGCGTGCGGGTGATGATGTCGGTCGGGGGGGCCAGCTTTACGTCGCATTGGAACAAGGCGCTGGGCAGTAATCCAACACAGCTGGGGATCAACGCCGCGAACGCCGCCAAGCAATTCAATGTGGGCATGGAAATTGATTATGAGAACAGCAGCCAACCGAATCTGACGGGATTGCAGCAGTTCGTGAGCGCCTACCGATCGGTGGTGCCTTACGACGCCACGGGGGCAAATTATGCCGCGCGACTGACCATTGATCTGGGCGATGGGGACACCTACCTGACGAAGTTGGCGAACTACGCGGTAACCAATTGGCTGCAAACCAGCGCGCCGGTGCTCGATTATGCGAATGCTATGGTGGGTTCGCAAAAGACGAGTGTGGCCACACTGGAGTCGGGCTGGCAGCAGCACGTGGATGGGCTGTCGGGATCGGTTCCACCGCAGGCTCCCGCTAAGCTGACGGGAAGCTTGTGGCTGGTTGGCGGCCAGCCGAATTGCGACAATTTTAGCAACTCGGATCAGAATACGGCGGCGAGTTTCGTGGAGAATCTGGCTCCGGCGGGCGCGGGATCTACGACGGGGATGCTCGGGTACATGTTCTGGGCGGCCGGGTGCCAGGGGAATGGTACGGGGTGCACCTTCCCGCCGAATACTTGCGAGAACGGGATGGGAGGCGCGGCGACCGCGTTCAATATTCCGATTCCGATGCCGGCGCTGAGACAGAACTGAGTTAAGCGAACGCATTCGTTCGAGGCTGCTCGCTTCGCCTCGCGGACGGACGAATGCGTCCGTCCTTACGTGGTCGGAGCTTGCTCGCTTCGCTCGCGGGACGGACGAATGCGTCCGTCGCTACGTGGTTATCGGGGCCAGAGCCAGCCGAAGGTTCCGGCGGTTAGTAGCGCGTAGATCAGACCGTCAATCACTTCTTTGAGGGTGAAGCCCCAGGTCTGTCCTTTCCAGATGGCGTTGCTGAGGGTTCCCAAGCCGTAGCCGAGGAATGCCGCAGTCCCGACAATGCGAAATACAGCGAGATAGTAGGTGCCGGGGGCGATGGTGTGCGCGGCGAGATACGCCACGAAAAATCCGATGATCAGGCAATAGCCGAACCACAGGCCGAGGAATTTCGGCATGACCGGAGGGCCGCTGGGAAAGATGGTCATCATGCCGACCGGGCCCTGATTGTATTTCTCGATCACGGCGGGGGACTTCATCTCTTTGTGTGTGGTATAGGGAAAGATATAGAGTCCCCGCTTCAAGCCAGCGGAGCGGAGGGCGGGGATTACGCGGTCTTCGTCGGGCAACTGGCGATAGTCGCCGTGATGATAGGGCAGGAGCATGTGCATGATGGAACTGGCTACGAACACGATAACCGCTGAGAGAACAATCGGCAGCCAAAGAGCTGAGAGTGGGGTCACGGGTGGCCTCCTGGGACGAGAGGTTGAGTCACCGGGAGGCTATTCTTATGGAATGCAATCGTCAAGAGGTTCGCAAAGACGGCCACGGATTACACCGATTCACACGGATAATGCTTTAATGGCGTGATTGAATCCCTATGAATGCAGTTTGAATCCGTCGCCGAAAAGCTCCCATATCACTTCGGTTGCATCTAAGACGCCATGACATCGGAAAGAGAATTATCCCGCACGCAAGTCAGCTCCGAAAATCGAAGTGAAGAATCGGTTCCATTGAGAGAGTGGCTGGAGCAACTGGTCGCTCGCAACGGGAGTGACCTGCTGCTCGTGCCACAGGCTACGGCGGCGATTCGTCTGGAGGGAGTTCTGTCAGCAATCGGGGACCGACCGCTGACTGGCGAAGAAATTGAAGCGGCGGTGATGCCCGCGCTGGCCGCTCACGCGCGCGAAGAATACCAGCAGTATGGGATTGCAGATTCTTCGTATCGCGTGACGGGACTGGGGCGGTTCCGGATCAACTTGCATCGGGAGCGGGGGAGGGCTGCGGCGACCATCCGGGCACTGCCTTCGAAGGTGCCGGCGCTCGATGAATTGCGGTTGCCGGCGGGAGTCGGTGCGTTGGCGCGGCTGCAACGCGGACTGGTAATCATTGGCGGAGCGACCGGGTCCGGGAAAACTACGACCCTGGCCGCGCTGGTGAACGACATCAACCAGCGGGATGCGCGGCACATCGTGACCATTGAAGATCCTATCGAGTATGAGCATGCACACAACCGCAGCGTAATCGAGCAGGTGGAGATCGGGATTGATGCGCCGGACTTCCCTACCGCGTTGCGGGCGGCGATGCGGCAGGCGCCGGATGTGATCGTGGTAGGCGAGATGCGCGATCCGGAGACGGCGCGGATTGCGCTGTCGGCGGCGGAGACGGGGCACCTGGTATTTACGACGCTGCACACGACGGATGCGGCGTCGACGGTTTCACGGATTGCCGATTCTTTTCCGCAGGAGCGGCAGCACTCGGCGCGGGCGGAGATGGCCATGGCGTTGGCGGCTATGCTGACGCAGACGCTGATTCCCGGCCGCAAGGGAGGGCGAGTGCCCGCGGCGGAGTTGCTGATGGTGAGTTATGGGGCGCGGCAGCATATCCGGAAAAATGCGCTGCAGCATTTGCACCAGGAGATCACCATCACGCGAAAACAGGGGTCGTTCACGATGGAAGAGTCGCTGGCGCAGCTCGTGTTTCAGCAGGAACTCACGCGCGAGGATGCGATGACACGGGCGATCCACGCAGATGATTTGGATACGATGCTGAAGGCTAAGGGGTTCTAGGATTCCGGGCATTTGAGAAGTTAGCGTCGTCGGGTTGGTCGATTCCGGCCACCGGTTGGCACCTAATGCAGGACCTCAAGTTCACTCTTCGGACCTGGGCGAGGCGGCCATGGCACACGGCATTTGCCGTCGCCGCCCTCGCAATGGGCATTGGCGCGAACACCGGCGTTTTTAGCGTAGTGAATGCCTTGCTGTTACGTTCTCTCCCGTTTCGCGACGCAGACCGCCTGGCTCTGATCCATCAATTCATCCCGCCACACGATAGTGCGAACGAGTTTCACGAGTGGCGGCGGCACAGTGCGTATCTTGAGGATGCTGCGCTTTTTGAGGAATTCGACGCGAATGTCGGCGGAACGCGCATCGGGAGCCGTGCTCATGTTGCGCAGACTTCCTGGAATTTCTTCTCGGTGCTGGGGGTGCAGCCGGTGCTCGGATCGGGGTTCGCCCCAGACCAGGACGTGAACGGAACGGGGTGGGGATTGCCCGGACGGAGTGCTGTGGCCGTGATCGAGTACGGACTCTGGCAACAGCTGTTTGGAGGTGATCCGAAAATTCTTGGCGCCACGATCCGACTTGATGGAATTCCGCTTACGGTGATCGGGGTCGCGCCGCCGGGATTCGATTATCCCGGCAAGGCAGTTCTTTGGAAGCCGGCAGCTTTCAGTCCAGGCAATAACGGCTGGGGAACGATCGCGCGGCTAAGGCCGGGGATCACGTGGTCCCAAGCGAGTGCGGCGTTTGCGGTGGAGGCGGAGCGACTTGCGCCGAAAGTGGAAGGCGGTAATTCCATCCTGCGTCCGAGCATGATGTCGCTGCAGGACGGACTGGCCGGCCGGGTGAAGAACGCGTCTTTGATGTTCATGGGCGCGGTGCTGCTGGTGTTGTTGATCGCGTGCACCAATGTTGCAAACCTCTCGATCGCCCGCACCGTCGATCGCGCGGCGGAGCTTTCGATACGTTCCGCGCTGGGAGCGAGTCGCGCTCGGCTAGCGCGGCAGTTAATCACTGAGTGCCTGCTTCTTTCGTTCGTTGCAACCCTGACGGGATTGGCTCTCGCGTACTGGACAACCTCGCTCGCGGCCAAGGTTGAGCCGACGCCGCTGGGCGCACAATCTTATGCGATTCTGGATGGACGCGTGTTGGCTTTCACTGTGATCGTGTCTGTACTTACGGCCGTGGCGTTGGGCGTCGTACCTTCGTTGTACGCGGGCCGGATCCAGGCTTTCGGTTCGCGCGGTACAAGCAGGCCCCGCGGCTCGCGAGTGCTTCGACAAGGACTGGTAGCCGCGCAGGTCATGCTCACCATGATTTTGCTGGCCGCATCTGTGGGGCTCGGACGCGCGTTCGTGCACTTGATGAGCATCGACCGTGGTTATGACGTGCAAGGAATCGTCACTGCGGGCGTCGCGTTGGACGGCACGACGCACCAGATGGATAAGCGGCAGCTCCCTTATTTCGAGGAAGTGCTGAATCGGATACGCAGCCTGCCGGGAGTTCGGTCCGCGAGTGCGACTGAATTCCTTCCACTCTATGCCTCTGCGTTTGTCGGGGGGGCATTCGGATTGGATGGGCGTCCCGCGCAAAGAAATTCGACGATGGTCCCGGTTTTGTCGGGATATTTTCAGACGATGGGCGGAAGGATTCTGTACGGCCGGGAATTTACGGAAGCCGAAGTCCGATCGCGTGCCAGGGTCGCTGTCGTCAATGAGCGATTCGCTGAGGGATTTGGCGGGCCGCGGGATGCCGTCGGTCATCTACTCACGAACGGGGAGGACACCTGGAAGATTGTTGGCGTTGTGAAAGGAATGGAGTACGAAACTGATCCGACGCTGGCGAATGGGAATCAGGTGTTCATTCCGTCGGAGACGCCGGGCGGCTTCTTCTCGACGTTTGTGGCGCGAGTAGACGGGCGTGCGGAAGATCATCTCGCGGCGATCCGCGACGCGATTCAGTGGGTGGATCCGCAAGTTCCTGTGTTCGGCGTCAAAACCATGGAACAGCGACTGGACGAGGTCTTCGGCGGCCCGAGATTCTACCGAACCGCGGTTTGGATTTTCGCGGGATTCGCGCTGCTGCTGGCGATGATTGGTATTTACGGGATTATTTTTTATGCGGTCGTCGAGAGGACGCAAGAGATGGGTGTGCGTATGGCTCTCGGTAGGACTCCGTTGCAACTTCGGGGCACATTGTTGCGGCAAGGTTTGTTGATGGTCGTTGCCGGAGCAATTCCTGGAGTAGCCGGAGCCGAGTTCACCGGGCGTTTTCTGGAAAGCCTGATCGATGGAGCCAGGCCAGTTGGGCCGGCAATGTCCGTCAGCTTGGTATTGCTCTTCGCTCTGGTAGCGTCGGCGAGTATCTGGTCTGCCACGCGGCGCATCGCCAGCCTCGACATCATTGCCATCTTGCGCAGCGAATAGCCCCACAGAAAGTCGAAATCCCCACCCTCTCGCCAAGAACGCGAGAAGGGTGGGGCAACCACTTCAGTAAGAAATTATGCCCAGTAAGTGCGATCCAGGCTGCGGTATTGGATTGCCTCGGCGATGTGCTTGGGCTCGAGGTTCGGTGAGTCTTCCAGGTCGGCGATGGTCCGGGCCACTTTCAGGATGCGGTCGTGGGCGCGGGCGCTGAGGCCCTGCTGGGTCATGGCGCGTTCCAGCAGGCGTTCGCAGTCGGCGGAGAGTTCGCAGAAAGTACGGATGTGGCGGGAACTCATCTGGGCGTTGCAGTAGAGCTTCTGGCGCGAGGTGGCGAAACGGTCTAACTGCTTCTGGCGGGCGTGAATGACGCGGTCGCGGATCCTGGCTGAGTTCTCCGGTTCATTGGTGGAACGCATTTCTTTGTAGTTCACGGCGGGGACGTCGATGTGAATGTCGATGCGGTCCATCAGCGGGCCGGAGATTTTCGAGATGTAGCGCTGGATCATGGGCGGGGTGCACTGGCATTCGCGAGTGCGGTCGTTGTGGAAGCCGCAGGGGCAGGGATTCATGGCGGCAGCCAGCATGAAGCGCGCGGGGAAGGTGAGCGACATGGAGGCGCGGGCAATGCTCACCGTGCCATCTTCCAGCGGCTGGCGGAGAACTTCGAGGACGTTGCGGGGGAACTCGGGCAATTCGTCGAGAAAGAGCAGGCCGTTGTGGGCGAGCGAGACTTCGCCGGGGCGCGGGATCACGCCGCCGCCGATCAGTCCGGCGTCGGAAATCGTGTGATGCGGGGAGCGGTAAGGGCGCGTTCCGACGAGGCCTGTGCCCTGGTCGAGGACTCCGGCAACACTGTGAATCTTGGTAGTCTCGAGCGCCTCTTCGAACGTGAACGGAGGCAGGATCGTGGGCATGCGCTTGGCGAGCATGGTCTTGCCAGAGCCGGGGGGGCCGATCATGAGGATGTTGTGGCCTCCGGCGCAGGCGACCTCAATGGCACGCTTGGCGGTCTGCTGGCCGCGGACATCTTTGAAGTCGACGTAGAACTGCTGGGCTTCGCGGAGGAGCGAGTCCCCGTCGGCCTTCATGGGCATGATGCCGTTGCCCGAGTTCACGAAGTGGATGACGTCGAGGAGCGAGCGGACCGGATAAACGTCTACGCCACCGACCATAGCGGCCTCTTTGGCGTTAGCTTCGGGAACGATCATGCGGGAAATTTTTCGGCCGCGGGCTTCGAGGGCAATGGGAAGAGCGCCGCGGACTCCGCGAACGCCGCCGTCGAGGGATAGTTCGCCTACGAAGAGGCAGTCGGGGATTTCTTTTTGAATCAGGCCGCCGTAGGCTCCGACGATGCCGAGGGCCATGGGCAGATCGAAGCCGGAACCTTCTTTCTTGATGTCGGCGGGAGCGAGATTGATCGTGATCTGGGTGGGCGGGATGTCGTAACCGCAGTTCTTGAGAGCGGCACGGACGCGGTCGCGGGATTCGCGGACGGCGGCATCCGGCAAACCAACAGTGTGGAAGTGGTCCTGATCGCACTTGATGCCTGAGCAGTCGACCTCCACCTGGATGATGTTGGCGTCGATGCCGAAGACGGCGGCGCTGAGAGTTTTGTAGAGCATGAGTTGAGTCGGGGAAAAATCCCCACCCCTCGTTGCACAGGAGTGGGGGTAAGGGTAAATACGGCTAACACTTCCGCTAGCTACGTTACGATTTCAGGAACTGTGGAGGCTGTGACGGATGTCACCAAGAGGTGTGGAAAAATGGGCCTGGTCCCATTTTGGGAACTCAGCAGGCTGCGTGTGCCGGGGCTGCGAACGTCCATTGACCTTTGGTACCAAGGTGCCTAACCCTGATTGCTCCATCGCCGCCTATACAATGAGGATGGCTTTTCAGTTGCCAGCAAACTTTTCATGACCTCGGACAACAGGGCCTCTCAGACCCCAGGCCAGCCCGGAAACCTCGACCGCGAAGAATCGCAGCTTTGGCGATGGATGCTGGGGTTCATGCTCCTGCTGGCGGTGGCCTTGACCGCTTTGCTGTGGGAACGGCTGGAAAGCATCCCGTATTCACTCAAGGCAATTCCGCTCGGAGTCCTGGGGCTGTCAGTTCTGTTTGCGGTGTATGCGGCGGGGCGTCGGAAAGAAGTCAGCGAACTTAAGGGCGTCTTGCGCGGATTGCAGGAGCATGTGGGAGCTGCGCCGTCGGAGGAACAACTCGACCAGCTCAGCCAGGTCATCATGCGCTCGCAGCGCAATTTCAAGGAATTGATTGATTCGTTCGATGATCCGGCGTGTGCGCTCACGCTCGATGGCACTGTAAGGACCGTCAACAAGCGCGTCAGCGAGTTGACTGGGCTGCCCTACTCGCAACTCGTCGGACACAAAATCTTCGATTTGATCGACGAACCGTCACGTGAAGATGCCGAACGCAGCCTGGGACGCTTCATGGAAAAGAAGCGCTGGGCGGGGACGCTACGGCTGCGCCTCAAGGACAGCTCTCGCCAGCTGTTTTTCGATTGCGTGATTAATGGAATTGTCAAAGGCGACGAGGTGGTGGGCGCGAGCGTGCTCGGGCGCGACGTGACCGAGCAACGCGAGAAGGAATTGCGCTTTACAGAATTGTTCGAGACGTTGCAGGAGGGCGTGTACTTCAGCACGCCGGACGGGCAGTTGCTGGATGCGAATCCGGCGCTGGTCAGCATGCTGGGATACCAGGAAAAGAAGGACTTGCTGCTGGTGGAACCTGATGCCCTGAATTTCGATGCCGGAGCGCCGGTGTTAGGCCGGGCGGTGGACGATCGCGGAGGCCTAAGGACGCGCGAGATCCGGTTGCGGCGGAAGGATGGAAAGCCAGCGGTATTTCTGGATTCGTCGCGGGCAGTGTGGGATGCGGCGGGAAACATTATCCGGTATCAGGGAACGCTGGTCGACATCACGGAAAAGCGCAGCATGGAGCGGCAACTGGCACAGCAGGAAGAGTTCCGCCGCCGGCTGCTGGAAAGCTTCCCGGACTTGATTCTCGTGGTCGATCTGGAAGAGCGGTATACGTTTGCCAGCGCGCGAGCGCGCGATCTGCTGGGTTACGAGCCGAAGGAGATGATGGGGAAGAAGATCACGGATCTGGAAAATCATTCGCCAGAATTGGCCGCACTCTACCATGACGTGGTGTCGGGAAAGCAGGTATTTGGCTCGGCGGAATATAGCGCACGGCATCGGGACGGCAGCTGGCGGACGATGCGAGCTTCGGGCAGCCAACTGGTCGATGACGAGGGAAAGACCAGCGGCGTGATCATGTCGGTGCGGGACATTACGATCGAACGCAAACTGGAACAGCAGGTGGTGCAAAGCGAGCGCCTGGCGGCGATGGGAGCGATGATCGGCGGGGTGGCGCACGAGCTCAACAATCCGCTGACCAGCATTCTCGGCGTGAGTGAACTGCTGCAGGACACCGAGACCAACGAAGTAGCGCGCAAGCAACTGGCCATGCTGCAGCAGCAGGCGCGGCGGGCTGCCGAGATCGTGCAGAACCTGACCTATTTTGCAAGGCCGCCGGCGCCGGGCAAGAGCAAGATCAATTTAACGGAGATCGTGGAGCGGACGTTGAACCTGCACGCGTATTCGCTGCGCAAGAACAACATCACGGTGGATTTTCTGAAGGAGCCGGGCATGCCATACGCGCTCGGCGATCCGCACCAACTGATGCAAGTGTTCCTGAATTTAATCGTGAATGCGGAGCAGGCCATCCGGGAGGCGCGCGAAAAGGGAACGTTGCGGATCCGATTGGGCAAGGGAGAAGGTTCAGTCTGGGTGAGCTTTCACGACGACGGGCCGGGGATTGCGAAGGAGAATCTCGCCAGCATCTTCGATCCGTTCTATACGACGAAGCGTCCTGGGCGCGGCACGGGGCTGGGATTGAGTATCTGCAAGTCGGTGATGAAGGAACATAGCGGCAGCGTGGAAGCAGCCAATGCGCCGGATGGCGGGGCGGTATTCACGGTGACGCTGCCGGCGGCTGGGTAACAGGAATTCTCAACAAAGAGAGTAATCTCAGGGCACTTTCTCGGCCGTGTAGTCCATTGTCGCGCCACGCTGCTTGTTCGTAGACTCCACTTTCATTGTCTTGCCGTCCTGCGACACACTCATGCGGATGACGGTCAGGATCTTGCCTTCGGCCTTGTCGACTTCCTCCATGGTGAACTCGTCGATGAGTTTCAGGGAGACGGTCGCGTGGCTGTCGCCGGCGATGGGGTAATCCTTGCCGTCGAACTTCACATCGTAGCTCTGCCTTCCGTTCAGAATGCTGAGGCCGCCTGGGATGGAGCGATAAGTAGTCAACGTGCCGGCCTCAGTTGCATTCTTGATCGTTTGCATTTGCCACTTTCCGGAGAGTGGATGAGCGCCGGCAGGGCCTTCACCGACGCGAAGAAATCCGGCTTTGCCCACGACCGCGCCAGGCCCAGGGGTATTCGTGAAGTCTTCGAGCATCGTCCGTCCATCGAGCGACACGGTCTCCGTGGATCGCGCGACGATTTTGCCATGCTTTTTAAAAGTGAACTCAAGCGACTTCTCATCCAATATTCTTACGGAAAGCGTGTCGTAATAGGCTTCATGCCCCGCCACGTTCTGATCGCTGCCGTCCGTCTTGACGTCGACTAACGGGACACAACTCACGCAGCGATACATGTCTTTCTCGACGAGGTATTCCTCGGGCGCGCTGGAGAAGTGAAGAGTGTCCATCTTCATGAGCCAGGTTCCGTCAAAACGTGTTTGGGCCAGCAGCGGAGAACTGGAGAGGAGCAGGAGCACGGCAAGACGCTTGGACATGATGCCTCGCATCGGGGACGAGTTTAGCCCGACAAAGGTTGGATGCATGACGCCGCGCTTCGCGCTGGCTGGACGGACGAAATGCGTCCGTCCCTACGTCGTTCGTTAACGCTCTACCGCCATCGCTACGGCATTGCCTCCGCCCAGGCAGAGGGCGGCGATGCCGCGATGCACGTCGCGGCGGATCATTTCGTAGATCAGGGTGACGAGGACGCGGGCCCCGCTCGCGCCGATGGGATGACCAATAGCCACTGCGCCGCCGTTGACGTTGACCTTGTCGGGATTCAGGCCGAGCTCGCGCATGACACCGAGGGCTTGAACCGAGAAAGCCTCATTCAGTTCATAGAGGTCGACATCTTCATTCTTCCAGCCGGTTTTCTCCCAAATCTGGCGAACTGCCCCGACAGGAGCCATCATGACCCATTTGGGTTCGACGCCGTTGGTGGCCTGCGCGACGATGCGGACCATGGGCTTGGCGCCCAGTTCTTTCGCACGCTGCGCGCTGGTGACGACAACCGCGGCGGCTCCATCGTTGACGCCGGGAGCGTTGCCGGCAGTCACGGTGCCATCTTTCTTGAAGGCAGGTTTCAGACTGCGGAGGACTTCGATGGTGGTGTCTTCGCGCGGGCTTTCGTCTTTGTCGAAGATGATAGGCGCCGCACCTTTTTTCTTAGCGGGAATTTCTACGGGCACGATTTGCGCTTTGAAGCGGCACTCTTTGATCGCGGAGACGGCTTTGCGGTGGGAGTTGACGGCGAACTCGTCCTGCTCCTCGCGAGTGATGCCGTACTTTTCGGCGACGTTCTCGCCGGTGATCCCCATGTGGTAGTCGTTGTAGATATCCCAGAGGCCGTCGTGGACCATGGAGTCGACGATCTGCGCGTTACCGAGACGGTATCCCTTGCGCGCCTGCGGGAGAAGATAGGGAGCGTTGGTCATGGATTCCATGCCGCCGGCCACGACGATGGAACTGTTTCCGGTCTGCACCGCTTGCGCGGCGAGAGCGACAGATTTCAATCCCGAGCCGCAGACCTTGTTGATTGTCATGGCACCTGTCGCGGGAGAGAGTCCTCCGAAGATTGCGGCCTGGCGCGCGGGATTCTGGCCGAGTCCGGCGGAGACGACGTTGCCCATGATGCACTCGTCGACTTGCGCGGGATCGATGCCGGCGCGCTTGACGGCTTCGCGCACCACGATGGCTCCGAGCTGCGGAGCCCTGAAATCGGAGAGGCTTCCCTGGAATTTTCCAACTGGAGTGCGGCAGCCGGAGATGATGACGACATCGTCAAAAGAGGCCATGAAATCGGGCTCCTGCGAAGAATTTCGCTGCTTTCATTATAGATGTTGCGAAGACAGAATTGATTCTATTCCAGAGCACGGCAGCGAGGTGCACATGCGCATGCGAGGAACGATTCTTCGTGCGAGTGCGGGTGCCGCTAACGGTTGCGGTGCGCGAACCAGGAAAATTCCAAGGCGTTGTGAGTGCGAATCAGAAAAAATTTGGTTGACATTTGCCAAAGAAATTTCTCCTCCGTGACTTTGGTGTCACAACTTGCGCGAATTGCTCATCATTTTTTTCTTGACTTCATTTTTCATTAACTCTATACATCAACTAGTTGCAGTAGAAGACCACTGCGACATTTTCCATGAAAAATGG